>Ga0209009_1000193_pt1 | contig 24864 bp, 22 predicted proteins | sample BlaSpr_A8_OM3_M2_FD_187979 | JGI IMG/M metagenome (GOLD analysis project Ga0209009, IMG submission 187979) | Forest soil microbial communities from Thunder Bay, Ontario, Canada - Black Spruce, Ontario site 2_A8_OM3_M2 (SPAdes) (version 2) | ecosystem: Environmental > Terrestrial > Soil > Boreal... | reverse complement strand
ATAAGTTGATTAAAGAGCACTTGGCTAAGGTCGAGAAGTAACGTCCCATGCAAAGAGGGTATCAAAAGTGCGAGGTTGTGTAAAGTATATAATCCTGAGTGCTAATGCGCGAAGCCGTAATAATTATATTCGACGCTTTTCCAGGGACTCTTGTCCTTGTCGGAGGGGCCAATCTAGTACTCTTTCAGGAGAGTGTAAGGCATTCGGCGGACATAGACTTTTTCCCGGTCTCAGGCGAAATGCCGAATGTCGCGAAGCTGAGTGAGATTTTGTTGGACGGCCTCACGCCGCTTGGCAAGCTATTGAACCTACATCCGCTGAATCTTAAAACGATTAGTGCCGGAGAAGGCCAAATTAAGCTCATGCTCTCAAATAACGATGGAAAGGTGCTGTTCACAGTGGACATTACAGGAATAGGGCCCGTCTTAGAGTTCGGTGTAGAGGAAATTCCGTTGGAAGCGATAGGAGTGAATCTCGGAGCGAACATAAAATACGTCTCTCGTAACCAACTATTGCTTAATAAGGCCGAGGCTTTTCTTCTACGAAGAAATCTAAAAACGCGAGATGCTTACGATGCCATGGATTTGCTTACCAAAGGTGCTTCCTTGACGGGGACGCTAAAAAATCACCTACAGGACATGTTGTCCGGCGAGTTCGACGCTGACCGCATTCAAGAGCGAATTAAGCAAGTAGACGCAAAGCGATGTCGCGCCGAACTAAAAGACAAGTTACCTGATGAAGTCTATCGGAATCTTGAAGAACTCGACTTTCAGCCACTGCGTGATGCTGTAACAAAAATATTTCACGAGTGGCTATGAGGACATACATGGATTGGTCAAAGGTCATCGCGTCGGAATCTAAGACCAGAGCAATGATCCAAACGGACGACTATGCTAGGAGATATAAACTATCGATTCGTTCCGTTCATGCAGGACTCGAAAGACAAGGAAAAAAAGGCTTAGTCGAAAGAGTATCCAACAAAATCTACATAAACAAACTCGCAAAAGGATTTAGTCAGCGAGACCTACTGCATGTCCTTCGTCGAGACTCGTATGTATCTCTGGAATCAGCATTGGCCGACTACGGAATAACAAGTCAGGTTCCCCGTGTATTGACGTGTGTTAGCCTAAAGTATGTGCGGAACATCAAATCCAGGACTGTACACATAACCTTTCGAACGCTCAAGAAAGACTTGTTCTGGGGATATACCCCAAAGAAGACGCGGTATAGTACTTATAATCTTGCAGAACCAGAGAAGGCTTTATTGGACTGGATATACTTTAGAAGGATAGAGAATTTACCGTTAGACACAGACGAATTCGTTCTGAGCGAGCTAGACCGAACCCGACTACTCGAATACGCGAAACGATATCCTCTGCCAATTGAAAACGAGATTTTCAGACTGTTGGCACACATGCCAAATTCAAACAAGCAGTCTAAGGGCGTCAGATACCTCGCTCCGGCCCACGTGTAAGGCCAATGGCTTCCCAAGTTGGGATGCGATTGTCTCTTAATGTTGTACGACTCGGACGCGGAATCGCTCCCGCCATCACCCTAGAACGTAACCGCACAGATGGGCTCCTCGTCCTAATCCACCCATGCCTGTGGTTGCCGCCACCAAAAGCGTGACCACCACTGCCACGGCGAGTGCGACCGCAACCGGCTAAGTTAGCGCAGCTATGCCTGTGATGCTGGTCTAAAGCAAAGCCCTGCTCAGACTGCGCCTTCCGCAAGAAAGAGCGGGAAAAAACTTGTCAAAAACATGCCATTCCAGAGAACTTTTATAACTGAAATCCGTCCACACAAGTTACAGAAGCAATCTTTCGCGTTGATTAGAAATAAGTTCTTATTTTGCAAGGGTTGTTTCAGAATCCGACTTACAGGCTCTGCGTCGCGCATTGCAGACCGGACAATTGCTGGTAATACCTAACCGACCTTCCTTAGTTTACCCAGTTGTTCAGCCCGACCGCGTATTCTTCGACAGCTAGAATCAATTCCTTTCGGAGGTTCATCTCCAATCCGGGCTCGATGCGGACGCGCAGGGCGGAAACGGATTCGCCGACGATGCTGCAAGGCATGGGGATGTGGCATTGACGAATTGCAATGAGCAAAACCACCGATTTACCAAACCAGGCAGAATATGCGGAGGATTGTTTTTTTATTCCGTCTGTGATCATGTTAGTTGGTCGGCTCCCTTCGTTAATTGCGGCCACCGGTGAGCGTGTCGCGCTGCGGAAGACTACCGAGTTGCACGGAACTCGACTTCAGATAACGCAAGTCTTCCTCTCACCCAAGTCGGCAACGCCGCGACGGATAAGCAGAATGGAGAAGGCCGCCGTCGGCCACTGTGCAAAACAGCACAGTCGAAGATTTTTTTATTAACTGTTAGGGCACAAAACGCTCACGGCACTTCATCACTACATTGCTCAGTGTGTCGTAATTTTCAACTGATTAACGTTAGTGCTCCATCGGAGGCGCGTTTTCGCAAAAGCGTGAAGTCGGGCGTGGTGCTCTTCGCGCGTTCGATAGAGCCGTTTGAAGGTGGCCGCTGGCGGTTGCGGTGGAGGCGGGCTAATGGCTGGAGCCGGTCTAACGGCTATGGGAATTGAATCCTTTTTCGTCTGTAGTCTAGACGGGAATCACCTCGGCTGTCGTCAACTAGGGCATCGCGAAGGTCATCATCGCCGCCTTGCAAATCGCGAACTAGCTGACCACAAAGCGAATCGAGACGGCCACGGGTATTCGCGCGGTCTTAACTCGAATCTGAGATTTAAGCTGTTCTTTCTTGAGCACGGACAAACCGGTTATCGCGCCTTCTATGACCTGCCACTCTTCTTGATGGTCTGAGGCCGTGCATAATTCCGCAACGCGCAACAGCATCGCGTTTTCCGCGAGCGCGACCCGCTCAATGAGATGTCGCGGATCGGTCTCGAGCAATGCTTCGGTGTAGAGCCGCTGCCATTCTTGTTCCGGTTCCAGGGTCATGCCTGCTCCTTCGTTGGGACTTAGGAAGTTGATCGAGAGATTTCCGCAACAATATTGCACGCGCGCAAAAACTCGCTCCAGTCAGGAAAAATTGGTTTTGTTGCCCTCAGGATCGGCGTGGCCGCGCTGCTCGCTGGATTGAGTTTCGGAGCTGGCTCCCGATGCAGCGCTAAATTCAGAGCTAGGCCGGTTTGAGCCCCGTCCGCGGTGAGCTGTATTCTTGTGGTCTTGCAGTGCCGCATCCGAATCGTATGCAGCATCACACTGAGGGCATGTGAAAAAACCTGTCGCGGATTGACGCATGTTGCCTCCTTATAAAACCTGCGTACTACGTTTCTATTTCCTCACAAGGGATGGGTTTCGACCGCATGGCAGAGGAGATAACCAGGTGCGTGCGAACCACGCGAAAGCCTTCTAGAGTGAAATGTGCCAGAAGGAGACAGATCATAAGGCTAAGAAAAAGTGCCAGGTATCCAACAGCGAAAATTACGAGAGCTGCGAGTACTAGGAAGCTGGTGTGGTATGCCGCAAAGATGTCCATTGGTGGCCTCTTAGCCGTTTGCGTGCCTGCAACTCAGGTCGGAAGTCCCTGACGGTGTAAAACCTCCGGCTCATCGCGAGGCGGAGCAACAAACTTCATTAGCGGTGAAGGCTATAATCGATCAAAGCCACTAACGCCATTAAGACGCTAAACCCAAGGAAAGAAGCCGTGGCGGTGAAGAGAAGGTCGGGGTTGCGTCTGCGCTGGGTAATCCAACGAAGAACCATTGCGCCTCCGGGCAGGCCTACGGAAGTAACGGAAGAGGTCGGCGCTGCTGCCTACGTCAAGGTAGTTATAAGCCGGATGTTGTTGAGTGTCTGTTCACTATTGCACAGTCCGGAATGGAAGTGGCGATACCACAAACGAACGATGCTAATAAGCGAGCGGCCAGTGCCCGATTAACGTTAGCGGTTTATCGGAGGCGCCCTTTCAGGAAGAAAGTGTGCACGGGCGCGGTGCTCCGGCGCGCTTTCGATAAAGCCGTTAGAGGGAAGCCGCCCGTGGTTGCGGCGGACGCGGGCGCGGGCCTTATGCAAATTCAATTGTGGGAAGATTCGGTGTGAAGATGCGCCGAAACTGTGCGGCAGAGCACGACAGACGACAACGGGAGCTGAATAGGTGACGAAAGCGCAAGACTTGCACCGAAACAAGGCTTGAGAGAGTAGGAGGGCGCGGTTTGCGGAATGGCCAGGCGTAGAACCTTGGTGCCAGTGAAAGCCGGGGATCGTGTGAAAACGAATCGGCGGGATGCGTTGAAACTGCGAGAAATTATCGGGCAGGAGAGTGGACGGCGGTATGGGCGCCAGATGCGACTCACGAGACGCTGCGGATAGTGCGGGCCCGCGAAGCGGCCCAGCAGGATGAACTTCGAGCACGGCATCGGTTGAGTAAGTTTCTATTGCGGCATGGCCCCGACCGCCGATGGGAATAAAGGCTTGGTCGATGAAGTATCTGGAATGGGTGAAGCGGGAAGCACATTTCGAACAGATGCCCCAGAAGCCTCATTGTTGGATTACCTTCATGGGGTGGAGCATGGCGCAGCACGCATCGCGCGGCTGGAGAGTGCGATTACAGAAGCGGTGTGACTTCGATGCGGTTACGTCCCCCTCGTTTCGCCACATAGAGCGCCGCGTCGGCCTGATTTACCAGCTTAGCGAATTCTGGCACACCCTTTCCTTGGAACCCTGCAATGCCGAAACTCGCGGTCACTTGAACGGGTTTCGAGGCAAAGGAAAAGTCATGTTCGCGAAGCTCGCGCAGAATACGCGCCACGACGATTCCAACGTTGCATTCGTCAGCATGGGTAAAAATCATGATGAATTCCTCACCGCCCGTCCGGCCGCAGATGTCCGAATTCCTTAGACGTTTTTTTAGGATTCCCGCAAACTCCTTGAGAACGGTATCTCCCGCGTCGTGACCGTAGGTATCATTTACGACTTTGAAATTATCCAGATCAGCGATTACCACCCAGAATGAAAAGCCGTGCCGGATCGCAGCACTCAACTGGCCTTTTGCCCAATCCTCCACCGCACGACGATTTGGTAAGCCCGTCAGTGCATCTGTAAGTGCCAGCTCTTTCAAGAGTCGGTTTTGGGACTCAATTTGCTGTTGCAGGTCAACAAGCCTCCTGCCCACCCCCACTCGCGCTAACAATTCCTTAGGATGAAAAGGCTTGGTTAGATAATCGTCGGCGCCAGCTTCGAGTCCTTCGATCACGTTCTCTTTTTCCGATGCGCTCGTAACGATGATGATGTAGGTATAAGAGTTCTGGGCGCTTGCGCGGATTTGCCGACACACTTCGACCCCGGTAAGGTCGGGCATAACCCAGTCCGTTATTACCAAGGCTGGGCGGTGTTGCCTAAACAGCTCGATGGCGCTCTGCCCCGTCTTGGCGAACAGGATTGAGTATTGGTCTGGCGGGAGCGTTTGTTCCACGAGCTTGCGGTAGACAGCCGAATCGTCCGCTACTAGAACCTTGAGTTGTTGGACAGAATTATTCATGTTCCTCGGCTAATCTACTTCATGGGCTCTAATAAAAGGAGGGAGTCAGCTATCTGAATTGAAAAGAGAATTCAATCTTCTCAAGGGTCTCTCTTGGACCAGGCTCATATTTCCACTGTTTGATCGCGTCAAGAGCGGCATCCACCAGCAAGGGACTGCCGCCGACCACGCGGGTGTTCTTGATGCTGCCATCCGGCGAAACAATCACTTCGATTCTCACTTTTCCCGTTAGCTTCAACTGCCGCGCTCGTTCGGGATAACTCGGCTCGATTCTTACTTTGGCCCTTCGAGTCACTTCTTGTTGGCCAGTCTTCTGAGAGAAGGCTGATGGTTGCGAAGACACGATCGCGAACACCAGAAGACCGAAACACAAGTTTAATCGCATCTTCACGCCAACTTTGCCAATAACAGTACAGATTCTTCTGTCTGACGACCGTTGCATCTGGCTCAGTTTTTCAATTAGTCAGCTTCACCTCTCAACGCTAAGACACTCCCCGATGCAATACTGTCTCCTTTGGCACACAGCGCACTATCGGTAACCAGCAAGTTCCGCGTGACGTTTTGTAATCCGTTGGGAGCCTACTGCCTGGTAACCGCATTTGCCACAAAAGTGAGTAATAGCCCAGAAGATGATTGCATAACAACGTCGGCTCCTTAGACGCGAGTAGACTCTGGTTTGTCGATGACCAAAGGTTCGGGAGAAAGGAGCCGAACATGATGATTATAGGCGTAGATTACCATCCGAGCTTTCAAGCGATTGCATTTTGTGTAGAAGAGACTGGTGAGTGCGATGAACAGGAACTGAGTCACAGTAATGGACAAGCAGAGAAATTCTATCGAGACCTGAAGCAGCGAGGAATCCGCGTGCGGGTAGGGATGGAGGCTACCGGATATTCACGCTGGTTCGAACGGCTACTGGCTGAATTAGGATTCGAGCTGTGGATCGGGGATCCGGCGGAGATCAAAGCGAAGCGAGTGAAGAAGCAGAAGTTCGACCGCGAGGATGCTCGACTGCTACGCAGGCTGATGCTGGAAAATAACTTCCCGCAGATCTGGATACCGAGTCCTGAGAATCGAGATCTACGGCAACTGCTGTGGCACCGGCATCGGCTGGTGCAGATGCGCACGCGGATCATGAATCAGCTGCAGGCGTTGGCCATGAACGAGGGCTATCGCCTGAAGAAAAAACTGTTCAGCGCACAAGGGCGAACACTGTTAGAGAAGCTCGCGTTAGCTCCCTGGGCGAGTCGGCGCCGGCGAGAGTTACTGGAACTGCTGGACCGTATGAATCCGGCCATCGAGGAGTTAACGGCCGCTGTCGAGCAGGAAGCCAGGAAGCGACCCGAAGTGATGCGACTGATGACCCATCCCGGTGTGGGTCCGCTTACCGCACTGGCTTACGTGTTGATCATCGGGACTCCGGCACGGTTTCAACGGGGCCAGCAGATCGGCACGTACGTGGGGATGATTCCGAGTGAGGACTCCAGTGCTGGCAAGCAACGGCTCGGACATATCAGCAAGCAAGGCAACTCCTTGTTGCGATTCTTGCTGGTGGAGGCAGCTCAGGCGGCAGCACGAATCAATCCGGAGTGGCGACGCCGCTACATGCACCTGGCGATGCGTCGGCACAAGAGCATAGCCAAGGTAGCCATGGGGCGGAAGCTAGGGGTTCGCTTGTACTGGATGTGGCGGAATGGTTGTGAGTATTCGCAGTCTTTAGAGTTCGGTTCGTACGTGGGACAGCTCGGTACCGGACATGGTGTGAAGTAGACGCCTGAGCAGATGAATGGGCATCCCACTCCCTGCGAAGGGAGTCCGAAGAAGTAATCGTGGTCGAAGTTTTGATCGAAGAGATGTTTGGGTCGGACCGAAGCCGACCGAGAGATTACAGACGAGCCGTGGTCATCGACACTGGGCCAAAGAACACGACGAATGAAGACACTCTTCGGAGTGAACGGAGAAGTGCGCTCAAAAAACGTTTGACACAGCCGACGTTGTTAGAGATGTCCGGTAATCCAAGTAACCGGGAGTACCTGGTTTAGTTCTCGCAAATCCAATGGCAACCCTTGGTTGAAGAAAGAGGGAAAGGTATAGACTAATTAGCGTGAATCCTACGGAGAGAAACTTATTCAAGTGCTTTTCGGACAGAAAGAACCGAAACGGTATGAGCCGGCTTGGCTGTGTGCTATGGCTCACGTTAACTGTCTTGTTATGCGCCTGTCCTACTCTGGCACAGTCTGAGCAGTCCATTTCGGTCCCGCAAGCGGACAATAGTAAATCCAACGGATCGAATGCAGGATCAGGAACAGCCGCTGTTGAGCCGCAATCCGTCCAAGGATCGCTAGGGGAGGTCACCGGAACGGTTTTGGATCAGACTGGCGCCGTTGTTGCCGGCGCCCGCGTGACGCTGACCAGCGAAGGGTCTCCTAATCGCGAAGTTCTCTCCGGAAACGATGGTCAATTCTCATTTGCAAGCCTAGCTCCTGGCACTTTTCAACTCACGGTTAGTTTGGCCGGCTTCACTACGCAAAAAGCTTCTGGAATTCTGACACCCGGAGGTGTTTGCATTGTTCCGCCGATCGCGTTATCTGTTGCAACCGAAGTCACCGAAGTGCATGTTGGGCCGCAATCGACCGAATTAGCGGAAGAGCAAATCAAGGAACAGGAGAAGCAGCGGGTGCTGGGCGTTGTTCCGAATTTTTATGTCAGCTATATTCCAGATGCAGTTCCACTCACGCCAAAACAAAAGTTCGAGCTAGCGTGGAAGACGACTATCGATCCAGTCACATTCGTGATCGTGGGGGCCACTGCCGGACTTCAGCAAGCGGAAAATAATTTCGGCGAATACGGGCAGGGCGCGCAGGGCTACGGGAAGCGCTATGGAGCGAACTACGCTGATATGGTTACCAGCACTTTTCTGGGTGACGCTTTGTTTCCATCCCTGATGAAGCAAGATCCGCGATATTTCTACAAGGGAACCGGGAGCGCACGTTCGAGGCTTCTGTACGCGATCGCTATGTCAGTAATCTGCAGGGGCGATAACGGACACTGGCAAGTGTATTACTCCGGAATTCTTGGAGGTTTAGCCGCGGGTGGCATCTCGAATGCCTACTATCCCCCGAAAGATCGCGGCGCTGGATTGGTGTTTGAAAACGAGATCATCGGAATCGGCGGAGCCGCAGCCTCCAACATCATCCAGGAATTTATCATCCCGAAATTGACGCCGAATCTTCCGAATCATCGAACATCCAAACAACCCTAAAGCGTCCTTGCCATTCTGCGATATGCGCGCAGCCACATCCGTATGCCGTGGAAATTAGACTGACAACTTCTCGCCCGTCCGCGCCAGAGAAAATCTAGAAATAGAATTTCAGCGCGAATTGTACTAAGCGCGGCGCTCGCGACGCTGTGGGGAAACCAAATTGCGAGGCCCCGCGCTCGATGGAGAAATTTTCGTTCGTAGTCGTTTCATCGGCGAAAGTCAGATTGGGATGGTTCCAGATGTTGAACAGTTCCGCGCGAAATTCAAAGTGCATTTGTTCATGCACCGGGAATTCCTTTATGAACGACATGTCCCAATTCTGCAAGCCGGGGCCGCGAATGATGTTTCGCCCCGCATCGCCGAAAGTTCCGAATGTGGTATTCGCGACGAATGCGCAGGTGTTGAATATCGTGCCGGGAATGCAAGGAGGGCCATTCGGATTTCCAATTACGTTCGGACGCGCGCAATTGAACACGCCGCCGCCGCAATCAGAGTTGGAGATATTGACCACATCGTCGGTTGGAGTAAACCAGTTTCCAGTTTGAGCGGAGACGATTCCGGTCACTTGCCAGTTTCCGATCAGTTGATTCTTGACGCCGGTGGCATCCCCGCCGAAGCGTTGCCCGTTCCCAAATGGAAGACTGTAGATATAACTAAATACGAAGCGATGGCGCACGTCAAAATCGGCATTGCCATACTCCAGGAAAGGCTCTGTCTGCAGACGAAAATCTCCCTGGTTCTGGGAGCCCAAGCTGGCGTCCGAGGCATCGTCGAGCGCGTGGCTGTAGGTATATGCTGCCTCAAACTGTAGACCGTGAGAAAAACGCTTTTCCAGACGCACCTGTAAGCCGTTATAGTTTGAAAAAAGGTTTGAACGCAGGGTGTCGATGCCCGCGTCGATATTGGGATCGGGACGACGGGGAGCGGTAGGAATAGTCGGATCTGCCGTCGGTGCGGCTTGATTTCCGTTGAACAGGCCAAAGAGATCCGCGCCGTGCGAACCTACATAAGAAATTTCCAAAACTGTATTTGCCGGAAGTTCATATTGAAATCCCATGAACCATTGCTGCATAAACGGTGTCGTGATCTTAGGACTGATCGAAAACAAAATCGGCGTGTTGGGATCGACGAGAGAATTCGCCGGGAATCCTTGTTGCAGTGAGTTAAGGCCGGGAATCGAGCAGTCCATCTGTCCGGGATTCGGATTGGCGGAATTGATCAGGCAAGGCATGTTAAACGATTGCGTCACGAAAAATGGCGGATTGAAGCCGGGACTGGGATTCGAATAGGGCCCGTTTTCTTGTCCGCCATAAAATATTCCGTAGGATGTGCGAAAGACAAGATTATTTGTGATGCGGTACGCCAGGCCCACTCGCGGCGCGAAGTTGTGGAGGTCGGGTGACACCAAGCCGGGCGAGCCGTTGCGATTGATGGTAAGTTGCGAAGCGAGTGTGGGTGTGAGCTGCGCGTTCTGCCCGCTCGGCACGACTAAACAGTCGCAGTTGAAATCAAAGTTGGCCTGTTCGTTATCAGCCGCTTTCACCGTGGTGTAAAGTTCATAGCGCAATCCCAGATTCAGCGTAAGCTTCGAAGATTTCTTGAAATCATCTTGTATGTATCCGGCGTAAATCTGCCGCCGGTAATCGACGTTGTGTAAGTTTACAATCGAGCCGCTGTCAGGAATGCCCAACAGAAAGCTGGCGAACCCATAGCCGCCGGTTCCCGCGGCTGCGGGATTATCCGTAAATCCTGAACTGAAATCCATGGTCCCACGCGAAGCAGAGGGTTGAAAAATGGAAAACTGCTCGTAGCGTATCTCGGCGCCGATTTTTATCGAGTGTCGCCCCTTGATCCATGTGAAATTATCGGTGAATACGTAACTATTTTGCTTCTCAATGGAAGGCAGAAAGCCTGAACTGCCAAGCGGTGGCGCCGAACCGTCGCTGAAAGTCAGCGCAGGAAGCCCGCCGTTAAATGTGCCTGGCTCGTATGGGACACCTGGAAAACTCAGCTGAGCGGACACATTTTCATTGAAATTGTTTTGGTAGCGATGCGCGTTGATGCGGTTATAACCAAATCGAAGTTCATTGATGTGAGTAGAATCGAAAATGTGAGTCTCGCTTACTGCAACACTGCGGTAGGAAAAGTCTTCGTGGCCGTCGAAAAATCCGCCTCCGTCCAGCACATTCTGAAACGGCGAGGGGATAAAACTCGGCTGATCTTCATAACTGAAGCGCCCAAAAATCGAATCTTTGGGGGAAAACGTATGGTCGATTCGCACATCGAAATTGTTGCGGGTCTCATTCCGTGTTGGCACGGCTAGGTAGTTAAACCCGGGATTGTTTGAGTTCGGCGGAGGAATCAGCGCCGACAATCGCGCAGCCAGAGGATCAACCGAACCCGTTGGGAAAATATTGGTCGGAACACCGGCAGAAGCGCCGATGGGCACGCCGCAAAATCCGGTAGGATTATGGGCGGTTATCGGCGCCACCTGAGTTTGCCTAGCATTAAAAATCTCGCCCACGAATGTCGGGTTACCGCTGCAATCAAACGCTACGGCGCCCGTCGGGTTGCCGTTCAAATCAATCGCCATCGCCGGGGTATTGGTAAGCAGCTCAGAGAAATTGCCCAGCGTCATCAGCTGGTCCGGGATTACGGTGGTCTGCGGAACCCCTTGGCGCAGGCGAAATCCCTCGTAATCGCCGAAGAAAAATGTTTTATCCTTTTGAATAGGTCCACCGATGGTGCCGCCGAACTGGTTTTGCTTATAGGCTGGCTTTTGCGAGGTAACAACAAAGAAGGGAGAGGCGTCGAGAGCATCGTTGCGCAAATATTCGAAAACGTCTCCGTGAAAGGCGTTGGTGCCTGATTTGATTACGGCGTTTAGAATCGCGCCGTTGCCTCTTCCGAACTCAGCGCTGTAATCATTCGTTTGAACTTTAAATTCCTCGATGGCATCGACCGGCGGCTGAATCACGTAAGAAGCTTCGTTCAGCACGTCGCCCAGATTCGAATTGTTGTCGATTCCATCCAGCAGAAAATTATTCTGAAAAGTTCGCGCTCCGTCTACGCTAAATCCGAAGCTTCCGCTCACGCGCGAGCCGGGTTCGCTGGGCACCACGCCGACTCCAAGTTGCGCGAGTTGGGCGAAATTGCGTCCGTTCAAAGGCAAAGTTTCGATGCGCGTTTTGTCCATTACCTGGCCCATGGAACTTGTCTCGGTTTCCAGCAATGGGCTCTGCACCGTCACTTCAACTTTTTGGGTAACTTCGCCAACATTCAGCCGAACATCGGCCTCCACTCTGCCTTGCACATCCAACTGCAGGGGACCAGCCACGGCGGTCTTGAATTTATCTTTTTCCACCGTGATGGTGTAGCGTCCCACTTTTAGCGGCCCGGCAACGTATTCTCCGTTCGCATCCGTGGTCGTGGTGAATTCGATCCCGCGATCGACGTCGCGCGCGGTCACTTTCGCGCCTGGAACGACCCCGCCTCCAGCGTCTTTCACCACACCCACGATGCTGCCGGTGTCTTTTTGTGCGTATATCTGCGAAGCGAAGAGCAGCACTAGCGGAAGAATGAAGATACATCGCAGCAGTTTGCGCAGCCGGTTCATCAAACGTCTCTCCTTCCGAGTACTGATCGATTGGGGTCGGCAGGGCCGGACGCGTGCGGTTTATCGCGCAAAAGATACCGCTCGAAGTCGCTTGCCATGGGTGTTTCGATTTGCTACTTTTACTTTCGATTTCTTTGTGTGTCAAGAAGAAAACCAACCGGCCTGTTTATTATCGAGGCCTTGTAAGCTTGCGTTTTGCTCGAAGGCAGCGCTGCGTGCGAGAGGCGGTTGCCCAAGAGGTCTATCATAGAGTTTGCCAGGCGGGTTTTTTGCACCATCGAACATCTCGCCAAAAAGAGGGAAAGCCATGAGGGTGTTTCCGAATCGCGCGAATCGGAATAAGCGCGCTGGCATGACGGTTCCATTGTTCGCTGCGTTCGGGTTGCTCGCCGCGGTAGTGGGATGGAGCAGCGGCTGCTCCAAGAAACCTGCCGCGGAGTCGGCCTCGGGATCTGTTGCGCCCGCTCTTCTCCCGACGCAGATACACGTTTCGACCGACGCGAGTTCAATTACGATTCAATCGCCCACCGCCGAATTCAGCGTCGCGCCGGACGGCTACGTCGCCGCAAAACTTTTAAGCAACCAGCAAAAACTTTCGCTCGACGATCCTGGCGCTGATCCTGGAGTGCTGGCAGTGGTGGTCGGCAAAGAAGTAAAGGATTTCGTTTTCGATCTCGCGAACGCTAAAACTGTGAGGCCTGAGGGAAAGCTCGGCGGGCGAGGCCAGCGCGTGGTAGTCCAGGGAAAGAGTCCAAGCACAGGTTTGGAGGCGGCTCTCGCCGTCGAAGTGCACGACGATTTCCCCAATGTCGCGTTAGTTTCGGTCAGCCTTCTGAATGGCAGCGCTCGCGATATTTCGCTCGATCAACTGGACATCGATCGCCATCGTTTGAATGCCGGGTTAATGGATGCGAAGTCTGCTCCCAACCAGATGTGGTCCTTTCACGGCGCCAGTATTCAATGGGGGAAGGACAACGTTTTCGAGATACCTAAGGATTTTCAGCAGCAGAATCAAATGGGCTCCATGGTTGAAGTGAAAGGTGATTTGGGGCGCGTCGGAGGCGGCATTCCAATCGTGGCGTTCTGGACCAGACAAGTGGGCGAAGCCATCGGGCACGTGGAAACTCTTCCGCTGGTGCTGTCGATTCCAGTGAAAACGGAAACCGAGGGATATGTGGACGCTTCCGTTCACCTGCTGCCCCAAATGGTGCTCAAGCCCGGCGACATATACGCTACACCGCGAACTTTTATTGCTGTTTATTCCGGCGATTACTACGAACCGCTGCGAATGTATTCCGATGTGATCGACCGCGAAGGCCTCACCAAAGCGACCAGCACAAACGAAGACTACGCCGTGAGTTGGTGCGGCTGGGGTTACCTGGCCGACGTGACGCCGAAGCAAATGCTGGGCACCGTTCCGAAGTTGAAAGAGTTGGGTATTCATTGGGCCACGCTCGACGATCGCTGGTTCAATAATTATGGAGACTGGCAACCGCGCGCCGACACATTTCCGGATGGCGAAATTCAAAAAATGGTTCAGCAGTTTCATGAGCAAGGAATCAAAGTTCAACTTTGGTGGCTGCCGCTAGCCGTGGAAGATGGCGGGTCGGGATATGAATCGCATAAATACGGCGTGTCGCAGGTGGTCAAAGATCATCCGGACTGGCTCGTGCTCGACAAGGACGGCAAACCTGCGAAAATGACCCGTAATCTCGCCACGCTTTGCCCGGCTGTGCCGGAAATTCGCGAATATTACAAGCAGTTAACCAAGCGATTTATTCACGATTGGGATTTCGACGGCCACAAACTCGACAATATTTACAGCGTGCCGGCCTGTTATAACCCCAAGCATCATCACAAATCTCCACTCGATTCCGTTTATGCCATGGGCGAAATTTATAAAACAATTTTTGAAACTACGCGCGCGCTGAAACCCGAAAGCGTCACGCAAAGTTGCCCGTGCGGCACGCCTCCTAGCATCGCGTGGCTGCGCTACATCGATCAAGCGGTCACCGCCGATCCGGTTGGCTCCGTGCAGGTTCGCCAGCGAGTGAAAATGTACAAGGCCTTGCTCGGGCCGCGCGCAGCCGTATATGGCGATCACGTGGAACTCACGCGAATCCAAAATCCCGATAGCAATGAGCGCGATCTGGGTTCGGATTTCGCTTCCACGCTCGGCACCGGGGGCGTCCTGGGTACAAAATTTGCCTGGCCGGATTACGGACCGAAGCTTAGCGATGTGTATTTGACTCCGGAAAAAGAAGCGCACTGGAAAAAGTGGATTGGACTCTACAACAAGGAAATGCTCTCGCGTGGCACGTTCAAAAACCTATACGTGTATGGCTACGATGTCCCGGAGGCTTATGCCATCGAAAAAGATGGGGCAATTTACTATGCGTTTTTTGCTCCGGCTAACGATGCAAAAAAGAATGCGCCGCAGAATTGGTCAGGAGAAGTGGAGCTGCGAGGCCTGGAGCGGGGAACATATCACGTGGTCGATTATGTGAATAATAAGGACTACGGAATCGTTACCGCTCCGGACGCAAAGCTTAAAGTGGATTTTACCGATAACTTACTTTTGGAAGCGAGCAAACAATAGCTATGGAAGAGGCTGGTAGGTATTTACTTGCGCCAGGATTGCTCGCGGAAAAAACGCGCCATCTCCTCGCGATCGCGGAAGGCTTCCGCGCCTCCTTCGCGCGTCGTAGAAAAAGCGCCCGCAATATTTGCGAATTTCAGACATTCCTCGACACTCGCTCCCTCCAGGAAGCGCTTGATAAAACCGGCATCGAAGCTATCGCCTGCACCGACTACATCGATGGCATTCAATGGCAACTGTGGGGCGAGCCATTCCTGGGACTCTTTTCGCGCCAAGGCTCCCTGCGGCCCTAACTTCACAACTACCAGCGGAACAGTCTGCGAGAGTTTTGCAATCGCTTGCGTCAAATCTTCTGTTCGTGAAATTTTCTTGGCTTCGCGCTCGTTGGGGAAGAATATATCCACGAATTTCAGAACTTGCTGCAAATCGTCGCCCCAGCGGTCTTCGGGATCGTCGTTGGTATCCAGAGAAGTCGTAAGGCCCTTCGCTTTTGCGCGGCGAAATAATTCCGGGATCTGAGGCCGAAGCGCTCGGTGCAGGAAAAACGAAGAAAGGTGCAAATGGCGCGCAGATAGAATGTAATCGAAGTCGAGATCTGCATAACTCAATTCAAACATCGTCCCGGGATAGGTGAGAATGAAGCGTTCATGCGGATGAGCGAGAATCACGGAAAGACCTGTCGCGGCGCTTTTCACAACGGAGACATGAGTTACATCCACACCGCCAGCTTCTAGCCAGCCGACTGCCATCTTTCCGAATGGATCGTCGCCAATTTTCGAAACTATTCCCACCTGAGCGCCAAGCACGGCAAGGTTATGCGCGAAAATCGCCGAGGAACTTCCCAAGGTGAGGCGAAATCCCTCGACTAAAGTTTCCTGCTCGGGTTTTATTTGTTTTGGAAGACCGTAGAGGATTAAATCCGGATTGATCTCTCCCACCACGCAGACATCAGGTCGCGGCACGACGAGAACCTCCATTCCTGCCGTCGAGCATCACCACCCGTGATAAGTTGCGTGGCCGGTCGGGATTAAAGCCTTTGCGCATCCCCGTATAAAAACCTAGGAACTGGCCGGTGATCACGGCGGCTGCGGCTCGCGCCACTTGCGGAACGTCCAGCGACAGTTCAATCGAATAATCTGCGGAAGCGCGGATGGCGGCGTTAATCGAATTCGAAATCACCAACGTTGTAGCACCCAGCTCCTTCATTTCCTGTAGAACTGAGATCTCGTCGGCGAATCCGCTTTCACTCAGGAAAAACGTCAGCAAAGTTTCTGGACTTACTATCGCTTTCGGACCGTGACGAAATTCCAGAGTGTGAAACGCCTGAGCGTAGGAACAGGACATTTCTTTCACCTTCAACATGGATTCTTGCGCGACCCCGAAGAAGGGACCTTGTCCCAGGAACACATAATCGGCGTAGGTTCGTTTGTCGACCAGGGAGCGAACCGTAGCTTGCATGCCATCGAGTCGCGGCGCGACCTGTGTCGGAAGCGCGCGCAAGCTGGTCAGAAAACTTTTGCTGCTCGCGCGGTCGGCCGCCAGCGCCTGCAATGCTAGTAGCATGGAGGTAAAAGAGCGGGTCATCACCGTGCTTTTCTCATCGGCCGGGGAAAGGCGGATCACGTTCGAGCAAATTTCCTCGATCGGAGTTCCAATTCCACAAGTGATGGCTAAACTCTGAATTCCGAGATCGCTTTCAGCGTACTGCGCTGCTTCGACAATTTCCGACGTGCGTCCCGATCGAGAAATAAACACAGGTTGGCAGGGAGCTGGAAAAAGCTCCGGAAAAAGCAAAATTTCCGATGCCGGGATGGCGCGCGCGGGAATTCCAGTCAATATGGACCAACTGGAAGCCGCAATCTGCGCGAGATAAAAACTCGAACCGCAGCCGACAAAAACCCATTCAACATTCTTATTCAGTTTCTCGTTTATTTTCGCAAGTTGGCCGCTGTCCAGGAGTTCAGACAGGCATCGCGTCCAGGTCTGCGGCTCCGATAGGATTTCGGCAATCGTGTGCACGCCCTCGGTTGAACTAGAAAAGGTCAAACAAGCCTCCCAATTGTTTAAACGACGATGGTTTTTATTCCGGCTTCGCGAAGGCCACGCAAATCTCGCGACGAAATTTTCTTATCCGTAATCGTGTGATGTACCGCGGACGTGGGAGCAATGAGCGAAAGGCTTCGACGCCCAAATTTGCTCGAATCACAAACCACCACAGTGGCTTTGGCGCTTTCCATCATCACGCGGTTAACGCGGGCTTCTAAAATATTCGGCGTGGTCAGGCCGTAGCTGACATCGAATCCATCTACCGCTAAAAAAAGAAGGTCGGCGGTTATATGTCGGAGCGAATCCTCTGCGAGCGGCCCCACGAGCGAAAATGAATTTTTTCTGAGTACGCCGCCGGTCAGGATTACTTCGATATCCGTACCGGCAAGTTCTGCTGCTATATTCACTGCGTTAGTGATGACTGTTAAATCGCGGATATTTTTTGTAGCGCGGGCCACGGCGGTGCTGGTGGTTCCGGAGTCGAAGATGATCACCTGGCCCGGCTTTATTAGGCGAGCGGCGGCTTCGGCGATGCGCAGTTTTTCTTTGCGATGCAGCCGTTCTTTCTCGTGCAGCGAGGGGTCCCGCAATGCCGCGTTGTCTACTGGGAGCGCGCCTCCGTGAGCGCGTTGCAAGCGTCCCTGTTCGTGCAGATGTTCCAGGTCTTTGCGAATGGTAATAAGGGAAGTGGAAAAGCGGCGGGCCAGGTCGGTGACGACCACGCGGCCGTCGCGCTGGACCAGCTCGGAGATCTTTCGTCGGCGTTCTTCGCTCAACACGCTGGGATTTACCCCTTTCTGCCGGGGTTTCGATTCATTTCTTTTAGTTATTATTTTTAGCTATAGTAGCTTGACACAAATACCGTGGCGGGACAAGAGTTTATGGCCTCTTCGAAGATCGTTTGCCTTAGCGTTAACCCGGCAGTGGACCGCCGCGTGTACCTTGCTACGCTTATTCCTGGCGAAGTAAACCGCGCGCGGAGTTCGCTTGCGATGCCGGGCGGGAAAGCAGCGCACGTGGCCATGGCGGCACGAGCGCTGGGAGTAGAAGCGAACTGGATAGGGTTTCTCGGCGGAGCAATCGGCGAACAGGTCGAATCTGAGTTGCGCAAACTAGCTATCGCGGTGAGTTCGATTCGAACGGCGTCTGCGACACGTGTGAATCTGGAGGTAATCGAAGATTCGGGAAGAATTACGGAAGTGTTGGAAGCTGGTGGGCAAATTACCGGCGATGAGGAGGCCGAATTTCTTCGGCTGTTCGCGCAAAATTTAAGCGGTGACTGGAAAGGTGCGCTCGTCGCTATTTCCGGCAGCTTGCCGCCGGGCCCGCTCCCGAGCTTTTGCCGAGCGTTGATCGACATAGCAAACAAGGCCGGCTCCCTGGTGTTTCTGGATACGAGCGGCGACGCGCTGAAAGCGGGAATCGGCGCGGAGCCGAATTTCATAAAGCCGAATCGCAAAGAAGTTGAAGTTCTGCTGGGTCGAAGCTTGCCTGATTTGCAAGCTGTCGTTACCGCTGCGCGCGAAATAATTTCGCGGGGCGCCGGGAGCGTGGCGATAACGCTCGGCGCGGAAGGGGTGGTGTGGCTCGAAAGCAAAAGTGGGCCAGCGTGGCATGCGCAACCACCCAGGCTGAAAGCGATTTCGACCGTGGGATGCGGGGACACGACGCTGGCGGGTTTTGCGTATGCGGAGCTTCGAGGCTTGAGCGGCGGGGAGGCTCTCAGGTTTGCGACCGCTTGCGGTGCGGCGAACTGCCTTGCCGAGTTGGAAGGGCGCATTTCACTCAGCGACGTGCAATGGCTCATTCCTAAAGTCACCATAAAATCCTTGGGCTAGTTTGCGTCTGCTCCACGACCTGCGTGGCAAGATACCCAACATGGTTTGCATCCCTGCCTTGAGTTCTGTTCTGAGTTCCCTGGCAATGTGCGGCGCGCGGGTTCGTGAAGCGCCTGGCACAAATACTGCGGCGCGTCCTGGAATACATCCCTAGGCCATGTTTTTTTGTCAGCATATAAATGAGCTATTTTTTCAGGAGTTGGCGCTTGCGCCAGAAAGATTCGATTTCTTCCAGGGTGCGGCCTTTGGTTTCGGGCACTAAGTAATAGGAGAAGATCCAGGCGGCTACGGCGAGTAGCGCGTAGAGCCAGAAGGTCGGCGTGGGACCGAATTTGTCGAGCAGAGTCAGGAAAGTTAGAGAGACCACGAAGTTTGCGGCCCAGTTGGAGGAAGCGGCGGTTCCTTCGGCCAAGCCTCTGACTTTCAGGGGATAAATTTCAGCGATGATCAGCCAGAAAATTGGGCCCAGGCTAATGGCAAAGCAAGCGACGTAGGCCATCAGCGTTATGACGGCGAGTTGGCCGAATGCAGCGTCGTGCGCAGTGGCTGAGGCGCGGAAGATAAAACCGAGAACGCCGAGTGAAATGATCATGCCGGCGATTCCGGTGAGCAACAGCGGGCGTCTTCCGGCGCGGTCGATGAGCCACATGGATACGAGGGTCATGATTACGTTTACCAAGCCGATTCCGGCGGTGGCGAGAATTGCGCCGGAGGCCGAAGAGATGCCCGCGGAACGAATGATTTGGGGAGCGTAGTAAATCACGGTGTTGATTCCGGTGACTTGCTGAAATATGGCGAGGCCGATTCCCACCATCAGTGCGGGGCGAATGGAAGCTTTGAGGAGATCGGACCATTGGCCGCGTTCGTCCGTTTCGGACAGGGTGCCTTGAATCCCCTGAAATTCCGCTTCCACATTTTGTGTGCCACGGATTTTTTTCAACACGGCGAGCGCTTTATCGGGCTGGCGATTTTTCACCAGCCAGCGCGGGGTTTCGGGCATGTACAACATTCCGAGCCCCAGAATCGCGCCGGGAACCACGGCCAGGCCCAGCATCCAGCGCCATTGTTCGGATTGAGCGAAGGCGTAGTCAACGAGGTAGGCGGCCAGGATGCCAATGGTGATGGCTAGTTGGAAAAGGGATACTTGCCATCCGCGCGCTTTGGCGGGCGATACTTCCGAAATGTAAAGAGGGACGGTGGAGCTGGCCAGTCCGATGCCAAGGCCGACGATGGTCCGTCCGAAGATTAGTGTGACTTCGGAACCGGCGGCGGCGCAGATAATTGCGCCTAGAATAAAAATTATTGAAGTGATCAGCAGGTTTGTTTTGCGGCCGATGTGGTCGGCCAGATTTCCTCCGCCCAGGGAGCCGACGGCTGCGCCCACCAAAACGACGCTGACGACCAGTTCCTGATGAAAAGTTGTGAGCGCGAAACTTTTTTGAATGAAAATTAAGGCTCCGGAAATCACGCCTGTGTCGTAACCGAAGAGCAGGCCGCCCAGAGCGGCGATGGCGGCAGCGATATAAACGAACCCAGTGCTTTCGGCCTGGCGCGCGGATGGGCTTTCTGCCGCTTCAGAATTCATTTTCTGTTGGGGCATTCAGGCTCCTCGGTGGAGTTTGCACAGATGGAAAAGCGGTCAAAAACGCGTTCGGGAATTTCTTGATTTTTTGGCGAGTTGAGCTTGTCTCTGTCTTTTGTTTTCTGCAAGTCACGATAAGTTCTAATTGATGAATTCGGTGACTTAACCTGGCGTCCGTCAGGCTGGGAATCGTCGGTCTTGAAAGTGTATTGTGAGGGAGGCAGCTGGGATCGCATCGATTATTTCTGGTGAGCGGTGTTGCAGGATCGGTAAGTGATGTTCTGGCCCCGGTTAGGAATTTTTTCGGTGATTGCTTTCTGCGAGTTACGACGAATTCTGTTTGTACGTCACAACCGGTTAGAAGTCGTCTAGACCAGTTGCAAAGGTTCACTCGAATTTTGGAATTTTGAGCTAGTTCTTTACGAGCGGGTGGTGGAGAGAAAAGGCGGAGAATGGGGCCGAATTGGCGGCAGGCGGCGAATATGGCCGCGTTTACGTTTCCCTTTGGATTCCGTCTGCCGACTTTGGTAATGATCACGGGGAAACGTAGCACGCTGTTTGGCGAAATTCAAGGACCTGTGTGTGCGGACGGGCTAGTACTGCGAAGCGGTGGTGCCGATTTGGGAACAGGAGAGAGAGACCCCGCACAGCAAATGCGTGGTGAAATGAAGTGAGCAACTCCTATGGATTCAGATAACACGAACGTCACCTGTTGGTCGCTCGCTCTACGAGATTAACAGAGCTGGAAGTATGGACGACGAAGTCTCGGGGAATCACTCCGGCGCTTGCGCCTATGGGACATGCCGCTCCTTTGGCAGCCCATTCTTCGATTTTCGCAAGGAACTCACGTGGAGACATGGGGGCTGGACTGCGGCCGTCGCCAGGGTTCCAACCCCAGAGTACGAGCGGGGTGTGCATATGCTCCACGATCTGTTCAACCGCACGATGGCCGTTCTGCTGAGGATCTTTGAGCAGTTCACAGAGTTGATGGTCCGTCAGCCCCTCCCAAATCATCGGCATCGCGGGCGGGGGCAGATGCCAATCGGGAGCTCCAGGTGGCATGTGCAAGCCCACGAGATTATGATCCTGATGACAGGTGCTGCATTTGACGGCGCTCATTCCATGCCCGTCGTCTCCACGGCGAACCTGCATTGAGTGGCGATGGCTGTCGTCACCCTGACGCGGAAAATCTCCGCTGGAGTGGCAATTCATGCAGCGAGGGTGGCGAAGCACGGGAACAATTGCTTCGAAAGCCGCAGCTGCACCGGCATCGTCGCGCGACACGACTTCATGAATGATTTGTGCTTTGGCCGCTCCTTGCACGGCAACCCATAAAATCAGCAGCGACAGGAAACAATAGGTTGCGGCGCGAGCGAGGAGGGACGCGATGGATTTTCGAGGCTTCATAGCTTCCCGGCTCTCTCGGCACTCTCAACGAGCGCAGCTTTTACGCGTTGCGGGCTAAACGGCAGCTCCCGGAGACGCGCGCCGGTCGCATCGAAGACAGCGTTTCCGATCGCGGCGGGAGTGACGGTGATTGCAGTCTCTCCCGCGCCGGTCGCGGGCACATCGGGAGGGGTCACAAAGACCATCTCAACCGTGGGCATCTCATAATCAAGATGCAAACTGTTATAAGTCTCCCAATCGACGGAGGTCATGCGCTTGTTGTTCCATGTAACTTCTTCCACCAGCGCGCGGCTCATCCCTTGCAGAATGCCGCCTTCAATCTGATTTCGCAGACCATCAGGGTTTGAGATAGGGCCGCAGTCCAACGCAACCACGAAGCGCCTAGGCTGCACCGTTCCGGTTTCCATATCCACGTCCACTTCGGCAACGAGCGCAGAATAGCCATTGTTCCCTTCATACGCAACGCAGGCGATACCACGTCCGCTTAGAGTTCTCCCAGAGACCGCCGTCTTCGGTGAAGGGCGGGCCTCCCACTTCGCTGCTTGGGCCGCAGCGTTCAGAACGCCTATGACTCGTGAGTTCTGTAAATGCAGCAGCCTGAAGGCGACAGGGTCGGCCATTGCGTGCGCGCAGAGCTCGTCCATGAAACATTCGTTAGCGAACGTATTTTGAATTCGCAAAGGCGAGCGGAGTGGCCCGGTGAAAAACGGCGAACGAACGTTATGAGTGAGGGCGCGTTCACTGCGTATAGTTCCGTCACCACCGCAGTTGCCGGCAATGCATCCGGCGAAGTAGGACGGAACTGTGTTGCTCTGGTTGCGAAACTTGCCGGTAGGCGGCTTAGCCGAGCCAGGCTTAGGTAACTCGGGTTCATATCCCAACAGCATGCCGGTGATAACGTTGCCGGGCTGATCGTAGCCCGGTCGATTGCCGAGCGAAGCTACCCAGTCCTCACGATCCCAGGCGACGATGCGACCATCGTGCGAAAGGCCGGCGCGAAGCTGCACTGCGCATGCCGAACCCAAGTTCTCCCACATCATCTCGTCTTGCCGGGAAAACTGCAGGCGGACTGGCTTTCCCACGGCGTGAGAGAGTATGGCCGCATCAAAGGAAACGGCATCGGCGCCATTCAGTCCGTAGCAGCCCGATCCTCGCACATAGATCACGCGCACTTTATCAATCGCCATATTCAGAAGCTTTGCGACGATGCTTCTTGTTGGATAAGCCGACTGGGTCGCCGACCACACAGTTGCACTTTCTGGCTTAACGTCGGCCACCGCGCACGATGCGCCTACTGATCCGTGCATCTGATACGGATACGTGTAGCGGGCCCGGATGACCTTGCTGGCGTCAGCGAGACGAGCGTCCACGTCCTGCGAGTTAACGCTGAGAGTGTCGTGGGCCGGCTGTTTCTGGAGATTATCGAAGAAATCCTTCTGCGGCGGCAATTCCGGACCGGGGCTCCAGTGCACCGCCAACTGACGAGCCGCCAATGTCGCTTGGTGCTGCGTCTCGGCAACGACGCCAACAAAATCCTTGCGGACGACTACCTTCACGAGACCTCGAACATTGCGCACTGATTGTTCGTCTACCTGAACAACCGTCGCTCCGATCTCCGGAGGCCGAACAACGCGCCCGTGTAGCAGTCCGGGGACTCGGACATGGTGAACGAACTCGAACTGACCGGTCATCAGGGCCGTTCTATCCAGCGAAGGAATTGGTTTGCCTAGCACCGTCCAATCTGCGGGGAATCGCCGCTTCGCTTTGGCGTTGAGCGGAAGATCGAAATGCTTGTTTCCAATAAGATCCTCGTACCTGACGTGGCGCCCGCTCGCGCCGGTGATCACGCCGTCCGCCACCGTGAGATTCTCAACCGGCTCTCCCAACTTCTTAGCGGCGAGATTTAACATAGCTTCTCTGGCGGTGGCTGCGGCAAGTGCGAGATTTTCCGAGTTGAAGTTCGTCGGAGTCGATTGACTTCCAGACGTGGTTCCCTGATCCGGACAAATAGATGTGTCGCACTGGATAAGCTTCACTCGAGCAAGCCGAACACACAACTCCTCTGCGACGAGCTGGGATTGCGCCGTAAGAATGCCCTGGCCAAAATCACATTTCCCAGTGTATGCGGTGATGACTCCGTCGTTGCCGACCGCTAACCACGAGTCGAGCTTCGACGGATCAATGTGCGAGGGATGAGTGCCGAACGGCCCCTGACCCTGCGCGGACAGCAACCCTCCCGACACGGAACTGAAAGTGACAATCATCGCGCCACAACTTTTCAGAAAGTCACGCCGTGACTGAGTCATGTTCGCTTTGCCTCGGCATACTTTCGAATCGCTCGCAGCATGCGAGTGTGCGCGAAACAGCGGCACAAAACGCCACCCAGGGAGTCCCTGATCTCCTGATCAGAGGCATCCGGTTTCACATCGAGAACGGCCTTCGCTGTCAGGATTACGCCGCTGAGGCAAAATCCGCATTGGGCGGCACCTTCGTCAATAAACGCTTGCTGAATTGGGTGCGGATTTTCAGGGGTACCCAAACCTTCCAGGGTCGTCACTTCCTCTTGGCCAACTGCACTTACCGGCATCACGCAAGATCGCACGACCTGCCTGCGCATGATTACCGTGCAGGCTCCGCATTGGGCCATGCCACAGCCGAAGCGAGGTCCACGCAAGCCAAGCTCGTCGTTCAGAACAAACAGCAGCGGCGTTTCCGGATCGACTTCCACCACGTGCCGCTGGCCGTTCACATTCAGTGTGACCTTCTGCCTCATCGAGCGGGTCTGCCCCTTTGCTTTTTCCTAGCTGAGATCCATACGTCCGGCAAGCGAAGCTGCACAATAGATCTGCGGCAATATTCTTGAATGACCGGTAGAAATCCGGCGTGCACGGCGGGCGACTTCGATTTTTGGAGCGCGAAGCAACGCAGGTGCCCACCGGCTCGAAGTTCGGGTGATGGATGTTGGCGGGAATGATCGCGGGGCCGCG
>Ga0209009_1000191_pt1 | contig 25114 bp, 21 predicted proteins | sample BlaSpr_A8_OM3_M2_FD_187979 | JGI IMG/M metagenome (GOLD analysis project Ga0209009, IMG submission 187979) | Forest soil microbial communities from Thunder Bay, Ontario, Canada - Black Spruce, Ontario site 2_A8_OM3_M2 (SPAdes) (version 2) | ecosystem: Environmental > Terrestrial > Soil > Boreal... | reverse complement strand
CCCTTCGTGCGCGCTGCCGGCATGGACGACGGCGGGATGGCGGGTCTCCGACAGGCGCTCCCAGAGCGGATCGAGGCGGGGATCGTCCGCCGCGAAGGCGCCGACGGAGCAGTGAAGCTTGAAGACCCGGAGGCGCAGCTCTTCGATCGCCTCGCCCACGACGGCTTCGACGTCGTCACCCGGATGGAGGGTCGCTCCCGGCACGACGAACGGGTCGCCGGCGAAGGTTTCCGCCGTCCAACGGTTGAGCCCGCTCGCCACACCGGCGCGGTGGGCGTAGGGGAGGCTCCAGCATCGCCCGATGCCGGCCGCCCCAAGCGTCTCGCGCGCGGCCTGCGGGGCGTACGGATAAGGCATCCTCGGCGCGCCCCGCTCCTCGAAGAACCTCCGGATCTTCGCCGCGAGCCGCTCCGGCAGCAGATGGACGTGGGCGTCCACGATCACGGATTACTCAGTGTTGAAGAGTCCAAGGTCCAAGGTCCAAGGTCCAAAGTAGCCGGACTTGAACCCGCGCACCGCATACCGCACACCGCATACCGCATACCGCATACCGATTCAGACGGGCCGCGCGTCTTCGATGACCTTGCCGTCGTTGGGGAGCGAGCCCGCCGGCAGCAGCTCGACCTCGCCCCGGAGCTTGCAGACTTCGCGGATGGACCCGGCGACGTCGCGGGCGAGCCCCTCGGCCGATGGGGATCCGGTTTCGCAGCGGAGCGTCATCTGGTCCTCGTCGTCCTCGCGCCGGACGACGAGCCGCGCGCGGAGGATTTCGGGATGCCGGCGCACGATCCGGGCGATGAGGCTCGGGTGGACGAACAGCCCGCGCACCTTCGCGCTCTGGTCGGCCCGTCCGAGCCATCCCCGGATGCGCATGTTGGTGCGTCCGCACGGGCTCGTGCCCGGCAGGACGGCGGAAAGGTCGCCCGTGGCGAATCGCAGGAGCGGATACTCGGGTACCCTGAGGCTCGTGACGACGACTTCTCCCACCTCGCCTTCAGGCACCGGGTCGCCCGTTCCCGGCCGGACGATCTCGACGAGGATTCCCTCGTTCACGATCAGCCCCTCGCGCGCCTCCGACTCGTAGGCAATGACGCCCAGGTCTGCGGTCATATAGGCCTGAGAGACGTGGATGCCCTGCTCCTCGAACGCGGCCCGCAGGCTTGCCGGCAGGGCCTCGCCGGAGACGAGCGCCTTCTTGAGGCTCGAGTGGTCCGAGCCGAGCTCCCTCCCTTTCTCCAGGACGATCTTCAAGAACGACGGCGTGCCGACGTAGCCGAGCGGGCGCAGGTCGGCGATCGTCTCCGCCTGAAGCTCCGTCTGGCCGACGCCGGCGGGAAAGACGGCACACCCGAGGGCTCGCGCGCCCGCCTCGAACATGAGGCCGGCCGGCGTGAAGTGATAGGAGAACGTGTTGTAGAGGAGGTCGCCCCTCCGGAACCCGGCCGCGAAGAGCGCCCGGGCAAGGCCCGCGAAGTCCGGCTCGCGCCCCTCCAGCTCGTAGATCGGGCCGGGAGAAGCAAAGACGTGGACCGTCTGACCCGGCGAGACGGTGGCAAGACCGCCGAACGGCGGCGATCGCTTCTGCAGCTCGGCCAGGTCGGACTTGCGCAGCACCGGCAGCCTCGCGAGCGCCACCCGGCTGGCGATCTCCGCGCTGGGAACGTCGCCGAGAATCCGCGCGAGCTCCGGCGCTCCCCGGCGGGCGGTCTCGATCTGCTCCGGGAGTCTCGCGAAGAGCTCCGCTTCCCGCACGAGCGGATCCCGTGTCTCCAGGAAATCGTAATACTCGATGTCGTCGCGCATCACGTCTTACGCCTCACGCCTTACGGCTCACGGCTCACGGCTCACGGCTCATGCCTCCCGTCACGCCAGCCATCTCTTGCGCCGGCGGTAGTGCTTTGCCTCCCGGAAGCTTCGCCGGCCGCGGCTCGAGATCCCCAGATAGAACTCCTTGACGTCCTCGTTTCCCGCGAGCGACGCGGCCGATCCGTCCATGACGACGCGCCCGTTCTCCAGGATGTAGCCGTAGTCGGCGTAGCGCAGCGCGACAGCGGTGTTCTGCTCGGCGAGGAGGAACGTGACCCCCTCGCCGTTCAAGGAGCGCACGATCTCGAAGATCTCTTTGACGACCAGGGGAGCAAGCCCCATGGACGGCTCGTCCAGCAGGACCATGCGGGGCCGGGCCATGAGGGCCCGGCCGATCGCGGTCATCTGCTGCTCGCCTCCCGAGGTGTAGCCCGCGAGCGTCTTGCGCCGTATCTTCAGCTGCGGGAAATACGCGTAGATCTTCTCGAGATCCCGCAGGAACTCGGAGCGGCGGGCGTGCCTCGCGAAGGCCGGTATCAGGAGGTTCTCCTCGACGGTCAAATGGGCGAAGCAGTGCCGACCTTCCATGACCTGGACCACGCCCCGCCGGAGCAGCTCTCGGGGATTACGGTTGTCGATCCGCTCGCCGGCGAACTCGATCGAGCCCTTGGTGACAGCCCCCCGTTCCGTCCCGAGCAGATTCGAGATCGCTTTCAGAGTCGTCGTCTTGCCCGCTCCGTTGGCTCCCAGCAGGGCCACGATCTTTCCCTCGGGCACCTCCAGCGAGACCCCCTTCAACACGAGGATCACGTGGTCGTAGATGACCTCGATGTTGTTGACCGAGAGGAGGACTTTCGGGAGGCCTTTCGGCCCCCCGTCCAGGGGGTCTGGGGGACCGCCGGGTCCCCCGCCTCCTTTGCTACTCCTTGGAGCAGTCACGCGGCGTGATTCCCTTCTCCTTTGCGTAGGCCGCCGCCGACTCCTCGATCATCGGCCGCACGATCGACTGGTCCGACTTGATCCAGTCGGTGATCAGCTTCCATTTCGTCCCGTCCCACTGCTGAAACTTGACCGCGCCGCCCCCCTCATGGTCCATGCAGGAGACCTTGATCGGTTGGAGGAGGTTGTAGGCGCCGAGCTCCTTCAGGCGCTTCTCGTCGAGGTTCAGGTTCTCCAGGCCCCACCGGACCTGCTCGCCGGTCAGCGGCTTCTTGCCGAATTTCGCCTGCGCGGTGCGGATCGCCTCGGCGTTCAGGATCCCGTGGATCACGCCGCGGTTGTAGTAGATGGTCCCGAGGCGCTTGGGGTCTTCCAGGTTCCCCTTGTGGCCGCCGGAGTAGACGTATTTCTGGATGTCCTTGATGACCGGAAAGTCCGTCCCGCTCGGGTGGAAGGCGGCCGTGATAAATCCTTTGGCGGCGTCCCCGGCCGGGATGGCGTCCTCCTCCGCGCCGCTCCACCAACTGCCGACGATGTGGTCGCGCGGAAAGCCCACCTTGGCGGCCGTCTTCAGGGCGACCGGGTTCATGACGCCCCAGCCGCGCAGGATGACCCAGTCGGGCTTGGCCTGCCGGATCTGCAGCCACTGCGACTCCTGCTCGTTGCCCGGATGCGGGACCTCGATGTGCGTAACCGTGAAGCCGTACTTCTTCGCCTGCAGATCCAGGACCGGGATGGTCTCCTTGCCGAAAGCGGAGCCGTGGTAGAGGTTGATGATCTTCTTTCCCTTCAGCTTGTCCATCCCTCCGGACTTCATTCCGATGAACTTGATCTTGGCGGTGTTCTGGCTCCAGTAGTTGGTCACGAGCGGGAAGATGTAGGGGAAGACCCGGCCGTCCGACGCGTCGGCGCGCCCGTAGCCGATCGAGACGACTGGGATCTTGTCCGCCGTGGCACGCTCGATGCAGGCGTAGGTGATGCCCGTGGAAACGAAGTTGAACATGGCGGCTCCCGTGGGGCCCTTCTTCTTCAGGCGCTCGTAGCACTCGACGCCGCGGTCGTTCTTGTACTCGGTCTCGCACTCTTCCCAGGTGATCTTGACGCCGTTGATGCCGCCGTCGCGCTTGTTCAGCATGTCGAGGTAGTCGATGAACCCGCCGAAGGTGCCCGATCCTCCGGCCGCGTACGGTCCGACGCGGTAACTGGTCATCGGAACGAACTGCTCGTTCTGGGCGAATGCGGGAGCAACCATCGCCGCAACCGCGGCGATGGTTAGCCAAAGGATCAAGGATTTGCGGGTATGTCCCTGAGATCCGCTCATAGTTCCTCCTCTGAAAAACTGTTGTCGCTGTATCTCGAGCTAGTGCGGGAACGGCCAGAGTCGAAGCTTCTCCTTTCCGATCTGCCAGAGGCGCGCGAGCCCGAGCGGCTCGACGGCCAGGAAGAGAATGATCAGGGCGCCAAAGACCATCAGCTCGAGGTTCGAAGCCAGGCTCTGGCTGGAGCCGCCGGAGAAGAGGGTGTGCGCCGCCACGTTCAAGCCGATCGGCAGCAGCACGATGAACGCCGCGCCCAGGAAGGAGCCGAGCACGCTCCCCATGCCGCCGATGATGATCATGAAGAGAATCTGGAAGGAGCGCGTCAGATCGAAGGCCTGCGGCTCGACAGAGCCCAGGTACGCGAAGGCCCAGAGCGCGCCGGCGATCCCGCAATAGAAGGAGCTGACGGCGAAGGCCAGGAGCTTGGTCTTCAGCATGGGGATGCCGATCACTTCCGCCGCGACGTCCATGTCCCGCACCGCCATCCAGGCCCGGCCGAGCCGGCCTCGCACGAGGTTCTTGGCGGCCAGCGCGAGCAGGGACACCAGCGAGAGAGTCAGCAGGTAACGGCTGACCGGGCGCTCGAAGCGGTAGCCGAGGATCACCATCCTCTGCGCGCTGATGACGCCGGAGGGGTTGTAGTTGGAAAACCAGCCGAACTTCGTCAGGGCCCACTCTGTGAAGAACTGCGCGGCGAGTGTCGTCACGGCGAGGTAGAACCCCTTGATGCGCAGGCTCGGCAGCCCGAAGACGAGCCCCACTCCCGCGGTGATCAGGCCGGCCAGGAAAAAGCTCGCCAGCAGGGGCATGTGCGGGACGCGAAGCATCAGGTTGTACGCGGCGAAGGCGCCCACCGCCATGAAGGCGGCCGAGCCCAGCGAGAGCTGCCCCGCGTAGCCGGTCAGGATGTTCAAGCCCAGAGCTGCGAGCGAGAGGATCAGGAAGGGGATCAGGATCGCGTTGAACCAGTAGTCGTTGCCGACCACCGGGACGGCGACGAAAGCGACGGCGAGGATTCCCACAAAACCGATGCGGTCCTGCCGGATCGGAAAGATCCGCTGGTCTTCCGCGTAGGATGCGTGGAACTGCCCGGCCTCTCTGTAAATCATGCGACTCCTTCGGAGCCGCGTCTAAGGTCTAAGGTCGAAGGTCTAAAGTCGGAGCCACGGAAGCCTGGTGTCCTGACATTAGACCTTAGACCTTGGACGTTAGACCCTTTGGTCATCACACCCTCTCGATCCGCCGTTCGCCGAATATCCCTTCCGGGCGTACGAGCAGGAACAACGTCGCCAGGACGTAGGGAAACCAGTTCTCGATGCCGCTGCCGATGTGGGGGCCGAGATAGACCTCGGCGAGCTTCTCCGAAGCCCCCACGAGGAGACCGCCCACGATGGCTCCCGGGATCGAGGTGAAGCCGCCCAGGATCAGGACCGGGAGGGCCTTCAGCGCGGTGAACGTGAGCGAGAACTGCACCCCCGTGCGGCATCCCCAGAGGATGCCTGCCGCGAGCGCGACAAACCCCGAGACCGTCCAGACGACCACCCAGATCTGTTCCAGCGGAATGCCCACCGCCAGGGCCGCCTGGTGATCGTCGGCCACGGCTCGCAGAGCTTTTCCGATGCGAGTCTTGCTGAAGAAGAACGCGAGCAGCGCAACCTGGAGACCCGCCACTCCGGCCGCGAAGAGGTCGAACTGGCTGATGCTCACACCGCGGATCTGGACGGGAACGTCGGGGATGCCGATGTCCAGACCATGGACCTGCGCGCCCAGGAGGCCCTGGGCGGCTCCTTCGATCAGGAACGCCAGTCCGATCGTCGCCATGAAGAGGGCGATCGGCGGCTGGTTCACGAGCGGGCGGAGGACGAAACGCTCGACGAAGAGGGCGAGCAGCACCATCACGACGCAGGTCGCCGCGGCGGACGCGGCCAGGCGCCATCCCTTTTCGAAGAGCGAGACGAAGATCAGAGCGGCGAAGAAAACCATCGCGCCCTGAGCGAAGTTGAAGACGCCGGACGCCTTGTAGATGAGGACGAAGCCCAGCGCCACGAGAGAATACATGACGCCCGCCAGCAGCCCCCCGATGAGCACCTCGGCGAAAAAAGACCAGTCCATCGCTAATTCGCGACCCCCAGGTAGGCGTCGATCACGGTCTGGTCGTCGCGCACCTCGTCCGGGGTTCCATCGGCGATCTTGCTGCCATAGTCGAGAACCGCGACGCGGTCCGAGATGTCCATGACGACCCCCATATCGTGCTCGATCAGGACGATCGTCGTGCCGAGTTCGTCATTGACGTCGAGGATGAAGCGGCACATGTCCTGTTTCTCCTCGACGTTCATCCCCGCCATCGGTTCGTCCAGCAGCAGCAGCACGGGCTCGGCGGCGAGCGCGCGGGCGAGCTCGACCCGTTTCTGCAGGCCGTACGGGAGCCTGCCGACGGGTGTCTTGCGGATCGCCTCGATCTGCAGGAAGTCGATGATCTCCTCGACCTTGCGGCGGTGCCGGATCTCTTCGCGCTCCGCGCGGCCCCAGTAGATCGCCTGCGCGAAAAGCCCGGCCCGCATCTTCAGAGTGCGGCCCGTCATGATGTTGTCGAGGGCCGTCATTCCCTTGAAGAGGGCGATGTTCTGAAACGTGCGCGCGATCCCCAGGCGCGCCGCCTCGTGGGGTTCCATCCGCCGCCGCTCCACTCCCCGGAAGGTCACGGTGCCGCGGCTGGGATAGTAGACGCCGTTGATGATGTTTAAGAGCGAGCTTTTCCCCGCGCCGTTGGGACCGATGATCGCGCGGACCTCCCCGGCTCGCACTTCGAGGCTGACTCCCAGAAGCGCCGTGACTCCACCGAAGGAGAGAGAGACATCCTCGATCTGAAGGAGGACTTCGCCGATCTTGCCGCCGCGATCCATGCGCCCCCCCGGCTCTGTCCGAACGTCTAGACGTTCACGCGCCGGACCGAGGCCCCGAGTCCGGTGAGCCTGGTTTCCATTTTCTCGTAGCCGCGGTCCAGGTGATAAACGCGGTCTATCACGGTTTCGCCTCTTGCCGCGAGGGCCGCCAGCACCAGGGCGGCGGAAGCGCGCAGGTCGCTTGCCATGACCCGGGCGCCGGTCAGGGGGGCCGGCCCTTCGACGATGGCGCGGCGGCCCTCGAGCCGGATCCGTGCCCCCATCCGTTGAAGCTCCGCCACGTGCTGAAATCGGTTCTCGAAGATCGTTTCCGTTATCGTCGAGACGCCCTCCATCCCGGTGGCGAGCGCCATCCACTGCGCCTGCAGGTCGGTCGGAAAGCCGGGATAGGGAGCCGTTGAAATGTCCGGGGCGGAGAGCTTTCCTGCCGCCAGGACCCGCAGAGTGCCCGCGCCGGCCTCAACGCGCGCTCCCGCGCGGGTCAGGCGCTCCGTGAGCGCCTCCAGGTGCTCGGGCTGGCAGCCCCGGACCGTCACATCGCCGCGCGTGACCGCCCCCGCGAGGGCGTAAGTGCCGGCCTCGATCCGGTCCGGAAGGACGGCGTGGCTGGCGCCGTGGAGCGCCGCGACCCCCTCGATCGCGATCGTTCCTGTCCCTTCCCCGTGGATTCTGGCCCCCATGGCGCGCAGCAGCCGCGCGAGATCGGCGACCTCCGGCTCGCGAGCGGCGTTCTCGAGGACGGTCGAGCCCCTCGCCAGAGTGGCCGCGAGCATCGCGTTCTCCGTGCCGGTGACGGTCACGGTCTCGAAGGCGATCCTCGCTCCCCCGAGCCGGGCGGCCCTGGCCTCCACGTATCCGTGCTCGAGCGTGACCTCGGCGCCGAACTTCCTGAACGCCGCGAGGTGGAGATCGATCGGCCGGACTCCGATCGCGCAGCCGCCTGGCAGAGAGACGCGCACGTGCCCCGTTCGCGCGAGAAGCGGTCCGAGCACGAGGACGGATGCGCGCATCGTCTTGACGAGATCGTAAGGCGCTTCGCCGTGCCCGATCTCGCGGGCCTCGACCGTGGCCTCGCCGGGCGGGGCCGACAGGAAGACGCCGATGTGTGCGAGAAGCTTCTGCAGCGTGCGGACGTCCCGGACATCCGGCAGGTTCGTCAGGTGCACCGGCTCGGCCGTCAGCAGCGCCGCCGCGAGACACGGCAGCGCCGCGTTCTTCGCCCCGGACGTCTCGACCTCTCCCTGCAGCCTCGCCGGCCCTTCGATCCGGAACTGATCCATCGGGGCGCGATTCTAAGGGAACAGTCGAGAGTCAAGAGTCGAGAGTCAAGAGTTCGTGGCCCGGTGCCTTGAACTCACAACTCACAACTCACAACCCTCAACTTCGGCGCGCGATGGCGACGCGGGGGATTCCGTCCAGGTCCGGCTCGATGCGCTGGAAGCGCCAGCGGTGGCGAGCGCGGACTTCGTCTTCGACGGCCTCGGACTGGCCATAGCCGATCTCGAAGAGGAAGAACGCGCCGGGCTCGAGGAGGCGGGGGAGCTCATTCAAGAGGTGGCGGATCGCGGCCAGAGCGTCCTCGCCCGCGAAGAGCGCCCTCGCCGGGTCGTGCTCCCGGACGGTCCGCGGCAATGATGCGCTTTCGGAGAATGCGAGATAGGGGGGATTGGAGAGCGCGAGGCCGAACGGCCGGGTTCCCAGGGCCGCGAGCCAGTCGGAGGCCGCCAGGCCCAACCGCTCGAGGACGCCGTGACGCGCCGCGTTGGCGCGCGCGAGAGTTAGCGCTTCCAGGGAAGCGTCGAGCGCGATCGCCCGGGACTCCGGCCGCTCGAGGAGATACGTGATCGCGAGGACACCGCTCCCGGTGCCAAGATCGAGCACGCGGCGCGCGGCCGGCGCCTCGCGCAGCGCGGCCGCGACGAGGACCTCCGTTTCGGGGCGGGGGACGAGCGCGCGGCGATCCACGGTAAACGAGCGGCCGAAGAAGTCCCACTCGCCGAGCAGGTGCTGGACGGGAGTCCCCTCGAGGCGCCGCTCCCAGAGCGCGTCGAACCGGGCCTGCGGGCCCGGCTCGACCTGCCTCCGCGGGTCGAGCGAGAGAGGGCTCGAGCCCCCCATCGCGTGCGCCAGCAGGATCCGCGCGTCCCAGGGTGTTGCTTCAGCCCCGCTGTTGCGTGCGAGCTCGGCCGCGGCCTCGAGGATCTCCCCCGCTGTCATGGTTTTCAGTTGTCAGTTTTCAGTTGTCAGTTTTTGAGGCAAGCCAACTCGAACTGAAAACTGAGAACTGATAACTGACAGCTTCTTCATGCCTTCGCGAGCTCTTCCCCGAGCCTCTCGGCCTGGAAGTGCGCTGTCAGCGGCTCGATCAGCTCGTCGAGGTCGCCTTCGAGGACGTCGGGCAGGCGGTGGGTCGTAAAGCCGATCCGGTGGTCGGTGATGCGGGATTGGGGGAAGTTGTAGGTGCGGATCTTTTCCGACCGGTCCCCCGACCCCACCATCTTCTTGCGCTCGGCGGCGATCGCGCCCTCTTTCTTCTCCCGCTCGATGTCGGCGAGGCGCGCCTTCAGGACTCGCATCGCCTTGGCCTTGTTCTTGATCTGGCTGCGCTCGTCCTGGCACTGCACGACGAGCCCGGTCGGCACGTGCGTCAGGCGCACGGCCGAGTACGTCGTGTTGACGCCCTGGCCGCCGGGGCCGGAGGCGCAGAAGCGGTCCACGCGGATGTCCTTCTCCTCGACCTTCACGTCCACGTCCTCGGCCTCCGGCAAAACGGCCACTGTGGCGGCCGAGGTGTGGATCCGCCCGGAGGACTCCGTGTGGGGCACGCGCTGGACCCGATGCGCGCCGCTCTCGTATTTCAGGCGCGAGTACGCTCCCGCCCCTTCCACGAGGGCCGTGACGGCCTTGAGCCCCCCGATCCCCGTGTCGTCCCGGTCCACGACCTCGACCTTCCATCCGCGCGATTCGGCGTACCGGGAGTACATCCGGAAAAGCTCCGAAGCGAAGAGCGCCGCCTCTTCGCCGCCCGTGCCGGCGCGGATCTCCAGGAAGACGTTGCGCGAGTCCTTCGGGTCCTTCGGCAGCAGGAGGAGCTTGAGCTCCTGCTCGACCTCCTGCAGGCGGGCGGTCAACGTCGCGCGCTCGGAGGACGCGAGCTGATACAGCTCGTCTCCGGGCGGCAGGGACTCGGTCAGCTCGCGCGCGCCCTGCAGCTCCTTCTGGACGCGCCGGTATTCCTCGGTCTTCGCGACAACCGGCTCGAACTCGGAGAGCGTCTTCTGGGCGTCGCGCACGGCGCGATGGTCCTGGACGAACTCCGGGTCGGCCAGGCGGGCCCGGACCTCCTCGTACTTGCGGCGGATCTCTTCGAGTTTTTCGAGCATAAGAAGAAGCTCTCAGCTGTCAGCTCTCAAGCTGTCAGCCGGACGAACGTTTTCCGAGGCCGCTAGAGAGCGGTGAGAAAGTGAAAAGGCGAAGGGATGGAGCGGGCGCCCAGAGTCATTCCCCTACGAGGAGGCCGCGGCGACCTTCTTCTCGTAACGCTTGCGGAAGCGTTCCACCCGGCCGGCCGAGTCCACGAGCTTCTGCTTGCCGGTGAAGAAGGGATGACAGTTGCTGCAGATCTCGATGCGCAGCTCCTTCTTCGTGGAGTGGGTCGTCCAGGTCACGCCGCAGGCGCAGTGGACCAGCACTTCGTGGTATTCGGGATGCAGGTTCTTTTTCATGGAACCGAAGATTCTACGGCAAGGCGCTTTCCGGCGCAACCCGGGGTCCGGCTCCCGTTTGTTCTAGAATCGGGCGCCTAAGCCGTGTTTTACCTCTACGTAACCGCTCCCGGGATGCCGGCGCAGAAGTTTCTGCTGGACCGGCCTGTCACGACGATCGGCCGTTCCTCGATGAACGACCTCCCGATCTCCGACAAGATGCTCTCCCGTCAGCACGCGCGGATCGTCCGGGACGGCAACGGCGGCCTGACGGTCGAGGACCTCGGCTCCAGGAACGGCACGTTCTTGAACGGGGAGCGCCTCGTCACGCTGCAGCCCCTGAAATCCGGGGACCGGATCACTGTCGGCGGCGTCACCCTCAAGGTCGAGTCCGAGTCCACCACGCGGGTGCGCATCGACGAGATCGCGGGGGAGGACGCTCTCGACAACACCATTCTCAAAGCCTCGGCCGAGCTGCTGCGCAAGCCGACCGAGACGGACCCGCGGCTCCCCGCGGAACAGCTCTCGAAGCTGATCGAGTCGCTCCGGGTCGTCAACGAGCTGACGATCCAGCTCCTCTCCGACGTCTCGGTGGACGAGCTCTTGAAGTTCCTGATGGATAAGGTCTTCGAAACGCTGATGCCCGACCGCGCCGTGGTCCTCCTGCGCTCCAACCTGACCGGGGAGCTCGTGCCGGCCGTGGTGCGTGTCGCCGAGGGGATCTCGGCCGAGGACATCCGGTTGTCCAAGACCCTCGTCGCGGCGGTCGTCGAGAAGAAAAACGCCCTTCTCCTGATGGACACGGCGACCGGCTCCGGCGTGTCGCTCTCGGAATCCATCCGGCTGTCGGGCATCAAATCGGTGCTGGCGGCGCCGCTCGAGAACGGCGGCGAGGTCGTGGGCTTGATCTACGTGGACTGCCGGATGGGGCACCGGTCCTTCGAGGAGGCGGACCTGCGTCTCCTGACTTCTCTCGCCAACGTCGCCGCGGCCAAGATCCAGACCGCGCGTTTGATGGCGGAGGCCGCCGAGAAGCGCCAGATGCAGCGCGAGTTCGCGCTCGCGCAGGAGATCCAGCAGCGCCTGCTCCCCGAGAGCCCGCCCGTCGTGCCCGGTTACGAGTTCTACGGCTCCAATCTCCCCTCGCGCCAGGTCTCGGGCGACTACTTCGACTTCCGCGGCCGCGCCGATGGAAAGTTCTACGCGACGATCGCCGACGTCTGCGGCAAGGGGATCGGTCCCGCGCTCCTGATGGCGTCGCTCCAGGCGTCTTTTCACGCCTGGGCCGACGAGCTGGTCGGGGTTCCGGAGATGACCGGCCGCCTGTCCGAGGCGATTTCGCGCCGCACGGGCCCCGACCGTTTCATCACGTTTTTCCTGCTGCTGCTCGATCCCGTCAGCGGAGAGATCGAGTACACCAACGCCGGGCACAACCAGGGCCTCGTCATCCGAAAGAGCGGGGAGATCGAGGAGCTTCCGTCGCACGGCCTGCCGCTCGCCCTCTTCCCGGGACGTCCCTACGGCTCCTCGAAGATCTCGCTCGCGCCGGACGAGCTCGTCTGCCTCTACACCGACGGCATCACGGAGGCCTGCAACCCCTCGGGCGAGGAGTTCGGCCTCGACCGCCTCAAGGCGTTCCTGAAGACGCAGATCGGGCACGATCCGGCGGAGGTGGACACATCGCTCGCCCGGGTCCAGGAGGAGCACTCCGCCGGCGAGCCCTATGGCGACGACCGTACGATCCTGATACTCCGCCGCATGCCGGTGATGTGATTGGCCGCTCCGATCTTTTCCGGTGATACGGCGTCATCGCTCCTCTGCGATGCCTGCGGCATCGCCGTCGTCGCGCTTCCTTGTCTCACCGGTCGTCCCGGTAACCGTCGCGCGACGCGACGGGAGCCGCTGTCGCGGCCGTCAGCGCTGCTTCGTTGTTCGACGTTGGCCGCGCGGACGCCGGCCTGAATCATCTCAGACGAAGCGTCCATGAGCCGTCTGCTGATCGAGGGCGCGACACTGCTCGGGCTGGCGGATCGCGGGGACATCCGCCCGCGGGAAGATCTGTATGCCGAGGGCGGGACGATCCGCGCGACGGGAGAGGAGGCCCGGCGGCTCGCCGCTGCCGCGGGGCCGCCGGTCGAGCGTCTCGATGCGCGCGGGAAATGGGCGCTCCCCGGATTCGTGCAGGCGCACCTGCACCTCTGCCAGACCCTCCTCCGAAACGGGCCCGAGGACCTGGAGCTCCTGTCCTGGCTCGAGAGCCACGTCTGGCCCGGAGAAGCGGCCCACGACGCGGCGACGATGGCGGTCTCCGCGCGCCTGGGTCTCTCCGAGTGTCTCGCCGGAGGAGTGACGGCGGTCCTCGACATGGGCACCATCCGCCATTCCGACGCGCTCTTCGAAGCCGCGGCCCGGTCGGGCGTCCGCTACGCCGGCGGCAACGTGCTCATGGACGACCCCGAGACGACCCCGCCGAACCTGCGCGCCACTCCTGACGAGGGGCTCGCGGAAACGGAGCGGCTCCGCGTTTCCTTTCACGGGGGCGAGGAGGGGAGACTCCGGGTCGCCGTACAGCCGCGCTTCGCGGTCAGTTGCACGGACGGGCTTCTCCGACGCGCGGCGGAATTCGCGTCCGGGAAGGCGCTCCTCATCCACACACACGCCTCGGAAAACCGGAGTGAGGTGGAGCTCGTGCGGCGGCGCACGGGATTGGGAAACATCGCGTATCTCGACCGCGTCGGGATCCTGACGGAGCGCGCGTGCGTCGCCCACGCGATCCACACGGACCCGGCGGACTGGGAGGTGCTCCGGGCCCGGGGCGCGAGCGTGGCGCACTGTCCCACCTCGAACATGCGCCTGGCCTCCGGCGTCTGTCCCGTGACGGACCTGCGCCGCTCGGAAGTGCGCGTGTGCCTGGGATCGGATGGCGCGGCGTGCAACAATTCGCTCGACGCCTTCCGGGAAATGCGGCTCGCGGCCTTCCTCCCGCAGACGCGCCCGGCGCCCGAGCGCCTGCCCGCCTTCGAGGTCCTGCGGATGGCCACCTGGGAGGGCGCTCGCGCCCTCCATCTGCCGGGCCCCGAGGGCCTTGTCGCCGGAGGACGTGCGGATCTCACGATCCTGGACCCGGAGGCCGAGTGGGCGCTCCCCGACGCCTGGTCGCAGGAGCCGTACGGAGCGATCGTCTACTCCATGAACCGGGGCAACGTCTTCGCAACCATCGTGGACGGCCGGGTGCGCTACCGGGCCGGTGATTCGACGGTTGGCGGTCTGAAGCCGCGTCCCGACGAGGTCCATGCCGCGGTCGAGAGCCTCAAATCGCGAATGTGAGGGCCGTCAAACGTTAAACGTTAAACGTAAAACGTAAAACGTAAAACGGAAGATGGAACGAAGTCGGGCTTCGTTTTGCGTTTAACCTTTTACGTTTTACGACTCAGGTTTCCCGGCTCTGGATCTCGAGGCGCTTGATGATCTCGTGCAGGGTCGTGGGCTTCATCCGGAGGAGCTCCGCCGCCCTCTTCTGCACGCCTCCGGTGCGACGCAGGGCGGTGCGCACGAGGCGCCGCTCGTACTCTTCGACCATGTCCTTGTACGTCGCTCCGTTTTCCGGCAGACGCACGGGCAGCTCGGCGCGATCCGGCTGCAGGACGGTCTCGGGAAGCAGGTCGAGGCCGAGCATGCCCCCCGAACAGAGGACGACGGCGCGCTCGATCGCGTTCTCGAGCTCGCGGACGTTGCCCGGCCAGTTGTAGTCGAGGAGGGCCCGGAGCGCGTCGGGGTGCAGCCCCGAGATCGTCTTGGAGTTCTCCGAGGCGTAGAGACGCATGAAGTGCTCGGCCAGCAGGGGGATGTCCTCCCGCCGGTCGCGCAGCGGCGGAATCGGAATCGTGATGACGCAGAGGCGGTAGTAGAGGTCGTCGCGGAAACGCCCTTCCGCCACCATCTGTTTCAGGTCCACGTTGGTGGCGGCGATGATGCGCACGTCCGCTTTCTGCGTTTCGACCGAGCCCACGCGCATGTACTCCTTTTCCTGGATGACGCGCAGGAGCTTCGCCTGGGTCTCGAGGCTGATCGTCCCGATCTCGTCGAAGAAGATGGAGCCGCCCTCGGCCGCCTCGAAGAGCCCCTTCTTGTTCGCGACGGCGCCGGTGAAGGCTCCGCGGATGTGGCCGAAAAGGTTCGATTCCAGCAGGTCCGTCGGCATCGAGCCCGAGTTGACGGTCACGAACGGGGCGCCGGAGCGCGGGGAGTGCGTGTGGATCGCCCGCGCGACGAGCTCCTTGCCGGTGCCGCTTTCGCCTTCCACGAGGATCGTGGACCTGGACGGTCCCGCCAGGCGCACGAGCTCGAAGACGCGGCGCATACCCTCGGACTTTCCGACGATGCGGCCGAGGCCGTAGCGCTTGGAGAGCTCCTGCTTCAGGCGCCGGTTTTCTTCCGTGAGCTGGCGTTTCTCGGCGCCCTTCTCGACGGTCAGGAGCACCTCTTCGTTCTTGAAGGGCTTGGGGATGTAGTGGAACGCCCCTTCGCGCATCGCGTCGATCGCGCCTTCGATCGAGGAGTAAGCGGTGACGATCACGACGACCGCGTCCGGATCGCGGCTGCGGATCGCGCGCAGGACTTCGAGGCCGGGCCGGTCGGGGAGCATCAGGTCGAGCAGGACGACGTCGCAGGGATCGGCGTCGAAGATCGCAAGCGCCTCCGCTGCGTCGGAGGCGGTCATGACGTCGTAACCCTGCCTTTCGAGCAGGGTCTGGAGAACGTCTCGGATCACTTCCTCATCGTCGACGACGAGGAGGCGCAGCGCGCGGCTCATAAGGCCGGCGCCGCGAGCGGCAGCGTGACGACGGCTTGCGCGCCTCCTCCCTCGCGGGGCGCGAGCCGGATTTCTCCTCCGTGGCGGCGCACGATGTCGCGCGAGATCGCGAGGCCCAGTCCCGTTCCCCCCGACTTCCTGGTCGAGAAGAATGGCTCGAAGAGCTTGTCCGCGCCGCCGGGCGGAAGGCCCGCGCCGCGGTCCCCGATGGAGACGAGGGCGCAATCGCCATCCTTCTCCAGACGGCAGGAGACCTCGCTGCCGTCGGGAGAGGCGTCGCGGGCGTTGGTGAAGAGGTTCACGAAGACCTGTTCCAACTCGCGAGGGTCGCCCATGACCCAGATCGGATCGCCCCCGTTCGAGTGGAGTTCGAGCCGCCGGCTGCCGAATGTCGTCTCGACCGATTCGGCGGCGTTCGCGACCACGGAGCGCAGGTCGGCCCGGATGTTGGCGCGGGGCCGCGGGCGCGCGAACTCCAGCAGGTTGTTGACGAGGTGCGCCGCCCGGAAGGTCTGCCGCTCCATCTTCTTCAGGATCGCATAGCGGGGATCGCCTGGGGCCGTCTCGGCGAGCAGCATCTGCGCGTAGGAGGAGAGCCCCGCGATCGGCGTGTTGACTTCATGCGCGACCCCGGCCGCGAGGACGCCGAGCGACGCCAGCCGCTCGCGCTCGGCCAGGGCCTTTTCCGCGCGAACCCGGTCGGTCACGTCGTCGACGAGGACGACACGGCGGTCGGGCTCTCCGCGGAACGCGGAGACCGACACACGAAGGTCCCGCTCCTCCTCGAGCGCATTCCAGAACCGCGCCTCGACGGCGCTCTCGCCTCCGTCGGGCGGACCGGGTGGAAGGTCCACGTCCGGCAGGACGGCGGCGAAGCTCGACCCGACGAGCTCCGCCTCGGGACGGCCCACGATCGCCGCGAAGGCCGGGTTGGCCGAGAGGAGACGCCCGTCGCGGTCGATTACCACGATCCCGGAAGACGAGGAGCGGATGACGCTCTCCTGGTATTGCTGCAGGTTGCGGATCTCTTCCAGCCGCTCGGCCAGGGCCCCGTAGAGACGGGCGTTCTCGTACGCGAGACCGGCCTGCGCCAGGACCGCGGAGAGCAGCGACTCGTCCTCGGAGGACAGCGGCACGCGTCCGTCCTTGTGCCCGACGCCGAGCGCGCCGACGAGGTTTCCCGCGCAGCGCAGGGCGAAGAAAACGCGGTAGCCCGCCGCGTGCAGGCGCTCCGCCGCGGGGTCGTCTTCCTGGCCGAACGCGGCCCCGCGCAAGCGCCAGACGTCCGCGGCGGCCAGGCGCCGGGACAGCAGGTCCCGGGCCGGTTCCGCGACGTTGCCGACCTCGAAGAGAAAGAGGTCGCAGGGGACGACATGGAGCCCGTCCTCGACGCGCTGCACGATCGAGGCCGACAGCTCCTCCTGCGCGCGCGGAGTCGAGAAGTCGCGCGCGATGTCGAGGAGGGCGCGGCGCGCCCGATAGGTGTCGTGGTACTGGATCCGCTCCAGGACTCCGGTGATCCGCTTCTTCATCGGGACGAGCAGCGCCGCGAGCACGAGCCCGGAGGCGAAGGCGACGACGTTCTTGCCCGCCTCCGCCATCCCCTCGAACGTGCGGTCGAGCAGGGCGTTTAAAAGGACGAAGGTCATGCCGCCCAGCAGCACCGCCGCGGTCGTCGCCAGCGCCTCGCGCACGAAGATCTCGACGTCCCAGAGCCGCCACTTGAGGATCGCGTAGGCGAAGGCCAGCGGGATCAGGACGAGGGGCACGACGGAGAGGCCCGAAAGCAACGGCGACGCGAGCCCCAGGATCCTCGGGAAGACCGAGAGCAGCAGGAAGGGCGCGAGCCCGACGGCGACGCCGAGTCCGATCCAGCGGATCTGCATCTGCGCCTCGGCATCCTCACGGCGGCGCCGGAGAAGTCTGGCCAGCCGCCAGAGCGCGGCGATCCCGAAGAGCGCGAAATACGCTTCCCAGAGACGCGTCGCGAGCTCCAGCGCGTACGCGGCGCCGGCGCCGGAGAAGAGGAGAGGGGCCTCCTGGACGGCGAGATAAGCGGCGCCTGGCAGGTAGAGGAGCGGGAGGAAGCGCCGGCCCCGGATCGAAAGGGGCCGGGGGAAGACCAGGAAGAAGTGGAGGAGGAGCGCCGGAAGAAGCGCGCGATAGAAGTCCTCCACGAGGAGAAACGTCTTCCAGATTCCGTCGTGCGGTCCGGCCGGCGTCACGACGTAGACCGCGAAAGAGGAGAGGCAGAGGGCCCAGAAGATCCGCGCCGCCCCCGTTCGCTCGCGAGAGACGGTGAAGAGGCCGATCAGGAGATAGAGGAATCCAACGAAAGCGAGGAAGAGATAGGTCCGGTCGAACGCGATTCGGGGACGCGGGAGGCTGACCTCCCGCACCTCTCCGCGGGAGATGACCAGCAATCGGTGAGGGAAGGGCTTGCGCGCGAGACTCTTCTCGGGCTGGGGCAGAGAGCCGGCCGTCTGGCCGTCCGCGGTGACGATGCGGTCGTCCGGAGCCAGGCCCGCCGCGGCCGCCGCGCTGCCGGCCTCGATGCGGGTCACGGTCAGCGCGCCGCCGGCCCGCTCGTACCCGAAGCCTGGCCGCGTGAAGGTGTCGACCTTTCGGGCGAAGGACAGGAAGGCGATGCCCACCGTGGCCGCGGTCACGAGCAGGGCAACGCCCAATCCCAACGACTTGATCAGGCGGGACATGACTGCAGATTCAGCAATCCGAATGCCACGAGAAGGCTGTCGGCGTTCCAGGCTAAGACACTCAGATGCATAGGTTTAACAAAAGCGCCCACAAGGCCCGGCGAGCAAATATCCAATTTTGTGGATGCCGTCCAAGATTATTTTGGATCCCGAATGTCCGAGAAGGGGAGGCCGTCCGGATCAAAAGGAGATCGCCACTCCTCCGAGCAGACGGGTAGTGGAAACCGAATCGTCGCCGGTCAGGCTCGCGCTGCGAGCCGACTCCAGGGCAACGAGCAGCTTGCAGACGGAGCCGAAAGGATTGACGCCGACGACGGAGAGGTCCTGCGCAAGCGAGATCGCGATCTTGCGGGAGTCGTTGGACCGAAGGGCCGCCGCGGTTGCCAGGCTCTGGCGCACGCCCCGCACGAGTACCGCGACGCCGGTCCTCGTCGGCAGGACCTCGACGGCGGCGCGGGCGGACCAGAAGTGCCCCTGGTTATCGGTGATCGCGTAGCTCTTCGCGGATTCCGGCGCCGGATCTCCACCGATCTTGCCGTATCGCAGAGCCACGTTGCCCGATAGCGTGTCCGAGAGACGATGGCTTCCGGTCACCTTGTACTGGCGGACGGTGTTGCCGTCGAAGAGATAGACGCTGTCGAAGTCGGTCAGGAAGTCTCCTTCGAAGAAGGCCCGGACCGCCTCGTTGACCCGCTGGTCGGAAGCTTCCACTCGGAACGAGCCGTCCGGCCCGACACGGCGCTCGACCCCGATCGTGAAGCCCCTGCGCGACGTGGCCTCTCCGTTCTCGTCGACGGAAGTCACGAGCGGCAGCACGGTGCCGGAGCCCGTGCCCGAGTCCGCGACCCTGTAGAGCCCGCGAACGAACACCGAGGTCTTCGACCCGAGGTCGTATCGCGCGCCGAGGCGGGGCGCGATGCCGTATCCACCCGCGAGATAACGCGCGACGACGCCCCCTTCGACCTCCGCGCGCGAGGAGACGCGCACCATGGAGGCCGCGGAGAGATCCCCGTCCGGAGCCGAAAGAAGAAACGCGCCGTCCGAGCCGACTCCCGAGGGGCCGACGGTTCCCTCGCGGTGCCGGTAGGTCATGCCGACCGCGAATCCCGGGGAGTCTCCCGCGGGACGCGCGAAGTTCGCGCGGACTTCCCAGGTCCGGGACATCACCGGGAAGAAGTTCGATCCGGGCGACGTGGCACGGTAGAGATTCGTCTCTTCGATATACCGGGCGGCGACGGACTCGACGTTACCTTCCTCGCCGTCGCGGGACCAGGCCACGCCGTGCGTCTCGAGGCTCGCGACCCGGTCGTCATGCAGGGCGAGCGTGTGCCGCCGCGTCGTCAGACTGACGCGATCGAGTGGAGACGTGGCGACGTCGAGCGCGAGGCCCGCGGCGTTGCCGGTCGTGATGCTCGAGTCGGAAATCCCGGTCCCGCCGGAGACGGCGGAATAGTCCCCGCGAAGGTCGTACTGCCAGCCGTTGGGCAGGCCACCGCGGACTCCCACCGCCGTTCGCGAAAGCGACGCGTCGCCCTGAGCCATGTCCGCGACCGTGCGGATCTCGCCGGCAACCATCTTGTCGAGCCTGAACCGGTCTGGCGGCGCGGCCTCCTCGACGCTCGCTTCCAGAGTGATCTCGCGCAACACATCGGAGGGGAGCTTGTCGCGCAGGTCCCAGACGCTGGAAGAAGCCTTCTGGTCTGCCGGGCGCTCGGACTTCGCGGCGAGCTGGATTCGCACCGAGCTCACGCCCGCCGCGATCGGCTGGTGCCAGACGCGGACGAGGGCGGGCAGAAACCCCTTCTTGTAGGCCACGAGGTCATAGACGCCGACCGCCGCGGACGCCATGACGAAGGTGCCGTCGGGGGCGGTGCGCGAGCGGGCGAGCGAGGTATCGCCGAGGTTGTAGAGGATGACGAGAGCACCGGCGATCGGGCTCTCCAGGTGGCTGACGATTCCCGAGATCGGGGGAGCTGCGGGCGAGGCGAGCACCGGCGAAGAGACGGGCGCAGCCATAGTCCATCCGCCGGAGATGCACACCGGAAAAAGCCAAGCCAACGCTGCCGATCGGCGACGTCTCATAACAGGGCCAGAAGCCCGGTGGAAAGTATATGACGGTGGGAAGTCAATTGCTACTGGTTGGGGGCGGGGGGTTGTGAGTCAGGGGTTGTGGGTTGTGGGAGGCACGGAAAATACCATGGCCCAAGGGTTTATCTCGACTCCCACTCACAACTCATAACTCACGACTCATAACCCTCATCTTCCCCGTCTCAACAGTCCTCGAAGCACATTGCCGGCGATCGCGGGGTTCTCCTTGAGACGGCGCAGAGAATAGGCGTACCAGGACCTGCCGTAGGGAACATAGACGCGCACGCGGTGGCCCGCCGCGACTAATCGGCGCCGCAGGTCTCCCCTGACGCCGAGCAGCATCTGAAACTCATAGGCGTCACGCCCGAGTTTCAGGCGCGTGATCGTCGCGAGGGCTTTTTCCACGAGCCATTCGTCGTGCGTCGCGATGCCGACAGCGCTGCCCGCGACGAGGAGATCTTCGACGAGGGCGTCGAAGTTGTCGCGGATCTCCTGCCGTCCCTGGTAGGCGATCTCCGGCGGCTCGACGTAGATGCCCTTGCAGACGCGGACGCTCGCCCGCACGGCAGCCGCGCGCCGCGCGTCGTCCCGGCTGCGGCGCAGGTAGGCCTGGAGGACGAGGCCGACGCGGTCCGTGGTCCTGCCCGACTCGTAATAGGTGCGGAGGGTCTCGTCGGTGACGGAAGAGTCCTCCATGTCGATCCGCACGAAGATGCCCTGGGCGGCCGCCCCGTCGACGATGCGCCTGAAATGCTCCCGGCATCGCGCGGGGTCGAGCTTGAGCCCGAGCGCGGTGAGCTTGACCGAGATGTTCGCGTCGAGGCGATTCTCGGCGATGGCATCGAGGGCCCGCCGGTATTCCGCGACGGTTTCCTCCGTCTCGGAAAAGCGGACGACGTCCTCTCCGAGCACGTCGAGCGTGGCGAGGCACCGCTCGGCGTTGAGGCGGCGCACGGTCTCGACCGCGTCCGCGAGGGTCTCTCCCGCAACGTATCGCGACGCGACACGACGCACGATGCCCCGCGGCACGAAGGGCAGCGTCCGGGCGATCACCGCGTTGAGCGGGTTCATGCGTCCGGTGCCCTCGGCCCGTCCCTCGCCGGCAACGCGATGTCTCTGGCAATGAGATCGTCGCGCGACGCGCGGGCGAAGCACCAGACGTCGACCTCGCGGGCGCCGGCCTGGAGCAGGAGGCGAGCGCACTCCCGCGCCGTCGCGCCGGAAGTGGCCACGTCATCCACGATCAGGATGCGTTCGGGCGCTCCGGGCCGGGCGCGAAACGCCCCGCGCACGTTCTCCGCGCGGCGCGCAAGGGGAAGCCCGCTCTGGCGCTCGGTCGGGCGAACCTTCTCGAGCCTTCGGGGCGAAAACTTCAGCCCGAGGCGGGCGGCGAGGGCGGCGCCGAGCAGGTCGGCGGCGTGGTCGCCGCGGCGGCGGTCGCGCGCGGTCGCGGGAACGGCCGTGATTTCGGCGATGTCTTCGGGCGCTCCCAGGCGGCCGGTCATGATCCTCGCGAGCCGGGGGGCCAGGAAATCCGCGCCGCCGAACTTGAACGCGATCAGGATCTCCCGCGCCGAGCCGCGATACGGTGCGGCCGCGCGCAGGCGGCGGAAGGATGGGGAAGAGAGCAGGCAGCGCCCGCAGCGGGAAATGTCGGGGCCAGGCGAGACGAGAGCCTCGTCGCAGACGTCGCAGCGGCCAGGAGCCGGCTCCGGCAGCTCCTCCCAGCAGGTCTCGCACACGCCTCCGCGCAGGAAGCGCTCGACGGGCCGGCTCCTGCAGGCGAGGCAGCGGGACGGGAAGAAGAAGTTCCCGGCGGCGCGGGCGATGCGGTTCAGTTTTTCCTCCGCGAATCGCGGGCGGCGTCCGTATCCATCGTGGGCGGATTCTAAAGGCGTTTCCGGTTTCACGATTCAGGTTTCGGGAGTTGCGTGATCGGCTACTCTTGAACCTTGGAACTTGAAACCTGAAACCATAGACTCCTACCGGAGGTGCCTGTGTCCCTTCGCAAGAAACTGGGGCTTGCCGGCCTGATGGCGTTCTTTTTCGCCGGGCCTTGCCTGGCGCAGGGCGTGGGCATCGGGGCGACGATCGGGGCCGTCAACGACGTCGGCGGCAAGTTCCACATCGATGAGTTCAAACCGAAAGACTTGAACGTCTGGGTGGATTACGAGACCCAGGAGAAGGTCCTCGTCCGCGCCACGCTCGGCACTCTCCGCTTGAAGGGCGTGAACGCGGGCAAGACGGTCTCGCTCTCCCCGGACGGCCCGCCCGTCACGCTGCCGGATCTGAAGAACGATGTCGACTACGCGACCCTCGGAGTCTCCTATCTGTTCAAGGAGGCGGGCTACACCTCCGGGATCTTCGCCGGTTTCGGAGGCTACAAGTTCCGGCCGGACGCCGTTGCCGCGGACATCGCGAACTACCGGGACCAGCGTGAGACGGCCTTCGGCTGGCACGCGGGAGTCGAGGGAAGCGTGCAGCTCGTGTCGCGACTTTCACTGATGCTTCGCGTGACGTACCACAACATCCGCAACGAGGCGGGCCGTTCCATCCTGACGGCGAACGCGGGACTGGGATATCGGTTCTAGATGCAGGTGTCAGGTGTCAGGTGTCAGGTTCAAGGTGGAACGCGCGGAGATCGACTTGGAGCTTTGAACCTTGGATCCTCACGGTCTGTGGCACATGGGTTGCGTCGGCGGGTGGCCAGGCTTGAGAGACATCCGGCTCGACCCCGCCAACAAAATCCTCTTACCAGACCGCGCGTATTCCGTCGCGGTCCGGCTCTCTTTCTTCCGCGATTCCCAGGCTCCCGCCAAAGAGGCCGACTGGCCGACCCGTCCGGCGAAAGCCGGGCGGACGCCCCCCTTGTTCGCGCTTTGACGCGCGCGAGTCCTATTTCTTCTCTTCGGCGGGGATGGCGAGCGGAAGAAGGGTGGATTCCTTCTTGGAGGAAAGAGAGACCTGGGTTCGGACGCTGGTGACTCCCTTGATGGTCATGAGACGGTGTTGCAGAAAGTCGGCGAGGGACGCCGTCGAGATCGCCTTCACCTTCAGGCGGTACGCGTATTCTCCGGCAAGATAGTGGCATTCCTGCACGCCGAGCAGCTTCTCCAGGTCGTCCACGAACGCCTTCTCGTATCGCGGGTGCTCGAGGGCGACGTCCACGTAGGCCGTCAGAGGAAAGCCCATCTTCTCGTGGTCGAGGAGCGCGACGAACCCGCGGATCATCCCGTGGCGTTCCATCTTCTTGATCCGCTCGTTGACCGACGGCGTGGTGAGGCCGACAGCGCCCGCAATCTTGGCCTGCGACAGCTTCCCGTTGCGCTGGAGCATGTCCAGAATCCGGAGATCGATGTCGTCGATGCTCATCCGGGCGCGCCCTTATAAGATTAGAAGGTTCTTAGCTTGCGACTAATAATATTAGACCGATTGGTGGTGTCAATGGGTTAATTTCGGCACGGCTATAATCCCGGAAACAGATGAAAAAGCGGGACTACTACGAGGTTTTGGGGGTCTCGAAGGGAGCGTCCGAAGCCGAGATCAAGAAGGCCTATCGCCGCCTGGCGCGCAAGCTCCACCCGGACGTGAATCCCGGGGACAAGACGACCCAGAAAAAGTTCCAGGAAGTTCAGGAGGCTTACGACATCCTGCGCGACGCCGAGAAGCGCCGGGCGTACGACCGGTTCGGACACGCCGGGCGCCCGATGATGGGTTTCGACCCGTCGTCACCCGGAGGCGGCTTCGGCGGGCAGGCCTCTTCCGCTGGCGGCTTTGGAGGCGGGCCCGAGGGGAGCTCCTTCGAGGGGTTCCAGTTTGAAGGCGGCGACCTCGGAGATCTCTTCGGCAACCTCTTCGGCGGGAGAGCGCGCTCGACCGGTCCGGAAAAGGGGGAGGACTCCCGCGGAACCATCGAGATCCCGTTCCGCGAAGCGGTCCTGGGAGGGACGACGTCGCTCTCGCTGCGCCGCGACAGGGAGTGCCCCCGCTGTCACGGCTCGGGAAGGGTCGGCAAGGAGGTGTGCCCGACCTGCCAGGGCCGCGGGCGCACGGCCGAGGTCGAAACGGTGCGCATCAAGATCCCGGAAGGGACCGAGGACGGCGGCACGATTCGGATTCCGGGGAAGGGATCCGCGGGCGCGCGCGGAGGCCCGCCGGGCGACCTCTACGTGACCGTTCGCGTCACGCCCGATCCGTACTTCGAGCGGCGCGGCGACGACATCCACGGCGCGGTGCCCGTGACGGTCAAGGAGGCGTATGCCGGAGCGGAGATCGACGTCCCGACGATTCACGGCACGATGCGCGCGCGCATCCCGCCGGGCACGCGGGGCCAGAAGCTGCGTCTGCGGGGCAAGGGCGTCCGCAACCCGCGCACGGGCCAGACCGGCGATCACATCTACACGATCCGGGTCGCCGTGCCGAAGGCCGTCACGCCCGCCGGCCTCGACGCCGCCACGCTGCTCGATTCGCTCTACGAAGAGCCGGTACGGAAGGACCTGCCCAGGAATTGACGGCGCGCCGTCAATTCCTAGTGGCCATCTCCTGGACGAGGCGCAGCGCCTTGTCGTAGGTCATTGACTCGGTCAACGGGATCGTGATCGCCGGGGACCACTTCCGGCCGTCGAAGTGCGTGTAGCCGACGGCGCCACCCGTGCTCCAGACGAGCGTCGGTCGGTAGGAAGCGCCGACGACCGTCTTGACGCTCTCGAAAACGATCGGGACGTTGGGGATCGGCTCGTCGGAAGCGACGCCCACGACGGGGATGCGCCGCCGCTGCCAGGTCACGTTGTCCGGCCCGGGCTTGCCGAGATTGTCCGGATACCCGATT
>Ga0209009_1000190_pt1 | contig 25177 bp, 38 predicted proteins | sample BlaSpr_A8_OM3_M2_FD_187979 | JGI IMG/M metagenome (GOLD analysis project Ga0209009, IMG submission 187979) | Forest soil microbial communities from Thunder Bay, Ontario, Canada - Black Spruce, Ontario site 2_A8_OM3_M2 (SPAdes) (version 2) | ecosystem: Environmental > Terrestrial > Soil > Boreal... | reverse complement strand
CTCCGATCACCAACCGCCAAATCAAACTCCGGTCCCACGTATCCCATGATACGGAGAACGCGCGGACGCTAAATATATTTCAGTTACGGAACACTAGCGGCCATTCGATTCAACTCACTCACACCGGCACTAAGGCGGGCCGACGCTTCATCTCTGCCGATCAGTAGAATAGCAGCCAACTCCGTCGAGTAGTCCTCGCCTCCCAAAGCCGTCGCGAGCAGAATCCAGCGCTGTCGCAGACGGGGATTGAACTTCAACCGCTGCTCTTTCAGACTGGCGACGATGTCGCGTGCGGCGGCCTTCAGACCCTCAGCTGCACGAACGCTGCGTACGCATACTTTCTCGACAACGAGTGGGAGACCGGGACCGCGGACCTCCGGAAAGCGTAGTTTCCACATTTCAGCAAAGAACGAAGGAAGGCCAGCGTGACAAGGTAGGTGTCTGACCTCGGTTAGACCATCGCTGCCCGTCCTGCCAACGAGCGGCTTCGGGGCGCCGCAAGTGCCGCATCTGTCGGAGAGAGAGCCCGCATCGGGAAAGCGGCTAAGAACGCTTCGCTCGACACTACGGGGATCTTCGAGAACGAGGTCGCGCTCGAAGGTCCGGACCAACATCGTCCAGCCTTGGCGCTCGTGGTCATAGACGCGGCCGATACGTGCGGCTATGCCGACCTTTGCCCATGCCCCGTCTTTCGTCTCCCTCCCGACAAGGTACACATAGCCAGGTGCGCCCATCACGCCTCTCCGGGGGAGTCGAAGGCTGTCGCGATGACGGTGACTCGGACGGCATCTCCCATCTTCTCGTCCTGCAGGTCACCGACCAGCATCTCGGTATCCGGACCTCCGACTTGGCGGATGGCTGCAGCCGCTACCTTGATCTCCGATTCGGTCAGATTGTCACCGCTGACGATCTCCACCAGGATCGCGCTGGCCCGCTTGATCGAGTCGTCTGCCAGGAGCGGCGCGATCGCTGCCTTTGCTGCCCGCGTAGTCCGGTCCTCTCCCGTGGCCTCCGACGCAACCGCGACTACTCTTCCGACATCGAACAGAAGCTTCTTGATTTCGGCCTCCGTCATCGAGCCGTCGCGGCGGAGTAGGCCGGCGAACGTGGTGACCGGATCAAGGTCGATCATGAGTCTTCTTTCTCCCCTCGCTGAAGAGTTGCCTTATCCTAGGCGATATTCCAAGTCGTTTGAGCTGAATGGGATAGCCGCTCATTTGGCTCTTGCCCATCTGCGGCCGGGAGCTCCCAGTACCGCCATGCACGAAAACGGACACTGCCCCGGGCTCTCGCACCTACCACCGGACACTTCACTTGCTCCTACCACCGGACACTTCACGTGCTTACCACAAAATCTTGGCGTCCCTCTTGACACGAGTCCCTGCTTCGACTAAATAACCGGTAAGAGAACGGTACGCCCTCACGTAGAAAGGAGACACGAATGGCGAAAGGGGTAGGGAAAGCCAAGAGCAGAGAAGCCGGGAGTAGTTTTCGAGTGGAGTTCGCCGGCGCCAAGCTGTCACCGGCAGCCAAGAAGCGAGTCGCAGCGGCGATCGAAAAGGCGACGCTGGCAGAGTTGGCGACCATTGATCTCAAGGGCGACTGGCAGGCCGGCCGCTTCCGCAAGGAATGGCTGGGGATCTGGATCGACCTCAGCCGTTTCGGCAGAGGGGGGCCGGGCGGTGGGCAAATCCGGTAGATGACCGCACGAGCGGCGCTCTGTCCCAGCGCGCGGTGCGAGCCAGGCGCGCTTCTGATCGGCATCGTACTTCCCAACGGTCGAATCGGGTACAGCCGCGAGCGTGTTGTCATCGACGAGGAATTCGTTCAGATCGCTAAACGGGGCCGCGCCCCAGAGAAACGCTTCCGATTCGGTGGTGCCTGTGTTCAGAATGCGTGCAAGCAGTGGAACGCCGGTCGATGCGGAGTGATCGACGAGGTCGTCGCCGAACTCGAGCCGAGTGAGCGTGCCCAGGCCTTGCCCGAGTGTGCGATACGCGCAGCTTGCCGATGGTTTCTGCAAAGCGGGAGAACAGCATGTACGGTGTGCCCGCTGGTTATCACGGATCACACGGTTCCGGACACGAATCGAGTGGCGGGCTCTGCGGTATCCATGTCGTCGGTGTAGAAACCAGGGGAGGGCCCTGGCAGGCCTTTTCCCCTAGCTGCAAGCCTCCGGCTATATTTGGAAGAACCAGATTTTAGTTGGCCAAGAGTGAGATCGCGATCCTATACTTTAGGCTATGACAAAGCGAATCAGTTCTCCCAAAGCTTTCGCGCTCGCCGCCATCCTCGTGATGTTGTTTTGCGGGCAGTGCTCCGGACCTAAAGCGCTCGGTCCAAGCGGAGTGCGACCGAGCGAGCTTCTGGCGCAGAAGCCGCCGCAGCCCGCCCCGAAGCTAGTCGGCTCCGGCGATGCCGCGCGGCGCGCGGTTCTCGACTTCCTTGCCTGGGCTGGGGCTTCGACGCCATCGCAACAGGAAGAAGGGCGGCGCGAAATCGCCGCCGCGTCTGGAAATAGCGACGTTGAGCAGGCCTTGTGCGACGAGATCACTGCGGCGCGGACGAAGGATCACAGCCGGGCGCTACTGGGGCTCAGCGTACTCGGCGAGATGCGCAGTCCGCACGCGCTCGGCTATCTGAAGAACTTCATCCACATCCCGCTGCCCCCGCCAGGCAGGTTGCTCGAAGGCGAGGACCCGGAGCAGACCGCTCTCGCGATTTTGCAAGGGAAGGCGGTGAGCGGTCTCGCTTATATGAACACCGCCGAGAGCAACGAGGAAGTCTTTTGGGCTGCGTCGAGGCACGAATCGCGGATCGTGCGTGCAGAAGCGATCCGCACGTACCTCGCGAATAACCAGAACTCCGCCGAGGCGAAGGCGACCTTACGCAAGTATGTCCGTAAGGGCGAAGAGTTGTTCCTTGATCGGCCGAATCGCGATCCGGGCGACAAGGCGAAGACTTTCAACCGCAAACTAGAGGAGTATTTGCGGGCTCACCCGGAACTCGCCGCTCCGGCACCCGAGCACGGATCGGAGCCCGGGAGGCCGGGCAAAGCCTACGACTTCAAGAAAGAGCCGCCGCGATTCTGATTTCGAATCCGCGGACAACGGAGGGAGGAACGGGATGAAAACCGGGCTTATTCTAGCCGGCGAGATTCTTGCGCTCGCCATGCTCGCGACGCCCACGTACGGGCTCTGTGTGCAAACCAGCGCCAGCCAGGCGGACATTGATCTGTGGAACACGCATGCCTGCTGGCAAGCCTTTTATCTTTGGCAATATCGAGCCTATGACATGAATGGAAACGATTGGAGCAACCGCGGCTGGAACGACGCCTGCAATGTCAACCTGGAGTATCCAAAACACTGGAACGCCGCGTATCTGGTGACTTACGGGCTGGTGGATAATAATGATCAATCGTTTCACGGCACGATCGATTATCGCGCGGCGGCAGAGGCGGCGAGCAGCAATTTCCATAATCATTTTATCCATCAGATCAGCGACGACAACGGCTTCTTCGGCCAGTTCCTCCCGCCGGACAAGCTGATCACGGATTGCCCGCTTTACGATCCTTCGGCAACCAATTCCAACCCGGCCTCGCGCGCCGGTGATTTCATGCACGAGAGTTGGCACGCGTGGCTCTCCAAGTACAACTGGAACAACGGCTCGGCGGGAGGGCACCGGCCGTGCAACAACAATCCCGATGGCACCTGCACGCTGGGTGCCTGCACCTTTAACGGGTGCGACTACTTTTACTTTCATGGCGTGAGCAAGTACGTCTTCGGAGCCATGTGGGAGAACGATGGGACGGCCAACCGTTTTCACTCGCCTAACCAGGTGCAGGTAGAGTTTCTCTGCGATGTTGCGGATCAGCCGAAATCATGGGTTCCGAATACAGTTCGCTTGCGGGCGGCTGCGGATGCGAATGCGCGATCGGCGGCGCGTTTCATCAACGGGCCCGGTTATTCGTGCGGGAGCTTTCGTCCCTGGTAGAGCAAACGAGTGTTACGTCCAACTTGTGTAATTCCGCAGCCCTCCGAGACTCAGCGTATCGACCGCGGAGGGTCCAAGCTGGTCGAGTTGGAAAACTCGATCGGGTAGCGAGGCGAAAAGGACTCGCGGGTAATCGTGACGCCCTCGATCTTGTCAACTCGATACGAGCGCGGCTTGCCGTCGCTTCGATGTACGGCGTACAGGATCAGGTTCCCGTTATCTCCAGCTCCCAGTCGATGGCGTCGCGTACTTCCGCGCGTCCTGGGCTCCGCCGGCTCCTGCGATTCTCGATCATCCAAAGTACGTGAAACCCGAGCACCGCGAGCATTTCCTGTGGAGCGACCTCCATGCGGCGCTCCGGAGCGGGACGGCCGACGTAGCTCACTGGCTGACCGAAGGCTTTGAAGCAATAGGGTATACGCTGCCACATCCCACCGTAGGAGACCTCTCAGATCCAGACCCCGAGATTCGCGCTGCAAATTGGCAGAACTTCGAGAAGCTCTGGCAGCGCACCCGGTCGGCTTTGCGGGAGTATGGCTGGCAAGTCGACACGGGCTCTATCTGCGAGCTTTACTTACGTAAGCATCCGAGTTCCGCAGCGGAGGCCATCTATATCTCGCCGCTCTTTCGCGGCCTATTCGTTCGGGGGAGTCTGCTAGGCTTCCTTGCATGGACCGGATTCCCGACGCGGCCCTGGACCTCTTGGAATACGCCTCAGTTACCGCGATGGGAATCCTCGGTTTTACAGTCACGATCTCTCCGCCGAAGGAGAACGGCGTGAGCTGGTGGCTTTCTCTCTCTGGATTCTTGCTCTTCTGCACCATAGGCATAGCTTCTCACCGAGAGCAAAGCCGTAGAGAGAAGTTCGATAAGGCTGAGCTTAGACGGCTAGGCTTGGACAACGCTCGCCAGCTTAACGAGATCAGAAAGGCTCAACGCGATGACCGCCGGACGCTCGCCAACATCGAGGCAAAGTTAACCAACCCTCCTCCTGCATCGGTATCGGTGGCGCTGACGGGCGTACAAGCGGTGGGACATGTTGGGGATGTAGGGGTGCAGAAACCGAAGGAGGCGGAGAAAGTTCTTCTTGCCGCGCCTCTACTCAACGATGAAAAGGAAGCTGCCCTCCGGGAAGAGCTATCAAGGGTATCCGGCAAGGTTGGTTTCGCGGCAGAAGAGTTCATGGTCGAAGAGATGGAATTGCTAGCCAAGGTGTTCCGCGAGTCCAAATGGGACGTTGTTTACATGAAGATAGTTCGGTTTCAAGAGCCGATCGTGGACATGATTGTTGAGGCGGCCTCTGATGACGCGGCCCACGCTGGTTTTGTCCAAGAGGCAATGAAAGCCATCGGCATAGACACAATTGGAGTGACTGTTCCAAGCCTGCCGAAAGACCAAATTGAAATCCTGATCGGAGATTTCACGGCTAAGCCGTCAACTTCCCGTAGGTGAGAGTCTCAGACTGGGGGAGCTTAAGCATCGAGTGTTGTGGCAAGTTGATAATCACGAAAGGCTTGAGTGGGGTCCCTCGGCGAGCCCGAAGGCACCAGGCTTCCACCCCGTTGAAAATCCCCTGGATGATTTCGTGAGGGCACCGCCCTGGGGTTGATGCTGTTCGTGTAACCATTATTGAACTCGCTAAAGGTTTGGCGGTCGAGGGGATTTCAGAACGGTTAGCCGCGGTCACCGTTGGAAACGAGTAACCGTTCGTGACGCCCGCTGTCACCGATTACTGAGCGGGGTAGAACCCATCTGCTCGAGCAGGACGATCGGTGTAAGGACCCACCAAACGCCTCGTTGCCCCGGAGCGCCAAGACTCTTCCTTTGGCTCCCGCGACTTTCTACCTGGCGGCAGAGGTGAAGATGGCTATCCTGTTCCCCTGATGCCTCGGGAATACCGCCGGACGTAAAGGAAACCCATCCGGAGCTGTTCGGCCAGGCCAGTTCCTCAGAGCTCGTCGAACTCGACCGTCGAAACGACGTCCGGATCGACCAGGGGCTCGCCGTCGTGCTCCCCCTGGCCCTGGTGCGGATAGGACCCGTCCCCCTCCAGCGTCTCGCCCTCGGGCGGCTGAGAGATTCTCATCAGCATCCCGGGCGTGGGTTTGCGCCCGGCTTGCAGGTGCGGCATGGCGGGGTTGTGCCACGCGAGAATCTTGGCGACGTCGGACTGGGCGCAGATGGCCCAGACCTCGGACCCGTCTTTGGGCGATTCGGGCAGGATGCGGATTTTCACATCCCATTTCGCCGCCGCCCGTTCGGCGTCTTTGCGGCTCCCCGCGATCTGCAACTCGTATGCGACGATCTCGTCGCTCGTCTTTACAGACTTTCTCTTCGGGTGACCTCTCCTCTTCGGACGGCTCTTTCCCTTCGGACGGCTTCCTCCCTTTGGGTGGCTCATAATGGATTACCTCAATAATTAAAACACGCCGATATACTGCCTGTGAAGATACCCCTTGAGCGGCCAGACATTGAGTGCACTGTAAGGCGGCCCGGTCAGCGCCCTTGGCGGTTTGTCCGGGTGGTGACTCTCGCTCGGGGTTTGGATCGCCCGTGGGGTGCGTGGACGCGCTTCCACGCGTCAATGTGCTCCAAAGTATCCAACGGGATAGCATCTGGCGATACGTAGTTCTTGAGGAGCTCGAGATCGGCAGTCAGGTTGCGCCGGATACGACGGTTGCGGGCGATTCCCAGCGCCGTGCGCAACGCCTTCTCGATCGTGTCCTTTGGGTGGGGGAGCACCCACTCGGGTTGCAAGAGGCAAGGGAGCGGGTCGGGACTGCATTCTGGAGCTGCCTCTGAGTATCCCAGCGGGCTCATATGATCGTCGAGCCGCGCCCGATAGGCGCGGATGATCTCGATCACTTCGGGCGGGGTTCGACGGAAATCGTTGAACGCAGGGACTCGCTGACGGAGAGTTGTCGCGCGATTTCGGCGAGTCGTAACGCGGTTGCGGCCCTTCGGTTCCGGGCTGGCAGGCTCATCCGCGACCCGCTCCAGCCGGAGTAGCGCGAAGCCGATAACGCGAGTCGCATGGCGAATGAACGAGTACAGTCCCTGCGGGAACTCGCGGCCGACGTTGAGGTCGGCGACGGCTTTGAGTTTCTGCAGTAGGTCGCGGAGCGACCACTGGAACTGGAAGCGCGCGTAGGCGTGTGGTGTCTCGCAGAACGGACGAAGTGCTGACTCGATGTCGAGCGGCAAAAGTTCATCGAGGCAGATTTCGACGTCGCGAACATCGTCACCGAAAACCTGCGCCGATTTCGTGGCGGGAAGAAGTCGGGAGAGCCGGAGGCTGAACTCGCGCAAGTAGATCGCGATATCGTGAAGTTCCTGCTCGATGATTTCGGGTGCCAAGGTGCCTCCACGGGTGATTAAAAGGTTGTTCTCCTCAGCGAAGTCAGTATCGTCCCGCCAGCGCCTTTTCCCGATGAGCCCGGATTGCGGCTTCGAGTGTCCCGGCCTCGGCGTTGAACCACAGAAGCGAGTCCTTGATGCCTATGCAGATGCCGACCAGGATCAGAAACGGGAAGGCGACAAACAGGGCGATTCGGAGCCCCATCGGGGGAATTCCGCTCTCGAGCAGTTCCGGGTGTGATTTCATTTGGTCACTTCCAGGGTGCCGTACATGCGGCTGTAGTGCATCGGCTTCCGGCTGACGATCAGCGATTTCTCGATAACCCGTAACCGCTCGTTCGCGCCTATCGGCTGAACCTCGTCGCCCTCGCGGTCCACTTCGATTCCGGATAGGAATTGTGGGGACTCCCCGACAATCCGCAGGGTGTTCGGTCTTGGAACCGGACCTTGACTCGCTCGAACTTGGTCATACGGGACGATCCATATCGCGGATCGTGTAGGAGTCCGTCTCCTGGTAGGGGCAGCACCGGTCATACCGGAGCATGTCGAGCGGGAAGTCGCCGGACCCGGTGATTACGGCGTATTGGGCCACTTTGCCTCTCACTTTGTCCACCGTTGGTTCGTAAAGACGTTGCGGTTACCGACGATGCTGGCTGCCGTAAGACCCCCTACGAGTAGTACGGCGGGAATGTCCAAAGGTCGACTGGAGGCTGCGGCGGGAGCGCTACCACCTAACCATATGGCAAAGAGTACAGCGCCCACGCATAAGATCACAATGAGCACGGCGAGTTCGGACATCAGTTCTCCGATGGCCCCAAGGGTCACGGCATCGGCGTTTACGGGGGAAGCCTCAGCGGGGGCGGCGGAGGCGGTGGTGCTCGTCCCGGTGCCGCCCCCGATCAGAATGACGGCGATACCAATACCGGTTAGAAAGGTTATTACGAGTCCCAGGAGGACACCCTTGAGGAAGTTTCTCATCGAGTCCTCCGGTTCGCGTCGACGGACTTCTGGAGAGTGTCAACGCGATTCTGCAGAGATTGGAAATGGGATTGGTAAATGGGTCCGCCGCCAGTAAGCAAGCCAAAGAGTCCGAGTAGAATGGCGATCGTGATGGTGCCGCCCACGAAGACGAAGATGATAGGACCCACGACGGGAATCAGCGCTACAACGAACAGAGCAGCACCCAGGACGATGACGATGCCCATGATGGTTCCCACGACGATGACGAGTCCACGAAACAGGTTGAAGATGTCGCTCATGACGCCATGGCCGCTTTCTTCGCGCTCTTGGTCGCCTTGGCCGCGACCTTCACCAATTCGGGCTTCTTCGCCGCCTTCGGCTTGGAGTTGACCGCTTCGAGGCTCGCCCGGAGAGCTGCCATCATGTCCACCGTCTCTCCCTTGGGGGTGCCGACCGGGGCCACGATCTGGACGTTGCCCTCGATGCGGGCGGTGATCTGCGCCTGGAATCTCTGACCGGCATAACCGTCCGCTGGAACGGCAAGCGGCCGTCGTGAGTGTGATGAGTTCGAAACGTTCATTTTGATCATCTAAATAATTTGAACACGGCTGGGTATCGCCAGGGAAGTATCTCTTCCGAAGAGAAGCTGGACGAGTTCTCCAAGTGTTGCGATTTCCTGGAAAGCCGTTCTTGGAAGCACACGGATCCCCGGGCGCGCTGGTTTGATTCCTTGAGCGTTCGCGCGTGTACTTTTGGCCACCTTGAGCGACTTCGTAGGCGGGAATCCTTTACCGGGTGCATTCCCGAACCAGAGGTAACGGAACATCTTCGGATCGAAGGTGTCGTCGATGAGTACCCAGACGACACAGCCGTTCGGCTTGGAGGCAAGGTGGAGATTCAGAGTCTGCCGTTTCGGTTTCTCCTCGCCTAGCCGGGAAGCCTTCAGCTGGATATGACGAAGAACCCCGTTGCACTCCAGGGCCACGTCGTAGCCGGCCTCATCGACTAGGGGCTTCAAAACCTCCACCATCTCCTTGCCCCAGAGATAACGGAGGATCTCCGCGACGAACAGGAGTTCGACGAGGGCCGCCCGGTGGCTTGAGCGGAGCCAGTCTGATGGACTTGCCGGCAAAGGAGAGGTCTCTGTCCAGCAGGATACGCCACATATGGCGTGGGGTCCAGAGCCCTTTCCTCCTACCTTCCTCCCGTGCCTTCGAGGGAGACGAGACCGCGGCTACAGACCCGACTTGCCAACGGGTTACGGCGCGAACGAAATCGGAGAAAGTGGACCCAGGAGAAGGCGGCCGAGCTGGCCGGGCTCAACCCTCGGCACTACCAGAAGCTCGAGGAGGGGAGCGTCAACGTCACCCTCCGGACCCTGGAGCGGCTCAGCCGGGCCTACGGCGTCGATATCACGCAGCTCTTTACGACTTAGGGCTATCGAGGCGAGGGCCTGCTCGGGTGGTGGTGGGTGGTGCCACCCTGACGTTTTCACCTGGGAGAGAGAGTTTTCCCCGGACAACAATCCCAAGGTGGCGCCACCCACCACCACCCTGGCTGCCGCGGTGCCTGGGCAAGGACGAGGTCCGCCCCCATCGCGATCCGCTCGCGCCGATCAACTCGCCTCACGATCCCAACGCCCAGAAAGGCTGGGAACGCTATCTCGGGAGCCTCGCCACGCTGCTCGCTCGGATCGCCTGAATGTAACGGTTATGGGGCCCGCCGCATCAGAAATACCGCGGAAGCCGCGAGCGCCAGGACGAGCAGAAGCATCATCGGGAAAGAGAGCGTCGGCACCGCCGCGGCAGGGGCAGTCGGCGTGGGCGTGGCGGTCGGAGTCGGCGTAGGCGTGGGCCCGGTCAGGGACGTGAGAACGACGTCGTTGCCCGTCCCGCCCACGTAGCTGATTCGGAACGTCGTGGTGTCAACCGTGAGAGTCGCCCCCTCGGGCAGGCCGGCGAAGGTCCCGACGACCGGGTCGGTGCCACCATTGTTGACGATCGTGAAAGTCGAGCCGAGCGGCGGCACGAATGGCGGAATCGGAGCCGGAGGGCCGATAAAGACGTTGAGGTTCCCGCCGAGCGTCACGGTTCCGGTGACATTTAGCTGGGCGTAAGATCCTGCCGTCGGACCGAATATCTGGACGATGTAGGTGGCGCCGGCATCGATCTGGGCGTTGCCTGTGACGTTGAAGATCCCGGGTCCCACCCAACCCGACACCACGAAACCGAAGGGGACGTTCAAGAACACCACGGTCCCGGTGCCGAAGAGCGATGCCGCCGCGTTCGCCACGATGACGGGACCGACCTCGCTGCCATTGATGGTCAGAAACCCCTCCATGACCGAAGTCGATCCGGTGTGCGTGTTCGCGCCGGTGAGGATCAGGCCTCCCGTTCCGATCTTAATCAAGGAGCCGCCTCCGCTGATGACTCCGTCGAAGCTCGTCGAAGCGTTCCCCCCGGTGATGAGGACCCCGAGTACGCCGGTGTCCACCCTGCCCGAACCCTCGAGAAAGCCGATCGTTTCGGCCGTGGCGCCGAAGGTGGCGAAGTCGAGCGTGCCGGAGGCGTTGATCGTCACGGCGGCGGAATCGTCGATCTGCTCGTTATGGGCGAGTGAGACGAAGTCGTTGCCGGTCCCGTCCCCGATCACGAGCGGGCCGGCGACCGCGACGACGCCGGCCGGCTTGTTCGGGCGCAGCGTGCCGCCGTTGACCGTCGTCGTCCCCGTCAGAGAGTTGGGCGACGTGCCGGCGTAGACGAGCGTCGCGGTTCCGTTCTTCGTCAGCGAGCCCGAGCCGCTGATGATGCCCTGGAAGAAAGAGGTCGCTCCCGAACCGTCCACGACGAGATTGTTCGCCCCGAGGTCCAGATTGCCGTTCAGATCCACTTCCGCCGGAAGATTGAAGGTTTGCGAGGCCGCCAGAGCGATGTTGAAGGTGACGACGTTGAAGCCGCTCGTGTTGTTCGCGGTGATTCCTCCGGCGGCGAGCTGGATGGCGTTGCCGCCGAGGCTATAACCGCCGCTCGCGCCCGTAAACACGATCGAGTTGAAGCTCGTCGCGGCGGCGATGTTGTTGTTGTTCGACAGGTTACCCGCGCCGCCCGGGAAGACCAGGTCGTCGCCGGCGACGGGGGCGCCGGCCGGCGTCCAGTTAGCCCCGTCGCTCCAACTCGTGCTGCTCACGCCGTTCCAGGTCTTGGTCACCGCAAAGCCGCTCTGCGCGGCGAGAGTGAGAAAAACGGCAAACGAAACGAGAAGGACCAAGCGGGAACCGCGCGGAGTGGCACGCAATGTGGGAGTTCCCTCCGGGAATCGAATCAAGACAAGGACGTGCCGGAAGTGGAATTGTACCACCCCCTCACCCCGCTCCGCTCCCTCCGGAAGGAGTCATGCGAGCTCGGCTAGAGGCTCGCGGAGAGTAGACTGGAGCTGCCAGAAGGGGTGAGCGATCGTTCATGCCGACCGCCAAAGGTTCGAAATCGGAGAAGTCACGAAAGAAGGGCACCAGCGAACGCGAGATCGCCGTTCATCTTGGCCTGCCACGGGAGGAACTCTCTCCAGAGCAGCAGCCGACGACCGTCTCCGAGCTTCTCCGTTCAGAGTTTTCGCACGTACCTCCTGAATCTCCTCTCGTAGTTTCCCGCCGTGGGCGGCGACGGCGGGCGGCTTCCAGTTCTGCGCCCTCGACGCTGTCGGAACCGTACCGTCTCATGCTGACTGAGGGAGTTCCAGCGGGGAAGGATAACGATCCACAGCTGCTGCTCGTGGGCGAAATCCAGCGGGCTTATCCAGAGGGGAAGAAGGCTCTCGAGAGTCTTGTGCTGTCCAGCGGAAGGCCCAATCGATTCTTCGAAGCGCTGCAGCGACAACTTGCCAAGTGCTGGCTGGCATTCTGGCTGTCGAGTGGGGGAGAGAAGGCTCTCCTGGGGACAAAGCGCTCCAAGTATTACCCGCTCGCGGAAAAGCTTCGCATGTTGGCTGACGAACTTGAAAACGTCAACGGCGGTCCGCACGGCAGTCCGGTGCTGCGGCTGGTTGGTATGCTTGAAGGAATACGCCGAAACGAGAAGGACGATGGCCGCCCTGATTCTTTGAGCCGGAGGCTGCGCCTTGTCCGGAGAATCGAGAACGCGCGGGACTTGCCGAGGCGACTTCGCGACTACGCCGCCGCTCTTACTGGAAGCTATTTGAGTGGTGTTTTGGCGTCGATGACGAAGAAGAAGGAGAAGAAGAGACACCACAATATCGTTGCCGATCAGGAGGCCGAACTCATCAGCCTGATCGCGGCAGAAACGGGAGATCCTCACGCTGAGGAGGCCGCAACTCTCTTGGAGGCAGTTCGCGAGATCGCGGATTCCACCTCAGAGCTCGAGCAGAAGCCAGAGAAGAAGACGGTACGGCGACGCGACTACGAAGACCCGCTTCTCCTCCGCAAAAGGTGGCGGGAGTACGTAGAAGCAGGTAAGATACCGTTGCGGCTGGAAGAGGACGATTCAGACCCGGCGGAGTCTCTACTCGCCGAGTTCTTCGAGTCGCGCGGTGCCACCGAGCCGCGGTAGGCCGACAAAGTCGTCTAATAGGTCAAACAGCTTCGTTTTTACACGCCCGGCCTGGCCCGAGTAAGGTGCCAGCGTGCGAATAGAAAACGAATCAGCTCGCGGTATCCTCGACGTCTACAGAGCTCTCGGCGGTCGCACCGTAGAACCACGAGCGGACGGCGATCGGTATTCGGTGCGGTGCGTGGCGCCGGACCATCACGACGTGCATCCGTCCCTTCGCCTCTGGCGGGATGGCAAGTGGTTCTGCTGGCCATGCGACGAGACCGGCGGAGTTCTCGATCTCGTTTTATTTGCGAGAAAGGCGGAGAACTTGCGTGCGGCGAGGACCTGGCTGAAATCCCATGGCTTTGCTGAGACGGAACTGGCCTCGAGCAAGGCAGAGAAGAGAAAGGGCGAGGAGTCGGCGTGAGCACCGACAAGATTCTCCAGCTCCTTGAAGGTGTTCACGCTTACGACGGATATTGGCAGGCCCAGTGTCCGGCGCACGACGACCAGGATCCCTCGCTCTCGATTCGAGTCGGAGATGATGGCAGAACTCTCCTTCACTGCCACGTGGGATGCCCGACGGAAGAGGTCGTGGCGGCGATCGGTCTTTCCATGGCCGACCTTTTCCCCAAGAGGTCACCGACGGCAAGGGCTGGCGGCCCGCGTTCGGCACGGGGAAGGACGGTTCGCCCCTCCTCGGCAAAAACCGCGGCGAAACGGCCTGGGGGACTGAAACTCGCCGAGTACGCCGCGGCCAAAGGGCTGCCGGAGGACTTCCTTCGGTACCTTGGACTGTCTGATGTCTCCTACCAGGGCGCGCCGGCCGTTCGCATTCCGTACCACGGGCCGGACGGGGAGGAGATTGCCATCCGCTTCAGAATCGGTCTCTCAGGCGACCGATTTCGTTGGGAGAGGAATACGAAGCCTGACCTCTATCTTCTCAACCACCTCGATCCTTTGTCGCCGTCCGTCACCGTCGTGGAAGGGGAGTCGAACGCGCAGACGCTGCTGTTCGCAGGCTTCCCGGTACTCGGGCTTCCCGGAGCCAATGGCTGGCGCGAAGACCGCGATGCGGCCCGACTTGCCGAGATCGCCAGGATTGTCGTCGTGGTTGATCCGGATCGCGGTGGGGAAGCCGTTCTCGAGTGGGTTGCTCGTTCCTCGATACGCGATCGCGTGCATCTGATCCGGCTCGACCCGTACAAGGACGTGTCGAAGCTGTACCTCGACGACCCCGGCCGCTTCATCGAGCGGTTTCAGCTGGCTCTTGATGCGGCGACCCCTTGGAAAGAGCCCGAGGCGGTTGCCCCTGCGGCCGAGCTGCTGGACGGACTCGTGGCATTTGTCCGGCGTTTCGTAGTTCTCTCCTTGGCCCAAGCCCGGGTGGTCGCGTTTTGGATCCTGCACACCCACTCGATAGAGGCGGCGGACGCCACTCCGTACCTCAGCATCACGTCGCCGGAGAAACGATCCGGCAAGACCAGGCTCCTCGAGGTTCTGGAGCTGCTTGTCGCGAGGGCTTGGCTGACCGGTCGTGTGACCGCCGCCGTCCTCTTCCGAAAGATTGACGCCGAACATCCGACACTTCTCCTGGATGAGAGCGATGCCGCCTTCAAGGGCGAGAAGGAGTACGCGGAGGCGCTCCGAGGCATCCTGAACACTGGACACCGCCGTAGCGGAAGAGCGTCTCTCTGCGTCGGCCAGGGCGCAAACATCAGCTACCGGGATTTCTCCACCTTCTGCGCCAAGGCGATTTCAGGCATCGGAAAACTCCCGGATACCGTAGCCGACCGCTCCATCCCGATCCGGTTAAAGAGACGCGCGCGGAACGAGGAGGTCCAGAGGTTCCGGCGCCGGGAAGCTGAAACCGAAGCGACCGCGCTACGGCATCAGATCGAGGTTTGGGCGGTTGCAAACATCCAGCAGCTTAAGGACGCGCGTCCGGCTGTCCTACAGGAACTGTCCGACCGGGCTGCCGACTGCGCCGAGCCTTTGCTCGCCATCGCCGACCTTGCCGGCGACGATTGGCCGGCGCGCGCGCGCGAGGCCTTGATCACGCTCTTCGAGGCCGAAAGGTCCGAGGACTCCGTCGGGGTACAGCTTCTTGGAGATGTGCGCCGAATCTTCGAGGACTGCCGTACCGATCGCCTCAAGACCACCGACTTGCTGCACGCTCTGAGGGGAATCGATGAGTCGCCGTGGGCGGAATTCAACAAAGGGAAATCCCTCACCGCTCACGGGCTCGCGAGGTTGCTTAACTCGTTCGGGATTGAGTCTCGGACCATTCGTGTCGAGAACGTGACTCCAAAGGGATACCTCCGAGGCATGTTCGAGGACGCCTGGGAACGTTACCTGCCGAAACCGTCAGAGCCTGGCTCTCTTCTGCCGGAAGGCTCTGAAAACGCCACAACGCCACAGACCAACGACGACGGGCGTGCTGACCCGCTCGCGGAGGCGCCACAGACGGTCCTGGTGGCGGGCCTGGGAGTCGAGAAAGGCAAAGCGGACGCGGGTTGTGGAGGTGTGGCGGAGAAAACGCCTTCGGAAGGGGGCACGAGCACGGACGGCGGGGAGGACGACGGCCCCAACGGAGTGTGCGACCCGGACGACCGGTGGGACGACATGGACTCCGAAGATGTTGATTTTCCTCCGATTCCGACGGCAACCAGACTTTCCGCGACGGACTCCGCGAAGATGAAGAAGTTCAAGGAAATCCTCAAGAGGCTGGGCCGGGAACAGGAGGAGAGGGAGAAAGCGAAGGAACTGGCGAGTAGGCGGGCTCGGAAGCCGGACAAGAGGCCGGGGAAATGAATGTTCCGGAACCAGCCGGGCAAGAACTGATACCAAATCTGCACCGGTGGATGGGTGGTTTCAAACCCACTATTCGCGTCGGAAACCGCGTCCGGAGGGTTCCGCTGCTCTCAGGGCCGGGCGCGTATCCCATCGAAGCCGCGCGTGATCCTCCGCTCCTGCCTCTTCGAAGAGCAGCGGTCAGAGTTCCCACGTATTTCTGGTCTTGAGGAGGTCAAACATGAGCAGGAACAGGATCCATCGCCACGGGAGTTCGGCGCCGACGAGTTCGGCGCCGACGACAAGGAACAACTCGTCCGGTAGAGCAAGGAAGGGATGTAGGGGCGATTGCTGCTGGGAGGAGCTACCGGCCAACAGGAAACGAGAACTCGGAATCGTAACGACCGATGATGAGGGCTGGCCCAACAGAATCATTCGGTTCGCACCGGCTACGCGGATCGAGAACTTTCATGCCACTCGCGAGAGGAATCAGATCGACTACTACTGGATCGCGGAAAAGGAATTCGATGCGGATGAGTTGCTTGCTCTTGAGAGGTTTCAGGTCTGGAAAGGCAATCGCGAGGCGGTAGACGCTTTCGCCGTTTGGTCAGATGCCTGGTGGCGTGCATGGAGCCGGAATGGGAGGGAACAGTGACAGGAATCTGCGATAGCTCGGATCCGGATATTGCACTCGAGGAGTTCCTCTCGGTACAGGCCTCTTTCAGCACGGCTCTCGCCGACCTACTCGACGTGACCGATCTTGCCCGCCTGTCCGACAGAACCAGCCGGGCGTCGACGTTGAGCGAAGACTTTCTTCGCAAGCTCGAGAGGACGCTCCGGACGGTGTCTATTTCGGTTAACTGCTCCCTGGTGTCCATTGATCTTCTCCTTGCCGGTGCCGTTGGTCGGCGTACGACCGAAGCCGACGAGGGAGAGGAAGCCAACTAGATGCGTACCTATAGTTCGCGGGTTCAAGGCCCGTCGGGCCTCCGAGAAGCACGTCGGGACGCGGGTCACAGAACCTTGGCCGTGTGTCTGTCCGTGTCCGAGGAGCCGTGACTGAGCCTCTCCCTGGCGGCCGGAAGGACCGTCTGGAGGCGCTTCTCAACGGCTTGGAGGGCTTGGCCGAGGAATTCGGCCTCGAGGAGTTGCCGGGCCTTTTCGCTGGGCTCGAGCGTGTCCGCCGGGTCGCCGAACTCCGGCTGATACCCCTGCCCCCGCGCCCTGATTCTGACGCCGCCCCGCCGCTCCTGACCGCGGGCCAGCTGGCTCGGCTACTTTCGGTTTCGGGGGCGAAGGTCTACAGGCTGGCGAAGAAGGAACTCCGGTCGGCCACCATTGAGGTGGGGGAGTCGTCCGTTCGGTTCGATCCTGTCCGGGTCAAGCGTTTCCTCGAGGCGAGGCGCAGGGCATGAGCGCCGTCAGGATCGCCGCCGGGATGGTCAGGATCGCCGCCGGGATGGTCAGGATCGCCGCCGGGATGGTCAGGATCGCCGCCGGGATGGTCAGGATCACCGCCGGGATGGTCAGGATCACCGCCGGGATGGGTCAGGATCGCCGCCGTGAACATCGTGACCGCCGCCGTGAACATCGTGACCACCGTCGCGGACAGGGTCGCCCCTGGGAGAACCCCGGGCGCGGCAGGATGAACCGGAATTATTGCGCGAACTCCGCGCCTGTGATTTTTTGGAAAGTATGGGGATAACTCGCCGCTTTCTACGCCACCACCGTCCACGTCGCCTCCGAAAAGGCGCGGCAAACGGGATGACTGAGTACGCGACGGGGCAATTTCTCAGAACCGGCTGCGGTCTGCGCCCGGTATGCCCACATTGTCAGTACAACGGTGCGACCGAGCCCCGATACTCCCGCTACCCGTTCGCTCTCGTGGAGACCATGGCGGTCAGTCGCCCGATAACCATCGACGAGCAGGGTCTCGGACTCGGAGAGTCGGACTTCGGCTTTGACTACACGGAAGCACACGATCCGCGCTTCCTTTGCGGGGACTGCGAAGGAGTGTTTGCCCTGAGCGAAGAAGATTTCCGGCGGTTCAGGGAAGGGGTCAACTACTGATGGGGATGGATGTTCTCGGCAAGGCCCCGACGTCGGGAACGGGCGAGTATTTCCGACGTTCTGTTTGGGGGTGGCACCCGCTCTGGACGTACTGCGAGGAGACCGCTCCTGAAATGACCGAGAAGGTGGCGTACGGCCATTCCAACGATGGCGACGGACTCGGCGCGGAGGATTCGATCGAACTGAGCCGGCACCTGAGGGAGGAGATCGCCTCCGGGCGCACCGCGAGATATATCCGTGAGAGGGACGAGAGGCTCGCGTCGTTGCCGGACGAACTGTGCGTCATCTGCGGTGGAACGGGCCAGCGGCTTCCGCCACCGGAGGTCGGCGCGGGGACACTACCTTGCAACGGATGCGGCTCCCTTGGGAAAGTTAGGCCGTTCGAGACTCATTATGGGCTCGCCGTCGAAGACGTTGCCGAATTCGCCGACTTCCTGAGCGACTGCGGCGGCTTCGAGATCTGCTGAAGAGAAGGTCGATGAAGTACTTCCTGCTCATCGTAGAGGGGGACATAACGCCGGTAGTCTTCGGTCCGTTCAAGAGCGCTGCAGCCCGGGACGAGCGAGCCGTCATCGAGAAGCGGCGCCGAGGCGAGCAAGACGGCATCTTCCGGATGCAGGTTCGCCGGGACCGGCCGGAGGTGACACCGTACAGGGCCTACGAACTCGACGAGAGCCGTCTGAGATGAGCGGGGAAGGCCGCATCTTCCCACGGGGCCGCTGGTATTCTGTCGCCTACTACGGCCCGAAGAAGAACGGCGAGTGGGGAGAAATCCGCGAATCAGTCAAACCTAGGACTGACGATGAGGAAAAGGCCCGCGAGTTTCTCCGTCGTCGCCGGCGTTCAGCTGAGAATCAGCGCGACGGGATCGAGCAGTTCCGGGGACCCAACCAGGAGAGGATCACGGTCAAGGAACTCCTCGACGCTGCCGAGGCCGACTACCGACTTCGGGAGATCAAGAGTCTCCGGCACACCCTGGGCCACATGAAGCAGATCCGCGACTACTTCGGTTCGATGCGAGCCCTGAAGGTGACTCCGGGTAAGGTCCGCGCCTACATCGCGATGCGACAGAAGGCGGGTCTCTCGAACGCCAAGATCAACCGGGAGACGGAGATCCTCAGCCGGGCATTCCGTTTGGCGGTTGATGAAGGGACACTCACGTACTCGCCGAAGGTGACGTCCCTGCCTGAGAACAACGCGAGGCAGGGGTTCTTCGAGCGCGCCGAGTTCGAGGCCGTCCTGGTGAAGCTCCCGGAGGATCTCCGGGATTTCGCGCTGTTCGCGTATTCGACGGGCTGGCGCCGCGGCGAGATCGCAGGGCTGCGGTGGGAGAACGTCGACCGTGCCGGCGGCGAGATTCGGCTGCCGGACTCGAAGAACGGTGAAGGTCGAGTCCTGCCGCTCGACGACGAGCTCTTGGCCCTCGTCAACCGTCGGTGGGAGGCCAGGGAGTACGAAGGTTTCCGAGGAGAGCGATGCATCTCGCCCTACGTCTTCCACCGTCTTGGCGTGCCCCGAATCAACTTCAACAAGCGCTGGCGGAAGGCGTGCCGCGCCGCCGGCTTCCCAACCAAGCTCTTCCACGACTTCCGGCGGACCGCCGTCCGCGACCTCGTCCGTGGCGGCGTGCACCAGTCGGTGGCGATGGACATCACCGGGCACAAGACCGCGAGCGTGTTCAAGCGCTACAACATCACGTCGAGAGAGGACAAGATCGACGCGCTACGCCTGCGGCAGATCTACGTCGACCGGCAAGACTCAAGATCGAACGTCCTTTCCATGCGGGTGGGGCAGAAAGAACCTCAAGGCTCTGGATAGCCTAGCGTCCTAGAGCTCAGAGGCGAGCACCCTGCGGAGCGGAGCGAGTCCGCTGAAGCGACGCGTTCGGCAGCCCCACTAGTTTCCCCATGACTTCACGATCTCTTCCTCCGACGCCTCCAGCCTAAAGGTAGGCTTCTTGCCGTCAAGCAACTTCACTCGCTCCTCCAGAAGACCACCGTTGAAGCCGTTGCCAATCGAGGTCCGAAGTACGAGAGTCGGGGCGGCTACCGCCTCGCTGGTGGAAGCCACAGGCTCGGTTAGGGTATCGAGCCGCCCCCGCATTCGAATGCTCTGAGCGCGCATCCTGTGGTCTAGATCGATAACGCCCAAGACGACCCAATGGCAGTCCTCGCACGGAGTCTCGAACTCGTGGACAGTGACAACGAGAAAGTGCCTACCTCTAATTGTCAGGTCCGACTCTTTGCACTGAGTCAGCCACGCTCCGTATGTGTTCCACCAAGCCCACTCATCTTTCGCGTCTGCCAGTTTCGCCGCCGAGCGGGCGATCTTCTTCTCATAATCTGGAATCGCCAACCGGACGATCTCAACTGATGTCAACTTAACACTGGCCTGGCATGGGATCGGCTTTGCGTAATCATCCTGCGCCGACGCCACATCGAGCCCAAGAATTGCGAAGAGCAGGACAAGCCCTATGCTCCTCATGTATCCAGGCAAGTCGCCGAACGGCTTGCGGCTCCGCGGCGAGTGCAGCGGAGCGGAGCCACCTGCCTTCGTTCTACGTCCTTCTGCCATTCGGACCCAGTTCAGCGTGCACGACCGATCGTGGTGGGCGGACGATTCCGTTCGGGCGGCACCAGAGGTTCTCGCGGGACCAATTCGATCTTGAACGGCTGCAGCTCGATGCTGCCTCGCCTCTCGCACCCGTTTGACTCGATGACGGTGACGGAATAGATCGTGGGTTCGAACGGGCAGACAGTAATCGCGGGAGTTGTCTCTCCGCCCGGCAGCCAACGGTAGGAGGCGAATGCCCCCGGGAACGAGAGCGTGTACTGGCCCGGCAGACAGCTGTCCTGCTCAGTGGCCGTTATCGCCAGGTGGGGTTGCCCGTCCACGACGTCGATCGTGAAATCGCGCTCTGCCGTTGCTCCGGCCGCGTCCCTCGCGCGAACGCGAAATGAGAAGCTACCGGATTGGGAGAGAGTTCCCGAGAGTTGCCCGGTAAACGGGTCCAGATCGACACCGGTCGGGAGACCGCCGCCCGAGACCTCCCACAACAGAGGGGCTCGGCCATTCGACGCGGCGAGGGGTTCGGAAAAGAGAGTGCCACAGAGTGCCGGCACGAGGCCGAGATCCCTTTGGAGAGTCGCAATGCCGAGCGAAGTCCCATAGCGGGCTGTTCGAGTGAGTCCTTCGGAGCTTCCCGCGACGAGGAAATCCGGTCCGGCGAACACGATCTGCGAGACCGATTCGTTGCTCCCCGTGTCGTAGATCTCAGGGCCGGTAACGACGTCTCCCGCCGCAGAATCGTAACTCACGAGCATCCACTCGTCGTTGTTGCCGTTCCAAACCGTCCCCGCCACCATCGGATTGCCTGCAGGGCCGATCGTCATGGAGACCGCCGACGAGCGGGTCGGATTCGGAAAATCCTTCGGTCCCCAGATGGGTTCGCCGGCGCGACCATCGAGCTTCACGAGACTCCAATATTCTTGCGGGAATTGCGCCGAAGGATCAGGCACACGACCTCCCACAACGAAAATGTCGCCTGCCGTATCTAGTGCGATCGCCGTCGTGTCGGGGTTTCCGATGAGACCCGCAGCGATCTCGGATGGTCCCCAGAGAATCGCGCCGTCCTTTCCAGAATACTTGAGCGTCCGGCGAGAAAGACCGCTGGCCGAATCGCCGATCCCGGTCACGATTACATCGCCGACAGCGTCCACCGCCAGCTTCTTCGGAGTGTTGTATCCGTAGCCGACTCCGTTGAAAAGAACAGGTCCCCAGACCGGTTCTCCGGTAGTTCCCAGATACTTGAGGGTCACCCAAACCGGATAAGCGTTGGCTGCATACCAGAAACCCGTGACCAGGATGTCCCCCTTCAGATCAACGCCGAAGTCAGTCGGCTCCGCACTATTGAAGGGAGGCTGGTAGAGAGAGCTCCAGACGAGCTCTCCGGTCACGCCTCGGAACTTCTGAATCGCCCAACCCGCACGGAAGATAGCTACCATCAGGACGTCTCCGGCGGAATCGGTCTTGGCCGCGGTAAACCGCGAGTCGAGCCCGGCGATCGGAGTCGACTCCCAAACCAGCTTTCCGGTCAATCCCGAGTATTTCGAGACCAAGTTTGATCGAGCGATAAGGATGTCGCCGTTCAGATCGAGCGTCGCCGCCGCTGGACCGCCCGTCGAGGAACTGCCCCCCTGGAATCGAACCGGCCCCCAGAGATCGTGCCCATCGCTCGCATACTTGAGGATCGAGCCGGGCCCCCAACCGGAGATCGTGACGAGCACCGTGTCCCCGCCGCGATCCACGAGCAGAGCGAGTGGCCAGGTCGAGGCGCCCTCGTTCCGCGCCACAACGGGTCCCCAAAGGGGTGATCCGTTCGAACCCGCGTAGCTGACGGCCTGGAGTTCCGGGTGTTGATCGACCCCAAAGCCGATATAACCGCTCGCGAAAGTCATGACACTCCCGTCGGAGCCGATCACGACGAAGTTCGGCAGATGTTCGATGGGCTCCGACCAGAGTCTGGCCCCGGATCTTCCGTCGAACTTGGTCGTGAGACCCGTCGCGGAGGCCGCTCCGGCTACGACGACCTGACCTCCGCCGTCGAAGGCGAGCGCCAATATCGTGCTGGGAGCCAGGACCGGTCCCCAGATCCTCGCGCCGGTCCCGCCGCTGTACTTGACCATCTCGTTGACGAAATTCCCGCCGTCGGAGTACGCCGACGCAAGGACCGATCCGCCGACGACGACGTCGCCATTTCCGTTGACCGCGATCGCGGCGGGCACGTCGAAATCCGCCTGCGTGCCAGTCTTGTGCGATACCGGCCCCCAGAGAAGCCTTCCCGTAGCGCCGTCATACTTCGCCGTCAACCAGGCCTGAGCATAAGGGGCCGTGAAAGAGGAGACCGCCAGAAACACGTCCCCCCTTCGGTCGAAGGCGCTCTTCGCGAAGGTGGGCGGAGAATAGCAGGAGCCGGGACAGACGGTCGGAGGGGGCGCGGTCGAGATCGCTCCGATTCGCAGGGGCCCCCAGACCTGCTCTCCCGTCGATCCCCTGTATTTGATGGCGGCCCAGAGAGATTGATCCGAAGACGTTGCGAATCCGGTGACAACGACGTCTCCCGTCCAGTCGATCGCGAGATCGACGGGGCCGCCGGCATTTGGGCCGGCGCCGATCCCGTCTCCGTAGATCTCCGGTCCCCAGACAACGGCGCCCGTTCGACCGTCGTAACAGAGTGTCGCCCAGTCAATGGTCCCGGTCCCGGGCCGGAACACGCCGGTAGTAACAAAGACGTCTCCGGAAGGGCCAATGGACGGGGAGACCGGGCCCCCATATGGGACATTGGAGATGCGAGCTGGAGCAGGCCAGGCTTTCCTTCCGGTTAGTCCGTCGTATTTCATTACGACGAGATCGTTCTTCAGGACGACGAGATTGTTGACATTGGTCGAGGCATCGACCTCCGAGACGAGAAAGACCGAGCCGAAAGGATCGGCGGCGGCCACAGAATGAATCAGCCCTGACGAGGAAAAGGTCAAGGTTGAGAGAACCTTTCCTCCTGGACCTAACCGGATGGAGCCCGCTCCAAAACCTTGCTGCGTGACGACGAGAACCGTGTCATCAACGAGGCGTTGCACCGCAAGCTGCCGAAAACCGTCCGGATTCTCATCACCGCTCGAGAAGGTTCGCTCCCACGAAACGGCCAGTTTTGAGATCGACGCGGCGTCTGCCCGGGGAGCGAGCGTGATTGCAAGCAACGCAGCGAACGTATTGAGCAGGCGAGACGATCGCGCGGAGCCTTTCACACAGCACCCTGATCAAAGCTCAGCGGCGGGTGCAGCGAAGTTGGGGAAATCATCCGTGAATGGTACGCCCGCCCGCTGGCGCCTGCGTGTAACCCGAGGCAAGGTTCTCGGGAGCCCCCGGGCGGAGACCAGCCCGGCGGAGGCTCGTGGCTGGAAGGCGCGGCTAAGACCCGACGTGTCCGAATGAAGACCCTAAAAAAACCCAACAAAACCCAACATGACGAAAAACGTGACTCCCTCGCCATCTCGCGAAACGTTAGGAAACAGCGAGGGTTGGCTTTTGGTAGGTTGGATTTCGCGAGGTTTTTATTGGTCGGGACGCCGGGATTCGAACCCGGTGTCACGAGCAGCTCTCCAGGTCACGTTGGCCGCCGACCCGCGAGCCGGCTGGTTTCGGTGGTGGTTGTGGCTGGCCACCCCCCCTGGCTGGCAGTCGCCTTGTTCGCTGCCCGCTGCCCAAAACCCCGGAGTGTGGGCAGCTGGGCAGCGAAGACTTGAAACTCACCGGCGAGCGCGGCGGAGCGGAGCGAGGCCGCTGAAGCCGCGGGTTCGGTAGGGAGTTCATGGATGAGCCCTCACCCGTCTCACGATAGCAACGCCAAGCGCAACGAGGACGGATCCGAGCAGGCCGATCCACAACAGAACCCCGGTGACGTTTGCATACCGCAGACCCAGCCCACCGAAATAGAGCAGGACAAGAACGGGGACCAGTGCTCCTATGAGGGCTCCCCGGAGAAGCCCACGAGGCAAGACGTCGGCTGGATCCGCACGCCTTGTCAACCAAAGGAACCCAAGGACGACCGGGTACACCAAAAGCCACCACACAGGTGATGCACCAGCGCCGAAACTGAAGGCGTGCGCGAGGGCGAAGAAAGCGAGGACAGCCGGGAAGACGACCCCCAAGGCTAGCAAGGTCAGCGCGAAGCCAACCCAGTACCGCGTTCCGCGAGTCGAGCTGTCGGCGAACTGCTTCATGGATCAGGGGCCGAACGGCTTGCGGCTCAGCGGCGAGCGGAGCGAGGTCGCTGAAGACGCGGGTTAAACCGTCGATGCATTAACGGCTTACCAGCAGAGGCACTGCGACTTCGGCAATCCCGACCACGATCGCCACTGCTATGCCAACCCAGTACAGAATTGTCGCGGATTCATTGAGTCGCGTCATCGTGGCAACGAGGTTGTCAGTTAAGCGCGCTTGGTGGATTGCCAGTGCAGTCTCACGAACGGCCTCGTACTCAGCGCCGATCGACCCGGTGTAGCCGGTTCGTGAGACGAGCGCATACAGGGTGTCGTTGTCGGCACTCTTCAGGGCGCGAACAAGCTCCTCTGGGTTGGCGCGGAGGTTTAGAGTCGCCTGAATCTTTGCCTGCAGGGAATCTGTGGACATGCGCCTACCCCTGGAAGACGGCTAACGCCTTTTATTGACAATCACTAAATATAGTGACATTTCCCGTACTTTCTGCTACGCTGTGGTGCATGGGCAATCCAGCAGGAGTCAGGCGGGACTTTGATGCGTTGGAGGAGCGCCGGCTGAAGGCGGCCGCGCTTTTGAGGAAGGGCTTGAGCGAGGCCGAGGTCGCCCGGCAGGTAGGTGCGCACCGACAGTCTGTGAACCGGTGGGCGCAGGCTCTGAAGGAGTCCGGGCGTCGGGGTCCTCGCAAG
>Ga0209009_1000189_pt1 | contig 25266 bp, 25 predicted proteins | sample BlaSpr_A8_OM3_M2_FD_187979 | JGI IMG/M metagenome (GOLD analysis project Ga0209009, IMG submission 187979) | Forest soil microbial communities from Thunder Bay, Ontario, Canada - Black Spruce, Ontario site 2_A8_OM3_M2 (SPAdes) (version 2) | ecosystem: Environmental > Terrestrial > Soil > Boreal... | reverse complement strand
AATCGCGCATGGCAAGCGCCACCGAGAGTCCGACGAGCGCGGCGGTGTCGGCGCGAAGGTTCCGCGCACCGAGACCGGCCTTCAACGGGACGGCGGCAAGCTCACTCTCAGTCCATCCGCCTTCGGGTCCCACGAGCAAAGTCAGGTCGCGTGGCGCCGCCAGCCTGGCCAGCGCTTGCGGCGCGTCCCGCGAGAGCATCACGACGACCTGCTCGCTCACCTTCAGCACGTCAGCGAGCGACGGGAGCGCATCAACGTCCGGGATGCGCAGCCGGCCCGCAAGCATGGCCGCCTCGCGGCAGATCGTCGCCCACCGCTCGAGCTTGGCTCCGCGCGCGACGCTGCGCTCGGCCTGGAAAACGCGGAAGGCATATGCGCCGGCCTCGGTGCAGCGCGACAGCACCAGCTCGAGCGCAGGCGCAGGCAGGTTGGCGATCGCGATGGTGATCTTCGCCACGGGCTCGGGGTGGTGCGGTCGCTCCGTGACGACAACACCCTCGACGCGGTCCGGCGAAATAACGTCGAGCCGGACGGCGAGCATGTAGCCCGCCGGATCGATGACCTCGATCTCCTCCCCGGCCCGCGCCCTGAGCGAGCGGGCGAGGTGGCGGGCATCGGCACCCGTGATGGTGACGCGCCCGCCGCTCCGTTCGGCAAAAAATGAAGGCAACCTTTCAGCGCGAACGGATCACATCGCGTTGAACGTTTCGTAGACGGCGATCTGTCCTCCGCCTTTGATGATTGGACAGCCCTTGGCCATCTTCGAGGCTTTGTCCAGCGACGCGGCCTCCAGGATGCTGTAGCCCGACGCGCGTTTGCCGATCGGGCCTTTCGCGATCGTGCCGTCCTCCTTGACTTTGTTGACCGCGCCAGAAAATGGATTGCCGCCGTCTACCACGGCGGGTCCCAGCTTCGTGAACCACTTCTCCCATTGCTTCAATACACGAGCCTGAGCCGCGGCCGTCTCCGGCATTCCCCCACCGTAATAGACCAGCAGATACTTCACGCCTTTCTCCTCGTCGCCACCGATTCCGCCCGCTCAATGCGGGGCGGTTGCCGTACCGCCGCCGCTATTGGAGCGCCTTCCATGCGCCGGCGCAAGGCTTGCGCGCAGTTGACCCACCAGCTCCAGCGCCACGGCCAGGCGATCCCGGTTGCCAGGGTCGTTGAGCCAGCGGCTCTGACCCGAAGGGTGCGGCAGAGGAATCATCACCGGCCGCTCGCCGAAGCGATGGCCGACGCGATCCTCGAGGCGACCGGGCCCGAGAAAGCGCGCGATCGCGAGCTGCCCGACGAGGATCAAAACCCTGGGTCTGAGGATGCGAAGCTCGGTGTCGAGCCAGTGCGCGCAGTTGGCGACAGCCGCCGGCGGTGGCTTGAGGTCGCCATTTCCGGCGCGATTGCGGCCGGGAAAGCAGCGCATGAGCGCGGCGATGTAAGTGAGGTGCCGGAAGTCTTCTGGGCTCGCGAACCCTGCTCGCACCATCCACCGGTCGAGCTCCTTGCCGGCGCGCCCCGAGAACGGCCGGCGCGACTCCCGCTCGACCGGGCCGGGCGCCTGGCCGACCAGAAAGAAGGGCGCGCCCCAATGACCCGCAAACGTGGGAGTGGCCTCGGGGATTATGCCCTGGTCGACACAGATGTGGCACGCGCTGCACTCGGCCTGAAGGGCAAGCAGCGCAGGGCGACCCGGCATGGTGTGAAATGGTGCGCTCCGGAGTCCCGGTAACATGCCGTGACGATGGCCGTGCCCTCCTCGCAGCAGATTCTCGACGTCCTGTCCCACATCCAGGACCCCGACCTCGGTCGCGACGTGGTGAGCCTGGGGATGATCAAAGAGCTCGACGTCAGCCCCCAGGGCAAGGTCAGCTTCACATTCGAGCTCACGACTCCCGCCTGCCCGGTCCGCGACCGCTTCAAGTCCCAGGCGCAAGACCTCGTCGCCGACATCCCGGGCGTGACGGCTGTCGATGTTCGGATGACGGCCAACGTACGACCCGCGTTCATGAGGCCGAAGCCGTCGGAAATCCTGCCCGGCGTGAAGCAGACCATCGCCGTCGCCTCCGGCAAGGGTGGCGTGGGCAAGTCGACCGTCGCAGTCAACCTCGCAGCTGCCCTGCGCAAGAGCGGTGCCTCGGTGGGCCTGCTCGACGCTGACATCTACGGACCTTCGGTGCCCGCCATGACCGGCTCCAGACAGGTGCCGGAGCAGGTCGACGGCCGCCTGCGTCCCATCGAGGCGCACGGCCTGAAGCTCATGTCATTCGGCAACATCTATCCCGGCGAGCAGCCGACGATCTACCGCGGCCCGATGGTCGGCAAGGCGATCGAGGCGATGATGGTCCAGGTCGATTGGGGCCAGCTCGACTACCTCGTGATCGACCTGCCGCCCGGTACCGGCGACGCCTCCCTGACCCTCGCGCAGGCTGTTCCTCTTACTGGTGTCGCCATCGTCTGTACCCCGCAAGACGTGGCGACGGACATCGCGGTGAAAGCGCTGCAGATGTTCAGGAAGCTGAACGTCACACCGCTGGGGCTGATCGAAAACATGAGCTGGTACGTCTGCCCCAGCTGCGGGCACCGGCACGAGATCTTCAGCCATGGCGGAGCCGAATCGGCCGCCAAACGCCTAGGCGTTCCATTCCTCGGTGCGATTCCGCTCGAAGAAGGCATTCGCGAGGACGCCGACCTTGGTACCCCGGTGGTCATCTCGCGGCCCGAATCCGCCGGTGCGAAGGCGTTCGAGCACATCGCATCGCAGGTCGCGGCGCGTACGTCGATCCAATCGTTTCGCCAGCTCCCGGTAATCAACGTCCACTAGGCGCCCGACCACTGCAAGACCCCGATCCGTTTCCAGTCAACGTCGACGTCGACCGCGCACGCCAGACGATGGAGATCACGTGGGAAGGCGGCCAACAGACGGCGTACACGGCCGAGCAGCTGCGATGGGCTTGTCCGTGCGCTGAATGTCGCGGTGAAGCGGGCGCACCGGGGCGCCTGTCACGGGTCAAGGCGCTCAGCCCCGAAGAGCTGCGCATCAAAGACGTCGCGCTCGTCGGTCAGTACGCCTTCCAGATTGCATTCGAAAGCGGCCACGCCACAGGCATCTACACCTTCTCTTACCTGCGGACGCTGAGGACCGAGCCGGGCAAAGTCTGAGATAATCGCGGGCGGCCCGTTGTCCATATCCACGTCGCTCCCCGAGATCGAGCCGTCATTCCCGCCTGCACCGTCCTACGGGCGACGCACGCGCCGCCGGCCGCGTCTTCCACGTCGTGGCCTCGTGTCCATCGGCCTCGTGCTGGTCGTCCTGCTGACCGGACTCGGTGCATTTCTCTTTTACGAGAACACGCTGCCGACGACGCTCGTTACGAACTTCAAGAGTGGACAGAAGAATGTGCCGACTGACAGCCGGATCATGCTCACCTTCAGCCGCCCTGTCTCGCTCGCGGCGGTGCGGGCCGCATTTTCAATCAGCCCGGGGGCCGACGGCGCGATCGCCAGCCTCGATGGCCAGACGCAGTACGCATGGTCGCCCATCAAAGGACTGAGCGACCTGACGACCTACACGGTGACCATGAAACCGCTCTTTGACACCGGGCGGCACCGGGTTCAAGGCAGCACGTGGACCTTCACGACTTTGATCGTGCCGCACGTCACCTCGATCACCGGAACCGCGGGCACACCGCTCGCCGACGGGACGGAGATCGATCCGGGTACCACGTTGAAGCTCAATTTCAACGACGCGATGGAGCCGACGACGATCAAGATCACGGTCGGGGCGCAGGTCGTCAATCCAACGTGGGCGGCCGACGATAGGAGCGCCACGGTATCGACCGCTGGGATTCCGTCCGGACCGCTTAAGGTGCAGCTGAGCGCGGGCGGCCGTGACCAGACGGGACACCTCGTGCCCAGCACGTTCACCTTCAACACGGGGATCTATTACCACGACCGGGAGCACACCACCGCGCTCAGATATCCGGCTCTCATCCAGATCCCCAACGACGAGTTCGCGCGTGACCAGAACGGACTCCAGCCGGCGGACATCGTCTGGGAGTACCTCGCCGAGGGCGGCATCACCCGGCTGACCGCGATGTATGACAACGCGCCGGACCTGATCGGTCCGATGCGCTCCGCGCGATTCATATCGCTGAAGCTCGGCCGTCATTACAAAGGACTTCTTTTCCAATCGGGTGAGTCGTCGGCGACAGCCGCGCGCGCTGCCCAGGACCCGACGCCTCAGTTTTTCGACACCATCGGGTACCAGTTCCGCGCGGCCCCACCGCGGTATGCGCCGGACAACCTGATGATCAGGGGTCCGCTGGTCAAAGCGGCCGAGGACAACTACTTCTCCGGTATCGCTACGTTCACGATCCCCAAGACGAGGCCGGTGCTGCCGCCCGGCGGGAATCAGCCGACGATCAACGTCGCCGAGCATTACTCGACCTACGACTACGACCCCGTCATGGGCACATACCGAAAGACCGAGGAGGGCCACCCCTACTCGGACGCGAGCCTCGGTCAGCCTTTGCGGATCGAGATGTTGATCGTCCTGCACACTCAAGAGACGCTCCTCAACGTAGGTGACGGCCACGGCGCTCACATCCACGACTACGACCTCGACAGCGGCGGCCGCATCGACGTTTTTTACAAAGGCATGGGATACGCGGGCAACTGGAACGCGCCCGACAGTCACGGCCCGCTGACGTTCACCCTCGACGGAGGCCAGGTGTTGACCCTGCCCCCGGGCCTGGTCTGGATCGACGTGACGGCCTAGCCCGCAAGCACCTTCTCGTCGGGGTCCTTCAGGTGCACCCTTCCTTCCTCTCGGCTACCAGACGAAAACTGCTGGCGCCAGCCTATACGGCGGGCCGCCTCTGTCTAAGCCCGCGCGGCGTCCTTGAGCGACGTCACGTACATGGCCGCCGCCACCGCCGCAGTCGTCCCGTCGCCGACCGCGGTCGCGATCTGCTTGGTCAGCTGCGAGCGGACGTCGCCCACCGCCCAGATGCCGTCAACGGACGTCTGCATATTGCGGTCGGTGACGATGTAGCCGGCCTCGTCATGGTTGACGTGCACCTTGAAGAGCCCTGAGTTCGGCACGAAACCGACGAAGATGAAGACGCCGCCGACCGCCAGCTCCTTCAGCTTTCCGTGCTGCTCGTAGTGCACGACCTGCACCTTGCTGTCGCCGGCGATGTCCTTCACCTGCGCGTCGAAGATGAACTCAATTTTCGGGTTGGCCTTCGCCCGGTCGATCAGGATCGGCTGCGCCCGCAGCTCGCTGCGCCGGTGAATGATGTACACCTTCGACGCGTAGCGGGTGAGGAAATCTCCCTCTTCCACCGCGGCGTCACCTCCACCCACGACGGCCAGCTCCTGGCCCTTGAAAAAGGCGCCGTCGCAGACGGCGCAGTAGCTGACGCCCCGGCCCCAGAACTCTTTCTCGCCAGGCACCTTCAGGTAACGCGGCAGGCCGCCGGCGGCCATGATCAGCGCCGGGGCGCGCAGCTCCTGGCCTGACTCAAGGCGGACGACCTTGGTCGTGCCCTCGACGTCGATCTCCTTCACCGGCTCGAAATCCCGGACCTCGACGCCAAACTTGCGGGAGTGCTCGCCCATCTTGGTGGCGAGCTCCGACCCCAGGATCGACTCGAAGCCGGGGTAGTCCTCGATCAGCTCGGTGTTGAGGAGCTGCCCGCCCAGGGGGCCGCGGTCGACCACCACGGTTTTCAGGTCCATCCGGGCCGTGTAGAGGGCGGCCGCCAGCCCGGCGGGACCCCCTCCGACAATCACCACGTCGTATTCGTTCACTGCATCAATTTGAATTGCGCCGGTGGCGGTCCGTATTCCGTTCGGCTAGCCGTGCTTGAACTGGACCCCGTAGCCCCCGCGAGGGCTGTGGCAGGCGATGTTGTCGAACGGGCACCCGATCGAACAGGCCCCGCACTCGATGCAGTTGCCGAAGCTGACCAGGTTCTTTTGCTGCTCGTCGTTCCATTCATAGACGCCGGCCGGACAGAAGTGGTTGCAGTACTTGCCCGTGCACTTCACGGCGCAAACGTTCTGGTCGACGATCTCGATGTGGGGGCGCCCGGTGTCCTCGTTGAACTTATCGGTGAACAGCTTGTCGGTCAGCTTGTCCACGCTATCCGGCTCCGAAACGTTCCCAGACGCGGCACATCAGCCGCACCGCGCTCACGTAATCGGCGGCGTGGATGTTCTCGTTCGGCGCGTGAACCCTGTTGTCCGGGCGGCCGACGCCAACTGGCAGGACGGTCGGAATGCCGAGGTCGGCGACGACCGGGTGCATCGGTCCGGTGGCGGGCATGAACGGCCAGAGTATGGGCTCGCCGTGCAGCTCACGCACGCAATCGATCATGGTCTTGCCGACAGCCGAATCCGGGTCGGAGCGCGCCGGCTTCTCACCGTCGCTCCACTGGATCTCGACCTTCTCGAAACCGTGCGAGTCGAGGTGCTTGCGCAGCTGCAACAGGACGTCGGCCGGGTCCTGGTCGGGAATGAGCCGGAAGTCCAGCTTGGCGGTCGCCTCGGCGGGGAGCACGGTCTTTGACCCCGGTCCCTGGTAGCCGGTCGTGACGCCGGCGATGTTGCAGGTGGGCGTGAAGAGCACCTGCTCGATAACCACTTCGGTCCTCGGGTCGCGAACCAACCGATCGAATCCGACGAGCTTCTTGCGCTTTTCCACCTCGGGGTCGATCTTCGCCATCATCCGGCGGTCGGCCTCCGAAGGCTTGACGGCCTTGTCGTAGAAACCCTCGATCCGGATGTTCATCTCCTGGTCGCGCAGGCTCGCGAGCGCGCCGATCATGTACATCGCCGCTGACGGATAGATGGACGCCCAGCCCGAATGCTGGTCGAAGTCGAGCATCTTCACGCGCAGCTGCACGTACAGAAGACCGCGGCAGCCGAACTGGATCGTCGGCCTCCCCGTGTCGTCGAAGGAGGCGCCCGATTCCCAGAGGCACCCATCGGCGGCGAGCTTGCTCGCGTGCACGTGCGCGATCTTCTCGAAGGTCTTGGATCCGATCTCCTCCTCACCCTCGACCAGGAAGCGCAGCGTCACCGGCACCTCGCCCAGCGCTTTCAACGTCTCGAGGGCGTGGATCCGGGCCATCACGTCCGCCTTGTCGTCCGCGACCCCACGGGCAATGATCCGCCCGTCTTTCTCAACCGGTTCGAACGGCGGCGAGTCCCACAGGTCGATCGGGTCGACGGGCTGCACGTCGTAGTGCTGGTAGAGGAGCAGCCTGCGCCGCCCCGCGCCCGGCACCTCCGCGTACAGCGCGGGCATGCCGCCGCCGTCCAGAGTCTCCACGCGGTCGGTGAACCGCGAGAGGCGATCGGCGATCCAATCTCGCGCAGGTTCGATCGCGTCCTTTCCGTGGTTGGAGATGCTCGGAAAAGAGCACAGCTCTTTCAACTCGTCGATGAAGCGCCGCGAGTGCTTCTCGATGTACGCATCGACCGCGCTGGTCGAAATCACAGTGCCATTGTTTCACCCGCGTAACCTTGTCGTGTGGCAGACGAAATCCCCCCTGCGATGACGGGAGAGTTCCACTTTTCGCCTCGCCCGAACCGCGCTGCCGAGATCAACTGGCGCCCCTGGTCGGCCGGCGCCTTTGAGGAAGCGAAGGCCACCGGACGGCCGATCCTGCTCTCCATCTCCGCTGTCTGGTGCCACTGGTGCCACGTCATGGACGAGACCACCTACTCGCATGCCGGGATCATCGACCTCATCAACCGCGAGTACGTGCCCATCCGGGTCGACAACGACGTCCGGCCAGACATCAACCAGCGCTACAACATGGGCGGATGGCCGTCGACCGCATTTCTGACCTCGTCGGGCGACATCCTCACGGGCGCGACGTATCTGCCGCCTGACCAGATGGCGGAATCTCTCACCAAGATCGCCGGCTATTACCGGACCAACCAGGCAGAGATTGCGACGAGGGTGCTCGAGGCCCGCAAACGGGCTGGGTCTGCTATCGCGCGCAGCGCGGCGTCGCTCGACAACGGGCTCGTCGATTCAGTCCTCGAGGCGGTGACCGCCGCCTACGACCCTGAGTACGGCGGATTCGGCAATGCGCCCAAGTTTCCGCAGACCGACGCCATCCTTCTGCTGCTGGAGCAATCTGCGCTGCGCTCGGACCCGAAGCTGCGCCAGATGGCCGTTCACACGCTGGAGCAGATGGCAGGGGGCGGTACATACGACCACTTCGAGGGCGGGTTCTTCCGCTACTCGACAACGCAGGACTGGAGCGTCCCCCATTTCGAGAAGATGCTGGAGGACCACGCGGGCCTGGTGAGCTCGCTCTCGCTCGCGGCCATGGATGGAGTGCTCGATTCGACCACGGCTTACCTCGACCGGGTCCTTCGCGACCCGAAGACCGGGCTCTATGGAGGCAGCCAGGACGCGGACGAGCACTACTACTCGATGGATGCGGAGGAGCGCGCGCAAAGGCCGGCTCCTTATGTCGACCGCCGCGTCTACGCGTCCTGGAATGCGGCGCTGGCGATCGCCTACCTCGATGCGGCCGTACGCCTGGACCGGCCGGCGCTGCGCAAAAATGCGGCCGAGCTGCTCGAGCACCTGTTTCGTGACGCCTACCGCCGGGGCGAAGGGATGACCCATGCAAAAGGCGTCGGCGGCCAGCTGGCAGACCAGGTCTGGAGTCTCTGGGCCGCCCTGCGCGCGCACCAGGCCGGACTCGGTGACCGGTGGATGCCCGCGGCGCTCGACCTGTCCGGGCACATCGAGGAGCAGTACGGCGATCCCAACCTGGGCGGATTCTTCGACCACGCGCGGACCGATTCCCTTGGCCGGCTCGCCGAACCGATCAAGCCGCTGGTCGAGAACTCGATTGCGGCGATGGCCCTTGTCGAGCTCGACATACTCACGGGCGATCCCGCCGCGCCTTACGTCGAACGTGCCCGCCGCGCGCTGGAATCGGTCGCCGCCCTGCCACGGCAGTACGGCCTCATGGCGGCGGTATTCGCTCGCGCACTTGACCGAACGCGCCACGCCATCAAGGTCACAACTTCAAACCCAGAGCTCGCGCGTGCCGCAGTGTCGGCGCATCCCTACGCAGTGATCGATCCCTCCGGCGACAGGCGAGCCGTTGTCTGCGCCGGAACAATATGCTTGGCGCCGGTGTCGACACCAGGCGCTGTCATGGAAGCGATTCAAGAAGCCATCAAAACACCCAATAGTTCGCGTGCCTGAAAGTCGCCGGCATTTTTCACGCCGGGTCAACAAGGCCCTCGGCGATCCAGACCTGCAGCGAGCCCTGACCCACGCGATGACGGGCCTCCGCGCGCGCCGCAACACGGCTTTCGAGAGCTTCGACTTCGCCAAGGGCCGCGAAGATTTGAAGGAGCGGCGCCGCGCGAACCTGGAACATCTGCCGGAGCTCGTGCAGCAGTTCAAGACACGGCTGGAGGCCGTTGGCGGCAAGGTGCACTTCGCGAAGGACGCCGCCGAGGCGCGGGACATCATCGCCCAGATCTGCTGGAACGCCGGGAGTCGGCGGTCTGGCGGTCCGCGCATGGTCGTGACCAAGGTCAAATCGATGGCGGCCGAAGAGATCGAGCTGAATCCGCACCTCGAATCGCTCGGCATGGAGGTGGTCGAGACCGACCTGGGCGAGCGGATGGTGCAGCTGACGCACACGCGTCCCTCGCACCTGATTGCCCCGGCGATTCACCTGACGAAAGAGGACGCCGCACGCGTCTTCGGCACTGAGGCGACCGTCGAAGCGATCCAGCATCACGCGCGCGAGTCCCTGCGCCAGAAGTTCATCGACGCCACGGTCGGCATCAGCGGCGCCAACATGGCGATCGCAGAGACCGGGACCATAGTCCTCGTCACCAACGAGGGCAACGCCGACCTCACGACGACGCTGCCGCCGGTGCACATCGCGCTGTTCGGAATCGACAAGGTGGTCGCGACGCTCGACGACGCTGTCGCAATGTTGCGCATGCTCCCGCGCAGCGGTACGGGCCAGATCATGACCAGCTACGTGAACTGGATCACAGGCCCGTCTCGTTCCGCGGACATCGAGCAATCCCTGACCATCGGCGTCCACGGCCCGCGCGAGATGCACTGCGTGATCCTTGACAACGGGCGCGAAGAGATGCGCGCCGACCCGGTTTTCAAGGACGCGCTCACCTGCATACGCTGCGGCGCGTGCTCGAACGCGTGCCCGCCCTTCATGGCGGTCGGGGGCCACCAGTTCGGCCACATCTACAACGGCCCGATCGGACTGGTCCTAACGCCGTTCCACCACGGCCTCGATGAGGCCGACCTGCCCAACACGCTATGCACGCAGTGCAACGCATGCCAGGAGATTTGCCCGGTCGACATCCCGCTGCCGCGCCAGATCCTCGAGCACCGGAAGAAAGGCCGAAAGTCGCTGCGCAAGAAGGCGGTCGTCAACCTGTGGAAGCGTCCCGAGCTGGCCGATCGCGTGCTGCGCGCCGGGGCGCCTTTCAGCGGGCTCGTGCCAGGGGCGCCAAAGCTGGCTCGCGTCCCCTACCGCGACCTGGCGGCGGCGAGCGACGTCGACGGCGAGCCGCTCACGATCTTCGCCTCCTGCATGGTCGATCGGGTGCAGCCACAGGCCGCGGTCGCGCTGGAGCGGATCGCCAGCGCTGCCGGCTTCAACGTTGGTTTTCCAAAGGGTCAGTGGTGCTGCGGTCTCATCGCCGCCAACGCGGGCGACTTCACGGGCGGCGCGGCCCTTCACACCAGTTTGGCGCAGAGTCTTGGAGATTCCAAGGGTCTGATCGTGACGCCGTCGGCCTCTTGTTTCGGCGCCTTCACGATCGACGCCCCAGACTGGGGTGCCCCGGTGGCCGAAGGCATTCGGTCGCGCATGCGCGACTCGACGCGTTTCGCACTCGACATCCTCAGGCGCCGCCCGGAGCTCATCGAGGGGGACGGCATGAGCTTGAAGGTTGCCTACCACGACTCGTGCCAGAGCCTTCGCCAGCTCGGTTTGAAGAGCGAGCCGCGGCGCCTTCTCGAGCTCGCGGGCTACGAGGTGGTCGACATCCCGGACATCGCGAACTGCTGTGGGTTCGGAGGCACCTTCAGCGTCGAGTGGCCGCGCGTCGCGGGCCGCCTCGCGCAATGGAAGCTGGACGCCATCGCCAGAACAGGATGCACGGTCGTCGCTTCGGACAACCCGGGCTGCCTGATGCACATCGAAGCGGCCGCTCGGCAAAGGCGCGTCAAACTGAGGGTCGCTCACGTTCTGGAGCTGGTCGCCGAGCACCTGGCCCGATAGCTACGCTTAATCGTCCGTGAAGATCAGTCTGGTCGCGACGCCGCCCGAAGATCTCCATGTCGATGCGCTCGCAGTTGCTGTCGCGACGGGTCAACGGCTGTCGGGTGGCGCTCTCGAGCTCGACAAGGCGCTCGGCGGCGTGCTCTCCGACATGATCACAAGTGCCGAGTTTCGCGGCCGCATCCATGAGGTCCTTCCCGTGCCGACGCACGGCCGGTCGGCGCCGCGCCGGGTGATCCTTTACGGGGTTGGGGCCGCCCACGACCTGGACGGCCAGCGGCTGCGGTCGGCCCATCACGAGCTCATCCGCGCCTCGCGAACTTACGGATACAAGCGCATCGGCCTCGTGCGTACAGACCCTCCGCTGGGCATGGACACGTTGAAAGCCGTGGTCGAAGGCTCCGTCATGGGCACGTTCGAACGGCGCTCGAGACAGACCGGCGCGCAGCCGGAGCGGCGCGAGATCGAAGAGCTGATATTGACCGGCTTCGGGATCGGGCGCGAGCACGAGGTCGTCGCCGCGCAAGAGAACGGGGAGGCGACCAACCGCGCGCGCGAATGGCAGAACTCGCCCCCCAACGAGCTCACCCCGGAAGCCTTGGCGCAAGAGGCGGTGAAGATCGCGCAGCGTCACGGCATGGAGATCGAGGTGCTGGGCCCGGCCGAGCTGCGGACCGGTGGCTACAACCTTTTGCTGGGAGTTGCCTCAGGCTCGGCGCTGCCGCCCCGCCTCATCCGCCTGCGCCATCGCGGCAGCCGGCAGCACGGCGTTCCAGCCGGGGCCGGCGCCAAGGTGCTTGCCCTGGTCGGCAAGGGCATCACGTTCGACTCTGGCGGAATCTCCATCAAACCCGCAGAGAACATGAGCAGGATGAAATCCGACATGGCCGGCGCCGCGGCTGTCCTCTCCGCGATCGACGTCATCGCGGCCCGTAAGGTGCCCCTCGACGTGATGGCGGTCATCGCGGCAACCGAGAACATGCCGGGACCGACCGCCCAACGGCCCGGGGACGTGCTCGTGAGCGCGGATGGCAAGACGGTCGAGATCGTCAACACCGATGCCGAGGGGCGGCTTGTCCTCGCCGACGCCCTCACCCACGCCCTGCGCAACGGCGCCACCCACATCCTGGACCTGGCCACGCTCACCGGCGCCGCCACGATCGCGATCGGCCACGCGGCGAGCGCGGGCCTGAGCAACGACGACGAGTTCTGGGCCCTGGTCCAACGAGCTTCCTCGGACGCGGGAGACAGGGTCTGGCGGCTGCCGGTATTCGCCGACTACCGGATCCTCCTTCGCAGCCAGATCGCTGATCTGCGCAACGCCGAGTACGGAGAGGCCGGCACCATACTGGGAGGCATGTTCATCGGAGAGTTCGCCCGCGGGAAGGCGTGGGCGCACCTCGACATCGCCGCCTCGAGCTGGAACACGAACGCCGAGCTGACGACAGTGCTCCGCGGTCCGAGCGGCGCCGGAACGAGGTTGTGCATCGCGCTCGCGGAACTCATGTCAGGCGCGGAGCGTTAGAACACCGATGGGAATCCTGGAGACGATCAACTCGCCCGCGGATCTTCGCGCCCTCGACCAACCCCATCTCACACAGCTCGCCGAAGAAGTTCGCGCCTTTCTGATCGAGCAGACGTCAAAGACCGGGGGACATCTATCCCCGAACCTGGGAGTGGTCGAGCTCACGTTCGCGCTGCATCGGGTTTTCGACAGCCCGAAGGACGCGATCGTGTGGGACACCGGGCACCAGGCATACGTCCACAAGATGGTGACCGGTAGGTCTAAGGACTTCGCCCGGCTGCGACAGGCCGGGGGGCTGTCGGGATATCCGTCGCGCAAGGAGTCCGTGCATGACCTGGTCGAGAACAGCCATGCCTCGACCTCGCTCAGCTACGCCCTGGGCATCGCGGAAGCCCGGCTGCGCAAGAAGGTCGGCGGCTTTGTGGTCGCCGTCATCGGCGATGGCGCGCTCACGGGCGGCATGGCGTATGAGGCGCTCAACCAGATCGCACATCTTCAGCCCCCCAACCTGGTGATTGTGATCAACGACAACGGACGCTCCTACGCGCCGACCGTCGGGGGGCTCGCACGCCACCTCTCGCAGCTACGAGTCGATCCGCGCTATGAGCGCATCAAGGACGAGATCTCCCGGCTGCTGCGCGACCTTCCGCTCGTCGGGTCGACGGCCGACCAGGCCGCCTATCGGGTCAAAGAGGGCCTGAAGCAGCTGCTCCAGCCGTCCACCATCTTCGAAAGCCTCGGGATCAAATACGCCGGACTGGTCGACGGGCATGACGAGCCCGCCCTCGAAGAGGTGCTGTCGCGCGCCAAGAAACTTCGCGAACCGGTCGTCGTTCACGTCGTCACCGAGAAAGGACACGGCTATAGCCCGGCTGTCGATGACGACGTCGACAAACTGCACGGTGTGCCTGCATTCGACCCACTGACCGGGCGCCCTCGCTCCACCGAACTGAAGTACACGGACGTTTTCGGCGAGGCGCTGATGACCGCGGCGACAGGAAAGCCGGAGGTTTGCGCAATCACCGCGGCCATGGCGTCGTCAACCGGCCTGCTGAACTTCGCCAAGGAATTCCCGGAGCGATTCTTCGATGTGGGGATTTGCGAGCAGCACGCGGTGACGTTTGCCGCGGGGCTCGCAATGGCCGGAATGCACCCGGTGGTCTGCATCTATTCGACCTTTCTCGCGCGTGCCTTCGACCAGACGCTCATGGACGTCGCGCTTCACAAGCTGCCGGTAACTTTTGTGATCGACCGCGCCGGCGTCACGGGTCCCGACGGCTCATCCCACCACGGGATCTTCGATCTCTCCTACCTGCGGCTCATCCCCAACTTGAAGATCGCTGCGCCAGCCGACGCGACCGAGCTGTGCGCGCTCCTCGAAACCGCGCTCGCGACCGACGGCCCCGTCGCGATCCGCTTTCCCAGCGGCCCGGTGCCGGCGACGCCGGATCTGCCGGTGGAGCCCCTGCCGGTCGGACGCTGGGAGGAGCTTCGCAAGGGCTCGGACGCAGTCATCTTCGCGGTCGGCCGCATGGTGGGGGTATCGATCGAGGCGGCCGAGCGGCTCGAGATGCAGGGCGTCTCATGCGCCGTCGTGAACGCCCGGTGGGTCAAGCCGGTCGATCCTCGCATCACCGAGTGGGCACGCACGCACCCCGTGGTCATGACCGTCGAAGACAACGTGGGCGCCGGTGGCTTCGGCGGCGCGGTGCTCGAGACGCTGGCGCCCCATGGCCTGGCGGGGCGGGTCAGGACGATCGCGCTGCCGGATCGGTTCCTGCCCCAGGGCAAGGCGTCGGACATCCTCAGCGAGAACGGACTCGATGCCGCGGGAGTCGCAAAGGCGGTCTTCGAGGCTGTTAAAGGGAAGGTCGCGAAAGAGCTCTAGAGCTTTCTTCGCCCGGCGTAGCCTTCGCCGATCTTGTGCCAGTGCTCGACCCGCTCCTCGCCGAGCTTCCAGCACAGCTCGATGAGCTCGCCGTCGCGATAAGACGGAAAGTCGATCAAACCCTCGAGCGGACCCTTCAGCGAGATGCCCATTCCGTTGAGGCTCGCCACCGCCTTGAGCAGCTCGAGCTCCGCCCCACCGACCGCGTCGCGAGCCTGTTGATGCCGGTCGCGGTCCTCGGCCCCGGCGGCTGGTCGCTTGGATTCGTACTCGGCGATTCGCGCCTGGTCCTCGAGCTCCGGCAGCAAGGCCGAAAGCTCCGCGATCTGCGCGACGATCCTGCGCACGCGAGGCAGCTCTTTGTTCGCCTCGTCCACCGTGTACGTCCGGAGCCTCTGCACGGCTCAACGATAGCCGCTACGCAGTCCACACTTCACCGGGTGGAAAGCGACGAGGCAAGGCGACTCCTTGCCGGTTCCAGGGCCGCACGTCTTGCGACGGTGAGTGATGACGGGCGGCCTCACGTGGTGCCAATTGTGTTTGCGTTGGACGGCGACACGCTCTACTTCGCGGTCGACGCGAAACCGAAGCGAACGACGAATCTCAAGCGCTTGGAGAACATCGCGGCGAATCCCGCGGTCTCGGTGCTCGCCGACCATTACGAAGATGACTGGACCAGGCTGTGGTGGGTACGCGCCGACGGAACTGCTCGTGTCATCACCCACGCTGCCGAGGCCCGGTTTGCGATCGATCTTCTCGCGAGTCGGTATCCGCAATATGTGACCCAGCGGCCTGGTGGCCCGGTCGTCGCGATACACATCGAGCGGCTGACGGGATGGTCGGGAGGGTAGGCATCAGGTAGCGACGAGCTCGGGCTGGGCCTGCTCCACCGGGTACACGAGCGGGCGTGCGGGAAGCTCGATCGAGCCGAGCGGATAAGGGCCGAAACGGCGGCCGCCAACCACCGCCGACCAATTGACGTCGTATCGGATCACGGACCGCACGCCGTAGCCATGCTGGCTGTGCGCCTGATAGGTGTGCGTGACCGACGACGAGTCGGGATAGGCCTGGCCGAAACCGGAGCTGTCGCTGAATTGTTCTGAGCTGCCGTCACCGAAATCCCAACTTGCCGCGATCGGCGTCGCGGCCACGACGTAATCGGATCCTTCGTACGTCTCGTCCACCGTCAGAGTGGAGGGCCGAGGGGCAAGCCAGAACCATGTGTCGAGGCCGACCAGGCCGACGTCGGTTGGGTTCGCCATGACTGCGCCGACGGGGGCGCGCCAGTCCGGCATCGGAGGCGGCACCAGAGGCGCAGCGCACGAGGTCCTCTCGCCGGTCGAGTTCTGCACATGGTCGACCGCATGCACATGAATGCACGCGGTCTCGCCCGGTGTCATCGCCGTGAGGAAGATGGTGCGCGGGGCTGACGTCGACGCGAGCTGCAACTGCTGCCCGGGCCGGTCGCTCACGGTCAACCAGGACACATAGTGGTCGAGTCCGGAGACGAAGTAGTCCCGGCCGGCGCCGTCGCCGCGATCGGCCACCGGGTCCCACGTGAACGCGACGGATCTCGGGGTGACTGCGGTCACATACGGCCGAGGGTCGAAGGGCGGCACCGCGTCGACGTAGATGTCGACGACCGGGTATCCGTACTGGTCGGCCATGTAGGGCGGCGCAGCGTTGTTGCCGTACGCGCCGAGACCGCACTGTCCACCGAAGGTCCAGTTGTAATAGGCGATGTACTGCTTTACGTGCCCGTGGGCCCTCCAACCATTGGCGGCGAAGTTCCAGTGGTAGTGATGCGGGTAGGTCTCGTGCAGCAGGCGGACCCAGCCCGATGAATCCCCGGGCGTCCCGCGAAAGTCGCCGTAAATGTAGCCGTACCAGTCGTCGTACCCGGGGTTCGGATGAAAGCCGTAGAAAGTGTCCTGCTCGGGATTGGTTCCGACGAGCGGATCGTTGGTCACGACGGTCGCCGTCCACATGTCGGAGAACTTCGTGCACCACGAGGGCGGGTCGCCGTACTCCGCGCTTCCCCACGCCGAGCTCGCGGTCACCGGCGCCGGCTGCATGGCAATGGTCAGGGCGATCGTGATGGCGGCGGGGAGGCATCGCATGGAGCCAACGTAGCGGCCACAGGGCTGATCGCAAACCCTGCCCGTTAAGAGGTGGCACTTGACGAGACAAGACGTCTCGTCTAGTATCGTCCCGATGCCGGTCGAGGCCAGGGACAAGATCCTCAGCAAGGCTCGCGGCCTGCTCAGGACGGGAGGCAACCCGACGGTCGCACAGCTGGCCGCGGCGGCCGGCGTCTCCCGCACGAGCTTCTATCGAGAGTTCGAATCGCGCGAGGCGCTGCTCGAGGCACTCGATCTACAACCCGAGCCTGGCGCTCGCGAGCGCATCCTCGAAGCGGCCTTGACCCTGGTCGGTGCGCATGGCTTGAACGCCCTCTCGATGGACGACCTTGCGACGCAGGCCGAGGTGTCCCGCGCGACCCTCTATCGACTCTTCCCCGGCAAGGCCGCCCTGTTCACCAACCTCGTGCACGCGTTCTCGCCGCTTGACCCGGTGACCGAGCTGCTGAAGACGCGGCAGGACGAGCCGCCTGACGTGCTGATGCCCGAGATCGCGCGCACCGTCTATCGCACCTTCTACGGTGCGGGCGAAAATCGAGTAGGCGTGCTGCGTGCGTTGTTCTTCGAGATCAGCTCACTCTCGCCCGACACCGCAGAAGGCGCGCAGGATGCGATCCGCGGACTGGTTGGATCGCTTGTCTTCTATCTGATGAGCCAGATGCGAGACGGCCAACTTCGGCAGATGCCACCGCTCCTGGTGCTCCAGTCTTTTGTCGGTCCGATCTTTTTCCATCTCCTTACGAGGCAGCTGGCCGAGCGGCTGCTGGGCCTCGACATCGATGGAGAGCAGGCGGTGACGATGCTGGCCGAAAGCTGGTTGCGGGCGATGATGCCGGAGGAGGCGACCCCATGAGTGAGTCGTGGGCAGTTGACGTCCAGGACGTTTCGAAGCATTTCGGTGACGTCAAGGCGCTCGACGGAGTGACGCTGCGCGTCGGGCAGGGCGAGATCTATGGATTGCTCGGTCCAAACGGCTCGGGCAAGACGACGCTCATCCGCATGTTCGTCGGCCTCGTGACACCCAACGCCGGGTCGGTAACCGTGTTGGGGAAGCGCATGCCGAATGTGGCCCTGCTGAGCCACGTCGGATACATGACCCAGGCGGCTGCCCTGTACCCGGGGTTGTCTGCGGAGGAGAACGTGCAGTTCTTCGCAACGATCAACGGCACCGAAGGTGGGGTCAAGGCAGCGCTCGAGTTCGTCAAGCTGTACGACCGGCGCGACTCCGTCGTATCGACCCTGAGCGGCGGGATGCGCCAGCGCTGCTCCCTGGCGTGCGCCCTCGTGCACAAGCCGCAGCTGCTGTTGCTCGACGAACCGACGGTCGGCGTGGACCCACAGCTCCGCGTCGAGCTGTGGGACGGTTTCAAGCAGATGGCCGACGCCGGGACCACGATCATCGTCTCGAGCCACGTCATGGATGAGGCCGAGCGATGCCAGCGGCTCGGGCTGATGCTCTTCGGAAAGCTGCTCACCGAAGGCAGCCCCGATGAGATTCGCGCCAAGGCTGGGAAGCCGACCCTCGAGGAAGCCTTCCTCTTCCTTGCGGAGAGTCGAGCATGAGCGGCAAACGGGTCGCGGCCATCACCAAGCGTTTGCTCCAACAGTTTCGCCGCGACCGCCGCACGCTTGCGCTCCTGTTCGTCGCACCGATTGTGATCCTGGGACTCCTCGGCTATCTCATCCGCGGCTCGGCGTCGGCCCCAACGGTGGGCATCGCCAATCAGGACCAGGGCCCGCTTGGCGCCACCGTGGCCGCCGCGCTCGCGAAGTCGAGCGAGATCAGCACGACCACGATCCAGGCCTCGGACGGAGACTCGAAGCTCAAGGGCGGATCGCTCGCCGCGTACATCGTCTTCCCGCCCGATTTCAGCAGCCAGGCGCAGGCGGGGACGATCGCGCCCGACGTTCACCTCGAAGGCTCGCAGCCCGGCACGGTCGCACCGGTGCTCCAGGCGCTGCAGCAGGCTTTGATATCAGTCGCGTCTTCGGCGCCCGGCCGGGGACTGCACGTCCAACCCCGCGTCACATATCTGTACGGCGGCCCCGGCTTCGACACGCTCGACTACTTCGGTGCGGCGTTCATCGGGCTGGTCGTGTTCTTTCTGGTATTCGTCGTGACCATCGTCTCGTTTCTGAACGAGAGGTCGCAGGGCACCCTCGAGCGCCTGATGGCGAGCCCGCTGAGGCGAGGCGAGATCGTCGTCGGCTACATGCTCGGATTCACAGTGCTCGCCCTGGTCCAGGCGGTGGAGGTGCTCGTCTTCTCGCTGGCCGTGCTCAAGGTCCACAACAGCGGCAACGTCGCGCTCATCTTTGGCATCGAGGCGCTGATGGCGATCGCGGCCGTCAACCTCGGCATCTTCCTCAGCATGTTCGCGCGCACCGAGTTCCAGGCCGTGCAGTTCATACCGCTGGTGATCGTCCCGCAGTTCCTGCTTTCAGGAATCCTGTTTTCAGTCAACTCCGAACCCAAGCCGCTTCAACTGCTGTCCGACGTATTGCCTCTCACCTACGCCGTCAACGGCCTGCGCGACGTGATGATCAGGGGCGCCGACCTGAGCTGGAGCTCGCTGCAGCTCGACGTCGGAGTCGTAGCGGGTTTCATCGTGGTGCTCGTGGTCGCGGCGGGGACGACTCTGCGCAGGCGTATCGCGTAAAGCCCGTAACCTAGAGGCGATGCTCCTCGTTTGCTCTCGCCGCTGCGGCGGCCGCCTTTTCCGCGCCCTGTTTGCCGAGGTCGAGCTCGACTCGGGCGGAGTATACCTCGACCATCGTGTGACCCAGCCCGGCTACGTTTGCCTCAACTGCGGCGCGCCCGCCTTCGACCTGGGAGAGGTTCCGGCGGAGATGGCGGCCGAAGCAGAGGCCGACGCGACCACCCCCACCCTGACCGACATCCTCTGCCCCGTGTGCGAAACGCTCGTCCAGGTCGAGGCTGACATGGAGTGCCCCAACTGCGGCGCGCCCCTCGAGGTCGGCTAGGCTAGACGAGCGACGCGGTGCCAGCCAGGATGCCGAGCATGTAGCGAACCGCGGCGGCGTCACCGCTGCGGATCGCCAGCCGCAAGGCCCTCACGGCGCGGGGCGTGTCGAGATCGTCAGCCAGCGCGGCGTTGAACTCCGCGATGAGCGCCGGCGAGGCCTGGCCTTCCGGCCTCTTCAGCACTGCACGCGCGCGTTCGACCAGGCGCGCGAATTTCACCAGCGCCGCCCAATCGAACTCCCAATCCCTCGAGTAGCGATGCGACACGAGGTAGAGGCGAACCGCAGCGGCGGGCGCGCGTATGAGCGCCTGGCTCACCTTGACCAGGTTGCCCAGCGATTTGCTCATCTTCCGGCCTTCGTAGCGCACCAGCCCTGTATGCATCCAGGCCCTCGCGAACGGAGCCTTGCGGGTGAGCGACTCCGACTGAGCACGCTCCGACTCGTGGTGGCTGAACTTGAGGTCTCGCCCGCCGCCGTGAATGTCGATCTGCTCGCCGAGATACCGCATCGCCATCGCGGAGCATTCGATGTGCCAGCCGGGGCGGCCCGGTCCGAACCTCGACGGCCATGACGGCTCATCGGGCGCCGAGCCTCGCCAGAGCGGGAAGTCGAGCGCGTCGCGCTTCGCGCCGGGGCCGACGGTCCCCAGCAGGCCCTCTTCGCGCAGCTTGCGCAGCATGGATCGCCGCGTGCGGTGCGACAAACGGCCGTAGCCGCGATAACGGCTCGCGTCGAAGTACAGCGCGTCCGTGTGGTACGCGAATCCCGACGCGTGCAGCTTCGTGGCCGCTGCCTTGATGCGGCCGATCTCTTCGGAGACTCGTGGCATCGCGTCCGGCGGCCGCCATCCCAAGGCGGTCATGTCCCGGATGTGAACGGCGGTTTCGCGCTCGGCCAGGATCGTCCAGTCGACCTCGTCCCGCCGCGCTCTCTCGAACAGCGGGTCGTCGATGTCGGTGATGTTCTGCACATAGCGCACCCGCACCCCGCTCGACTCGATGAACCGCACGAGCACGTCGAACATCGAGAAAGTGAAGGCATGGCCCATGTGCCCCGAGTCGTACGGCGTGACACCGCAAACGTAGAGGGTGAGCGCCGGCTTGCCGCGCCAGGTCTGCGGCGTGAGGCGCACGTTCCGTTCGGTCCGCGTGTCATGCAAACGCAGCCGGAGGGCGGGCTCAGTCACGACAGACGGCGTTCAGCGCCGGGCGGTGACAGGCGCGTCGGCGCGCAGAGCCTCGACGCGGTTGGTGAGCTCCCATGGCACACCGAGATCGTCGCGCCCGAAGTGTCCGTAGGCGGCCGTCGGCCGGTAGATCGGCCGCATGAGTTTCATGTTCGCGATGATCGCGCCGGGCCGCAGGTCGAAATGGCGCCTCACCAGCTCGAGCAGCTCTTCTTCAGTCGCTACGCCGGTGCCGAACGTTTCGACCGCGATGGACGTCGGGTGCGCACGGCCAATCGCGTAAGACACCTGCACCTCGCACCGGTCTGCGAGTCCCGCGGCCACCAGGTTCTTCGCTACGTGTCGCGCCGCGTAAGCGGCGGAGCGGTCGACCTTGCTCGGGTCCTTCCCGCTGAACGCGCCGCCGCCGTGCCTGGCGATGCCGCCGTACGTGTCCACGATGATCTTCCGGCCGGTGAGCCCGGCGTCCGCCGCAGGACCGCCGAGGAGGAAGTGTCCGCTCGGGTTGACCATGATCTTGGTCTGCCGGTCGACGACCAGCCCTTCGAGAACAGGGTTGATGACCAGCTCTCGCACGCCTTCGGCAAGCTCTTTCTGGGTCACCGACGCGGCGTGGTGGCTGGACACGACGATCGCTTCGATCCGTTTCGGGCGACCTCGCTCGTACTCCACGGTGACCTGCGTCTTGCCGTCCGGACGGAGGAAAGGAAGCGATCCGTCCTTGCGGGTCTCGGCCAGGCGGCGCGCCAGACGGTGCGCTAGCGAGATGGTCAGCGGCATGAGCTCCGGCGTCTCGTTGCACGCGAAGCCGATCATCATCCCCTGGTCGCCGGCGCCCTGGAGCTCGAACGGATCGTCCTCGAGGCTGCCTTCCCGCTCCTCGAGCGAGTGGTTGACACTGGCGGCGATGTCCGGCGACTGCTCCTTGAGGTAGACCTGGATCAGCGCGTGATCAGCGTCGAATCCGATCTCTTCGTTGTTGTAGCCGATCTCGCCGATCGTGTCGCGAATCGTGCGCTGGATGTCGAGCTCGGCGTGAGTGGTGACCTCTCCGATCACGACGCACAGGCCTTTGGTGATGGCGGTTTCGCAAGCGACCCGAGCGTGAGGATCCTGGGCCAGCATTCCGTCGAGAACAGCGTCCGAGACCTGGTCGCAGACCTTGTCCGGGTGCCCTTCGGTGACCGATTCAGATGTCAGCAGGAACGACTTGGATTCGCTGAATGAAGTTGTCACAACGGCAGCCAATCATACCCGCGGGACAATACTCGACTTTCCGGCCAGTGCCGAGCATCTCTGATCTCACCAGCCCGGCCGCAACTTTGTCTCCAACTCGCGCCGCGTGGTCGGGCTTCAGACTCTTAGTAAAGTCCCATCGATATACCGGAATGGAGCAGCACCTGCGGCAAAGCCGCACGGGCGATGAGGGAAACCCACCCGGGTTTTCCCTCATATTTCAGGACCCGTTGCGCTGCCGGCTGTCCTCGGGCGTTTGACCAAGCAGCTGCGCCTGCAGCGCGAAGATGTCGTCGAGGACGCGATCGATGCGCCTCCCCTCCAGGCGGTGGTCGGCGATCACTCCGGCGCGCTCGAGATGCTTGCGGAGCGATGTTCCAAGCGGCCCGTCGATCCGCGCCTTTCCTCTCACCTGCGCCTCTTCGAGCAGCTGCAGGCAGCGATCGAGCGCGAGCTGCCGAGACCTATGGCTCTTGAGCTTCATGTCAGTCCGTCCCGAGCACCTCGACCCGCCCGGCGGACGTGACCCTCACACGCACGGTGTTCAACGCAGGGAGCGGATACGTCGTGCTGGTCGATTTCCCCGCCGGCGTGAACGAGGCGGGGTGGCAGGGGCAGTCGAGCAATCCTTGCCCGCCGTTCCACCACAGCTCGCACGGAAGATGTGAGCAAATCGACGAGACCGCTGTCACCGACTCGCCACGCCGGAAGACAAAAGCGCCCACACTGCCGGCGGTGACACGCATTCCCTGGCCATCGACCAGGTCCGACACGGCGGCCACATCGACCCACCGGCCCTGGATCGGGTCGATCGGGCCCCCTCCGGCCGAACCACGCACCGCGGCGGTGGCGGCGGGCTCCATCACCCTGCCAAGCAGGCCTCCGGTGACGGCGCCCGCGGCCAGGCCAAAACCTGCCACCAGGGCGGCCCGTCGCGTGAGCCACGGCTCGTTCGGGGCCGACTCGAGGGCCTGCTCGAGGCCCTTGCGAAACGCCGGGTTCATGAGCTGAGGACCCTGCCGGGCCGCGATCAATCGGGCGGCGGCGGTGATCGCCGCCTTCTCGTCGGCGTCCCCGCCGCGCAGTTTCAGGCGGCGCCCACGCAGGAGGTCGGAGACGATCTTGTCGACTCGGTTTTCGGGTTTGTTCATTCCATCTTCACTTTGGCGGCCGCGCGAAGGGCGCGCAGCTGCATGACCTTGACTGCTCCGACGGTTGAGTGCATCTCCGCGGCCACTTCCTTGAGTGAATACCCGTGGAGGAAACGCAGCTCGAGCACGCGGCGGTAGTTGTCTGAAAGCTCGGCCAGGATCCTCTGGACAGTGTCGGCGCGCTCCTGGGACGGCGGCGCCGTCGGGGTGACCGCCAGCGCCAGGTCTTCGTGGAGCTCCGCCTCGGAAAGACCGAGCCGGGTGCTCCAGAAGCCACCGAGCACCGAGCGGGCCGTCGCGAAGAGATATCCACGGATGGCGCTCGCGGGCGCACCCTCTCGCAGCCGCGGGATTGCCTTCAACGCGACCTGTTGGGTGAGGTCTTCGGCGTCGGGGCGGTTGCCGACGCGAGCGTAGATGAAGGCGTAGACGATCTCGAGCTCATGCAGCGCGATGTCCGTCGCGCGCGGCGCAATCGGGAGCTGGAGCACTTCGCCGCCCTCGTCGGGTGCGGACTGCCGCTCACCGGGAGGTTGGCCGGCGTTCATCGCCAACCGGTCCCCACGCATATGTTGTCGTCGACCCACACCGCTCTCGGCACTACCGACGCAGGTTACGGGAGCCGCCCAGAGATTCATCTCAATTGACCGCGGATAAAGAAGAGGGCCGGGGACGTGGTCCCCGACCCAGATCGCGTGCTTCTACTTCTTTATGCGTGTCGCGGGAGCCACCTGCTGCGCCGGCGCCAGAGCAGGTAACCAACCCCGCCGAGGAGGATGAAGGGACCCAGCACACCCAACCCGACGATCACGTAGTTGACCGTCGCCACGAAGTTGTGCGCCGCGTCGCTCAGCGCGGTCGCAATGCCCCAGTTGTCCGATGCCGGGGCCTGCGCCGTGGCCGGGGCTTCGGTCATCGTGATGGTCAGCACGCTGAACGCGGTGTGGTCGTCGAGGTACTTGATCTGGCCCTTCAGCTGCTCGATCGTGCCTGTGATCTGCCCGATCTGGTTCTGGACCGCGATCATGTCGTTGATCGTCTTGGCCTGTGTCAGGAGCGCCAGCATCGCCGTCCGCTGGGCTTCGGCATTCGCTAGACGAGTCTGCAGGTCGACGTACTGGCCGCTGACCTCGGTGCCGGTGATCTGCTCGTTCTGGACCTTTCCAACCTTTGAGAGCTGGTCGATGGTGACGTCGAAGTTGGCCGCCGGGACCATGAAGCTGATGACACCGGTTCGAATCTGGCTGTCGACTGGCGCGGCCTGCGCCGTCGTTCCTGCGATGTAGCCGCCCTGAGCCTCGACCAGCGTGCGCGCCAGGCTGAGCTTCGAGTCGAACGTTCCTGCACCGACAGTGATGCTCAGCTGCGCCTGGCGGATGACCGGCGGTCCCTGGAGCACCGGCACCGCGGTTCCGGTGCCGCTCGGATTGGCCGTGTCGCCGGGTTGTCCATTGATCGTTGTCGGCGCGCCGGTTGACGACCCGCCACCTGCGTATGGCGCGCCTTTGGGCTGCGCGGCGGGTCCCTGACTCGTAGCGACGCCGGTGCCGCCACCGCATGCGGCCGCCGCCAAGAGGATCGCGATGACGACGAGGACTTTCTTCATTCGACGGCCTCCCAAGTAAATTTCCGAACTGTCTGACCAAACGCTGGATCTGGCGGCACGTAACATTCGCCGTCGTGCTCCAGGTCAGAAACCTCGCCATCGACGTCGCCGCGCGCCGGGTGCTCTCAGACGCGAGCTTCACCGTGGCGCCGGGCGACAAGGTCGGTTTGGTCGGACGCAACGGCGCCGGCAAGACGAGCCTGCTCAAGGTGCTGGCGGGCGAGGACGACCCG
>Ga0209009_1000187_pt1 | contig 25483 bp, 24 predicted proteins | sample BlaSpr_A8_OM3_M2_FD_187979 | JGI IMG/M metagenome (GOLD analysis project Ga0209009, IMG submission 187979) | Forest soil microbial communities from Thunder Bay, Ontario, Canada - Black Spruce, Ontario site 2_A8_OM3_M2 (SPAdes) (version 2) | ecosystem: Environmental > Terrestrial > Soil > Boreal... | reverse complement strand
TCCTCGATACCAATGTAGTTTCCGAGTTAAGAAAAGCTAAGAAGGCGGATCGCGGCGTCAGAATGTGGGCCCAGGCGATTCCGGCTGCGAGCCTTTATCTATGTGCGATCTCAATATTGGAACTGGAAATAGGAATCCTCCTTATCGAACGGCGTGACCGGAAACAGGGCGCGGTTCTTCGAGCTTGGATAGATGGCCATGTTATGCCCGCGTTCGACGGTCGCATCCTTGCGATTGATACTGCTGTTGCCCAGCGGTGCGCCGCGCTCCACGTACCCAGTCCTCGCTCCCATCGTGACGCTCTCATCGCGGCTACTGCCCTTGTTCACGGCATGACGGTTGTGACCCTAAATGTGGATCACTTTCAGCCCACAGGTGTGGCCGTAGTTAACCCCTGGCAATCCTGAACGCATTTATTCAGGGCTTCGGCTGAATTGATCCTCTCAGTTCATGCTCAAGATCTGTTGCAGTCGATTGGCGTGTTCAATAGTGCACAGACGAACTAGCTCAATGTATTTCGCGCCGCCATGTTCAATTTGATCCGCGAGGCATCAAACTTCCGCGCTGCGCTTCCACAAATGAACGGTCCCGACTTGGTATGCGAGCGTTATAGCAATCACGTAGGCGCTCATCTGTTAGGACTTCTGGCGATTGCACGCCTCCTCGATGATGGCCGCAAATTCAATTCGGTCCTGTATGGCAGAGACCGCTCGATTCCGCTGGCGATTTCGTGGACGGATTGGTTCAACCATGCCTTTACGGCGAACACGATAAGCCCATCGGATGTCACAAGAACAGCGGACACGATAGTCTGACGAGCCACCCTTCCTTCCAGACCACCGTGGTAGCGCCCGGAGAAATCTTAGATCGCTATAGGAACGCCAACACTGGCCAGGCGTTTGGCTACACATTGGGTGTTTTGGCGGGTCTTTTTAACATGGCGGACCTCATGCTCGGAATAACAATTAAACCATTAGCTTCAGCTATAGGATTCCTCTTTTTCTCGTTTTTTACTATACTGGACTATAGTATAAGGAGAATATGGCTCACACCAGCAAAGACAAAGAAAAGCTTCTGACACGTGTTCGAAGAATTCGTGGACAAGTAGACGCCATTGAGAGGGCGCTCGACTCCGAGCAGGAATGCGCCGGAGTCCTTCAACTCATGGCTGCTTGCCGTGGCGCGCTGAACGGCCTAATGGCTGAGGTCATGGAAGGACACATCCTCTTTCACGTCCTGTCCCCCGACAACGGAAAGAACTCTCCGCAGATGGAGGCTGCCAAAGAATTGATAGATGTGGTGCGAGCGTATTTAAAGTAGCGCCGCAATCTCCCGGATTCCAAGAAGGTGATACCGCCATGAATCAATCCCATGTGAATGAGCCTGATAGAGAGAAGCTCCTCGGCGTCAACGGCAACAAGGCCTCCACCGACGACGCGAGTTACCACGATGACCACGGACACTCGCTGAGTTGGCGCGACGTTAACAGAGTTCTGTTTGTCGCCGCGGCGGCGGGAGCGATGTGGTTTCTGGGTAGATCGCCCAATGCGTACATCATTGGAATTGGAGTGATTTGTACGGTCGTCGGAGGGTTTCCCATCTTCCATGAAGCGTACGAGAACATTACCCAACGCCGGATGACGATGGAGCTTTCAATGGCTATTGCCATTGTCGCGGCTCTGGCGATCCGCGAAACTTTCACAGCCCTTGTCATCACACTCTTCGTTCTCGTCGCAGAGATTCTGGAGGGCCTTACAGTTGGCCGAGGCCGCAAGGCAATTCAACATCTGGTTGACCTGTTGCCAACTGTGGCGACCGTCCGTCGAAGCGGATCGTGGACGGACATAGAGATCGGGGACGTGTCGAAAGGTGACGAAGTGCTCGTTCGGCCTGGCGGACGCATTCCGGTGGATGGCAATGTTGTCGGAGGTCATTCTTTCGTGGACCAAGCGCCGATTACGGGTGAATCCATGCCAGTTGAAAAGCAGCCCGGTGCCATCGTCTACGCCGGTACGATCAATCAATCAGGCGCGCTCGAAGTTCGGGTCGAGCGCCTGGGCCGTGACACGACTTTTGGCAAGATCATTGAGGCGGTTGAGACTGCGGAGAAATCGCGTGCGCCGATTCAAGGAATTGCGGACCGACTTGCGGGTTATCTCGTTTATTTTGCTTTGGGCGCTGCCGTCCTAACCTTCCTGATCAGCCACAACATTCGTTCGACCATTTCGGTAGTCATCGTGGCAGGAGCTTGCGGCATAGCGGCGGGAACACCGCTGGCGATCCTGGGGTCTATAGGCCGGGCCGCCCAACAGGGTGTGATCATCAAAGGCGGGCTTTACCTCGAAAAACTTGGGGAAGTCGACACGGTTCTTCTCGACAAGACCGGCACTCTGACCTACGGAACTCCTGAGCTTCAGGACGTGCACGCGGCCCCAGATGTTTCCGCCACATTGTTGCTGAGGACCGCCGCGATTGCTGAGTCGCGTTCCGAACACCCTATCGCTAAGGCGATCCTCAGGAAAGCGACACTATTAGGCATTCCGTACGACGATCCAGGTCAATTTGAATACACGCCCGGCAAAGGAATCGTCGCTCGTAGCGGCGGCGAAGAAATCATGGTCGGGAATCAGCATTTCCTAGTCGAAGGCGGGGTCCGACTGAACCATGAGAACGGGTCGGTGCCAGGCTCGGAAATATTTGTGGCACGCGGCGGGCGATTTTTGGGAAGCCTGCAAATCGCCGATACACTTCGGCCCGAGGCAAGGGATGCAATTAAATCTCTCAAATCGATGCGGCTTCGGACGGTGCTACTGACGGGTGATGCAAAGGCTGTCGCGGAAGACGTTGGTCACAAACTGGGAGTCGATGAAATCGTCTCTGACCTTCTGCCCGAAGGCAAATTGCAGTATGTAAAGCTGCTAACTGAGAAGGGCCACAAAGTTGCCATGGTCGGCGACGGCGTGAACGACGCGCCTGCTTTGATGCAGGCATCGGTTGGCGTGGCGATGGGATCGGGAACGGACGTCGCACGTGAAAGTGCCGATGTGCTACTGATTGGCAACGATCTATCGAAGCTCGTCGAGACCTTGCAAGCGGCGCGGCGCTGCCGTCGGACCATCATGCAGAACTTCATCGGAACGCTGGTGGTCGACAGCATCGGTGTCGGTCTAGCGGCATTCGGATTTCTCAATCCTTTGCTGGCCGCTTTCATTCACGTCTCGTCCGAGATGGCTTTTATCTTGAATTCCGCCAGGTTGCTACCGCCCGTCTCGTCGGCGAATCAATTTGTTCGCGGAATTCTTTCGCAATCACCTTCTGCAACGAATGAAGGGAAAACCGTGTCGGTCGAGAGAGCTTAAGTACATGGAAGAGTATCCCCTGATGACAAAGCGCCTCGTACTTGGGCACGTGAGTGTGTGCCAAGGCTGTTGCTGCGGAAACACCGCGAATAGCAAGCCTGCAGTTCCGGTTGAATGGCTGAAGAAAGAATGGCGGGAAAGAGGTTTGTTGAAGCGGATTCAACTCACTACAAGTGGTTGCTTAGGACCTTGTGATATCCCGAATGTCGTCACGATTTCGAACGAGAACGGAACGCAGTGGCTAGGCGGAATTACTGAATTCAGCCAGTACAGGGCGCTGCTTGAGTGGGCTGTTGCCTCACGAGATGCAGGGGAGTTGCTAGCTCTTCCGAACCAGTTTCGCGAACACTGTCTGCATCCTTTCCGCAACTCTGATTCCGGTGGCGGCCTATTTTTATTCTCGGGCAATAGAGACATCTTATAGAGGAACGGCTTTCCATATAGCTTCGGTACAATTAAGGGTGAGGTTTCAGGAGAAGGTGGCGAGCCTTTTGGCCCCAAGTGGCCCCAAATCTGTGTTCTCGGGTGAATTGATTGAATGACTTGGCGAGTGGGGTGCTGAGCGTTCGATCCCCACCGCCCCTACCAGATTAGTTCCGTTTGTTGGTCTTCTTCGTTCATCCTAGTACGGCGGGGCGTTTGGTTTTTACTGCGGAGCCCCAGGCACCTCCGCTACTACAGCCGCTTGCTGCCGCCACGCGTCGGGCGACGACAAGTTATGCCGCAACAGCGCGGGATCAAGCTCGTGTTCCCATCGCGCCACCACCAATGTGGCGACCCCGTTGCCCAACATATTCACCGTCGCGCGAAACATGCTCATGAACCGATCAATTCCGAGAATCAAAGCCATTCCAGCTACTGGGATCGAAGGAATCACCATTAACGTCCCTACCAGCGCTATAAACGCCGCCCCTTGCACTCCGGACGCGCCTTTCGACGTCAACACCGCCACTGCAAAAAGGGTGAGCTGCTGCCCCAGCGTCAAATGAACGCCCGTAGCCTCGGCCACGAATAGCGCCGCCAGCGTCATGTAAAGACTGCTGCCATCAGTGTTAAAAGTGTAACCAGTGGGGACCACCAGTCCCACCAACGCCTTGGAGCACCCCAGTTGTTCCATCTTTTCCATCAGCGTTGGCAATGCCGGCTCCGAAGAGCTGACCGCCAGCGTGAGAATGATCTCCTCTTTTATATAGAGAAGGTATTTGATGATGTTGAATCCCGCCAGCCAAGCGATGCCGCCCATGACGATGAACACAAAAAGTATGCAAGTGATCCAGAACGTGACAACAAGCTTGACCAGCGGACCAAGTGACGAAATTCCATACGCGCCGATTGTAAAAGCCATCGCGCCAAACGCACCAATCGGAGCGAACTTCATAACAATATTGATCACTCCAAAAACTGCTCGCATAAGCGATTCGAGAAAATCCACCATAGGCTTGGCAAAGCTGCCCATTGCCGACAAGGCAAATCCGAACAAAATCGAAATCAGCACTACCTGCAAAATATCTCCCTTGGCGAATGCATCCACCACCGTCGTCGGGATTACGTGCATGATAAAGTCGGTCACGCTTTGCGCTTTAGCCGCGCCCGCATAATTGGCTACCGCTTTGGTATCGAGTGTTGCAGGATTAATGTTAAAACCGGCGCCGGTATGGACTACATTGCCCACCACCATACCGACCAGCAAAGCCAACGTCGACACGACCTCGAAATACAAAAGCGCCTTGCCTCCCACTCGGCCAACCTTTTTCATATCCTGCATCCTGGCTATGCCGGTGACCACGGTGCAAAAAATCACCAGCGTAATAATCATGCTGATTAGCCGGATGAAGGCGTCACCCAGAGGTTTCATGGCCACAGCCGTGTGCGGCTTGAAATAGCCAAGCACGATGGCGATGGCGATGGCCACCAGGACCTGGCCCCATAAGCTCCGATAGAAGGGTTTTTTGATTGCAGGACGCGCCACCGAAGAAGTCGGCGTATGACCGGAAGTTCCCATCGTCGATGCTCCCTTCAGCCGAATAGCTGTTAAGAAAATCGAATCCGCCATTACTCGAGTTATCCGGAACGAGCTAAACCGGACGCGCTGGCGGCAGCCGAAGCAGATTCGCTAATTCACACAGGTCGTGTTCGCTTCTGGCTAACTGGCCGCGGAGTCTACCATATTCGCGGCGCCAAAACTCAGCGACAGCCTCTGGTAGCGGGCCACTTTGCGGTAAACGCCCTCATCAGTTGCTGTGCTTGGAGTTGAGTGCCGCCCGCAGTGTATGACTTCAGCGTTGTGATAAACGCTGCTTATCTTTCGGATCGATTTGATTTGTGATTCATCGAGCGGCCAAAAGACGCCGGCTCAGGCTTACGCCTCGGCTTCGCCAAAAATACCAGGATTAACTCTTTCAGTTGTGATCCCATCGATTTTTCTCGATTTCAAACGGTGCAAGCCTCCGCAAATCTGATTGCCCTGTATATCCTAGCGACCTGCTATATAATCCGACACCGATCCCTTCGGCAGGATGTGGATGGCACGTAGCGGCACAATCACGAAGGACATCAGGAGGAGAGACGAGTGTCCAGCCGATTTGTTGTGAAACTTCTTGCGACTTTGACCATTCTTCTCTGCGCCGCAACCGCGAGGGCGCAGCAGATGCCGAATCCTTACGGTGCGCCCATCTCCCTCGACAACGCGAAAAAGGCCGCCGCGGCCGCCGTTGCGGAAGCGCGAAAAAATAATTGGACCATGGCCTTTGCCGTTGTCGATCCCAACGGAACTCTCGTTTACTATGAGAAGCTCGACAACACTCAGATTGGCAGCGCGGCGGTGGCGATCAGCAAAGCACGCTCTTCGGCACTCTTCAAGCGGCCCACAAAAACATTTGAGGATGCGCTAGCCAAAGGCGGCGATGGACTAAGAACGTTGGGGCTCGACGGCGCGGTTCCCCTAGAGGGCGGTGTCCCCATCGTGATGGACGGCAAGATTGTCGGCGCTATTGGAGTGTCCGGCGGCGCCAGCGCGCAAGACGTTCAGTGTGCCCAAGTCGGCGCCGACGCGCTCAAATAAAGACCGCCGCTGCCGTCTATAATGCGCGGGGCAACGCGGACAATCGTTGCTGGGCGAGAATTACTGTGTTTTGAACTGTCGCCAGGCAACAGATTCAAAACGGAAGAACAGTTGACAGTTTGCTGCGATTGCTAGAGGATTCCCCACCAGCGAGCAATCTGGCCGGGGTTATCCTCTCGAATCAGGTTCGACGCCCATCTCTTGGAGGTGATAAGCCGTGACAAACTTCTGCGTTCATCGTCTGCTGCAACGCTCTGCGGCCCTGATGAGTCTTCTAGTGATCGCCGTCACTGTGCTGGTCCTGCTTTCACCGGCGTGGGGGCAAGGCGGCGACGAGATCAAAATCGGCGTGATCATGCCGATCACCGGTCGCGAGGCCAAGCCCGGGCAGTATCAGCGCGAGGGCATCGAGCTCGCCATCAAGCAAATTAATGACGGAGGCGGCATCTTAATTAAGTCGCGCGGGAAGAAGTTGCCCATCAAGGAAGTCTTCTACGACGACGGCTCCGACCAATCGCGCTCCGCGGGTATGGCCGAACGCGCGATGAGTTCCGACGGCGTGGTGGCCGTGATCGGCGGATATTCGACGGCGTTGGGCGAGGCGGAATCCGTGATGCCCGACCGCTATCAAACGCCCTGGATCACGCCGGGCGCCGGCGCTACCGCCACTTTCAGCCGCGGCTACGAATTCGTCTTCGGAACCCTCAGCCCAATCGATCTGCTGGGTTACACCACCGCTCAATATCTCGGCAATCTCGTGGACAAGGGAAAGCTCAGCAAGGGCCTGAAGATCGCTCTGGCGCTAGAGAACACCGATCATGGCGTTGAGTATGGCCGGGGCATCGATACCTGGAACAAGGAGCACCCGGGATATTTCAACGTTGTTTTCAGCGAGAAATTTGAGCTTGGCGCGACCGACTTCTCAGGGCTCCTGCAAAAAGTGAAGAATGCCCATGCGGATATTTTTCTGGCGGATGCGCACCTACAGGATTACATCACCATGCACCGGCAATACATACAAAGCGGCATGGATCACCAGATGATCAGCTATGGTGCGCGCGGGCCGGAAGCGGACGCACGCAAAGCGCTGGGAGCTGCCACCGACTATATTTTTGCCGGGATCTGGTGGTCGTCTAGGCTTGCCTATCCGCAAGTGAAGAAGTTCAACGAGGATTATCTGGCGTTCACGGGCCATCCGCCGGATTCGTGGTATCCGGCGACAGCGTATGACGCCATGCGCGTGCTGGCGGTAGCCATCGAGCACGCCGGCAGCCTGGACAAGACTGCCATCCGCGATCAATTGCGCAAGACGGAACTAAAGAACTCAATTCTGCCCGGGCAAGTCGTTCGCTTTGGGAAAAACGGCCAGATCCAAGGAAGCTTCGTGATCGTTCAAAATAAGCCTGACGACAAAGTGGACATCGTCTTCCCGCTCGATGCCGCTACGGGGGAGTCGGTTGCGCCCAAACCCAAAGCTCACTAAGCGCATCCCGGAATGAGCGCCGCCGACTTTCTGAATCTGTTTATCGCTGCGGTGCTGTTGGCCGGAGTGTATGCGGCCATGTCCGTGGGCATGACCATCATTTACGGCGTGATGAAGATTGTGAATCTGGCGCACGCTGGATTTCTGATGCTCGGAGCTTATTTCGTATTTGAGGCTTACGACCGGTTCAAGATCGATCCGCTACTCGGCGTGTTGCTGGCATTTCCGGTTTTTTTCCTTCTGGGGATGGGTGTGCACTGGCTCCTGGTCCGGCGCATCGCCACGTCGGATCAGCCCACATTGACCTCGTTGCTTCTCCTGTTCGGTGTTTGGCTCGTGCTGCAAAACCTCGGCTACCTAATATGGGGAAACTCCGATCGCGCCATCCTCACGCCCCGGACGCTTTCCTCCATCGAGATTGGACCGATTAGCTTTCCCACCATTCGGCTGGCGGTTTTTGTGGTGGCGGTTGCATCGCTTGTGGGGCTGGAATTCGTATTGCACAAAACTTGGTTCGGGCGCTCCGTTCGCGCCTTAATGCAGAACAAAGAAGCGGGACAAATTGTGGGAGTGAATGTCAACAGGACAGCTCAGATCGCATTCGGCGTCGGAATTGCTTTTGCCGGTGCAGCGGGAGGACTGCTGGCCATGCTTTACTCCTTCAACCCGGATTTTGGCGCGTCGTTTCAATTGCGCGCGTTCGTAATCATCGTGCTGGGCGGGCTCGAATCGTTCGGGGGCGTGGCGGTCGGTTCGTTGATCCTGGCCCTCGCCGAGACCTTCGTCATTCTAATACTCCCAGCAAGTTATCAGCCGGCGATTGCATTTTCACTTCTGGTAGTCGCTTTGATCGTGCTTCCGGAAGGAATCGCCGGATTGTGGGCCAAGAGGCGGCGGTGGGCGTGAAAGACGGCGGCGGGAACGCCGGCAGCTCTTCCGTGTCTCGATTTGTTTCCGTGGTAGCGCCCCTGCTGCTGCTGGCGAGCCTTGCAGCTGTTCCCCTAGTGGGCCCGGGCCCGAACATCGTCCGCCTGCTATTCATGACTCTCACCTTGGTGACGGCCAGCGTGGGATGGAACCTGATCGGCGGATTTGCCGGCCAGATCTCATTCGGCTTCGCCGTGTTCTACGGACTAGGCGCATACACCACGGCGCTCTCAATCAACGGTGGCATCCCGCCTGCCATCGCCTTCCTTCTAGGCGCGGTTGTGGCTGCGGTAGCGTCGCTCCTGATTGGCTTGCCGACCTTTCGCCTCAAGGGACCCTACTTCGCGATTGCAACGATCGGAGTGAGCGAAGCTGTTCGAGTTGTAATGATGAATGTCCCATTTACGGGAGGAGCCAGCGGCTACCGCATCATCGACAAAACCCGCTTCGTTCAATCGCACCACTATTACACCGCACTGGTCCTCGCAGCTCTGGCCGTGGGCATCTCGATTCTAGTAAGGCGATCGAAGCTCGGGCTGGCCCTGACCGCGATTCGAGAAGATCAAGATGCCGCTTCGGATCTCGGCGTTAACCCGTTTATCGCAAAACTGGCTGTCCATGCGCTTGCAGCGGCGCTGGCAGCGGCGGCAGGAGGCGTTTATGCCCGATACTCCTTGTTCATCGATCCCGACGGTGTGTTCGCATTTCGCAACGGCATCGCGATACTCTTGATGCCGATCATAGGCGGCGTCGGCACCATCTGGGGACCCGTGATCGGCGCGTTTGTGTACGGCCTGATTCACGAGGAAGTGGTGGCTAACTTTCCGCAGGCCCACCTGCTCATCTTTGGGTCGCTGTTAATTTTGATTATTCTGTTCGAACCGGGCGGAGTGATGGGCCTGCTTCAAAAATTTCTCCGCTTCGTTCGCGCAAGGAGTTCCGTTGGCTCCCATTCTTAAGCTAGAGAATCTGACAAGATATTTTGCCGCACTCGCCGCGGTCAAAGATGTGAGTTTCGAAATCGAGCCGGGCGGACTAGTCGGACTCATTGGGCCGAACGGCGCAGGCAAGACAACTCTCCTGAGTCTTGTCGCAGGCTCGCTGAAGCCCACTTCCGGGAAAATTGAATTCGAGGGGCGCAATCTAGCGGGTGCGAAATCGTTTCAGGCGGTGCGGGCTGGCGTTGCGCGAACGCACCAGATTCCAAAGCCATTCCGGACCATGACCGTTCGCGAGAATGTGGAGGTGGGTCTGCGTTTCGGACGGCGCGAGAAAGCGGCCGGCGCCACAAAGAAAGCGGAAGAATTCCTGGACATGGTAGGGATCGCGGCTCTTGCCCGGCGACCTGCATTTCTGCTCTCTGTCGGCGATTTGAAACGGTTGGAATTGGCGCGCGCCCTGGCCGCGCGCCCAACCCTTCTGCTTTGCGACGAAATTTGCAGCGGGCTCACGGAAACCGAATCTGGACTAATCCTGCGCCTGCTTTGCGATATACGGCGCGCGGGAACTACCATCCTTTACGTCGAGCACAATCTTCGCGCGATCATGTCTGTATGCGATCCCGTGATCGTGATGAATTACGGACAAAAACTAGCCGAAGGGCCGCCCACAGCCGTGCAGAATGATCCGTCCGTGATCGAGGCTTATATCGGCAAGAAGGCGATGATCTAGATGGCGAATGCGCGAAACCCGGATCCGTTGCTCGAGGTGGAAAACCTGGACGTGGCTTACGGTCCCATACAGGTGGTGTGGGACATCACGCTGAGCGTTCGCCGCGGCGAAGTGGTGAGCCTGATCGGGCCGAACGGGGCGGGCAAGACGACAACACTACGGGCGCTGGCGGGCATTCTCCCGACGCGTAAGGGCAAAATCAACTTCAATGGTCGGGACATCGGCCCTGATCCCCCTCATCGGCGGGTGGAGCGCCATCTCAACTTGGTCCCGGAGGGGCGCCAGCTATGGCAGCGGATGACGGTGGAAGAAAATCTTCTGATGGGCGCATTCTCCCGCAACTTGCGCCCCAAGTCTAATGAGAATCTCGAACGAATTTACGGCTTATTTCCGCGGCTAAAGGAGCGGCGCAAACAACTGTGCGGGACTTTGTCCGGCGGCGAGCAGCAGATGTGCGCCATCGGACGCGGTCTGATGGCGGAGCCAATCCTGTTGATGCTAGACGAACCCTCGCAGGGACTAGCACCGATCATGGTGGACCAAGTCTTCGATCTGATATGCAGAATCGCCAAGGAGGGCGTCACGATTCTGCTTGCTGCGCAAAATGCCAGCTATGCGCTGCAGATTTCCAATCACACGTATGTGATGGAATGGGGCAAGATGCTGCTCGAGGGACCTAGTGAAACCTTGCGTGAGAGCGACCATGTTCGCCGCGCATACCTGGGGGCCGCTGGTTAACCCTGGTTTGCGGGGATCTCCTCGCGTTTTACCCCAAGCACCACCCACCGCCTCGCGTACCCTGTGACTGGTACCGCCTTCCTATAGCGAATCTGAAATATTTTTGTAACATCTACTAAGTACGATTCCAGATATGCCGTTGGAATCACACGCGGAGCGTATTTTGCCAAGCCCTGGCTTGAAACTTCATTATAATTTGAGGATTATGCCCCGGTTCTTCAGCAACTTATTACGGGTGCTCCGCGAACGCCGTGGCACGGATATGTCTTTCATGTGCCGCCATCTGCTTTCCGAGCGCGGTGAGGCGTCTCAGACCGCGCTAGCGCAGGAGATTATCAACGTCTATCGCGCGATGAACGAAAAGCAGCGGCTCGAGTTTTTTGAAATGCTGTCGCATGACTTTGCACCCGATGAAGCTGCAATCGTGCGCGCAGCATCTGATTACAAGAACGCGCCAGGCCCGTCCACCTTGGCCGCGTTGTATGCCACCGTCGAATCTCCTCGTCAGGAACTATTTCGCCGAATCAACACGGCGCCACACGGCACGGAGACTCTGGTCTCCTTGCGAGAACATGTATTGGCTTCCAATAACAACGGAAATTTTGCGGCGTTAGACCTCGACCTGAAACATCTGTTCAGGTCCTGGTTCAATCGGGGTTTCCTGCGCCTTGAGCGGATCAGTTGGCACACCTCCGCTTTAGTCCTGGAAAAACTTATCGGCTATGAATCGGTACATGAAATTAATGGCTGGCCGGATCTTCACCGGCGTCTCGAGGCGGATCGGCGCTGCTTTGCTTTTTTTCATCCAGCTCTGGAGGAAGAGCCGATCATCTTCGTGGAAGTGGCGTTATCGAAGGGGCTGACGGGCGATCTCGAACCATTGCTCGGTATCGAGACTCCGGTGCTCGCCCCCAAGACCGCCGACGCGGCCATCTTTTATTCCATTAACAACTGCCTGCGAGGCTTGCGTGGCGTCCCGTTCGGCAATTTCTTGATCAAGCAGGTCGTCACCGAGTTAGCCGCTGAGTTCCCCAACATTCAAATTTATGGCACCTTGTCGCCGCTGCCCAATTTTTCGCAGGCCTTGCGGGATCAGAAAAATGAAGACGGCTTCACGCACGATCGCTTGTCGCGGCTGCTGGCCGATCACGCTGGCGCGCTATCTGTGGCAGGGCGTCGTCGCGACCCCCTAGAAGCCTTGTTCCACCTCTTGGATCAGCCTCTAGCGCATCAAGATGTCCTGGCTAAGCCTCTTGAGCGTCTCGCTCTCGCTTATCTCACCCAAGCGCGCCAGAATGGCAAACTCTACGATTCTGTTGCGACGTTTCATCTTTCCAACGGCGCCCGCTTGGAAAGAATCAATACGTTCGGAAACCTCCGGCCGTACGGCTTGCGCGATTCTTTCGGCGTCACGGTGAATTATCGATATCTGCCCGACGAGCTTGAGGAAAATCACGAGCGCTTTGTCAGAGGGGAAATCCAGGTCGCGAGCGATCTACTCTCAGAATACAAATTAGTGACGAAGGCGTGGCAGCGGTCAGCAGCGGAAACCCGCATGCCATTCTCCTCGCGGCCGAAAAAGGCTGCAGCGAATCCCCGCTAGCGTGGCCCTTGCGGGCAAAAAACATTCACTGTTCGACGACGCTAGCCAAGCTATACCGAATTCGGAAATCTAAGCATCCGTAAACGCAGAGTCCGCCCGGACATCGAGCGGACTCTGATTTTTATGCCGTCCGTTTCGTTAAGCGATGCCGCGCGCTTTCACCGGCGCGCCCGTCGCCTCCACAGCCGCAGCGATCTCCGATTGGCGGACTACCTTGGCGGCCAGAGGCTTCAACCACAGCAAGGCCATAAACGCCGCAAGTAGATCGCATATGATCATGGCCCAGAACACCTTGGACCATGATCCTGTTTTCGCGAATAGCCACGCTGCGCCGGGCCCCGCAAAGGCTGCCGCAACGCCCTTGGCCGTGTACACAATCCCATAATTCGTGGTCGCCCATTTGTTTCCGTATAGGTCGCCGGTTATCGAGGGGAACAACGAGAAAATATTGCCCCACGCGAAGAAACATAGTCCTGACAACACCACGAACCAGACGGGGCGGTTGATCAGTTGCAGCAAGGCGTACACCGCGATTGCTTCCAGCACAAACGCGATGAAGATGGCGTTCTCGCGGCCGATGTTATCGGACACCCATCCCCAGAACGGGCGTGTTAGCCCGTTCAGAAGCCTATCGACTGTGATGGCCAGCACCAACGCGGTCATGCCGAAAGCCACCACCACTTTGTCCACATGGTAGGACGATGCCATGGGGTTCAGTTGCGCCGTCACCACCAGACCGCCGAAGGCCAACATCGTCATCATGACGTAGATCACGTAGAACGATGGTTGCCGTAGCATTTCCCACGGCGTCATGTCTACAGCCGAGGTGTTCACCTTCAATTTGATCTTTGCTTCTTTTTCTTTCCAGTTAGGCGGCGTCCATCCCACCGGCGGTCTGGCCAAAAAGAGGGAAGCAGCCAGCACAACCACTCCTTGGATAATCCCCCAGACGATGAACGTGTGCTGGTAGCCGGAAGTCTTTAGCATGTTTGCCACCGGCGCAATCGTGGTCGCCGTGCCGATGCCGAAAGCTCCGGCAGTTAGCCCGACGCAAAGACCGCGGTGGTCCGGAAACCATTTCAGCGCGTTACCGATTGCGCCGCCGTAAACGATTCCGGCGCCGATACCGCCGACGCCGTACCAAAAATAGAGGCCGTTAATCGACTCGGCGTAGCCCGATCCAACCCAACCCAACGCAACCAAAATCGAGCCAAACCCCAGCATGAATCGAGGCCCGATTTTATCCACCAGATACCCTTCGAACGGAACAAGCCAGGTCTCCAGTGCGACGAACAAAGTGAAAGTCCACTGGACCGCTACGAGCGAGACGCCCAAATGAGCTTGTATCGGTTTGGTGAAAAGGGTCCAGGCATATTGAAGGTTTGCGATCGCCATCATCGCTACGATGCCTGCAATTAGTTGGATCCATCGATTTGGAATACGGGAAGGGTGAATCAGCGAAGCTGGAGTTACGGGAGTACTTGGAGACGCAGCCATAGGCATACCTCCGTGAGCGCGAGCTAGTCTCTAAAAACGTATTGCCAGAGCAACTTTTTCTGCAGAATTGTCACAACTCACCCGTGTGACCTTATAACCCAAAAAGCCTTGCGACAGGAAAATTTGATATACTGGTCCACTAATCGAACCAGTTGCGGACTGGGAATCTAGCAGGCTGCCATCACACTGTCAAGAGGCTTGCGAGTGCTCGCAAAGTACTCTTCTCGCCCGCGAGCTTAAAGTCAATTCAGAAGGTATTGAGAATCTATCCATGCCCATCGACGAAAGTCTGCGAACTCAAATCGAAAGCTACCTTACCCATCTCAACGGTCTGATCCGCCGCGGACGCGAGGTTCGCCAAGAGCTAGCGAATGATCCTTCAAACCCGGCAGCGATGGCGGCAACTCGCGCGTGGCAGGAAGACTGCGGCGTAACCATCAATCAATTGTCTGGAGGGAGCAAATCGCATTGGCTGGCGCGTTCTTTCAGTGGCGCATTTTTGATGCGTTCAGCCGACGGTCGGGCCGCCGAAGGCGCGCCGCCTACCGAGATCGTCAATCGATTGATCGACGTTCTCGAGCAAGCCATCACTACACTGTCCGGAATGGAAGATAACCCAAACGCTCCCGGAAACACACCGGCATCTTCCTTAGCGGATGTTCCGGCTCCTCGCCGATTCGAGTTCGTTCACAACTCCGATCTCCGTCCCTTGCTTGAGCGAGCCTATGCCGATAGTCGCCAAGCGCTCGAGCAAAAAGACTACGATCTCGCGCTGCGTACGTCTTGCGGAATCCTCGAAGCCATCGTCACGGACGCCTTGGAATTGAGAGGCCCAGATGCGCTGGCCGCATCCGGCGCGCCAGCCGGAAAGATTGGTGATTGGACTTTCGAAGCACGACTTGCTGTCGCAGAAAAGACCGGCCTCATTCGCGGCGGCTGTGCCCGCCTGCCGTCGGTCGCGCGAAAGTATCGAGATCATCCGGAAGCCAACGGCGACGAGAACCTGCCGATTTCCGAGCGCGAAGCGCGACAGACCGGTCAGGTGCTTCACGTCATCATGCGAGATCTAAACCCCACCCGCTAGATACGCAGGTGGAGGCCGTACCGCGAATAAGCAGGTAGGGAAGCACACTCGTGTCAGCGGGCTAATCTACGCGCCAATTCCGCATCGTGAATATTGTTTTTTATTTCGAGGGTGAACTAACCGAGGAGTCTAATCTTCCAAATCTTGCCGAAACACGGGTTGTGAAGGATTCACGCTCCCCTCGATGACCGCCACAAGCAGGTTCCCGAACGCGTTCCTAGCCTCTTCCAACGACCCGTAGCCGCGCTCCCGCTGTAGCGCTCCGCTTTCTGAATATACCAGCGTGAAATAACGTCCCGATGCATACTGAAGTTCGAGCAATTTGTTCGGCATGTCGGGATCACCTTCCTGTCCCAACACATCCATCAGCGCCACGGTCCACTGCACGCCCTTCGGGTCTTTAACGACCTCGCGCTCGATGTACTGCCATTCGTCCATGCTCCAAAGCGGCATATTTATTCCAGCAGTTGGTCCAGCGCTCTAGCAACCTGAGACCCGGTAAACGGTTTTGGCACCAGCAATGTCTTTTGTGCTTTCCGTGAACGGAGGCTCGCGTCCGCCGCTTCCGGAGTGTCACTGATGATTACGATGGGAGTCGCGGCGTGTTCTGCATTCTGGCGTACGGCGTCGAAGAGCGCTTCGCTCATATCGAAAGAAGAACAATCCAGCACGAGCGCATCCGCTCGTTGCTCTGTGATCAGTTCGTTGACGGCGACATTATATCCCGAGGCGAACACTTCGTAACCGGCGTCCCGCAGCGCAAACGACAAAAGCTCGGCAATCTCGGGCGTATCGTCGACGAGCAGTATCCGGCGCGAAGCCACACTACTTCTTGCCGACGTTTCCGGTGCCGGGCAGCCGCTTCTTCTTGCCTTCGGAGGGCTCCAGATCCATCACCCAAATTCGTCCGCCTGCTGTGTAATAAGCGCGGTGGTCGTTCTCCACCATGGCGCCCCACGCCTCCAGCGTGCGCATCGCGAACGTCACTCCCTCGAAGTTGTTGCGCGCGTGATTCAGCACCTCATTGGTGTGCCAATTGTCCGTAAGGATTGCATCGCCGCCGTGTACGCGCATCACAGTGTAGTAGCGGTCAAAGGCCGCTTCCGGCCGTACGTCGCGGGTCGACCCTCTCTTCTTTCCCTCACTGACGATGTAACTTTCCTGCGCTTCGGGGGCCGCCGGAGCCGCAGGCGGAACTGCTGCTTTAGTGTTCATATGGTTTGCGCCACCGTCTCGGCTTCTGCTGCAGCCGACATATTCACCAGGTTCTTCGCATCCGCCGCTTGAATCAAAGCCTCAGGCAGCTCGACGCCCATCATGCGCCATTGTTCGTTCGCAAACTTTTGCAGTTTGGCGATGTGTTCTGCGTGCAGGTGGCCGAAGCGTCCTTGCAGTTTCAGGTATTCCGACACCGGCCGCATGGTCTGTGGACGGAAGCTGTAATCGTAAGCGCGCTTCTCAGGGTTCCATTCCCACATCGGATAGAGCCCGCATTCTACGACCAGCCGCCCTAGGTCAATCGAGCGCGGCGTCTCGTACACGAAGCCTTTCTGGCACGGCGTGTAAACCATCAGGTATGATGCGCCCTTGTTGTTCAGTCCCTTGCGCACCTTGTTCATCAAGTCGATGGGATAGCCAACACTCGCTGTCGCCACATAGCAGTGCGGATGCCCAGCCGCCATCATCCGCGCGAGGTCCTTCGGGAACAGCGTCTTTCCCTCGGGCACTTCCGGTCCCGGAGGCGAGAAGGTCGTCATGCCGCCATACGGTGTGCGTGATGACGCTTGAATACCCGTGTTCGCGTACTGCTCGTTGTCGTAGCAGATAATCAAGCAGTCATGATTGCGATACAGCGCCCCTGAAATCGACGCCAACCCAATGTCCGACGCGCTGCCGTCGCCGGCCTCGCAAATAATGTTCGGGAACTTGCCCTGCCACTTGCCCTTCCGGATCATCGCTTCATACGCGGCAGCCACGCCCGCGGTGAAGCTGCCCGCGCTGCCAATCTGCGTGTGCGCCCACGGCACATTGTACGGCGTGCACAGATAGGAGCTGTTCGCCACGTACATGCACCCGGTCGGCCCCACCAGAATCGTATTGTCGCCCGCCGCTTTGCTTGTCATGCGGTACTGGATAGAAGGCCCACAACCCGCGCATGTCCGGTGGCCTGGGACAAAAGGCTCGGACGCGGGCAATTCCGGATTGAAGAATCGCGCCCCCTGGTTCGGGCTCCCTAGAATCGGCAGTAGCTGACGCTGAACTTCGATTGTTGGCATCTCGTTTCCTCCAATGTCGTTGTTTGGCCTTTTCGTACCGCAGTACCGCTAACGATGTGTTTCTAGTGTTCGAATCCAACCCAATGCGTGCGCTTCTCGATCTTACCCTTCTTCTGCGCTTCCAACATTTTCTCGGTCATCCAGTAAAATTCTTTCAGCACGATAGCCTCGCCGCCCATTCCCGCCATGAACGACACGACCAGCGGCTTCTTCTCGCTTTCGTAGAGAGCAGCGCAAACCTCGCCGTACAGCACGCCGCCGCTGCTCACGCTGCCCAGACCCATGTTGGTTTCGATCACTCCAACCACTTTGAACTTGCTCAGAGCCTCCCGCACGCGCTCGGTCGGATATGGCCGGATCGTTCGCAGCCGCACCATACCAACCTTCATCCCCCTGTCGCGCATATGCTTAATCGCAAAGCGCGCCGTTACAGCGTGCGCGCCCTGCAAGAAGAACACCGCCTCTGCATCGTCGGTCATGAACTCTTCGAGCCACGGATCGTACTTTCGCCCGAATATTTTCGCGAATTCCTGATGGACTTCCTCGATCACCGGCATCGATGCTTCCATCGCGCGCGCGCGCTCCAGCTGCAACGGCGGTCCTTGCTCTGGCATGATCTGCGGCCCGTGCGACACCGGATGCCGCGGATCGAGTGGATAAGGATGCTTGTAAGGCGGCAGGAATTCCTTCACCTGGCCTGTGTCAGGCAATTCAACGTCGCCGGTGATGTGCGATACGAAGAATCCATCTTGACAGACCATCTGTGGCAGCAGAACGCGCGGGTCTTCTCCGATGCGATAGGCAATCAGGTGATTATCAAACGCTTCCTGCGCGTCGCACGACCAGCCCATCAGCCAGCCCATGTCGCGCGTCGAAAGCGCGTCGGTGTGCTCCGACCCGAAATCGCCCGGAGGATCCAGCGTGCGGTCGGCGATCATCATCTGCACCGGCATACGGCTGCCCGAAATCGGCGAGTAGAGCTCGTAAGCAAACTGCACGCCCACACCCGAGCTTCCAGTGAACACTCGCGCGCCGCTAGATGACGCACCGTGCGAGATGCTCAACTGCGAGTGTTCGCTATCGGCCACGATGTATTCAGCGTCGAGTTCTCCGTTGGCCACCATTTGCGCCAGCGCCATCATCGTTGCGGTATAAGGCCGAATAGGATAGGCCGCAATCACATCCACATCGGCGTACTTAGCGGCCTGCGCCGACGCCACGCAGCCATTGATCCGCACCATTCTCTTTTTTACGTCCGTTGCCGTTGCCATGGTTCGCTCCGATGCTGAAAATATCCTTAAATGTTTTTCGCCGCTCGCTCGTCCAGATGCTTCAATTCTTCCGCCTGCCGTCCGTGCAACCCCGGCGAGATGGCAAAGGCCGTATCCATCCGCACTACGCCGGTCTCAAAGTCGAGTTCCGGGACGCCCTCAAGGCAGCCGGTGGGACATTCCTCGATGCATACGCGGCATCCCTTGCAGTAGTCCACCAAAATCTTGTAGAGCCCGTTCGAACGCACATCGCGCACGATGCATGGCTCCGGGCAAACCAGATAACAGTTGTCGCAAGCGTTGCAGGTGCCGCAACTGAAGCAGCGGCTGGCTTCTTCCACGGCTTGTTCTTCCGTGTACGCCTGAATCACTTCTTCCTGTGTTTTGCGCCGGCTGGTTGGAGGCAGAAGCTCCTGCTTCACGCGCGGGAAGTGCGGGAAATAGGTCATGTTCATGCGATTCAGATCGAATATCACATCAACCGGAATTGTCCGCGGCTCCAACTTCTCCCCGCGCATCACCTTATCCAGATTGAATGCCACGCGTTTTCCATCGCCAACCGCGTTCACCACCATCAACGGCTGACCCGAACCCAGTTGCACCACGTCGCCCGCTGCGAAAAAGTTCGTATCGCCCAGTCGTCCAAAGCGATCGATCTTGATCGTCCCGCGCTCGGTCTTGAACTCATCCGGCAACCATTTCAGAGAAGCTCGCTGCCCAACGGCGATGATTACGTTATCCAGCGGGAAGCGCTCTGGCTTGGCTTCTTTATCCACAGTAATTGGCGAAGCATTGATAGCGCCTGAAAACTTCGCCGGATGCAATTGCAAAGCCTCCATCCTGCCGTTTCCGAGCACAGCCGTTACCGCCCGTCCGTGCATCAGCTCCACGCCTTCTTCCAGCATGTCGTGCAGATCTTCGGGCGAGGCGGGCATCTCTTGCGGGTTCGCTTCCACCGTGATCATGGTTACTTCTAGGGCGCCTTGCCGCAGTGCTTCGCGTGCGCAGTCGATAGCGGTGTTTCCACCGCCGATCACAGCCACGCGGGCGCCGAGCTTCACCTTGGATGTTCCCATGCCGATGTCGCGAAGGAAGGGAAGTCCGTAGTGCACGCCCTCTTTGTCCTCGCCTTGGGCTCGCACACTGTTCGGATCGATCAGACCCACGGCCAGAACGCAGGCGTCGTAGTCCTTCTTCAACTGATCCCAGGTGACGTCCTTGCCCACTTCGACGTTCGTCTTGATCGTGACGCCCAGCTCGACCAGCCGCTCGATCTCGCGGTCCAGCACGTCCTGCGGCAAAACCCAGTCTGGAATGCCGCCACGATTGAGTCCGCCCGCTTTCGGCGATTTCTCAAAGATCGTCACCGCATAGCCAAGTCGCGCAAGCTGATACGCAGCGCTGTGCCCGGCCGGACCCGACCCCACAACCGCAACTTTTTTGCCGTTAGGTTTCCCGGGCTTCACCACATCTTTTGTCAGCGCCTGTCCCAAATCCCCCAGGAACCGTTCGACCGCGCGAATCGATATGGCCTCATCGTACTTCCCGCGGTTGCAAGCTTGCTCGCACGGGTGATAACACACCCGCCCCGTTACCGAAGGGAAGGGCATGTCCTCTTTGATCAGCGCGTAGGCGTCCAGATACTTTCCGCGCTTCACCAGGTCCAGATAGCCCTGGATCTTTTCGTTCGTGCCGCAAGCGTTGTTGCAAGGCGGCAGCTTGTCCCGGTACACCGGCCGGATCGAACGCCAGTTGCCGGTTGGAAATAAATCCTGCCCTTTCTCCTGCGTAGGAGCAGGCGTGATGCCGGCGAACGGAACCTTCAGCCAATCTGGTATTTGTGTGCCTTTGGTTGACATGTTTTCCTTCCCTAGGCCGCTACCGGATTCAGCGGCATGATGTGTAGTTCTTCCAGCGCCAATTTAAATGCATGCTGGTTCGCAATCATTGGTTGAATCGTGGCCATCTTGACGATGCTCGTAGTCTTGATAACGGCTGCAATCAACGGAGCCGCGATATCCGGCGCAATCGATTTGTTGCGCTCTGCAGCGCCTTCTGTCGAGAGACGATCGAGACCGAGTTCGCCCAGCCGGTAGTACAGCCACTTGTGGTCCGCTATTTTCGCGGCGTCCACGCATACCAGCTGCGCCAGCCGTTCCGCGCCCGGCACGAAACGAATCATGTACTCCGGGGTGTAGTGCGTGTTGATCACCAGCGTACCGCCAGGAGGCATTCCGCGCATGTAATCCCAACCCTTCACCATCGTCCCTTCGACGAGCACCACGATATTGGGGTGCTCGTTTTCGTAGGTGAGCTCGTTCTCTAGCACTTCATCGCTCACACGACAATATTTCCGCGTGGGAGCGTTCGTGCGGTCGGGATTGTCCACATAGTTTTCCATCGCCTGCGCATGCTTTCCTTCCAGGCGAGCGGAAGCGGAGATCGAATTGACGATGTCGCGCCCCTCTTTGTCCATAATGATGCCGCGGGTCCAAACAGTCAGTTCCGTATAAGCCATAGTTAACCTCGCGCTCTGCTAGATGCGTCAGGGCAGGAATCCCCGGCGCTATTTTTTAGGCTGTCGCCCGACGAGCTTTCTGGATTCAACTGCTTGTGACTGCCTCGATCGGATTCCAGAACCTTCAGGAAATCGTTCCGCAAAACAACGAACGGCGCGGCCCGCGCACCATCCTGAAATTCCGCAATTGCCAAGAGAGTCGCTTTCTTGCAGAGACTTTCGATATCGGCGCCGGTTAAACCTTCGGTTCGCCCGGCGAATTCTTCGAAATCGATATCGGGCGCCAGCGGCACGCGTTTGCAACAAAGCCGCAGGATCGCTGCGCGGTCGGCTGCATCCGGTTTTGCGAACGGGATTTTATAGTCGAAGCGCCCGCTTCGCAACAGCGCCGGCTCAATGCGCTCCGGACGATTGGTCGCCGCCAGCAAAATCACGCCTTTCACATCGCGCAGGTTGTCGATCTCGCGCAGAAGCTGGCTCAGAATTCTTTGAAAAACGTCGGTGCCGAATTGATCGGCGCCGAACTTTGGCGCCAGCGCATCAATCGTGTCGAAAAACAAGATGCAGGGCGCTGCTCGTCTGGCTTTCTTGAACACTTCGCGCAACGCTCTCTCGGATTCGCCCAGCCATTTCGAATACAGTTGCGGCCCATCGATGGCGATAAGCGGGATCTGTTTTTCACCCGACAGCGCTCGCGCCATCGCGGTTTTCCCTGTACCGGACGGTCCAGCCATCAGAATTCCGCGCGGTGGCGCCAATCCAACCTGCTCGTAAATCTCGTCACGCATGTGCGAATGCTCGATCACTGCATCCAGCAGGCGCTTTACCTCATTCAAGCCACCCAGCGACGCAAAGTTCGTTGTGCTTCTCTCGATATAGAATTCGCGAGTTGCGCTGGGTTCCACTTCTTTCAAGCCGGCCAGAAAATCTTGGCGCGTAACTTCCAGTTCGTCCAGCTCAGTAGATACCGCGCCGTCGGTCTCGAATGGAAAGGACGAAAGGAATCCGCGCAACGCGATCATGCCAACTTCCTGTCCCAACGCTTCCAGGTCGGCGCCCACGAACCCGTGAGAATGCTCGGCGATCTCTTTCAGGTTCACATCGGACGCCAGCGGCATTGCGCGCGTATGGATCTTCAGGATTTGCAGCCGGGCTTGCGTATTCGGAACCCCGATTTCGATTTCGCGATCGAAACGCCCGGGACGCCGCAGCGCTGGATCAAGAACCTCGGGAATATTGGTCGCGCCGATCACGATTACTTGGCCGCGCGCCACGAAGCCGTCCATCAAGCTCAGCAGTTGCGCCACCACGCGTTTTTCAACCTCGCCGGAAACCTCCGCCCGTTTGGGCGCCACCGCGTCGATCTCATCAATGAACAGAATCGAGGGTGAATGGCGCGCTGCTTCTTCAAAAACTTCGCGCAGCTTGGCTTCGCTTTCGCCGTAAAACTTGCGCATGATTTCCGGGCCATTGAGGTGAATGAAGTGAACGCGGCTTTCAGCCGCTACGGCGCGCGCAAGCAAGGTCTTGCCCGTGCCGGGAGGACCGTATAGCAGCACGCCCTTTGGCGCTAGGATTCCCAGCCGCTCAAAAATGCGCGGATACTTCAGCGGCAGCTCAACGATTTCGCGCACCCGCTCCACTTCTCGCTCGAGTCCGCCTATATCTTCGTAGGAAACCGCCGGGGCGCGAGCCGCTGTTTTCTCGCCTTCCACCACGCGCAAGTCGGTGCGCTTTCCGATCACTACCGGCCCGGAGGGAATGGTGCGCACAACCTGGAAGTTCACTGCCTTGGCAAAAGTCGGCACGCGCACCACGCCGCCTGCCATCACCGCAACGCCTACCAGATCCTCAAGCATCCGCTCCGGCGCAATCGTTGCTGGCGCAGCACCAATCCACAAAGGCGAAAGGCGAACAGCCACTGCTTGTTCGTGCTCCACAGGCGTCACCGTCACCTGTTCCTGCAGGCCCGCGCTGCAATTGCTGCGGCAGGTGCCGTCAATCTGAATCATGCCTTCGAATCCATCGTCGGAAAGTTCAGCGCGTCCCACCGCAACCGTGCCGCCGGTGATTTTCAACACATCGCCCGCTCGCGCGCCTATACGCTGCAAGTCGGCAGGCGACAGTCGCGCAATCGCGTGGCCGATATCCTCAACACGCGCCTCTGCCACGCGCAGTGTCAGCGTTGCTACCGAAGACGATTTGGAAATTTCCGTCATAGCCTGACGCGTAACCTCTTTCGAGCATGGCGATCGAACCCGTCGAAAATCACCGCCAGAAAAATTCCGGTTACAAAAATTCCGAGGTCGATTATTTTAGTCGCGACGATCCTGCCCACCAGAAACCTCTCACTTGCTGAAGTCGTTGTTCAGTACGATCTCTTCCACGTCTTCAATATGTCGGCGCATCGCCGCCTTGGCTGCTTCCGCGTCGTGCCGCTTGATAGCGACCAATATCCGCCGATGTCCTGCCAGCGATTTCTGCGAGCGTCCTTCCACCTGCAAAGACCGTTCCCGCGTATCGCGCAGCAAGTCCATCAGAGTGTCGATCACTTTCAACACCACAGAGTTCCCGGAAGCCAGCGCAATGCTGTAGTGAAATTCCGCGTCTTCCGCTATCGCCGCATCTCCCTGATTCTGCTTTTCCTCTTGCCGCTTCAAAATATCTTCCATCTCGGAGATTTCTTCCACGCTAGCGTGAGTTGCGGCGCGCGCCGCCAACGGCGGTTCCAGCATCTTGCGGAAATCCAGCAGCTCGGTCACTTGTTCGCGCTTGCGCTCCAGCGCGTTCGCAAAAGGACTGATCTTTGCCCCCGCTGACGTTTCCCGAACGATGGTCCCAGTTCCTTGGCGGGGCTCCACCAACCCCATCAGTTCCAGGCTACGAATCGCGTCGCGAATCGAACTCCTGCTAACCTGCAGCAATTCCGCCAATTCGCGTTCCGAGGGCAGCTTGTCACCCGGCTTCAGTTTTTTTAGAATGAGACGTTCGATCTGCTTGGCGACTTCTTCGTAGACTTTATTCTTGCGTACAACTTCGAAGTCCGATTTGGCGGGTGCGGGCATAGGTAAGTGGTCTGATAAGCGGACCAGCTAACAAACGGAGTATAACCCCGCTGTCAACCCCTAGCAATAATTTTTATCCCGGGCATACAAAAAAACTATGGCGCCTTCCGATGGCTCATCTTGCAGGCTGCAGGGTAGCACTCTTCGACAATAACTTGGTAAGACTGTAAACCGTTCGCGTATAGGGCATGTTGACTCCTACCCGTTCCCCCAACTCAAGCACTGCTCCCACCAATGCTTCCAGTTCCATCGGCCGCCCCGCCTCCAGATCTTGCAGCATGGAAGTTTTGTGCTCCCCTACCTTTTCTGCCCCGGCCATGCGCTGGTCTATGGAAATCGGCAATTCCATCCCCATCTTATTGGAGACGGCTTCCACTTCTTCCATGATCTTTCGAATCACGGGAGACGCTCCCGGATCGCGCATGATCTGAACCACCGTAGCGCGGGTCAACGCGCTAACCGGGTTCACAGACGCATTCCCCAAAACTTTCACCCAAATCTCATGCCGTATCCGGGCGGTAACCGGACAGCGTAAGCCCGAAGCGACCAGAGCCTCCGCAATTCGCCGGCAGCGCTCGGAGCGCGACCCATCCGGCTCGCCAAGCGTAATCCGGTTCCCCTCGATGTGTTGAATTACTCCAGGCGAGGAAATCTCGGTCGAAAAATATACGATAGACCCAACCACCGAACGCGCTGGAATGGCCGAAGAAATCACGCCGTCAGGGTCCACGCGCTCCAGCCGCAATCCTTCCCACTCGCCGCCAAACCCCTGAAAGTACCACCACGGAATTCCATTCTGTGTGCTGACAATGGTAGCGTCCGGCCCTAGCACTGGAGCCAACTGCGGCGCCAGTTGCGGCAGCCCATGCGCCTTCACTCCGAGAAAAACAACGTCAACCGGCCCCACTTCTTCCAGCGAACCGGCAATCG
>Ga0209009_1000186_pt1 | contig 25514 bp, 25 predicted proteins | sample BlaSpr_A8_OM3_M2_FD_187979 | JGI IMG/M metagenome (GOLD analysis project Ga0209009, IMG submission 187979) | Forest soil microbial communities from Thunder Bay, Ontario, Canada - Black Spruce, Ontario site 2_A8_OM3_M2 (SPAdes) (version 2) | ecosystem: Environmental > Terrestrial > Soil > Boreal... | reverse complement strand
CTCAGCCGGAAGGGCGATGCTGGCCAGCGCCTCGGGGAACCAGCTCGGCGCCGAGGTGACGCTGACCAACGGCACCTCGAAGGCCAGCGGCCAGGTGGTTGTGAGCCGGTTCGGATAGTCCGGCCCAGGCCGACCTACTCCTGGAACTCGGTATCGATCCAGGCCATCTGGGACCGGAGCTCGCGCCCCACGACCTCGACCTGGTGGCGGGACTGCTCCTCGCGCATGCGTTTGAAGTTCTCCTGGCCGGCGTGGTTCTCGGCGATCCACTCGCGGGCGAACGAGCCCGACTGAATTTCCGCCAGGAGCTCCTTCATCGCCCGGCGGGAGTCCTCGCCGACCACCCGCTGCCCGCGGGTCAGATCGCCGTATTCGGCCGTGTTGGAGATCGAGTAGCGCATCCCGGCGATCCCCTTCTCGTACATCAGGTCGACGATCAACTTGAGCTCATGCAGACATTCGAAGTAGGCCAGGCGGGGGTCATAGCCGGCTCCGACCAGCGTCTCGTACCCGGCTCTGACCAGCTCGGTCACACCGCCGCACAGGACCGCCTGCTCGCCGAACAGGTCGGTCTCCGTCTCGTCCTTGAAGGTCGTGTCGATCACACCGCCCCGGGTGCAACCGATTCCCTTCGCATAGGCCAGGGCCAACGCCAGCGCGCCGCCCGTCGCGTCCTGATGGACGGCCACCAGCCCGGGCACGCCCGAGCCCTCCAAGAACTGGCGGCGGACGAGGTGACCGGGTCCCTTGGGCGCCACCAGCACCACGTCCACGCCCTCGGGCGCCTTGATCTCGGCCGCGCGAACGCTTTCTTGAGCTTTAAGAACGGCTATCCACAAGCGGCGGAGAATGTCGAAGCATGTCAGTTACCGCCCCCTCGTCGAAGATCGTGATCCCGCCGGGTGGGCTCCAGCCCGCGCCGCCCATCCCGCAGCCCAACATCTACCCGATGGAGTGGCGGGTCGAGACCCCGAAACTGGCCGAGCTCTACGAGCGCTCAAAGCGCCAGGTGTACAATCCCTCGGACTTTCCCTGGGACGAGCTACGCGCCGAAGATTTCACCCCGGAGCAGCGCATCGGCATCATGTACTGGTATGCCGTGCTCGCGAACTTCGACGGGTCGGGGCCGGCGGTCTTCGCAAAAGCGACGATCCACGCGTTCGAGCAGCATACTGAGGATCCTATTCGCAAGTGTTTCTTTTCGATCACGCGCGACGAGATGAACCATGAAGAATGCTGCCAGCGAGTGATCCAAAAACTCGTCCCCGGCGGCCCGCTCGATTTCAAGCCGGCTACTGACCTCGAGCGCGCCGCCATCAACAACATCGAGTGGCTCTATCATAACGGCGGCCGTTACTGGAAAGGCTATGGCGAATCACTCAGCAAGTATCCGCTCTCAGTATTGTTCACATCATTTATGATGGGAGAAGTCGCCTCTTCGACCCTGTTCTTCGGGATGTCGAAGAAGGCGACGCATCCGGTGTTTCGCGAGATCTTCAAGCGCGTCGGTCAAGACGAGGCGCGCCATCTGGCGATCTGCCTGACGATTCTCGAAAAGGATTGGCCGGGCTTGAGCGACGAGCACAAAACGCTCATCACCAGACAGCTGCGCGCCGGTTTCGTGTTCCTTTCGATGATTTTGTGGGAGCCGCCCAACCAATTTTGGGAAATTCCCGAGTACTTCATGCCCAATCATCGCATTCTGGTGCAGCATGCGCGCGACGGCGGCCTCGGCGTACTGACATACGACGAACAAGCCGAGAATTGGCGCCTGGCTCTCGCGCGCGTTCGAGCGATGGTCGAAGAATGGGGCATCGAATTCCCCGCGATCCCGGAATTGAATCTCGACGGCGTCGACGTAGGTCACATCGGGCCCGAGGATATCATCCCAGTTTTTTAGCGGCGCGCTGTAGCGCAGGCTTCCACTGCTAGCATAGCCGTCTACGGCTTTCGCCGGGACGTGTATATGCTTAACGTTATCGGGCCTGCCTTTGCCGATTGTCGAATGCCGGTGAAGCCGCTGGGGCGCTAGGCTGGGGAATCAACACGCATTCACAAGTGAGGGCGACTTGCTTTTCCTAGCCGATGCGAACCCCTATATCCCGGCCGCAAAGTTCCTGAATTCAGGCGACACCGCGTGGCAATTGACCGCAGCGACGTTCGTCGGCATGCAAAGCATCCCGGGGCTGGCGATCCTCTACGCCGGTCTCGTGAAGAAGAAGTGGGCGCTAAACTCGGCGGTCATGTGCTTCTACGCGTTCTCGATCACGCTGCTCGTCTGGATGCTCTGGGGCTACGAGATGTCGTTCGGCGAGGCGGCCAAGCTCGGACCCGGCCTCCTCTCAAGCGTGGTCGGCATCCCACATCCCGCTGCGTTCCCGGGAACCATGCTCGATCAAGCCAACATTCCACTCGCGTCCGGCGGGATGCCGCCGCTGAGATTCAGCGGCTCGGCGATGATCTATTTCCAATTCGTCTTCGCAGCGATCACTCCGATTTTGATCGCGGGCTCGGTCCTCGGACGAATGAATTTCCGGGCTTGGATGCTCTTCGTCCCGCTCTGGAGCACGCTCGTCTACAGCGTCGGCGCATTCATGCTGTGGGGCGGCGGCTGGCTCTCGCAACTCGGCGCCGTCGACTATTCGGGTGGTTACGTCATCCACTTGGCTGCGGGCGTTTCCGGTTTCGTTGCGGCGGCAGTCGTCGGACCGAGACTTATGGAAGATCGAAAAGACTTCGAGCCTAACAACCTGATCATGGCGCTTGCCGGCGCCGGGATATTGTGGCTCGGCTGGAACGGCTTCAACGGCGGCGATCCGTACTTCGCCAACGCCGACGCAGCCGCTGCGGTACTGAACACGAACATTGCAACCGCGCTGGCGTTGTTGTGCTGGCTCGGGTTGGACATGTGGGTGACCGGCAAAGTCAACGCCGTCTCGATGATCAATGGAATGATCACCGGTCTGGTCGCGATCACGCCGGCCGCCGGCTACGTCGACGGCTTCGGCGCTATGGCGGTCGGCCTTGCGGCGGGAACGATTTCGTGGGTTAGCTTGAACAAGATCGGGCAGTGGAGCCTACTCAAGCGCGTCGACGATACGTTCGGCGTCCTGCACACGCACGGTGTCGCGGGTCTGGTCGGCGGCTTGATGGTCGGAATGGTTGCAAACCCGAAAATGATCGAGTACTTCAGCACCGACAAGAAAACGGATCCTGTCTCGGTTACGGGCTTGTTATACAGTGGAAACCCGAAGCAGTTGGTAATCCAAGCGATGGCCGCCGGCGTCATCATCGCCTACGACGCGATCGCAACGTATGTCGTTCTGCGTATCGTCGCTCTCTTCGTCCCTCTTCGGGCAAGCGACACCGAAGTCGAAGGAGGCGACCTGGCCATCCATGGGATCGACCCAATCCCAATGTACGTTCCGCCAAATGGCAATGGGGCCCGCGTCCCGGTCGCGGTGGGAGGTGCCCCGGCAGACTAGCCACTTACCCGAGCCCCTTGGCGCGCGTGGCGAGAGAGCGACTCGCCCGCGCGCCTCTTAGGTCGACACTAGGGCACTTTTCGAAGCCGAGGAACGTTGAGTTCTTGGCTTCGTTCCCTTTTTCGAGAGGTCGGAAGATGGCGCAATTCAGATTTCCTATCAAGGCTTCCGCGTTTTTGGGAGCCGCGACCGCTCTCTTCGTTTTTGCGCGTGCCGGTGCGCTGGCCGTCAAACACCTGACCGTCGAGCGTACCGCTCCAATCTACATGCAATGTTCGAGCCTCACGAGCACTGGTGAGGGGACCCCAAAGGGCAAAGGCTGGATCGAACTTGAGTCGTTTTTGATGGGCGGCGGCTCGAACCCAAGCTCGTATTCGGGCGCGGGCGGCGGTGCGGGCAAGGTGGCCGTTCACGACATCAGCGTGACCAAACGTGTCGACACGACTTCGTCACCCTTGCTGATGCGCGCCGTAGTAAACGGTCAGCACGACAGGAGCTGCACGATGGACTTAGACAAGCCCGGCCAAAACGGTGGCCAAGAGTACCTGCAGTTCACGATGGAAAACGTCTACGTCACGAAATACAATCAGTTCGGTGGTGGGGAGAACACCAACGCGCAGGAACGCTTCACGCTGAATTTCGAGAAAATCGAGTACAAGTACAAGCCGCAAACGTCAAGCGACAGGTTTCAAACGACGATCGGTCCTCCCGGATCGCTTGTGAAGCCGTCGCCAACGCCGACAGTCACACCGAAGCCGCCGGTAGTCCACTAGCAGACTGCAGCCTGCGGCGCGCTGCATGCGAGGGGCACGTTTCGGAGTAACTAGCCGAGCGCTGTTAGGTCAGGGCACTTTTCGAGGCCTCGGAACGTTGAGTTAGCGGCCTTCTTTCCCCATCGCTCAAGAGGACGTGAGTTTATGTTTCACTTAAGGGTTGTACTCAAGGCTTCCGCCGCATTGGCGGCTTTCGCGGCTGTGTATTGTTTCGCGAGCACCGGCGCGCTCGCGTACCCCCATTTAACGACCGAGAGCGCGGCGCCGATCTACATGAGCTGTCCCGAGTTTACCAAGGGCGCCGAAAGCCCCAAAGGTCCCGGCTGGATCGAGCTTAATTCATTTCAGCTCGGCCACGAAAACTCCACCACGATCGGCTCTGCGACCGGCGGCGCCGGTGCCGGAAAAATCAGGTTCAGCGAGTTTAAGATCACGAGAACGATCGACAAGGCATCGCCAATTTTCTTCGATACTCTCATCAAGAAGAATACCGAATCTAAGAACGATACATTCAAGCACGACAACTGCACGGTGAATCTCGATAAGCAGCACACGAGCGAGACGCAGCCCTACTTGACGATCACTTTAGAGAACGTCATGGTTTCGTCGTTTAGTGTGAGCAGCGGCGGCGATCGTCCGACGGAATCGATTTCGTTCAATTTCACGAAGATCGAATTCAAGGACAAGGCGTCGACCGGTGGCCAGACGACGAGCGGCGGCAACGTCTTCGCTCCCGGCGGAATCAAGCCTACGCCCTCCCCAAGTCCGCGCGCGAAACCGCAATAGCCGCGCGACCGGCGCAATCAATCGCGGGCGTCGCGTGCTCGAGCCACCGAAAAACCGCGCATCCCGATCGGGGTGCGCGGTTCGCGCGTCGTTCGATCGACGCGCGCCATTTGCGGCGGATTCGCCAAGACTTCCGCTAGAAACGCGTCCACCGCCCGAGCCTCTCCCTCGACGTCGATCTCGAGCGTTCCGTCGCGGCGGTTGCATACGGTACCCGCCACCGGATACCGCGCCGCAATTTCGAGCACGGTCTGGCGAAAGAAGACACCTTGTACGCGTCCCTGCAGGACGACCACTTCGCGTTTCACAAGCCTCGCCCAACGAGCGGCTCGAGGACCGGAGTGCGATGATGAAAACGCTGCAGACGACGTACGAGCATCCGGAAGTGGAAACGCTTGACCGCGCCTCGCTGGAGGCCCTCCAGGACCGCAAACTTCGCGCACTCGGCGAACGGCTCGCGGGTCATCCGGAGTGGGTCGAACACTTCGCCTCCTTCGGGATGAGACCGAGCGATCTACAGAATCGAGCGACGCTGCAGCGCGTGCCGACCCTCGATAAGAGCACGCTGCGTGCTCGTTATCCTTTCCCGTTTCTGACGGTGCCGATGCGCGAGGTCGCACGCTTCTGTGCTACTTCGGGAACGACGGGCTTGCCCGTCATGTTCGGCTATACGCGGCGCGATATCGATACGCTCACGGCTTATCAGATGTCGCGGCTGCTGCGTGCCGCGGGCGTCGAGCCGGGAGAGCGCGTCTACCAGGGCTATGGCTATGGGCTGTGGGTCGGCGGCGTCGTGATGGACTGGGGTTTGTTCGCGTATGGCTGCACGAACTTCGGGATCGGGCCCGGGCGTGCCGACACCGTCGTACAGTGGCTGCGCGATCACGAGTACACGAGCTGCACGATGTCGCCGCTCTGGCTGATGACCTTGGTGAACGCGGCGAAGACTCAAGGCATAGACCCGAAGCGCGATTGGCACTTGCGGCTGGGGGTTTTCGGAGGTCAATCCGTCTCCGCGGCGTTTCGCGACGAACTCGAAGCGGCGATGCCCGTGGGATTCATCGCGCAGAACATCTACGGATCGACCGAATCCGGCGGGCCGAATCACGCGATCTCGTGCCGCCACTCGCACGATGCCGACCAGATGCATCTCATCAACGAAGATACGATCTTGACGGAGGTTCTGAATCCCGAGACGCTGGAACCGGTCGCGCCCGGAGAGACGGGGGAAATCGTTTTCACGACGCTCGAGCGCGAGGCGTCGCCGGTCGTGCGCTGGCGCACGCGCGACCTCGTCCGGCTTGCGGAGAAGCCCTACGATTGCGGCTGTGGGCGGCGCGCGTTTCCGTTGATCGGACGCATCATCGGGCGCACCGACGACATGCTCAAGGTTCGCGGGTCGATGGTCTTTCCGTCGCAGATCGAAGACTGCATCGCGTCGCTGCCGGCGACGGTCAACGAAGCCTGGCAGATCTATGTCGATCGTGAGGAAAAGGTTCTCGAGGAATTGATCGTCGCGGTCGAGCGCCGAGCCGATTCGACGCAGGGTGACGATGACATTCGCGATGCCCTCGAGCGCTCGATCCGCGCGCGCCTCGGAATTCGCGTCACCGTCGAAGTCCAGCAGGAGGGGACGTTACCGCGTTACGAGGCGAAGGCGACGCGCGTGCTCGTTCGCAAGTCGGCCGACTCTTGACCCCTCATGCGGGCGACCCGGAGACGGACTTTGCGAAACGTGTCGCCGGCGCGATGTACGAGCGCGACCGCGCGGCGCGCACGCTACAGATTTCGATCGACGAGGTGCGCTTCGGCTATGCGCGCTGCGGGATGACCGTGACCGAGGAGATGCTCAACGGCCACGATCTGTGCCACGGCGGATATGTCTTCTTGCTGGCCGACACCGCCTTCGCGTACGCATGCAATGCGCGCAACGACGTCAACGTCGCCCTGACGGCGACGATCTCGTTCAATGCTGCCGCCCACGCCGGCGATCGCCTCGTTGCGGTTGCCGAGGAGCGAGCGAAGGGCAACCGGACGGGCACCTACGACGTAACCGTCTCCAGCGAGACCGGCACGGTGTACGCGCTCTTTCGCGGTACGAGTTATGAGGTCAGCGCTCGCGTGATCCGCGAGTAGCATGCGCGCCTTCGTGGCCACGAAGAACGCGGGGAAACTGCGCGAGTTGCGCGCGATCTTTGCCGGCTCGGGTTGGACCTTGGAATCTTACCCGGGCTATGCGGAACCAGAGGAAGGCGCGACGTCCTATGCCGATAACGCGGCGCTCAAAGCGCGCGCGCTACGCGTCCAGCTGGCGGCAGCCGGCGTGGAAGGCGCGGCCCTCGGGGACGATTCGGGGATCGAGGTGACGGCGCTCGGCGATCGTCCCGGTGTCCTTTCGGCGCGTTACGGAGGCGAGAATGCGAGTTGGAGCGAGCGACGCAACGCGTTGCTGGCCGAGTTGGCCGCGTCGGGAAGCGGCGATCGCAGCGCGCGGTTCGTTTGTGTACTGCATTTTATCGACAGCGCCGGCCGCGAATATTCAGCACGCGGCGAGGTTGAAGGACGCCTCGCGACCGAAGAGCGAGGATCAGCGGGCTTCTCGTTCGATCCGATTTTCGAGTATCCGTCGGCCGGCAAGACCTTCGCCGAACTTTCAGAGGAGGAGAAGAACGGAGTCAGCCATCGCGCCCAAGCGGCGCAGGCCCTGCTCGACGTGGTTTGCGAAAATAGTTGAGTTCTTCGCGATATTGAAAAATCGGGATGACAGGACTTGAACCTGCGACTTCTTGCTCCCAAAGCAAGCGCTCTACCAAGCTGAGCTACATCCCGCTTGATATCCAAATTCGACCATCAGCGGCGCGAACCCGGTCTCTCCAGGGGTAGTTGAGCAGGCGGGTGCCGTGTTTCGGGCAGCTCTCTTGCCGGGTAGAAAGGAAGCCGTAAGGAGGGACTCATGGGTTTGAAGGAAGGTCTCGATAAAGCTGGGCGTGACGTCAAGGACGCCGCCAACGAAGTCAAGCACCGCGTTATCGCTGAAGGCGAACACGCGAAGCGTGAAACTCTCGGCAACGACATGACGCTCACCGAAAAAGGCGCTTCAACTTGGAAAGAAGCTAAGAATCGCACCCAGGCTGAGATCGACAAGACGAAACGTGAGGTTCGCGACAAGACGACGTAAGAAGCGCCCTCTGAAACCGACTAACACGGAAGCAAACCAAGACGCCGAAAAGGCGTACGGGCGGCATCGAAAGGTGTCGCCCGTATTACGTCGCGTGGGTTCCTGTCGTTCTTAGGAGTGGAAGAAAAGGGCCGAACACACCGAAGGCAGGTTCAAGCCTTGTTTGCGCCCGTGGTCTAATGGATAAGGCACGAGTCTTCTAAACTCGAAGATGGGGGTTCGATTCCCTCCGGGCGCGCGAGCTTTTAGGCGCGAATCTTTTTCCTTTGAGGTATTCGTGGCCGAGGCCGCAAAGCGTGTAGTGTGCTGCGCGAATTGTCACCGCCGCCGGAGTGCCGTAAGTCGTGGCAATTGGAAGGTGAAGAAGCAGGGGATTTCCCCGTTCATGAAAGATTTCAACATCGCGCGGTGATTGTAGCTCAATTGGTTAGAGCGCCGGCCTGTGGCGTCGGAGGTTGCCGGTTCAAGTCCGGTCAGTCACCCCAATTTTTCAACGCTGCGCCGCCCATAACCAACTGTTCGGCTCTCCAAGAACCGGGATACGCGAGACCCGCGCCCCTTATTCTAGCGTTTTAGAGCGTCGATCTTGTTGATCTAGATTATGGGCAGCCGCCAGCAACGACGACGCTGACCGGCTTGCGAGGGGAGCCCCAGGGCCGGCCGCGGAACCCCGAGGACCCCAAGCTGCTGAGAGGATCGACATGTCTGAAAGCATTTTCAAAGAAGCAGGAACGTTTGCGTCGGACGCTGCGATCGACACGGGCGCCGATAGCGCAATCAACAAAGTCGTCGACGCTGTCGCAGAGCACCTCCCAGGCGGCGGTGCGCTCGATGCAATGGCGAAAACCGGCGTTGATCTCGCCGCGAACAACGCGATAAACTCGGAGCTTTCGAAGATTTCCGGCGGCATGTTCGGCAAACAAGCCGAGGCCGCGCCTGCAGAACCCGCACTGACGGCGGCGCCGGATGCCGCGGACGATTCGCAGACCTAACCCTCGTCAAACGAAAAGAGGTCGGCTTGCGGGCGCGGTCAGCGCGCCGTGGCGACCGATTGTGTTCACCGTAGTGTAGTCCTGGTGACCATGGAGGCAGCTCGCGCGACTAGGCGAAAATCCTGTCGCGCGAGACGTGCGCGCGCCTCTAGCTCAATGGTAGAGCATCGGCCTTTTAAGCCGCTGGCTCCGGGTTCGAGTCCCGGGGGGCGCACGAATTCTTTCAGATGAGAGCCGCCGCACGGAAAACACGACGTTGGGCAGTCCGCTCGATCGGTCTAGTGATCGCGCTGACCATCCTGATTCCGGCGATTGACGTCGCTGCGGCTGCGGTCGTTTCCGCTCTTGACCGTCCCTCGTACCGTTTCATCGCCTCAGCACACTCAAGCGGACCGATCCGTGTCGTGGCGGCCGGCGACAGTCTTGCCTCCGGCTACCGAGCCTCAGCGCCGCGCAAAGCCTTCGTCGCGCAGATTGAGGCGCGACTCGAACGCGCTCGCCCCGGCAGCAAGATATGGAACGTAAGCAAGCCCGGAGCTCACGTTCGCGACCTAGGGCATCAACTCGATCGGATCGCTTGCGACTGCAATGTCGTATTGCTGATCGCAGGCGGCAATGATGTCAGAGGACTTACCGACCCATTGACGCTTCTTGAGCAAGAACGAGCGCTGCTCGATTCAGTGCATCGCAAGTACCCCGGCGCCGCGGTTGCCGTGGCAAATATTCCGGATGTCTCCGTACGGAAGTTCCGGCTACGGCCCTCTCAACGTCGCGTCTCGCTGCCCGTTTCGCTGAGCTGGCTATTCGGAATGCTCGTCGAGACCGACAATCTCTTCATAACGGCGATGGCGAAACATCGGGGAGCGACGATTCTCGACCTATATGCAGCTTCGACCCTGCCCGAGGCAGGCCGTCGCGATTACATCAGCTCCGACGGGTTACACCCGAACGATGCGGGACAGGCTCGGCTTGCCGCGTATGTCTGGCCGAGCATCGCTCAAGTGGCGGGCCTGCACGTGCACTAGAACGTCGCGCGTTGCTCGTCACTGCCTCTGACCGGCGATCGACAGCGTGCTGGCGCGGCAGAGCGCTTCCTGCTATGATACCGCGGGGCAGGGCGCCCCTACGCGGAGGCGAAGGGCGTGCGCGATGCACCGCTAGCTCAATGGTAGAGCAGTTGACTCTTAATCAATTGGTTCGGGGTTCGAGTCCCTGGCGGTGCACCACTTTCAAGAGCTCGTTTCACCAGCGAGCTCTTCGAGTTAGGAGGCTGATGTCGCCGGAATCCGCAGAGTTCGGGGCTTTGAAGAACTATTTTCGGGACGGACGCATCAAGCAGATCCCCGCGCGCATGCAGAAACGCCGGCTCCTTGCCCGTTGGCTCGCCGAACGCTTTGAGCCCGATCGAACCTACACAGAGAAGGCCGTCAACGAGATCCTGTCTCGCTACCATCCGGACTTCGCGACCCTGCGGCGCGAGATGATCGATGGCGGGTTCATGCGGCGCAGAAAGGGCCTGTACTGGCGTGACCCAGGACAGCCGTCCGACACGCCGAACCGAGAGCGCCCGTAAGCCCGCAACGCACGAAATGGAGTACCCGATGATTGGAATGAGGATCGATTTTCCCGGCAACACCGACGAACTGCGCAAAATCTACGAAGCCGTGAACGCCGATGTTGGCCGCCTCGTGGACTTTAAGACGAATGGAAACATCGTGCACACGGCCGGGCCGATCCCGAGTGGCTGGCGCGTCGTCGACGTCTGGGAATCGCAAGAAAAACTCGACCAGTTTACTGAAAACCTCATGCCGATAATCCAGAAGCATGGCTTGCCGATGGCGCAACCCGAAGTGTGGCAAATCGAAAACAACGTGCCCGGGAAGCCAAAGAGCTGAAACTCCTTCTCGAGATCCTGATCTCGATCGTCCTGCACCCGATTGCGATGATCCTCATGTGGATCAATGTCGCGGTACGCACCGACTTAACGGGAATCCAGAAGGTCGCTTGGTTTCTGGCGGGTCTCCTTTGGGGACTCGGACCGATTCTGTACCTCTTGGTGGCCGACGGCAACCTCTGGTAAGCCGGTCCCTCGGCTTCCGGGGTCCCATTTTGCGCAAGCAAAATGGGGAGTTTTTCTTGACGGGTGCGGCGAACGCGCGGTAGAGTACCGTGGCTCCGGGCGAATGGCGGAATTGGTAGACGCGCTGGATTTAGGTTCCAGTGGGGCAACCCGTCAGAGTTCGAGTCTCTGCTCGCCCACCAGTCTTAGCCGGCCGGTATGCGGAAGTAGCTCAGTGGTAGAGCATCGCCTTGCCAAGGCGAGGGTCGCGAGTTCGAATCTCGTCTTCCGCTCCAGTCCGGCCAGCCGCGCAACCGCATAGAAAGGCCCGTTACTCGTCTCGTGTCCGCCTCGACCGTCAAGCATCTCGATCCGACGCAGGTCGAGCTCGAGATCTCGATTTCGCGAGACGAGCTCGATGCCGCCCGCGAACGCGCCTTCCGACAATTGGTGCGCAATGCGAAGATCCCGGGATTTCGCCCGGGTAAAGCGCCACGAAAAATCTTTGAAGCTCAGTACGGCACTGAAATCATCAGCGAAAAGGCGATGGACGCGCTCGTCCCCGACGTCTACATGCGCGCCCTGCGCGAGAACGATCTCGAGCCGGTTGACCAGCCGCAGATGGAATTGCTTCCCGACGAGGAGGGCCAACCGCTCCGGCTGCGCGCGACGGTCAACGTCCGTCCCGAGATCGAGCTGCACGACTATAAAGGAATCGAATTGACGGCGCCGCCGGCAGTCGTCGAGGAATCCGACGTCGATCGTTCGCTCGAAGCCTTGCAGCGTGATTCGGCGACGCTCCTCCCGATCGATCGGCCGATCGCATTCGGCGACGTCGCGACGCTCGACTATGAAGGCCGCATCGACGGCGTCGCATTCGAAGGCGGCAGAGCCGAAAATCAGCCGACCGAAATCGCGCCGGGCCGTTTCATACCCGGCTTCACCGAAGGAATCGTCGGGATGAAAGCAGGCGAGACCAAAGAGATCGCCGCGACTTTCCCCGGCGACTACTCGAACCGCGAACTCGCCGGGAAAGAAGCGCTCTTCAGCGTGACGGTTCGCGAGGTAAAGGTTCCGGAGTTTCCGGCGCTCGACGACGACTTCGCCAAACGCTTCAATCCCGAATCCGATTTTGTCGGTTTGCGCGCCGATCTGCGCGCGCGTCTCGAGAACTCCGCCAAGTCGCGCACACGACGCGCGCTCACGACCGTTCTGATGGACCGGCTCTTGGCGAAGCACGAATTTCCGCTGCCGCCATCGATGGTCGAGCGCGAAGCCGAAAGCATCTACCGTGAAGCGCAGACGTACGTCGAACGTGCCGGGATGACTTGGGAGGATTATCTCAAGCAACAGGACCGAGCCGACGACGCGGTCCGCAGCGAATATCGCAGCGAGGCCGAACGCCGCGTCAAGACGACGCTGCTCCTCGAGGCGATCGCGAAAGCCGAAAAAATTGAGGCGACCCAACGCGACATCGAGGGGGAAATCGCCGCCCTCTCCCGCCAGTACGGCCAGCCGCGGCAAGCCATCGTCGAGATGCTGCGGCCGAATCTCTCTTCTCTGGTCGACGGAATCGTCCGCAGCAAAACCCTCGATTTCTTGCTCGACCAGGCGAAGATCACCGAGACGCCGGCCGGGCCGGAAGCAACCAACACCCCGCCCGCGTAGTCTTGGTAAGCGTCAATCGGAGGAATTTTCAAGATGGGCCACCTCGTCCCCATGGTCGTCGAACAGAGCGCTCGCGGCGAACGCGCTTTCGACATCTACTCGCGGCTGCTCAAGGAGCGGATCATCTTCGTCGGCGGTCCGATCGACGACCATCTGGCGAATCTCGTCATCGCTCAGCTGCTCTTCCTGGAGCGCGAGGACGCCGATAAGGATATCGACATGTACATCAACAGCCCGGGCGGCAGCGTGACGGCCGGCTTGGCCATCTATGACACGATGCAGCTCGTCAAGCCGGACGTTGCGACCATCTGTGCCGGGATGGCGGCTTCGATGGCCTCGATCCTGGTGACCGGGGGCACGCCCGGGAAGCGCTACGCGCTTCAATACGCCAAGATCTTGATCCACCAGCCGTGGGTCTCGCAGGTGGGCGGCCAGGCAACCGACGTCGAGATCGCAGCCCGCGACCTCATCGCGACCCGGCGCATGCTTGCGGGCATTTACGAGAAGACGACGAAGAAACCGATCGACCAAATCCTCAAGGACATCGATCGCGACTACTACATGACGGCCGAGGAGGCGCGGGACTACGGACTGGTGGATCAGATCTTCAGCAAAGAGATGCGCAGCAGCCAGAGCGCGCTGACCTAAAGTAACGCTCGATGTTCCGCTTCGGTGACGAGAAGGGTCAATTGAAATGCAGCTTCTGCGGCAAGTCGCAGGAGCAAGTTCGGAAATTGATCGCCGGACCGGGCGTCTACATCTGCGACGAATGCATCGAGCTCTGCAACGAGATCATCGAGGAAGAGCTCTACAAGAACGTCGACGAGAACCTGCGGCTTCGCAACATCCCGAAGCCAAAAGAGATCAACCACATCCTCAACCAGTACGTGATCGGTCAGGAGCGCGCGAAGAAATCGCTGGCCGTCGCTGTCTACAATCACTACAAGCGTGTTAACGCCGGCAACGCCGCCGACGACGTCGAACTCCAAAAATCGAATATCTTGCTGGTCGGACCGACCGGCTCCGGAAAGACGTACCTCGCACAGACTCTTGCCAAGATTTTGGACGTTCCGCTCGCGATGGCCGACGCGACCTCGCTCACCGAGGCCGGCTACGTCGGCGAAGACGTCGAGAACATTCTTCTCAAGCTCATCCAGGCAGCCGACTACGACGTCAAACGCGCCGAGAAGGGCATCGTCTATATCGACGAGATCGACAAGATCGCTCGCAAGAGCGAGAATCCGTCGATCACGCGCGATGTCTCGGGCGAAGGCGTGCAGCAGGCGTTGCTCAAGATTCTCGAGGGAACGACCGCCAACGTGCCGCCGCAAGGCGGGCGCAAGCACCCGCATCAGGAGTTCATCCAGATCGACACGACCAACGTGCTCTTCATCTGCGGCGGCGCCTTCGACGGCCTCGAGAAGATCATCGAGTCGCGGGTCGCCTCGAACTCGCTCGGCTTCCGCTCGATGCCCGAGACACGGAAAGAACAGAAGATCGGACGGCTGCTCCAGCAGCTCATGCCCGAGGATCTACTCCGCTTCGGGCTCATCCCCGAATTCATCGGCCGCTTGCCGATCGTGGTAACGCTCGACGCGCTCGACGAGTTGGCGCTGCGCCGCATCCTGGTCGAACCGCGCAACGCCCTGGTCCGCCAGTTTCAGAAAATCATGGGAATGGACGGCGTCGACCTGACCTTCACCAAAGAAGCGCTGATCGCGATCGCGATCAAGGCACAGTCGCGCAAGACCGGCGCGCGCGGCCTCCGCTCGATCCTCGAAGAGATCATGCTCGACGTGATGTACGACTTGCCGTCGCTCCAGGGCGTCAAGAAGTGCGTGATCAATAAAGAAGTCGTCGAGAAGAAGGAGCAGCCCGCGCTGGTCTACACCGAACGTCCCAAAGACGTCCCCGCTTAGCTGCGGCTCTTTCGCTCGCAGCTGAGTCTTCACGGAACAAGCCGAGTTACCAAATTTCGAAGCGGCGCTCCGGAGGCGCGATGAAGTTAGGCGCCAACCTCGGGTGCGTTGAGCGGCAACTCTACGACCGAGGGGTAGCGCGACAGCAAGCCGTGGAGGATCCGCGCAGTTGCGCCCCAGACGTGTAGATCTTCGTAATCGAACAGCCAACTGTTGACGAAAACCTCGCGGCCGTCGTGTTCGACCGGCTCGATTCCCTCGCGCACCGCCCCCGAGCGGTAGAGAGCGGAGATGGGCACTTCGTGGGCGCTTTCAGTTTCGGTTTGGTCGAGCAGATACTCGACCGGCGGATCGAGCACGCCAACATATGGCGAAACGCAAACGTTGAGCGACAACGTAACTACGGGCTCCAGACGATCTACGACCTTGACGCGCGCCTTAGGAACGCCAAGTTCCTCCTCGAACTCGCGAAGCGCGGTAACCCTTGCGTCCTCGCCGTCTGCGACGTCGACGACGCCGCCGGGAAACGCCACCTGTCCGGGATTACGCCGCAGGTGCGCCGCGCGGCGAACGAAGACGATCGCCGGCTCGTGGTAGCGGATCAGCGGAACGATGACGGCGGCTTGCAGCATCGAGGCGCAGTTTGACATCGGCGCCGTCCAACCCGCGGCTTTTCGCTGAGAGCGTCGCCGCAGGTGCCGCGCGCCGCCCGCGCGCACAGAAAACCGCGTGCGCCTCGGTGGCCTGGTCTTCGACGTCCTCGCGATCGCCGCGGCCCTGGCGTGCAAGTTTTTTACGCCGTCGGCCGCCTGGATCGAAGCGCACTATTCCAACGGCATCTATCCGCCGATCGATCGCGCCGTCCGCGCGGTGACCGGGCCGCTACCGTTCACGCTCGGCGACGTCCTTTTCGTTGTCGCGCTGCTGGCGCTGATCGCCTGGTGGACCCGTCGTTTGCTCTCGGCACCCAAAGGGAAGCGCCTCTCGATGGCCGGCGCTGTCATACTGCGTACGGTAGCAATCGCTGCGTTCGTCTACGTCTGGTTCAACGTCTCGTGGGCGTTCAATTATTCACGAACCCCGCTGGCGGAGAAGATCCCGGTTCACAACGAGCGCACCAACGAAGACTCGGTCACTGCCTTCGCCGAGCACGTCGTCCACGAACTCAACCGGAACGCAGACGCAGCCCACCGCGAATTGAGAACGGTCCATCTGGACCGTAACCTGGACACCTGGAAGCTGGTGAGTGCAACCCGGGATAACGACATGGACTATGCGTACTCGCTCGTCCCGCACTTCAACAAAGTCATCGAACGGTTGGGCGATCGCTCGCTCTTCGCTCCGCCGCGCGTGAAACCGACGATCTTCCAGCCGCTCTTCGAAGCCTCGGCGACCAGCGGTTTCACCGATCCCTGGACCCACGAGGTCAACCTGGATGCCTCCGCTTTTGATTTCGAGCGGCCTGCGACCTACGCGCACGAGTGGGCGCATCTCGCGGGTTTCGCGGATGAGTCAGAGGCAAACTTCATCGCGGTGATCGCCTGCACGACCTCACACGATCCCGTGCTGGCCTATTCCGGGTGGATCCTAACCTGGTTCAATCTTCCATCAACGATCCATGTCAAGCATCGGCTTTCACGCCAGGCTTACAAAGACGTTCGAGCCATCATCGCGCGCTATCGCAAGCAAGTGAACCCCGGGGTGGAGAAGGCGTCGCGCGCCGCATACGATCAGTACCTCAAGGCGAATCGGGTGAAGGCCGGCTTCGCGAGTTATCACCTGTTCGTTCGCTGGCTCACTGCCGCCGACTACGATCGCGACGGGTTGCCGCTCGTGCGCCCGGAACCTGCGACTTGAACGACGAAGCGCATCGCTGCCGATAGAGAAGGAGAGATGAACCCGAACGCGATGAAGGCGCGCTTCGCGCGCGGCGATCCGGCTTACGGATTGAATCTGATGTTTCCGTCTCCGCAGATCGTCGAGATGATCGGCGGGCTGGGCTTCGACTGGGTATTCATCGATCTCGAGCACGGCTCGATTACGATCGACCAGCTCGACGTGCTCGTCATGGCCGCCGACGCCGCTGGAATCACGCCGATCGTGCGGCCCTCGAGTAACGATCCGGTGGCCATCGGGCAGGTGCTGGATCGGGGAGCGCATGGAATTCAAGTGCCCCACGTCGACACGGCTGAGGACGCGCGGCGCGCCGTCGCGGCGGCGCGCTATCACCCGCTCGGCGAGCGCGGCATCGCCGGCGGGACGCGAGCTTCGGGCTATGGCATCGGTTTCAAGCCGCAGGAGTTCATCGACGTCAGCAATCGCGAGATCCTGGTCTGCGTGCAACTCGAACATCGAAACGCGCTCGATCACATCGACGAGATCCTCACCGTCGAAGGCGTCGACGTCTTCTTCGTCGGCCCGATGGATCTGTCGCTGTCGTTCGGAAGACCGGGAGAGTTCGAGGCGCCCGAGGTGCGCGACGCGCTCGTCCGTTTGTTCGGAGCGATCTCGGGGGCGGGAAAAGTTTCGGGTACGTCCGGCACGCCGGCCACGTTGCGCAGATATCGCGACTCGGGCGTGCAGTATCTCTATACGCATCTTCAAACCCTACTGATGGAAGGCCGCGACAAGTTCCGCGCGACCGTGGGAGTCGCCTGAGCGTGGCTTCCGAATTCAAGGACGCCTTCGAACGGATCGTCACAGCCCGTCAGCGCCTCGTCGAATTGCGCGCCGAGCGGGTCGAGGACTTGGTGCGTTTGCAGGCATACCTGCGTGAGTTGCTGGCCGAATTCTTCACCGCGGTCGACCCGATCGGCGGTAACAGGCTTGCCGAGCTGGCACTCGACGGCAACCGCGCGCACGGCGACCTTTCGTTGACCCTGGCCACCTTCGACGGCGGTCGTCTGAAGATCGGCGTCGATTCCATGGGCGAATTCTCGCGCGCAGCTATCCCCGATGTCTTTGCCGACGTCGAAAAGATTCTCGCTTTAAGGGTCAGCCCCGACGCGCGTGAAGCCCTGATGGACTACATACCGGCCGGAAAGACCAAGAAAGAAGCTCAGACGGTCGATTTCGCTATCTACGTCCATAAGTTGATCGAACGCGCCGTGACCGCGAGCGAAGGAGACGGCTCCGCCACCCCGTAGCCTTTTTGCATGTTGTTCGCCGCCGTCACGCTCGTCGCGGGCATGGGGCTGGTCCCTCCGCTCGGCTCGCCCTCGCCCTCATTCCAACTGACGGCCGCCGACGGCGTGCGCGTCTACGCGCAAGCCTACGAAACGGCGGACGCGAAGGCCCCGACGATCTTACTATTTCATCAGGCGGGCTCGAGTAAGACCGAGTACGCCACCATCGCGCCGCGCCTGAACCAGCTCGGCTTCAACGCCCTCGCGATCGACCAGCGCTCGGGCGGAGATCTCTTCCAGCCTCCAAATGAGACGGTCCTCAATCTCGGCCGTAGCACCAACAAATACGAGGAAGTCGTGCCGGATATGGAAGCGGCCCTCACTTGGGCCGAGAAGATCCATCCCGGCTCAAAGATCTACCTCTGGGGCAGCAGCTATTCGGCGTCGCTCGTCTTTCTGCTGGCGGAAAAGCACCCCAAAGAGATTTTCGCCGTGATCGCATTTTCGCCGGCCGAGTATCTTTCCGACAAGAGCGCGGTCCATCGCGCCGCCAGCAAAGTCCATGTCCCGGTCTTCATCGATTCCGCCCCGCAAGAGATCGCTGCGGCACGCTCCATCTTCGACGCGGTTCCATCGAAACTCAAAACGCAGTACAAACCGCGTGCAGGCGTTCACGGTTCGTCGACGCTCCGCGTCGATCGCGATCCGGCAGGCTCGGAACTCAACTGGAACGCTGTGACCCGCTTCTTACGCTCGTTACCGCGCTAGCGTACTAGCTCTTCGTGCTAAAGCCGATGTGGTTGCGCCGGCGGGGCGGCTCTTCGACGGTGAACCGCACCTGCGATCGCCCGTTGGCAGAGCGCGCCTCGAGTTCGTAAGCGCCGCTGCGTACATCCCACAAATAGTCCCCGCCGACCGGGACGATCGGCTTGCCGTTGAGCGCGACGCTCAATCGCGAGCCCAACGGCCCGGCGATTTCGAACTTTAGTCGTTGGGATGGACCGCCGCGCGAATCGTATACGAATACGTCGCCGTCATGAGGAAAGAGAATGCGCGTTTCAAGGTGCGCACGAAACGGCTGGTGGAGCAGCCATTCGTCGTATTCACCTCCCCGGGCATTCGCCGGCGCAGCTTCTTGCGACCAGCGGTGCAGATCGTCGCGGTCGAGCCACTCGCTCACGACGGCGCGGCAGCCGCCTGACGGCGAGGGCCGCTGCCCCGTCTCCGCGCAAATCGGCTTCCGAACATGGTCGCGCGGCGGCGCAAACGGCGGCGGGTCGCCCTGTTTGTACAATTCGCGCATAATGCGCGCCCAAATGGGTGCGGCGCCGCTCACTCCGGTGACACCCCGCATCGGCGAACCATCGAAGTTGCCGACCCAAACCGCGACGGTGAAGTCACGCGTGTAACCGGCCGCCCACGTGTCGCGAAAGTCCGAAGAGGTCCCGGTCTTCACCGCCGCCGGGAACGGCAACGTCAGGATCGAGTCGACGCCGAAGGCCTCCGCACGCGCGTGAGGGTCGGAGAGAACGTCGGTCACCAGCGACCAGGCGGCGCCTGAGGCCGCGTCTGCACGAGGATCGGCGATCTTGCGCTCGCGCTCGCCGGCAGTTTCGACCATCTCGACGGGATCGCCGTCGCGGGCCAGCGTCGCGTAGGCGCGTGCGAGCTCAGCCAGGGTCACCTCTCCGCCGCCCAGAGTCAGGCCCAAACCGTAGTACTCGGCGGGCTTTGTCAGGTGCGCAAATCCGAGGTCGCGCAGACGCGTCCGGAAGGTCTCGACGCCGACCCGCTCGAGGACACGCACCGCCGGCACGTTCAGGGAATTCGCGAGCGCTATGCGAGGGCGCACCGGGCCCAAGAATCGATTCGAGTAGTCCACCGGCTCGTAGATGCGAGCGCCGGGAAGCGCGTAGGCTGCCGGGACGTCGGCGAGGATCGTGTCGGGCCGGATATCGCGTCGCTCGAGAGCGAGTTCGTAAAGGAAGGGCTTTAATGCCGAGCCGGGCTGTCGCAAAGCTTGAACGCCGTCGTTCCGTCCGAGATCGTCGTCTGCGAAATAGTTCGGCGAACCCGCGTAGGCGAGGACCTCGCCGCTGCGATTGTCGAGAACGATCGCCGCGCCGTGATGGACGGCATTGCTCGAAAGCGCTGCGACCACTTCGCGGACTTGCGCCTCGACGAACTCTTGTAGCGGACGGTCGAGCGTCGTCCGCACGCGCGCGGTCGCGTCCGGGACGTTCGGCAGGAGGTGAAAGAGGAAGTGCGGCGCGGCGACGATGCCGGCGGCTTGCGGTCGCAGCGCGATGTGTTCGGAAGCCGCGCGAGCCTCTTCGAGCGAGTCGATTGCGCCGGTCGCGCGCATCCGTCCGAGGACGTATTGCTGGCGTGCCTTGAGCGCGGCCCAGTGGCGGTATGGATCGAGCCTGACGGGATCGTTGGGGAGCGCCGCAAGGAGAGCTGCCTGGGCGAGGTCCAGCCGCAGCGCGTCGATCCCGAAGTAGGTCAGCGCGGCCGCCTCGACGCCATACACATTCGAACCCATCGGCGCGCGGTTACAGTACTCGGCGAGGATCTCGCGCTTCGAAAGTCCCTCCTCGAGACGCTGCGCGAGCCAGACCTCGCGTAGCTTTCCGATCGCCCCGGGCGGCACGGGTTCGATCAGACGCGCGACTTGCATCGATAACGTCGACGCCCCGCCTGGGAGACGTCGCTCTTTGAGGGCCTGCAACGATGCTCGCGCCAGCGCAGGCACGTCGACGGCGCCATGACTTACAAACCGATGGTCTTCGACCGCGATGACCGCCCGCATGAAATTCGGCGCGACGCGCTCGAGGGGGACGGCGACGGTTCGACGCTCACCGCGCCCGACGATCGCACCCAAAAATAGCCCGTTTCGATCGACGAATTCGAGCGCGCGCGCGTCGTGCGGTAGCGGTGCCGGGTAAAGCGGACGAAGTGCGTACGCCAACGCAAGAAGCGTCGCACCGAGCAGCGTCACAATGATTCGCCGCGCAACGCTCGAAGAGGCGCGAAGGGGAGTCGTGTTCGATGCGTTATGCATTTGTTGTTACCGGTTTTCTGTTGGCGGCTTCGGCGACGAGTTGCGGGAGTCCGGGGAAACCGGGAGGCACCGCGACGCCATTTCCGGCCGTGTCTCCGATCGGCCGGAGCGTGCTCCCGAGTTGGATCGTCGAAACTTCACCCAACGGCACCGCCCAGTCGGGCGCGCAGATCCGCGTCCGCTTCAAGAACGACGTGATCCCGCTCGATGTGTTGGAATCGCCCGACCGCCAGTCGGCTCTCACGCATTTCGCGCTCGTGCCGGCGCTGCCGGGCCGGTTTCTCTTCCTGACACCGCGCATGGTCGGCTTCGAAAGCGACGTACCGATCCCGAACGCGACCCGCGTCCGCGTCACGGTCAGCGCCGGCCTCGCAGATCTCAAGGGAAACACGCTCGCGAAGGACCTCTCCTGGACGTTTCAAACGCAGCCGATCGAACTCACCGGTCTCACCGGCAGTGACAAGAACGATGACCTCGAGCCTGTCGGCCTTCGTCCTAGCGTGACCCTATGGTCGAACACCGAACTCGACCAGAATTCGCTAGCGGCGCACACGACGCTGCTCGACTCGTCCGACCCGAACGCGAAACCGGCGAACGTCTCGATCGTCCCCAAAGCGAGCCCCTCACCGACCTACGCGTGGCAAGCGGCGGGCGCTAACCAAGAGCAGTCGCTCTACTATGCATTGCGGCCGAACGCGGATTTGCCGGGTGCACGAACGTACCGGATCGTCGTCGCGGAGGGCGTCGCGCCCGCACTGGGCAACCTCCCGACGACAACCCAATCTGATGGGAAGGTTCGCGTCTACGGACCGCTCACGTTCCAAAGCGTCGCTTCAAGCGGAGCCATGGGCGACGGAAGCGACCGATTTGCGGGCGGCGCGCCCATTCTCAACTTTTCGAACGGCCTCGACGCGGCCAGCGCACAGAAGGCCGTGACGATCGCGCCCAGTCCCAATCCCGGCCTCCCCGTAACTGCGGTGGACGACGGAGATTCGAGAATTCGGATCAATCCGTACGTTCTCAATCCGCGGACGCATTACACGCTGTCGGTCGCTACGACGCTCAAAGATCGATTCGGGCAGAATCTCGACAAACCGGCGACTACGTCGTTCGATACGAGCGACCTCGTCGCCGACATTTGGACACCGAGCGGACTGAACGTCTTCCCCGCCGATGCGAATTTGCAGCTGAACGTCGAAACGACCAACCTTCCCGACGGCACGTATCAAGCCGGTTACCGAACCGTTCAACCGCAAGAACTGATCGCCCACGACGAAAACAACCCCGACGCGTTTCTCCCGCCACGCAGCGGCTGGAGCCGGAACGCCGCGCCAAAAAGTCTCAACTCCGCGGTCGATACGCCGGTCGCGCTCCGCGGGAAGCTCGGCGGCCCGACGGGGATGCTCGCGTACGGGGTCTCCGCCAAGACAATGCAGACGGCGCGAGGCTGGCAGTATCCGACGCTCAGCGGCCTCGTGCAGTTGACCGACATCGGAATCTTCGCGCAATGGTTCCCAAACGCCGGAATCGTCCGAACCGCGCGGCTCTCCGACGGCAAACCGCTCGCCGGCGCGAAGGTGGAGATCTACGAATCATCGACCGAAATCTACGCAGCCGCGAAGCGCAGCTCGACGATTCCGTGCGCCACCGGTACCACCGATGCCGCCGGCAACCTCGAACTCCGGGGCGCGGCCTTTGCGGCCTGCGCCAGTACGTCGCCGGACGCGCAGAGCGGACCGCCGCTGCTGGTCGTCGTTCACGACGGCGCCGATTGGGCGTTCGTGCGCACGGACTCGTATAGCGGGGCGTATGGCGCGGGCTTCGATGGGGGCTGGTCCGCCGGCGCGCCCCAATCGCACGGAACCATCGTTTCAGATCGCACGCTCTACCAGCCCGGCGAGACCGCGCAATTCGCCGGCATTGCATATTTCGACGAGAACGGCGCGCTCGTTCGCGGCCGCGCAGCATCGTACCGGGTGTCGATCGCCGATCCCAGCGGGAAGAAGACCATCCTCGGAGCTCGCGCGCCCGACGCGTTCGGATCGTTCACGGTCGCGTTCCCGATTTCCAAGCGCGCGCCGGTCGGGTACTACGAAATCGACGCCTCGGGTACCAACGGCGAAGCGCTGAGCGGCAGTTTCCGCGTCGCAGAGTTCAAGCCGCCGAACTTCAAAGTCGAGCTGGCACTCGACGCGCGGCGCGTCACGGTCGGCGCGACCGTCAACGCCAGGACCACCAGTACCTATCTTTACGGCGCACCGGTTGGCGGTGGGAAGTCGCACTATTACGTGACGCGCACGCAGTCGTCGTACACACCGCCAGGTTGGGAACAGTTCGATTTCGGGCGCTCCTGGTTCTATCCGGAACAGCCACCGTCGGTCGATTCGGAGGTGGCGCAGAAGGACGTCGTGCTCGGTGGCGACGGTACGAGCGGCATTGCCGTGAACGTTTCGAGCGATCTCCCGTACGCGATGGACTATCGCGTCGATTCCGAGACGACCGACGTCTCGAATCTCTCGGTCGCCGACTCGCAAACGTTCATCGCCTTCCCGGGCGACGCTATCGTCGGTTTGCGCGGTGATTTCGTCGCGACCGCCGGCGAACCGTTCAAGGTCGATGCGATCGTCCTCGGCCTCGACGGCAAGCCGCGCAGCGACAAGAAACTCAAACTCGTCCTGCAAGAGCGCACCTTCAACAGCGCGACGCAGCTGGTGGAAGGGAGCGAGACGCCGCGCGACTCGGTCCACTACAGCGACGTCGCGACGCAGGAGGCCACGCCGGGAAGCTCGCCGGCGACGGTGACCTTTACGGCGGCGAAACCGGGCTCGTACCGCGTTCGCGCCAACTTCAGCGGATCGTCGAGCGATGCTACCGCGACCGATCACGACGTCTGGATCTCGGGTGAAGGCGAATTTTCTTGGGGCAACGACCAAAAGCTGATCGTCAAGCTCGACAAGAAGATCTACCGGACCGGCGACACGGCGCGGGCTCTGATCCAATCGCCGTACGCCGACGCGGACCTATTTTTTGCCGTCGTTCGCCACGGGGTGCTCTATCGGAAAACCCTTTCGGTTCACGGTCCCGCGCCGCAAGTGCGCTTCACCGTGACCCCGGAGATGTTGCCGAACGCGGCGGTCGAGGCGGTCCTCGTGCGGCGCGGCAAACCGCTGGCGCAAGGCATCCCGCCGGGCCTCAACAAGAACAAGCTCGCCCGCGCCGGTTTCATCTCGTTCAACGTCGCGCTCGATGCGAAGTATCTCAAGGTCGAGGTCAAGCCGAGCGTCGCGCAGCCGGGGCCAGGTGCCAAACAGCACCTGACGTTCCGAGTGACCGACCGAAACGGAAGGGCCGCCGCCGGTGAGCTCGCCGTTGCCGTCGTCAACGACGCGGTCTTGAACTTGACCGGCTACCGCTTCCCGGACGTCGTGCAGATCGTCTACGCCGATCAACCGATCTCGACACGCTTCGCCGACAACCGTGCGCTCGTGACGCTCTTGACCGAGCACAAATATGTCAACAAGGGCTTCGGGTTCGGCGGGGGGCTTTCGGCCGGCGCCGGCAGCACCCGAGTGCGTACCAATTTCCAGCCCATCGCCTATTGGAACGGCGCTCTGCAGACCGACGCCTCCGGCAACGCAAGCGTCGATTTCAAGTTGCCGGACGACCTCACCACCTGGCGCGTCATGGCGATCGCGATGACGGCGGACGCGCGGTTCGGAAACGGCGAAACCACCTTCATCGCGACCAAGCCGCTGGTGACCAACCCGATCGTTCCGCAATTCGCGCGGCCCGGCGACGCGTTCTCGCTCGGCGTCTCGGTAACGAACATCGCCAAGAGCAAAGGCGACGTCGCTCTGCAGGCGACGCTCGCCGGTGGGCTGACTTTCGCCGACGGCAGCCGCAGCAAATCATTGCAGTCCGCGACGCAGGGCCTCGTCTCCGCCTACCGCTTCGACGTCAACGCGAACGGCGCCGAGGATGCGAACGTCAAGTTCGTTACCAGCCTCGGCACGAACGCGGATGCGTTTGCCGTCCCGCTGCAACTTCGGACGAACGACGTTCTCGAGACGGTTGCGACGACCGGCGCGACGGCGGCGAACGCCGACGTCCCGCTCGACGTCCCGCAGTCGCCGATCGGCGGGTTGGAGCTCACCCTCGCGAGCACCATGCTCGCCGAGCTGAACGGCCCGCAACAGCTCTTGAAATTGGATCGGGGCGCGCCCTTTGCGACCGCAATCGCGAGCCGGATCGCGATCGCGGCAGACACCATCATGCTCGATCGTCAGTCGGGTGGCGCTTCCTCGATTCCCGGGTTGCAGAAAACTCTGTTGGCCGATCTCGACCTGCTCGAAACGCAGGCTCTGCCCGACGGTTCTTACGCACCCTGGCCCGGCGCGAAACACGGCGACATCTGGTCGACCGCGTTCATCGCCACGCAGCTTCAGCAAGCTCGATCGGCCGGGTA
>Ga0209009_1000185_pt1 | contig 25539 bp, 25 predicted proteins | sample BlaSpr_A8_OM3_M2_FD_187979 | JGI IMG/M metagenome (GOLD analysis project Ga0209009, IMG submission 187979) | Forest soil microbial communities from Thunder Bay, Ontario, Canada - Black Spruce, Ontario site 2_A8_OM3_M2 (SPAdes) (version 2) | ecosystem: Environmental > Terrestrial > Soil > Boreal... | reverse complement strand
GCTCACCGGCCCCGATTGCCACCCGCATGCCGATGCCGCCCCCGCCGGCGGCGGCCTTGACCATCACCGGGTAGCCGATTCGTTCCGCTTCGCGAACCGCGGCACCTTCATCGGCGAGCGCGGCTGTTCCGGGCACGACCGGGACGCCGGCCTCGACCATGCGGCGGCGGGCTTCGACTTTGTCGCCCATGGCCCGCATGCTGGGCGCCGTCGGCCCGATAAAGGTCAGCCCGCTCCTGGCGCAGGCCTCCGCGAAGGCCGGATTCTCAGATAGAAAGCCATAACCGGGATGGATGGCATCGGCGCCATGTTCTTTTGCCACGCGCACCAACTGCTCGATATCGAGATAGGCCTGTCGCGGCGTCGCGCCGGTGAGGGCGACCCGCTCGTCGGCAAAAAGCACGTGCGGGGTGCGCGCATCCGGTTCGGCATAGACGGCGACCGTCGGGATGCCCATCTCTCGGCAGGTCCGCATCACGCGAAGTGCGATCTCGCTGCGGTTCGCGACGAGAACCTTGGTGACGCTAGCCAATCGTCATCAACACTTCGTTTGGGGCGACGATGGCGCCCTCTTTGGCGAACACCTCGCGCACCGTCCCGCCGACGGTCGCCACGATGTCGTTCTGCATCTTCATCGCTTCCAGGACCACGACCACGTCACCGAGACGGACCTTGTCGCCCTTGGCGACCTTGACCTTGACCACCATGCCCTGCATCGGTGCCTGGATCGCTCCATCGCCGCCGCTACGCTGCGCGGGCGTCGGGCCTGATGCCGCGGCAGCAGGCGCACCAGCGCCCGCCGCGACGCCATCGCCGAGGATCCGAACGCGGTACGGCTCGCCGTCGACCTCGACTGTGAACTCGCGGCCCGGCGATTCGGCGGAGGCGGGCGCTGCAGCAGCGGCCGCGGCCGGCGGCGGCGCAGGCTTTTGCTCCGGTGTGGACGGCGGCGCCGACACGGCAGCCGCCTCGGCCCGGACTCCTTCCGGCCGCAGGATATTGGGCGCATCCTCGGGAAACAAGATGTAGGTCAGGACCTGGTCGATCCCGGTCGCCGTCAGGCCTTGCTTGCGCATCTGGCGGCGGGCCCGATCGATCCCGGGCTGTAAGAGGTCCGCGGGCCGCAGCGTGATCGCGTCCGACGGACCGAGCGCGCGCTTGCGGACCTCGGGATCGATGGGCCCGGGCGGCGAACCGTACAGTCCCTTGACGTAGTCCCTGAAGGGCTGGTCGATGTGCTGGTAGCGCTTGTCGCTGAGCGTGTTGGCCAAGGCCTGGTTCGCCGCGATTCGATTGATCGGCGCGGCCATCGGCGGATACCCCATTTCCTGGCGGACCAGCAGCAGCTCCTCGAGCAGCCGGTCGTATCGATCGACCGCATTGCGTTCACGCAGGTTGCGGATCAGAACCGCCAGGACGGGGGCTGGCAATTGGTGCTGCAGGACGAAGACGTCGTTCCGAAACGCGATCGGGTCCTGGAACTCGAGGTACTCGTCGTGGATCTCGTCGAAGTAACGGCTCGCCTGGCTGATCAGATTGAGGTCCAAGCCCGTGTCATACGGCCCGTCGCGAAGACTCGCCACCATGGTTTCTGTCGCCGGCTGCGAGGCGCCCCAGGCGAGGGCCGAGAGGGCGGTATCGATGCCGGTAGCGCCGGCTTCGATTGCCGCGAAGTACGAAATGGGCGCGAGCGCGGTCGTCGAGTGGGAGTGAACACTGACGGGCAGCTTGGTGGCGCTCGCGATCGCGCTGACCAGCGCCCGGGCCTCGATCGGCGCCAGGATACCGGCGACGTCCTCGATCCCGATCCAATCCGCGCCCATGGCTTTCAGCCGGCCGGCCGATTTGACGGTGCGGGCCTCGTCGACCACCGGGCTCGGGCTGTAGACGAGCGCTCCGATGACGCTCGCCCCTGCTTTATGTGCCGCTTCAAGGGGCACCTCGAGGTTCCGCAGGTCGTTGAGCGGGTCGAACATTTTGATGATGCGAATGCCGTCTTCGACCGCCTGCTCGATGAAGGCGCGGACCACGTCGTCGGGCTGGTGCGCCTGCCCGAGCAGCGTTTGGCCGCGAATCAACATCTGCAGCGGCGTCTTGACGATCGCGGCCCGCAGCGCGCGGAGTCGTTGCCACGGATCTTCCTTCAGAGCGCGGACCGAGGCAGCGAACGTCCAACCGCCCCAGGCATCGAGGGCGTGGTACCCGATGTCGTCCAGGGTCTTGGCGATCGGCAGCACGTGCTGCAGCTTGAGGCGACCCTGGATGAGGCTCTGCTGCGCGTCGCGCAGCACGGTCTCGGTGATCAAGACCCTGGGCACGGCGCTAATTGTATTCCGGCGTTTTTAGCCCGGCTTTCGGGGCGTCGCCCCACGCGAGCCGCGCTCGGGGCGTCGCCCCTCGCGAGCCGCGCTTTGGTGCGATGCGAGCGATTGAGACGTTCTTAGTGCGAAGCGAGCGTTTGAGACGTTCCTCGATTCGCCTCCCGTCGCTTGACCAGTTTGTCTCTGGCGGTCGGATCGTTGAGCGCGAGGATCGCCATCGCCAGGTGGGCGGCGTTTCTCGCTCCCGCCTCACCGATGGCGACCGTGGCGACCGGGATGCCGGCCGGCATCTGCGCCATCGAGAGCAGCGCGTCCAGCCCACCGAGCGCACCGCCCGACATGGGCACGCCGATGACGGGCAAGACGCTCCAGGCGGCGACCACGCCAGGGAGGTGGGCCGCGCCGCCCGCGGCCGCGACCAGCACTTTCATGCCGCGGCCTTCAGCCTGGGTCGCCCAGGTCCGGCATCCCTCGGGGTCGCGATGGGCCGAGCGGACGACAACCTCATATGGCACGCCGTAGGCGTCGAGGACCTCACAGCAGCGTTGCATCGTCGGACGGTCCGACTCGCTGCCCATCACGATGCCGACCAGTGGCGCCTCGCTCATGGGAGGGCCGGCGCTCCCAGCTCGCGCAAGGCGAGGTCACGGCGGAAGGTCATGCCCTGGAAGGCGATGCGATCGACGTTGCGATAAGCCCGCTCGCGGGCCTGCGCCATCGATGCGCCGAGCGCCACCACCGTGAGCACCCGCCCGCCCGCGGTGAGGTAGCCGGCTGCACCGGCGGTCGTCCCGGCGTGGAAGGCGAGGACCCCGGGCTCGAGCGTTCCCAGCCCGTCGATCGGATAGCCGGTCTGATATGTCCCCGGATAGCCACGCGAGGCCAGGACGACACCGACGCTCGCGGACGGCGACCACGACGGTGCCACGCCGTCCAGGTCGCCGCGGGCGGTTGCCTCGAGGAGCGGGACGAGGTCATCAGTTAGCCGCGGCAGGACGACCTGAGCCTCCGGGTCACCGAAACGGGCGTTGAACTCGAGCACCTGCACGCCCGACGGAGTGATCATCAGTCCTGCATAGAGGCAGCCGCGATACGGCGTGCCCTCTTCGCGCAGCACCCGCGCGACCGGCCGCAGCACCGTGTCCAGGGCACGCGCGACGTCGTCGTCATCGAAGAACGAGACCGGCGAGTAGCCGCCCATGCCACCGGAGTTGGGGCCTTTGTCGTCATCGAGCGCGCGCTTGTAGTCACAGGCCGGCGGCAGGGGCACCACGCGCTCGCCGTCGACCAGCGCCATCAGCGAAACCTCACGACCATCGATCTTCTCTTCGAGCACGATCCGGTCGGCGGCGGCGCCGACGGTCTTGCGCAGCATCAAGGTGTCGATACATTCGAGTGTCTCGTCGGCGTCGCGCGGGACCAGCGTGCCCTTCCCCTTGGCGAGCCCGTCCGCCTTGACCACGAAGGCCCGTCGCTCGCCCCGGACGAAATCCTTGGCGATGGCCGGGTCCTCGAAGACCCGGTAGGCAGGCGTGCGGACTCCGGCCCTGGCCATCAGCGATTTCGCAAACGCTTTGCTGCTCTCGATCCGGCCGGCCGCTTTCGTCGGGCCGAAGACCAATCGCCTGGACTGCGCCAGGCGGTCGGCGAGTCCGGCGTCAACGGCCGCCTCGGGCCCGATCACGGTCAACCCGATGTCGCGCTCGGAGACGAAACGCGCGATGCCATCGACGTCGGTTGCCTGCAGTCCGGTGTTGACGGCGATCGCCGCCGTGGCAGCATTGCCCGGCGCGCAGTAGACCGCGTTCGTCAGCGGACTCTGCAGCGCCTTCCAGGTCAGGGCATGCTCCCGCGCACCGGCGCCGACGACCAGGACGTTCATTCCCATTCGATGGTCGAAGGCGGCTTCGAGGAGATGTCGTAGACGACGCGGTTCACGCCAGGAACCTCGTTGACGATCCGGGTGGAGATCTTCGCCAGCACCTCGTAGGGCAAGCGGGCCCAGTCGGCCGTCATTCCATCCTCGCTCTGGACGGCGCGCACCGCGACCACATTGCCGTAGGTGCGGTAGTCGCCCATCACGCCGACGCTCTGCAGCGGCGTCAGGATCGCGAACGACTGCCAGAGCGAGCGATAGAGCCCGGCCGCCTTGATCTCGTCGACCACGATCCAGTCCGCCGCCCGCAGCGTCTCCAGGCGCTCGCGCGTGACCTCGCCGATGATGCGAACAGCGAGTCCGGGGCCGGGGAAGGGTTGGCGATGCACCATATCGTCGGGAAGGCCGAGCGCGGCGCCGATGGCGCGCACCTCATCCTTGAAGAGATACCGAAGGGGCTCGACCAGCTTGAAGCGCAGGTCGGCAGGGAGGCCGCCAACGTTGTGGTGCGTCTTGATCCGGTGGGCGTTGTGGGTGTCGTGGCTGGTGCTCTCGATGACGTCGGGATAGAGGGTCCCCTGCGCCAGGAAGTCGACACCGGTCAGCGAGGCCGCCTCGGCTTCGAAGACCTTGATAAAGGTGGCGCCGATCCGCTTTCGCTTTTCTTCAGGATCGATGACACCCTGTAAGGCGGCCAGGAATTCCCTGCTGGCGTCGACCGCTTTCAGCTCGATGCCGAGGTGACGCTGCATCACCTCCTCGACGCGCCGCCGTTCGTCACGACGGAGCAAGCCGTTGTCGACCATCAGGCAGGTCAGCCGGCCGGGGATGGCACGGTGGACCAGCGTGGCGCAGACGGCGGAATCGACGCCGCCGGAGAGGGCACAGAGAACACGGCCGTCGCCGACCTGCGCCCGGATGGTTTCGGTCGCCTGCTCGATGAAGGCGGCCGGCTTCCAGGTGCCACGGCAACCCGCGACCTGGTAGAGAAAGTTGCGCAGAATCTCCCGACCCTGCGGGGTGTGGATCACCTCGGGATGAAAGGCGATGCCGAAGCGCCCGGCGTCATCGGCCATGGCCGCGATCGTCGAGTTCTCGGACTCCGCCAGGCGGCGGAACCCCGCCGGAGCCTCGAGGATGGTGTCGCCGTGGCTCATCCAGACCGGCAGCTGCGCCGGCAGGTCGAGAAAAAGGCCGGCTTGCTCCCCGACCTGGACGTTCGCCGGGCCGTACTCCCGTTTGCCCGCGGGCGCCACCGTGCCGCCAAGCTGATACGCGAGCAGCTGCATGCCGTAGCAGATGCCCAGCACCGGCACGCCCGCATCGAGGGCCGCCGGGTCGCAGCGCGGGGCGCCGTCCTCGTAGACGCTCGCCGGGCCGCCAGAAAGGATGAGGGCGCTGGGGGCACGATCGCGGATCGCCTCCCACGGCGTCGTCCCGGGAATCAACTCGCAATAGACGCCGGCTTCTCGGACCCGTCGGGCAATCAGCTGGCTGTACTGCGAACCGAAGTCCAGGACGAGCACGAGGTCCTGAGCCCCCACCCTGCCCTCCCCCAGCGGGGGAGGGAAATTGTCCGCGTGCGGCGAACGGGAATTGTCGGCGAGCGGGTGTTGCTGGAGGGTCGACGCTCGAGCGACCGCTAGGTTCCCATGCCCACTTGCTGGGCTTGCTGAAAGAGCTTCCCCTCGTTCTGGATCGCCGGGGCGATCACCAGCTCGGTCAACTGGAACTCGCGAAGCGTCGAGGCGCCACAGACCCCCATGGCCGAGCGCAAGGCGCCGACCAGGTTCTGGGTGCCGTCGTCCACGCGGGCCGGCCCCAGCAGGACTTCGCGCAGGGTGCCACGCTGGCCAACTTTGATCCGCGTCCCGCGCGGCAGGTTCGGGTCGGGGGTCGCCATCCCCCAGTGGTAGCCGCCGCCGGCGGCGTCCATCGTCCCAGCGAAGATCGACCCGACCATCACGGCATCGGCCCCGGAGGCGAAGGCCTTGGCGATGTCCCCGCCGACTCGCATCCCGCCATCGGTGATGACCTGCACACGACGGCCGGTCTCGCTCAAGTAGGTCTCGCGGGCAGCGGCCACGTCGCTGGTCGCGGTGACCTGTGGCACGCCGACGCCGAGCACACCTCGCGTCGTACAGGCCGCACCCGGTCCAACGCCGACCAGGATGCCGGCGATCCCGGTTTGCATCAACTCGAGTGCCGTCTCGTACTCGACGCAGTTGCCGGCGACCACCGGGATCGACAGCTCGGCGCACAGCTTCTCGAAGGAGAGCTGCTCGTAGGAGCGCGAAATGTGCCGGGCCGTGAGCACCGTGCCTTGCACCACGTAGCAGTCGGCGCCCGCTTCCTGCACCACGCCGGCTCGACGGCGGGCCTGGGCTGGGACGGTCGACACGCCGACCGGGACTCGTGCGCGCTTGACGGCGGTGATCCGCTCCCCGATCAGCTGTTCGCGGACCGGCGCCTGGTAGACCTTCTGTAGCAGGGCGTTGATCCGTTCGCGCGGGGCCTCGGCGATCTCGCCCAGAATGCTGGTCGGGTCTGCGTAGCGGGTCTGCAAGCCGTCGAGGTTGAGGACCGCCATCCCCCCGAGCCGCCCCATCTCGATCGCGAAGCGCACATCGACCACGCCGTCCATGGCCGCCGCCAGGATCGGCACCTCCAGGCGCAAGGCGCCCAACTGGAACGAGCTGTCGACCTCTTCGGGGTTGATGGTCACGCGGCCCGGCACCAGCGCGACCTCGTCGAAGCCGTAGGCCCGGCGGGCTCGCTTGAAGCGGCCGAGCTCGAAGGTATCGATCGTCTCAAACGGCGAGGGTTTCAGGGGCGCACGCACAGTCATCGAGGTCGCCTCCGATGCCGTGTCGAGCTCAAAGGGTATGCGTGTACCTCAGAACGAGCTGGTTTTCGGGGATTATAACGGATGGCTTCGCAAATGGAACAACAAATTTCCGCATCGGCGCGAGTCCAGGCCGCGCTCACCGCGGCCGGCGTGGATGCCCGAATCGAGGAATTTCCGTCGTCCACTCGAACCGCGCAGGAGGCGGCGGCCACCGTGGGGACGAGCGTCGGACAGATCGTGAAGTCGCTGGTCTTCCTCGCCGGCGACGCACCGGTGGTGGCGCTCGTTTCCGGCGTCAACCGGCTCGATACCCAGCGCCTCGCCGCGCTCGCCGGCGCAACCATCGGCAAGGCCGATGCCGGCGCGGTCCGTCAGGCGACCGGCTACTCGATCGGTGGCGTGCCGCCCATCGGCTTCCCGGCGCCGCTCCCAACCTTCGTCGATCGCGATCTCTTGCAGTACGACGTCGTGTGGGCGGCGGCCGGGACTCCACGCCACGTCTTCCCCATCGCGCCGCAGGAGCTGGTGCGCATCACCGGCGGCATCGTCGTAGATCTGAAGCTCACCGAGTGAACGTAAAGAAACGAAAGCCGGGTCGGAATGGCAACGGTTCGGCGATAAGACGGACGGTGCCGACCCCGGATTTCGATTCATTGTCGATCGCGTCGAAGCTCAATTCCTCGAAGCCACTCTCCGCGAACCAGCTCCGAATCCGGGGCGTCAGGTCTGGCTCGTTGCGATGCCGCGTCCAGATGACCGAGGCTCCGGTCTGGCAGAGCATCGAGAGGTTGCGCACGGTGCGCTCGAGGTCCTGGTCCGAAATATTGCCGAAGATCCCGCATGCCAGGACGATGTCGGCCGGCACAACAGGCGCGTAAATATCGCTGACTGCCGCGTCGCCCTCGATGATGTCGACCTGCGCTTGACCGGTCCGCGCTGCGCCCGCCCGCGCCACTTCAACGTTGCGGTGATCGAGCTCCACGAGAACCGCCGTCACATCGCCACGCCGCGGGTGGGCGGGCAGGACGCCAAACAGGTCGCGACCCTGGCCGGCGCACATGCTGATTAGCCGAACGGCGCCCGGCGGGGCGGCCGAAAGACGCTCGGCGAGGCGGCGCTGCACGATGACCAGCCGCTGCGCCAACGTACTGGTCGGATCGTCGTACTGGCGGTGCCAGGCCTCGTAGTCTCTAACTACGCGCTCGCCTTTCCACGCCGGGGCTCGCTGATCCGCTCGCCTTTCCACGCCGGGGCTCGCTGATTAGGGGTAGATGCCGCGGATGGTGGTCGCCTGGGCGACCTTGTCGACCGCCAGTACGTAGGCCGCGGTCCGCATCATGACTTTCTTTTCCAGGCTCACCTTCAACACGTTGTCGAACGCCCGCAGCATGATCCGCTCCAACCGCTCATTGATATCGTGCTCGTCCCAGAAGAACTCCTGAAGGTCTTGGACCCACTCGAAGTACGAGACCGTGACACCCCCAGCGTTGGCCAGGATGTCGGGGATGACGAAGATGCCCTTCTTGTAGAGGATCTCGTCCGCCTCCGGCGACGTCGGCCCGTTGGCGCCTTCGCAAATGACCTTGGCCTTGATCCGGTTGGCGTTGCCGCGGTGGATTTGATTCTCGAGCGCCGCCGGAACCAGGACGGTGACCGGCAGCTCGAGTAGCTCCTCGTTGCTGATGAAGGTGCAGATCTTCTGGCGCAACCGGCCGGTGAGCTCTTTCTCGCGCACGACCTCGTCGAGCTCGATGCCGTCCTCGTTGTAGCACGCGCCGTTCGAGTCGCTGACCGCGATCACCTTGCAGCCCTTTTGGGCCAGCAGCTTGGCGGTGGTGTAACCCACGTTGCCGACACCCTGGACGGCGACCGTCGCGTCCTCGGGGCGGATCCCCAGGTGTTTCAGGGCCGCCAGCGTGGTCAGCATGCAGCCGCGACCCGTGGCTTCCGGGCGGCCTTCCGATCCGCCGATGCCCAGCGGCTTCCCGGTCACGACCGCCGGCACCGAATGGCCCGCCTGCATGCTGATCGTGTCCATCATCCAGGCCATGATCTGGGCGTTGGTGTTGACGTCCGGGGCCGGGATGTCACGGTCCGGTCCGATCACGATGCTGATCTCGCTCGTGTAGCGACGGGTGAGATTCTCGAGCTCGTTACGGCTGAGATTCTTGGGGTCCACGACGACGCCCCCTTTGGCCCCACCGTAGGGAATGCCCACCACGGCGCACTTCCACGTCATCCACATGGCCAAGGCTTTGACTTCTTCCCGGGTGACGCCGGGGTGGTAGCGAATCCCACCCTTGGCGGGGCCCCGGTCGATGTTGTGATGAATGCGATAGCCGGTGAACATCTGCACGGTGTGGTCGTCCATCATGACCGGAAAGGTGACGATCAGCTCGCGCTTGCACTCGCGCAGGACGCGCCTCATGTTCGGATCCAGGCCGAGCACCTCGGCCGCGATATCGAATTGGCGCTGGGCCATCGTCCATGGATTCGCCGCCTCTGGCACTGCCTCGGCGAAGCCCCTGCTCGGCATCGCCTCTACCTTCTGGGCCATGATTCCTCCTGCCTGTCTTACGCTGGCCAATCGGCCTAACTGGGCGCTCGGCACCCATTACACTACACGGCACCGTGACGCCGCGGATGACCGTCCTGGCAAGCGTTTCGCTTGCGACTTTCCTCGTCGCGGGACTCGCCGCCACCCAGTTCCGAAGCCAGCCGCTACCGCCTTCCAACCGTGTGGCCCGCGAACAAGCGCTGCGGCAGAGCGTCAACCAGCTGCAAGACCAGAACAGCACACTCAAGGCTCGCGTCCAGGCCCTCGAGGCGGGCGTCAAAGCCGGCGAAGATGAGAGCGCCCGTCGGTCGAGCGCCGCCCAGGAAGTCAAGGCCCAGCTCGACGAGCAAAAGACGTACGCAGGACTTAGCGCCCTGCACGGACCCGGGCTGACCGTTCTCCTACATGACGGGACGGATCCCAACAGTTCGGCGGATCACTCGCTCGGCTGGACGATCCATTACCAGGACCTGCAGGACATCGTCAACCTTCTCTGGGCGAGCGGCGCGGAGGCGATCGCCGTCAACGGCCAGCGGATCGTACCCAGCACCGCCTTCCATTACGCCGGCGTCAATATCCTGGTCAACAACGCCAGCCGCCTGAGCCCCCCGTACACCGTGATTGCCCTCGGCGATCCGCCCGCGCTGGCCAATGGCGTCGGCAATCCCGATCAGCTCGCAGAATTGAAGAGTCGCAACCGGATCTACGGACTGGGCTTTTCCTGGGTGCGGAGCACCCGGCTCAGTGTCCCGGCTTACGACGCCACCTTCCTGATGAAATATGCACAGCCGATCGGTTGAGTTGGCCGCGCGGAGCCAGCGGCTCGTCATCTTCAGCTTGATCGCGATCGGGCTCGGGTTCCTGATCGTGGTCCAGCTTCGCTCGCAGGCCGCGGTCGCCCGAACGCTGGCCAACCAGGACGACACCAGCGTGGCGCTCCTCATCAACGATCTCAACCATGCCAACAACCAGCTGATGCAGCAGAGCGCCGCGCTCGCGGAGCAACAAGCGCAGCTTCAGCAGGCGCTGACCTCGGGTGGGGCCGACTCCCAGGCGCTCTCGAAAGAGCTGTCCACGCTGCGCGAAGTCAACGGCGCGGCCCCCGTGCATGGCCCGGGGCTCGAGATCCGGATCCTGGGGCCGGTGATGGACTTCGAGCTGCAGGACGCGCTCAACAATCTCCGCAACGCCGGCGCGGAGGCGATTTCACTCAACGGCTACCGCATCGTCGGCAGCACCCCGGTCGTGAGCCGCGGCGACATCCTGATGGTCGCCGGGCACGCGGTCGGCACGCCCCTGGTCCTGCGGGTGATTGGTGACGCAGAGCAGCTGGGCCCGGCTGCCGATCTTTCCGCCAGCAGCCTCCAGACCCGTGTCCAGGTCGACATCCAGCGCCAGAGCGACCTGACGATCAGCGAGGTCGTCATCCCCAGGCCACTGATTTATGCCCAGCTCGGTCGATAGCCCCCACCCCGACCCTCCCCCGCAAGCGGGGGAGGGCGAGTGAACGTTGCTTAGACTTTGCTGATGCAGCGGATCGTCGAGTTGCGAAGCGATACCTTTACGCTCCCGACCGAATCGATGCGTCGGGCGATGGCGGCCGCCGAGGTCGGCGACGACGTTTGGGATGAAGACCCCACCATCCATCGGCTGCAGGAGCGCGCGGCCGAGATGGTCGGCAAGGAGGCCTCGCTCTTCGTTCCCAGTGGAACGATGGGCAATCTCTGCGCCCTGCTCAGCCATACCCAGCCAGGCGATGAGGTCATCGTCGAGGGTGAGTGTCACATCTTCCATTCGGAAGTGGCAGGCGCCTCGGTCGTCGGCGGCCTGCAGCTTCGTCCGCTCGAGACACCGGACGGGCGTCTACAGCCGGAGCAGGTCCGCGCCGCGATCCGCGAACCGGACATCCACCAACCAGCCACCGGCCTCCTTTGCCTGGAGAACACCCACAACCGCCGCGGCGGGACCTGCCTCAGTGCCGCGCGGACGCAGGCGCTGTGTGATGTCGCCCACGATGCGGGTTTTCCGGTGCACCTCGATGGGGCGCGGATCTTCAATGCCGCCATCGCGCTGGGCGTCGACGTCCGCCAGCTCACAGGGCCGGTCGACTCGGTGATGTTCTGCCTCTCGAAAGGCCTGAGCGCGCCGGTCGGCTCCATGCTCGCCGGATCGAAGGATTTCATCGAGCGGTGCCGCCGCATGCGCAAGATGCTGGGGGGTGGGATGCGCCAGGCGGGCGTGCTGGCGGCGGCCGGGCTATGTGCCCTCGAGGAGATGGTCGACCGGCTCGCCGACGATCACGCCAATGCTCGGCGGCTCGCTGAAGGACTGCAGGGGCTGCCCGGGATCGCGATCGATCTGGAACGGGTCGAGACGAACATGGTGTTTGGCGATTGCCAGCCGCCGCTGACGGCCGCGGCATTCATCCAGCGCTGCCGCGAGGCCGGTGTCCTACTCGACCAGGCATCGCTCTATCGCTGGCGGATGGTGACCCATCGGGGCGTGACCGCGGACGACGTGGACTACGCCATCGGTGCGGTCCGCCGCCTCTGCGCCGTGCCGCTGCGCGCGACGGGCTAGCCCCCACCCTGCCCTCCCCCAGAGGGGGAGGGGATCAGCGGATGGCGAGGCCCGTTGCCGGGTCGAACGCCGGACCGCCGAAAGTGGCGTCCGCGAGGATGAGCAGGCTGCCGAATACCTGCCAGTCGCCGCTGGTGTCGGTGACGACCCCGGCTGGGGACTGGGCGCTGCCGGCCACCGTAATGGCCAGCGGCTTATCCGGCAAGGTCCAGCTCGAAGGCGTGACCGGCAAGGCGGCATCAGCGCCGCCAAAGGCGTGCATCGCGCCGGTAGAGTCAAGCGCCAGACCGGAGTGGGTCCCGGGGAATAAGGCGCCATCGACCACCGTTGCGCCCGCGGGCAACGCCGATGCCACGCTGGTTCCGCCGGCGATCGCTCCGTCCGCCGACACCGCCATCAAGGCGCCGTCGGTTGCGGCGAGGAGCCGCACCGGGGCGCTGACCGCGAAACGGGGACCCGCTGTGCCCGTGCTGGTCCAGGTCGTTCCATCGGCCAGCAAGCGGAGCGACCCGGAGGGCAACGTGGCCACGTCGACGGCGGCGGCGGTCGACGCCGGCGCCGCGGAGACGGCGGGGTGCTCGCCGGCGAGACCGTGGATCGAGGCGTCGGCACCGAGGAGCCACGCGCCAGTGGCCGACGGATGTTCCTGCCGGACGCCCATCACCGGGGGCGCGCCGTCGGGCTGATCCGGGAGGGGGCCAAGGATGCTGCGGTCCGCCGCGGTGGGAGGGAGGCCAGCTGCGGCCGGCACGGACCCGCTGAGCACGACCGGCGCGCCGGCATTCCTGGCGGCGTCTCGTACTGTGAGTCGGAACTGGTAGTCGATGCCAGCGTCGCCGAAGAACCGCGTCGCCCCCAGACTCTTGCCGGCGGATGGCGCATCCGCCGACTGCGAGAACCACGGTCGGTACGCGGACGATCCCGCCGCGACCTCGATCGTGACGTCCTTGACGCCAGACAGGCTGTCGCTGCTGGACCAGTGGAGATTCAACGCGCTCGACGTGGCTCGATCGATCTGCATGGTCGAGCTCGGCGGTTCGACGTCGTATAGATATAGGTAGGTGATGTCGGCGCTGGTGCCGGCCCGGTCGAAGACCCGCAGGTGCAGCGTGTGAGATCCCGGACCGGGCACGGCGGTCGTGCCGCTCAACGACGAGGTCCGGTGGGCGTTAGGGCCGGGATCGGCGTCCCACTGGGCCGCGTAACCGGCCACACCGTGGCCGCCGTCACGCAGCTGCCAGCTGACCGGTGGCGGCGGCCCATCACCGCCATACCAGTGGTTCCAGCGCGCCCCGCCCGGAAAGGCGAGCGGGAGCAGAAATGGCACCGGCGGGTTGCTCGTCCAGAGATAGCCCATGTCCCAGCGCCAGGGGTCTTTGCCCGGTCCGGTCCAACCGTATGGGTCGACCGAATGCCAGGGGGCGAGCAGGTCACGGACCTCGAAATGCACGTGCGGGCCAGTTGAGTTTCCAGTGCTGCCGCTGAGTGCGATCAGCTGGCCGCGCGAGACGTGCTGGCCGGGATACACGAACAGCACGTTGTTATGGAAGTAGGCGGTGCGGTCGAACGCATGGTCGATCACCACGCCCCAGCCGCCGCTGTCGCTCCATTCGCTGTAGATAACGGTGCCGTCGTCGGCGGCCACCACCGGCGTGTTCGACGGTACGGCGAAATCCGTACCGCGATGGCCGTCGTAGGCGTAGCCGGTGGCTCCATCGAAGCGGACCATGATGCCGTCTTCCTGTCGTGTCGGGTAGTGGTGGTCCGTCCAGGACGTGATCCGTGGGTTCGGGTTGGCGAAGGGCAGCGTGAGGTTTCCGTCCGCCAGTGCGGGCTGCATCGTAATGACGGACATGACGGATAGGGCCAGGGTTACGGCGACCGTTCTGTAGACCATTAAGAACCGCATTACAACAGGCCCGTAACAGGTTCTGAAAGAAAGCCGCAACAGGGTCGCGACGGGGCCGTCACGATGCGAGCTTTCTCTTGGGTCTCTAAAGGCTTTCGCATAGTGTGGCGTTGAAGTGCGAAGGAGCAATCGATCCTACCTTGCTTTGCCATGTGGTTCGCTGCCGGGCAGCGGCGATTGTAAACGCTCAGGGGACCAGGGAATGATCAAAACGCACTCACCTTTACGCAGGAAGCGGGCCCAGGCGCTGGCCGAGATGGCCGTGATGGTGCCCTTCCTGGTCATTGGCATGATGGGCATGCTGGACCTCGGCCGGGCCTTCTACTACCAGATCTCGATCACCAACGCGGTCCGGGAAGGCGCCCGCTACGCCGCGTCGCCCTATTACATGGGGTTGAACCCCAGTTGCGCGACCATCCCGCCAGCCCCCAACCCGGGCACCAACTGCGTCACCCCGGGCGACGGCCTCATCCAAGGACGGGTGCAAAATGAGCTGGCCGGCAGCCAAATCAACATTCCGGCGTCGGATATCCACGTCTTTCCTGACCAGAGCACGCGCTCGGGCAACTACACAAACGGAACGTCGAGCCAATACCCGATTCAGGTCACTGCCAGCTTCAAGTTCAACTTCATTACCCCCATCATCGGCGCGCTGATCGGTAATCCGCTAACCATCAACACCAGCGCGACCTTCAGGGCGGAGTACTGATGCGCAAGAGCCTTCTCCGCCGCCACGGCGGCCAGTCGATGGTCGAGTTCGCGGTGCTCGCCCCGATCTTCTTCCTTCTGCTGCTTGGCACCATCGACCTGGGCCGCGCCGTCTACATCTACAACACGATCTCGGACGCCGCCCGAGAAGGTGCTCGGGCCGCGATCCCCTTCGACACGCCCCTGCCAACCAACACCAACGTCATCGACGCCGTCCAGAGCAAGCTTGGAGGTGGGTTCACCCTGAGCACGGATCCATGCCTTGCCAGTCCACCGTGCGCCACTCCCACGACCCCGACAACGCCCAACACCGGGTTCATCTGGTACAGCTCCGGCATCGGCACGCCCGGCCGGGGGGCGGTCACCGTCAAGATCTCGTTCCTCTTCCAGCCCTGGGTCCCGGTGGTTCGCGACGCCGCCGGCAACGGCGTCGTCATCTCGGCGCAATCCACCATGGTGACGGAGTACTGAAATGCTAATCAAGCTTCGGAAAGACAAACGCGCACAGAGCCTTGTGATCGTGGCGCTGTCCGCGACGGCGCTCTTCGGAATCATCGCGCTCGGCCTCGATGCCGGCCGCCTCTATTTCCAGCGTCGCGACGTTCAGAACGCGGCCGATGCCGGCGCACTCGCCGGGGCACAGGAGTTGCTGCCGACGGCAGCGATCACTACGCCAACCAACGCGATGATCGCGTCGGCGGGCTGCCAGGCATCGACCTACGCGCTGGCCATCCTGCAGGACACGCCGCGCGACGGCACCAGCTGCAATCCCGCCCCCGGGGCCTACATGCCGGGGGCCTTCGGCGGCGGTATCAACGAGCCGGCCGCCCATATCTCGGCCACAGTGCAGGTCTGGACGCCGAGCCGCAACAACAACAACGAAATCCACGTCCGAGTGACCTACAACGTCCCGCTGACCTTTGCCTCCGTGCTGGGCTTCACCACCTCGGCGGTCGTCGCCGACGCCTACGCGCACGGCGGCTTCTGGAACAAGACCTACACCGTCTTCGGCTTCGACTCCGGCGGTAGCGGCAACAGCGTCAACTACGACCAGAACGGCAATGCCCAGATCGATGACGGCAACAACGGCGCCGACATCTGCGCGCCGAGCGCGACGCAGGGCAAGATGGTGTCGAACGCGAAGTGGCATGCCCCAAACCCGAACGGAGGCTGGCTCGACATGAATGGCCAGTTCTTCTATACGCAGGCCTCGGACACACACGCGCTGACCCTCTACTGGTATAGCGGCGTCACCACCGCCCAGGGCCTCGAGCCGGCACCGAACTACGAGCCACCGCTCAAGCCGGCAACGACCGACCCCGCATACACCCTGGCCAACTACGGCGGTACAACGGTCCATGTGATTTGGCCCGGAACCTACACCCATAACATCAACATCCCATTCGGCGGAGCCGGAGCGACCGATCTCTACCGATTCATGAACGGCGTTTACTACTTCCAGAGTTCCAGCCTGAACATCAGCGGCGGTACGGTGTCGAACACGCTGAGCGGGCACCCGGTCTACGGCCCCTACGGCGGCATTTCCGATCTGCCGAACGCTCCAGATCAGACCAACGGCGTCGAGTTCGTTTTCGACGGTAATGCGAGCTTCAATGCCACGACCAGCGGCGGTACCTCGCCGAGCGTGTTCTTCACCGCCCCCTCCTTTGTGTCGAGTGGCACGGACAGCATCGTCTTCTTCATCAAGGCGACCGACACGGTCAGCGGCCCCAACGGGACGCCCTGGGTCGAGCAGATCGACGGCACCAAGCCCACTTACGGCGGCTACCCCTTCCAGATCTGGGGCACCCTCTACAACGCCGACCTGAACGGCTCGCATGGCACGGGCGTCGTGATCCAGGCAGTCAACTTTGGACGCTACGCGGTCAACGGAGAGGTCGTCTCGCCGCAGGTCGACCTCGATGGCGGCAACATCCCTGGCGCCAGCGGTGCCTACACGCCGAGCACCTATCCCGGCGCCTGCCCCGGATCGCCGAGCGGATACCACCAGAACACCGCCGGCTACCTGGTGCAGTTCAACTCGCACTACGTGCCGCACTTCCGCGGCTACGCCTACCTCGTCAAGTAACTGCCCCCACCCTGCCCTCCCCCATAGGGGGAGGGAGGATCGGGGCGACTGACGCCCTACAATGCGGGGGACGTGGCGCACGCCATCTACTGCTTTCTGGACGGCGAGACGTTGCACGGTGACCAACCGAAGCGGGAGCTCGAAGCGCCGTTCGTCCAAACCGGTATCCACAACCTGGGCACCAACAACCGGGGCGCCTTCGTCCCGTTGAGCAGCCTCAAGTACGTCCTGCTCGACTCACGGGCACCGTCCAGCGAAGTCGATACCGCCCGCTACCAGCGAATCGCGATTCACTTCGTGGACCACGAGGTGCTGCGCGGCTACAGCGATCGCACCATGCGCCCGTCCCGCTACGGCGTCACGCTGTCGCTGGTCTCGCCCGACCAGAGCGAAGTCAAGGAGCTGGCTATCCCCTTCACCGCCCTCAAGGGGATCTTCTACCTCAAGACCTGGGAGGGTGGCGAATCGCCGATGCTCGAGTCGGACTGGGTGCCCCGAATCCTCGAGGCCCGCGAGCAGGAGCAGGTCCGGCAGCAATACGGCCAGAGCGGCAAGCCTCGCCACTTGATGCCGTTACTCGAAAGGATCATCCGCCGCCGGAAGATCGCCGACTAGCGCGCGATTTGCCGGTCGTGGAAACCCCTGATATGTTGAAGCCTGAGATGCAGCCTGCCGCCCCTCGGCCGGAGGCGGCGGCCCCACGGTCCGCCCTTCGGGAGCGACTGCTCGACCCACGCACACTCATCTCGTTCGCCATCCTCGCGGTCGTCCTCGTCGTCGTCCTGACGCACGTGCCGCTCGACTACGGCGCCAGCCTTCGCGCCATCCGCCAGACCAACCTCCTCATCTATGCAGTCGCGGTGGTGGCCTTCTATTTCTCTTTCGTGGTGCGCACCGTTCGCTGGGAGATCTTGCTGCGCAACACCGGGGAATCCAACCGCTTCGGCGAGTTGTTCCACATCATCATCCTGGCGTGGTTCGCCAACTGCGTATTGCCGGCCAAGATGGGCGATTTCTACCGCGCCTACCTCCTCCGGCAGCAGACCGACGTCTCCGGCTCGAAGGGACTGGGCACCATCTTCAGCGAGCGCGCGCTCGACTTCCTCGTCCTGATGAGCCTGCTGCTCGTCAGCGGTCTCATCAGCTTTCGCGCGTCCGTCCCCGAGCGATTCGTACCGGCGTTCATCGTCGGGCTCGTGATCGCCGCGGGCTTGATCGCCAGCCTTGTTGTCATCCGTTACAGCGACGGGCGTCTCTCGCGCTTCCTTCCAGAGCGACTTCGCGACCAGGCCGCGCGCTTCAAGCACGGGTTGTTGAGCGCCTTCGCCGGCCGGCTACCGTTGTTGCTCGGGCTGACGGTGCTGGTCTGGATGGCCGAGTCGGCGCGCCTCTTCCTGGTGGTTCAGGCGCTGCCGCTTCACATCTCGCTCAGCATCGCGCAAATCGTGTTCATCGCGCTGGTCGCCTCGCTGCTCACGACCATTCCGGCGCTGCCGGGGGGACTGGTGCTGGTCGAGGGCGGGATCATCGCCGTGCTCGTCTTCTTCGGCCTGAGCGCATCGCAGGCGCTGTCGGTCGCCATCCTCGACCGCCTGATCAGCTACTGGAGCCTGATCGGCGTCGGCCTGGTCGTCTTCCTGCTGAGCCACCGCCGATGAAGGTGCTGGTCACGGGCGGCGCCGGCTTCATCGGGTCACACCTGGCCGATCGGTTACTCAAGGAAGGTCACGAGGTCGTGATCCTTGATGACCTCTCCACGGGGCACGTCGATCATCTCAACCCCGCGACGCGTTTTTACCAGATGGATATCCAGTCTCCCTGGCTCGACGAGCTCTTCAAGATCGAACGCCCCGAGGCCGTCCTTCACGAGGCGGCGCAGGCCAGTGTTCGCCGCTCGGTCGAGGATCCGGGGTTCGACGCGAGCATCAACGTCCTGGGAACCGTGACGCTGCTGCAGGCCAGCGTCCGCCATGGCGTACGGCGCTTCCTCTTCGCTTCGACCGGCGGGGCAATTTATGGCGATACCGATCTCGTGCCAACGCCAGAGGATGCGCCCGCGATGCCGGTGTCACCCTACGGCGCCTCCAAGCTCGGCGCCGAGGTCTACCTACGAACCTTTCACGCGCTGCACGGTCTTTCCTATGCCGCCCTTCGCTATGCCAACGTCTATGGGCCGCGACAGGATCCGCACGGCGAAGCCGGTGTGGTGGCGATCTTCGCTCAGCGCCTGCTCAGCGGCGACACGGCGCGTATCAACGGTGACGGCAAGCAGACGCGCGATTTCGTCTACGTCGGCGACGTGGCCGAGGCGAATGCGCGTGCGCTGACCTCCGACGTGGTCGGATCGTTCAACGTTGGGACCGGTGTCGAGACGGACATCAACACCATCTTCCAGGTGTTGAAACGCCTCTCCGGCAACAACCAACCGGAGGTCCACGGCCCGGCGATGCCCGGCGAGCAGCGGCGCTCGGTGGTCGATGCGCGCAAAATCCAGAAAGTGATGGGCTGGCGACCGCGGACCAGCCTGGAAGCTGGCCTCGACGCTACGGTGCGGTACTTTCGCGAGGCGTCGACGGCACCGGCGGCAGCTCCAGCGCCGCCTGCTTGAGCGCGGCGTCCCCCGCGTCGAGGAGCCGCCGAGCCGCCGCCAGGATGAGCGGGTTGTGCACGCTCTCACTCCCGATCATCCGGCTCGCCCAGTCATAGGCCTCGCAGGCCCGGCCAAGTTCCGAACGCGCGGCGGCGCCCTCGTCGGGACCGGTGGTGGGCCGCAGTCGGAGCGTCTGGTAGTAGCCGGTCTGGAAGATCTTCCGGCTGGCGGCCGCGGCATCCTCCAGTCGTCGGGGCTCGCCGTCGAGCGCCTCGCGGAGCTGGCCGGCCGCCCGCTCGACGGACGTGGCCACGTCGGCGAGGACGATGTTGTAGTCACGCGCCGCCAGGCGTGACGGCGTTCCGAGCACCCGGTAGGCACCTATGAGCCCGGCCGCTGCCAGCATCAGGATCAAGATGTACAGCCACGCCATCGTTGGTATTCTCCTCCCCCTCTGGGGGAGGGCAGGGTGGGGGCTACTTGTAGCGGAAGATAATCCGGCCGCGCGTCAGGTCGTACGGCGAGAGGTCCACCCGGACCCGGTCGCCGATCAGGATGCGGATATAGAACTTGCGCATCTTGCCGGAGGTGTAGGCGAGGATGGTCTGGCCGGTCTGCAACTTGACCTTGAACATCGCGTTCGGCAGCGGCTCGACCACCTCGGCGTCCATCTCGATGGTCTCCTCTTTGCCGGCCGGGGTCTCCTTGGCTTCCAGCGTGTCGATGCCAGGGCGCAGTGTCGTAGGACCGCCGCGTTTCTTCGGGTAGCTCCGTTTCTTACGCAAATCGTCGCCATGATAGCAGCCAACTCTCGCGGCTCTTAAGAGAGCCGGCGCGGGCCGGCTCCCTCAAGACGCCATCAGGTCGCGACCGTGGCTAATTCAGGATCGTGTCGCAGTAGGTCGAGTTGGGCCCGAACGGGCCGCCGCACTGCAAGGTCTGGGCAAACTGATCGGCCTGGCCGAAGTCTTTGAGGTTGTCGGGGTAGTCGACGCCATAGTGGTAGCCGCTGGTACCCAGCGTGTACCAGGGATAGATGCAGAAGGGCTGCCCGTAATTGGCGGCACCGCAGTAATGGTTCACCTCGGCTTTGCCGCCGAAATCACTCACCGCCGCCCACTGCTTGGCCGCCGATCCATTGGCGAACGTCACCGACTTGATCTGCACCGGGGAGGTCCCGGCCCACGCCGGCGCGTCGTACGAGAAACAGTTCGTCTGCCCGGGCACGCAGTAGGCGGACGCCGGGCTGGTAAAGGGCGACGTGTGCCCGATCTCCCACACGAATGAGTTTGGCGTGTCGTTGACCAGGCCCCAGCCCAGCGCGTTGCCGATCGTCTGGCGGTCGAAGGCCGGCATCAATGGTCCGTCGCTCTTGGAGTTCAGGACGAGAGTACCCTGGCCCCCGGTCCGAAGGTCGTGGACGGTGATATGGAGCCCGTCCGCCGCGGGCGTGGCGTAGACATGGACCGTGATCGTGTCGCCGGCACGCATAACAAGAGGACTGTTCGGCCCCGTGCCGTCTGTCAGCATGCCGTTGAAGGCAGCCGGCTCGTGGAAGATGCCGGGCTTGCCCGTGGTCACCACGCTCCAGACCGGGTCGCACACCGTGTAGACGCCCGGCGCGTACTTCAGGACGAAGCCACCCTGGGGTGTGCAGTTGGTGGTGACACCGTTGGGATAGAACTGCAGCTCATAGAAGGCCTGACCGAAGAGGCTCTTTGGGTCGGTGACGGTCCCACCGAACCAGAAGGTCGGCCCCGCGGCGTCCACCCCGAAGGTGCCGTTGCGAGGGAGCACCGCCGTCCAGGTCATGTCCTTCCCCGATCCGGGGAGGCTGGAAACCGGGTCCAGTTCGGGCTCATCGTGGCCGCTGCAACCGACCGTATAGTCGACCTCCAGCTGGCCCTCGATGTAGTTCGGGTGATGCGCGATACAGCCGGACCCCTGTTGCGAGGCGGCGAACGTGGGAGCGGGCTGGACGTTGGCGGCAAACGGGAGCAACCCGAGAACGGCGAGCAGGGACGACCGGCGTAGTCTCATTTCCCCTCCTTTGGGTCGGTAAAGAGATGCGTTCGAACAGGAAGTATCGACCTGCAGCCGACCCCCGTCAAGCGCCATCCGCCGGGCAAAGCCGGCTCGCCCGATGAGAGAATCGGGCGCGTGCAGATCAAAGCCGAACTCGCGGGCAATCTGTGGAAGGTTGTGGTCCGCGAAGGCCAGCAGGTACAGGCGGACGAGACCCTCATGATCCTGGAGTCGATGAAGATGGAGATCCCGGTCACAGCACCCTCGGCCGGTCGAGTGACAAAGATCCACGCCCGCGAGGGCGAGGCGGTGCAGGAAGGCCAGCTCCTGATCGAGGTCGACTAGCGCCAGGCCGCTACGCGGCGGCTTGCTCGGCCTGGGGAGCGAAGAAGGCGATGCCGACCACGGACATGCCGCGCTTGCAGAACGTGCAGTAGGTGACGGTCACGCTCTTTCGGCTTTCCCAACGCCGCTGCTCGCGCCGGCCGCAGTGCTGACACACCAGGTCGAACATCATGTCGGCCATCTCGTCGCGACCGTATCACCGATCGAGGACAGTCAGGGCAACGGACCGCCCACGGCCGGGTAAGGAGATGTAAAGGGGTCTAGTGAAGGAGCTGGTCGATCGCGGCCTGGACTTCGTCTGTCGCGGTCGGCCCTTCGAAGCGCGATTGGATGATCCCTTTGGAGTCAATCAGGAAGATCCAGGGCTCGGTCTGCAGGCGCCAGTCGATGACGGCCTGCGCCAGCTGCTTTTTGGAAGGATCCGGCTTGAAATCCTTGAAGATCTCCACGTGAATGAAGGCCAGCCGGTCCCGATATGTGGGCTCCAGGCTCTGCACCGCCTTGACCTCGGGCCCGCAAGCTCTGCTCACGCAGAACGCTGGGGTGGCGAAGACGACGAGGGTGGGCCGGTGCTGCTGGATGGCGTCGGCGATCGATAGCTGGTGCATATCGTCCGGTGGCCGGCCTGAGTCGATGGTCTCGACGTCGGCCACGTCTTTGGTAGTGGGATTGTGTGTCGCCGGCGCCGGCTGGCCAACCCCCGGCACCACTGGCAGCGCGATCACATTCATCGGTAGCCGTACCGTCGTATGGGCGCCGTTGGGCCGGGAGGCTGTGATCTCGAGGCCCCAATCACCAGCCGTGTCGAAGGTCAGGTGCGCGACGTAGGTGCCGCCGCCTTCCAATCCCTGGCCCTTGAAAGGGGCGTCTGACTCGCCTTTGAAGACGCCGGTGTTGCCGTTGAGCACGAAGGAGCGGACGTGAACGGTCGCGTCGGTTACTGGCGTGTTGTGGTCGGTGATGCCGATCGGTACCCGCTGCAGGTTGCCAACCACGATCTCGGTCGCTACCACCTGGGCCTGGAGCTGTGAGCTGGTGGCGGCCAGAGTCGGGGCGGCCTCGGCTCCGCAAGCGCTGAGGAGTAGGGCGAAGAGAACCCCCACCCCGACCGTCCCCCGCAAGCGGGGGAGGGAGAATCCCCGCCCACCCACGCAACGGGGGAGGGAGATGGCGGGTTTCACCGGGATCTGGCGCGGTCGATGAACAACTGAGGGCGCTGGATCTCCGCCATGGTCGGCAGCCAGTCGGGCCCCTCCCAAACGCGACTCAGCAGCTCCTGGCCACCGGCGTCGCGGAGGTCGCGGCAGAACTTCTCGCCGATGACGTACTGACGCATCTTCATCTCGAGTCCCGTTAGACGCAGAAACGCTTTCTCCAGAGGCGTCCGCTGCTCCTGCCTGCGACGGTAAGCGCCTTCCAAAAGCGCGAAGTGCGGCAACTCGCGGCGACCGATGTCGTTCATCACCAGGTTGCAGTATCCCTCGAGCAGGCTCATCACGGCTTGCAGTTTGGCGATCGCCTTCCACTGTTGTCCAACGCCGATCGTCAGCGTGCGAATCAGCTCGATACGGCTCGGCCGGCGCCCGTCGGCCAGCCCCCCGACCAAGACTTGCTTGAGCAGCCCTTCGAGGTAGGGCTGCAGCCAGGGATGGGCCCGGAACTCCCAGGCGTGGGTCATCTCGTGCATCGCAAGCCAGCGGCGCAACTCGTCGACCGGAAGCTTGTCCTTTTGCGCCCAGGCCTGGACATTCGGTTCCACCAGGATCAGCGAGGAGGTCTCGACCGGCTCCCGGCCGAGAAGGGCCGGGTCGTACTGGCCGAGGACGCGTCGCGCCAGCAGCCCCAGCATCAATCCGAGGTAGCGGGTCAGGCCCTTTTGCCCAAAGTTGAGGAGCAGGGACCCCGGGATCAGCTGCTGGAGCCCCTCGAGCGGCTCGAACATCTGGCGAAAGATCCGAATGTTGAACCGCACCCACTGCCGGCGGCCAACCGCGATCAGTCCGGGGTAAACCCTGGCGCCCGGCTCGGCCGAGCCCGGCCCGAGCGCCTGCGCGAGCTGGGGTTCGAGATCGGCGGCAATCTGCTGATAGATCTGATCTCGGCTGAGATCGGCTGGCGGGTCGCCGGCCTCACCGGAGCGGGCCAGCGCGATCTGCTCCACCCGCTCCCAATCGATCAGGAGGGCGGTCTGCTCGCGAGGCCGGACCAGCTCGCGCAGGACGACGGCGCCGACGCCGATGGCAACGCCCCAGGCCATGGCTCGGCCGACGCGACGGGTGGGAGCGGCAGGTCCAGGCATACTCATCGGGGGTGGGCCGCAGCAGCGGGCGCCTCCCATTCTACTGAGGCCTCCCGCGGCTGGCGCTCGTCCCGGGCGACTGCTAGCACTCGCCGCTAAGGAGTGCTAAAATGCTCGGTAGCTACCGCCCCCGTAAATACTGGCACGTTGCCCACACATCACAAGCAGGAAGGAGGACGATCAATGGCGAAGCAACTGGTCTACGATGCCGACGCCCGCTCCGCGCTGAAGCACGGCGTCGACAAAGTCGCCGACGCGGTTCGAATTACCATCGGCCCCAAAGGCCGTAACGTCGTACTCGACAAGAAGTTCGGTTCCCCGACGATCACCAACGATGGCGTAACGATTGCGAAGGAGATCGAGCTGGAGGATCCCTTCGAAAATATGGGTGCCCAGCTTGTCAAGGAAGTCGCGAGCAAGACGAACGACATTGCCGGTGACGGCACCACCACGTCGGTCGTGCTCGCCGCGGCGATCATCGGCGAGGGGCTGCGCAACGTAACCGCCGGCGCCAATCCGATGCTCTTGAAAATCGGCATCCAGAAGGCCGTCGACGAAGTCGTCAAGGCCATCAAGGAGCAGTCGGTTCAGATCGCCGATCGCGAGAAGATCGCCCAGGTCGCGACCATCTCGTCGGGCGATCCCAAGATCGGCGAAATGGTCGCCGACGCGATGGAGAAGGTTGGAAAGGACGGCGTCATCACCGTCGAGGAGTCGCGCGGCATCGAAGACGAGCTGAAGCTCGTCGACGGCATGCAGTTCGACAAGGGCTACATCTCGCCCTACATGGTGACCGACGCGACCCGCATGGAGGCGGTCCTGGAGGACCCCTTCATCCTGATCACCGACAAGAAGATCTCCGCGGTCGCCGACCTGCTGCCGGTGTTGGAGAAGGTCGTGCAGAGCGGCAAGCCCCTGTTGATCATCGCTGAGGACGTTGAAGGCGAGGCGCAGGCCACCATCATCGTCAACAAGCTGCGCGGCACGTTCACCGCCGTCGCCGTCAAGGCGCCGGGCTTCGGGGATCGCCGCAAGGCCATGCTCGAGGACATCAGCATCCTGACCGGCGGCCAGGTGGTCTCCGAGGAGCTCGGGCTCAAGCTCGATTCCGTACAACTGAACCAGTTGGGCAAGGCCCGCCGCGTGACCATCACCAAGGACGACACCACAATCGTCGAAGGTGCCGGCAAGCCGGACCAGATCAAGGGGCGCATCAACCAGATCAAGGCCGAGATCGAGAAGACGACCTCGGACTGGGACAAGGAGAAGCTCCAGGAGCGGCTGGCCAAGCTGGCCGGTGGCGTCGCCGTGATCAAGGTTGGCGCTCCGACCGAGACCGAGCTCAAGGAGAAGAAGCACCGGATGGAGGACGCCGTGTCTGCCACCCGGGCC
>Ga0209009_1000183_pt1 | contig 25698 bp, 27 predicted proteins | sample BlaSpr_A8_OM3_M2_FD_187979 | JGI IMG/M metagenome (GOLD analysis project Ga0209009, IMG submission 187979) | Forest soil microbial communities from Thunder Bay, Ontario, Canada - Black Spruce, Ontario site 2_A8_OM3_M2 (SPAdes) (version 2) | ecosystem: Environmental > Terrestrial > Soil > Boreal... | reverse complement strand
AGAAGTCGAGGATCCGCGGATCTCCTACCGGTCCATGCAAGCCGGTGAAATGGCGGCGATTCGTGAGCTGATGCCTCACGTGCAAACTCCCTTCACTTTGCTGTTCAAGGCAGGACGGTTGCCGCGACACCCGGAGGCTCTGGGTCGCATGCGGACCGTTCAGAGTAATGGAAGTAATGGAGAATCGCAGCCCGTCGCGGTCAAGAAGAGCCCTTCGTGGCAGGATTCGGTTTTTGGCGAGCTATACCGAACCAGCCAATTGCGAGCGATACTCAGTGCGCAGCGGCGCGATCTGCGGGCAATATTGGCTCGCCCATTTCGGCGACGTTCGGTCGACCGGTAATGCTGATCGTTCTCAAGTATGGCGGGAACGCGATGGCGCCGCCGCAGAGTGCGGACCCGCTGCTGGACGAAGTGGCGGGCCGAGTTGCGGCTGGGGACCGGGTCGTCCTCGTCCACGGCGGCGGGCCCCAGATCGACGCCGAGTTGGCACGCAGCGGCATCGTCAGCGAGCGGCTCGCCGGCTTGCGCGTCACCGACGCGGCAGCTCTCGAAGCCACCGAGCGCGTCTTGTGTGGCGCCGTGAACAAGGCGCTCGTTCGCGCGTTGTTGCGACGCGGCGTCGAAGCGGCCGGGATCAGCGGCGAAGACGGCGGCGTCCTCGTCGGCCGGCCCGTCGCAGCGATCGACGGCAAATCGCTCGCCTTCGTCGGCGAGATCTCCAACGTTCGCACCCCCCTGTTGAAGGCGCTCTTGGACGCGGGCTTCACGCCGGTCGTCGCGCCGCTCGCCGTTTCGACCGATGCGGTCACCGCGCTCAACGTCAACGCCGATACGGCAGCCGGCGCGATTGCCGGGGCTCTCGGCGCCGATCTTTACGTCGTCATCACCAACGTCGAACGGGTGCGCGCGCGCGCCAAGGATCCAGCGAGCGGCATCGATCGACTCAATGCCGCGGAGGCGCGTGCCTATCTGCGCGACGGAACGTTCGGCGGCGGGATGGCGCCCAAGATCGAGAGCGTCCTCGACGCGCTCGCGCGCGGCGCGAAGCGCGCAATCGTCTGCGGCGCCGGCCCCGATGCTCTGGCGGGTGCGCTCGCCGGACGCGGCACGATAGTAACCGCGTAACGCGCGTCGAAGGGCGTTGCTAGACGCGCGATCCTAACGGAAGGACGTCGAAGCGCCGGTCGATGCTCGTACCGAGCTTGCGCAAATCGGCGCCGTAGACGTGAATCGAGATCGCGATACCATCACCGGTGTTGCCGACGGCGTGGATGTCACTTCCGTCCGGGACGAGTCCCTCCGCGGCTCCGGCCGTCGCCGTCCGCACCTGCTTCTCCGCGAGGTAGGTCTCGGCGCCCTCGCGCTTCACTTCGTACAGGATCTCCCGTTCGACGCCCTGATAGACGCCGACGACGCACCACGCAACGTGATTGTGAATTGGCGTCCATTGCTCCGGCTTCCAGACGAGAGAGGCTATGCTGAAGCCGCCGTCGGGCGCCACGTGCAACACGTGCTGCAGATAGCCGTCGTCGCTGGCTTGGCGCGCATTCGCCGGAAGCCAGTCGGCGCTGCGATTGAGTTGCGCCAGTCGCGTTGCGATCTGCCGGACGAGTTCGCCTTCCGAGGCGATCGATCGGCGCACCGATTCGACCTCGTCGATAAATGTTGCGAATGGATCGTACTTCAATCGTCCCTCGCTCGGCGCGATCGCACCGCATGGCGGCGTTCCGCGCGAACAGAGGCGTCGCCTCTCCGTAACGCTCGCGGCGCGGCTTGCCGATTCGAAAAGCGGGTATCCTGGTTGTATGACTGAGAAGAAGCGCGGCCGCGACGACCAAGACATCGCCGAAGGCGTCCTGGACGCCGACGACACCGGGATGGTCCGCAACGAGACGCAGATCGTCGAAGAAGAGATCGAGGAAGGCCTTTCGCCCGAAAAGGCCCCGTAGACGGGCGCGACCTCTGGGTTCACCCGGCACTGCGCCGGGGCGAATGCGACGTCAGTCGTTGGAGCCCGGCCATAGATGGAAATAAACTTCCAGGAGCAGTTCCGGCGCCCGCCAATCTCGTTCGGATGAGCCCGCGCGCCGGTCATCCGACGGAGGCGTCCTTACTTTGCTGATCACGACCAAGCGTCTCTACTTCTTCGAAGAGGGAAGCGCGGAGATGAAGGAGTTGCTCGGCGGAAAGGGCGCGGGCCTCGCCGAGATGACGCGCGCCGGGATGCCGGTTCCGCCGGGATTTACGATCACGACGCAGGCCTGTCTCGACTACTACAAACTCGGCCGGCGTTTCCCGGATGGCCTCGACGACGAGATCAAGAGCGCGATGCGCGAACTCGAAAAGCGCACCGGCAAAGGCTTCGGCTCATCCGATAACCCGTTGCTGGTTTCCGTGCGCAGCGGCGCGCGCGTCTCGATGCCCGGGATGATGGACACGATCCTCAACCTCGGCTTGAACGATACGACCGTCGTCGGGCTCGCCCGGCTGACCGAGAATCCGCGCTTCGCGTGGGACGCTTACCGGCGCTTCGTCGCGATGTACGGCAGCGTCGTTTTGGGCGTCGAGAAAGACCGCTTCGAACACGTGATCGCCGAAGAGAAGCGCGCGGCCGGCGTTTCGACCGATCCCGAATTGGACGCTGGCGCCTGGCAGCGCGTCGTCGCGAAGGACAAAGAGATCGTCCGCGCCGCGACCGGTAAGGATTTCCCGCAGGACGTCGGCGCCCAGCTTCGCCTTGCAGTGGAAGCCGTCTTCGATTCTTGGAACTCGAAGCGCGCCATCGACTACCGGCGCTTCAATAAGATCTCAGACGATTGGGGCACCGCGGTCAACATCGTGACGATGGTCTTCGGCAACATGGGCGACGACTCGGGGACGGGTGTCGCTTTCACGCGCGATCCCAATACCGGAGAGAAGAAGCTTTTCGGCGAGTACCTGCGCAACGCGCAAGGCGAAGACGTCGTCGCCGGGATTCGAACGCCGGTCCCGATCTCCGATCTGGAGAAGATGCAACCCGAGGTCTACCGCGAGTTCGTGAAATACGCCGAGCAGCTCGAACGGCACTACCGCGACGCGCAGGATCTCGAGTTCACCGTGGAGCGCGGCAAGCTCTACATGCTCCAGACGCGGTGCGCCAAGCGAACCGCCGAAGCCGCGGTCAAGATCGCGCTCGACATGGTGCGCGAAAGCCTGATCGACCGCCCGACGGCGCTGCGCCGAGTGAACGCCGATTCGCTCGACCAGCTCTTTCACGCGCGTATCGATCCGAAAGAGTCGTACGAGGTCCTTTGCAAGGGGCTAAACGCTTCGCCGGGCGCCGCCACGGGCGCGATCGCACTCGACCCCGACACCGCCGTCACGATGGCGCAGCGCGGCCCGGTGATCCTGGTTCGAGAAGAAACGGCTCCCGACGACGTCCATGGGATGATCGCCTCGAAGGGCGTACTGACCGCGAAGGGCGGTGCGACCTCGCACGCCGCGGTCGTCGCGCGTGGAATGGGTCTGCCGTGCGTCGCCGGCTGCGAAGCGCTTTCGATCGACCTGCGCGCCCGTACCGCAACGGTCTCGGGCAAAGTCTTCAAGGAAGGCGATACGCTCACGATCGACGGGACGAACGGCATCGTGATCGGCGGAGCGTTGAAGTTGATCGATCCGCCGTCGAAGCTGCCGCCCTGGTTGGCCGAGTTCTTGAACTGGGCTGACGAAACGCGCCGGCTCGGCGTTTGGGCCAACGCCGACACGCCGGCGGATGCACGCAAGGCGCGCGAGTTGGGAGCCGGCGGGATCGGCCTGTGCCGCACCGAGCACATGTTCATGCAGTCGCAGCGCTTGCCGGTGGTCCAGCGGATGATCCTCGCCGACACGCCCGAGGCGCGAGCCTCGGCGCTTATCGAACTTTTGCCGTTCCAGCGAGCCGACTTCGTCGAGATCCTCGAAGCGATGGCGGGATTGACCGTGACGATCCGGTTGCTCGATCCGCCATTGCACGAATTCTTGCCGTCGCTCGAAGACCTCTTGGTCGAGACGACGGAACTTCGCCTCGAAAAAGGACCCGACGATCCGCTGTATCGCGAACGCTCGGCCGTGCTGGCGCGCGTGAAGGCGATGCACGAAATAAATCCGATGCTCGGATTGCGCATGTGCCGTTTGGGGTTGCTCTATCCGGAGATCTACGCGATGCAGGTACGCGCCATCTTCGAGGCGGCCTGTGAATTGCGCGCGCGCGGCGTCGACGCGCGGCCCGACGTGATGATCCCCGGTGTGGGTACTCGCGAAGAGATGCGCGCGACCTACGACGCGACGAAAAAGGTCGCAGATGAAGTGATCGCCGAGCGCGGCGTGGCGGTCGCCTACAAGATCGGAACGATGATCGAGTTACCGCGGGCGTGCGTCGTCGCCGGCGAGCTGGCCGAGTACGCCGAGTTTTTCTCGTTCGGAACGAACGACCTGACCCAAACGACCTACGGCTACTCGCGCGACGACGCCGAGGCCACTTTCATCCCGCGGTATCTCGAACAGAAGATCCTGCGCGAGGACCCCTTTCAAGTGCTCGATCGCGAAGGGGTCGGCGCCTTGATGCGCATGGGCGTCGAACGCGGGCGCTCCGTCCGGCGCAACCTCAAGATCGGCATCTGCGGCGAACACGGCGGCGATCCGTCGAGCGTGAGGTTCTGCCACGAAATCGGCCTCGATTACGTCTCGGCCTCGCCCTATCGGATCCCGATCGCCCGCCTCGCCGCCGCCCAAGCTGCGTTAGAAACAGCTTAGCGCCGCATAAAGCGCCGGTTAGACTTCGACCGGCGCGGTGATCTTCGTTTTCGCGCGCGCGTTGCGCCGATGATCGCGTAATTACCTGGTTCGCCCTCGCGATCGACCAAGCAATCCTTACTTCATTTCTAGGAGATAAATCCATGAAATTCAAGGCACTCTTTGTTCTCGCCGCGCTACTTTCGACGATGACCTTCGCCAACGTAGCAGGCGCGCAAACCGTGACCCCCACGACGGCTCCGGCGCATCACCGCGGCGAAGGCGGCAGCGCGAGAAACCTCATCTCAGTGCGGCGCCGCCTCGAACGGCTGATCGACCAAATGCAGCACGACCAGCACGACTACAACGGGAACCGCGTCAAAGCGATTTCCGACCTTCAGGCCGCGCGCGCCGACATCGTCGCGGCGCTAGCCTGGGACGCATCCCACCCCGGCCAGTAGCGCGTCTACTGAGCTTTCGGCGCGTTAAAGGCGCCGAAAAAAGCGGGACCGGTTCCTTCGCAGCCGGTCCCGTTTTTATTTCAGGCGTTGAAAAAGATGTCGCCGATGCTATAGCCAAGCGCTTCGCGCAATGAACCTTGCGACTAAACTGCAAGAGCGCGAAGCGGCCGGCCGCCCCGTGCGCGTCGCACTCATCGGCGCCGGCAAGTTTGGCACGATGATTCTGGCGCAGCTTCGGTTGATGCCGGGCGTACGGCTCGCCGTTCTGGCCGACCTCGACGTCGAACGAGCGAAGCAAGCTGCGCTTCGCGCCGGTTGGGCGGCGGAGAGATTTGCTGCCGCCGGCGGCGCGTCGAGCGCGAACGACGTCGCGCATTCCGGGAAAACGGCGCTCGTCGCCTCAGGCGAAATTGCGGCGGCGTGCGACGTCGACGTCGTCATCGAAGCGACCGGTTTCGTTGAAGCCGGGACGCTTCACGCGCACCGTGCGATCGAAGCCGGCCATCACGTGATCATGGTGACCGTCGAAGCGGACGTCGTCGTCGGCCCGATCCTGCAGCGCAAAGCGCAGCAAGCCGGCGTCGTTTACTCGATGGCCTACGGCGATCAACCGGCGCTCATCTGCGAACTCATCGATTGGGCCCGCACCTGCGGTTTTACGGTCGTCGCCGCCGGCAAAGGCACGAAGTTTCTGCCGGAATACCGGCGGAGCACGCCCGACACGTGGTACGTTCACTACGGCTTCACGCCTGAAGAAGTCGAACGCGGCGGTTTCAACGGGCGCATGTTCAACTCGTTTCTCGACGGCACGAAATCGGCGATCGAAGCCGCCGCCGTGGCGAACGCTTCAGGCCTCGGCATCGCCGAGGGTGGGCTGACCTTTGCACCGGCCTCGGTCGAGCAGCTCGCCAGCGTCATGTGCCCGCGCTCGGCGGGCGGCGTTCTGGAACGCGAAGGCCTGGTCGATATCGTGACCAGCTTGAGCGCCGACGGCACGCCGCTCCCCAACCATCTTCGCTGGGGCGTCTTCATCACGTTCACGTCGGACTCCGACTACAGCCGACGATGCTGGCCGGAATACGGGATAGCGACGGATCCGAGTGGACGATACGCCGCGCTTTGGCGCCCGTATCACTTCATCGGACTCGAGATCGGGCGATCGATCGCCGACGTCGCACTCGAGACTGAACCCACGGGTGCGCCTTCCTATGGTCCGCTCGCCGACGTCGTGTGCGCGACGCGCCGGCCGATGAAAGCCGGCGATCTGATCGACGGCGAAGGCGGCTACGCCGTTTACGGAACCGTCGTTTCGGGTGAGCGCGCGCGCCGCGACCGGCTCGTTCCGATGGGCCTCGCGTACGGACTACAACTCCGTCACGACGTCGGCGCCGATCACGCCATCGGCGAGGCCGACGTGAGCTGGGACGAAACCTCATTTGTCTGGACCTTGCGGCGCGAGCAAGAACGCGTTTTCGGAATTTCGCTACAGGCTTAGCGTCGAAGCGAGAGCGGCGTGGCCGGTCTCAAAGCGTCGGCGCAGCCTGGTCTTTTGCGGACAGGATCGGTTCGCCGTCGAGCGGCCACGTAATCGCGAGTCTCGGATCGTTCCAGCGGACGGAGCCCTCGTAGGCCGGATCGTAGAGAGCTCCGTGCTTGTATGAGAAGACGACGTCGGTGAGAGCCAAGAAACCATGCGCGAAACCGGCCGGCACGTAAAGCTGGCGATGGTCGTCTTCGGAGAGGTAGAAACCCTGCCAGCGCAAATGGGTTGGCGAGCCCTCGCGCAGATCGACGATGACGTCGTAGATCCGGCCGCGCAACACTTGAGCGAGTTTCGACATCCGCCGATCGTAATGCAAACCGCGAATCACATTCTTCTTGGAAAACGAGACGCTATCTTGGACGAACTGGTCGTTCAGTCCGAGCGCGCCGTATTTTGCCGTTGAGTACGTCTCCTTGAAGAACCCGCGCTCGTCCGCAAAGACCTCCGGCACGAAGATTTTCGCCTCTGGGAAATCGGTGGCGAGCACGGTGATCGGCATGCGCGACGGCTTCGGCACAGCCGACCAATTCCCGCGCCGGGGGTCTCTCCGATGAGCGACGAGCGGTTCGCACGCGTCCTGGTCATCGGGGCGGCGGGTCAACTCGGCGGAGAGGTGATGCGTGCGCTCGCCGCACACCACCCCGCGGGACCGCCGCGCTCCGAACTGGACATCGAAGACACCGGCAGTATTGCGGCGTCGATGAAGCGTTATCGGCCGACGCTGGTGGTGAATACGGCCGCCTTCCACAAGGTCGAGGCCTGCGAAACGCAAGTACGCGAAGCCTTCGCGGTCAATGCCGTCGCGATCGACAATGTGGCGGCGGCCTGCGCGCGCAGCGGGGCGGTTCTCGCGCACGTCAGCACGGACTACGTTTTCGATGGTGCGAAAGGTGCGCCGTACGACGAAGCGGACGCCACCTTACCGCTGAACGTCTACGGCGCCTCGAAGCTCGCCGGCGAGCACCTTCTGCGTCGCCACGGCGAGCGCCACTTCATCTTTCGGACGAGCGGATTGTTCGGGCGCACCGGGGTTTCCACCAAGGGTCCGACTTTCGTCGAACGGATGCTGCAGATGGCGGAGCGCGGTGAGGCGCCGAACGTCGTCGACGACATCGTCTTTTCGCCCTCATATGCGCCGCACGTCGCCGCCACAATGTGCGCGGTGATGGCGAGCGATCTCTTCGGGTTGTACCACGTGACGAATTCCGGCCAGTGTACCTGGTACGAACTTGCCGCTGAGACGCTGCGACGGAGCGGCAGCGCGATCGAACCTGTCCCGACGCGTTCTCACAGCATGAGTGGGGCGCGCCGCCCCGCCTTCTCTGCGCTGGCGCACGGTGCGCTGCTGCGCAACGGCTTCGACGATCTTCCACCGTGGCAGGAAGGAGTCGCTGCGTACGTGCACGAGCGCGTCGTATGGACGTAAGCTATGATTGAAATCGTACCCGGCGCGAAGAACGTCGAAGAAGTCCTCGAGCACGATCCCGTCTTCAAGCTCGTCGGGATGAGACTCGCCCACCCCGCGGTTCTAGGCGTCGTTCTTTTCCTAATCGTCGTCGCGATCGTGCTCCTCGGGCCGGCGAGCGAGTCGCGCTTCATCTATACGGACTTTTAGTGCCTGGCGCCGGTTTGAAACTGCTGGGCGCGCTCGGAGCGGCTGCGCTCGTTTTTTTTGCGCTGCTCGCGGCGCTCGACCTCGCGATCGGCGCATGGTTTCCCGGCTTCGAGCGTCTCTCCGAAAACTTTTCTGCGCCGTATCTCGAACGAGCGGTGCGCGATCTCGCGAAGGCGCCGGCAAGGAGCGAGATCGTCGTCATCGGCGACTCGGTCCTGTGGGGCTACAAACTGCCAGCGACCGAAAACGTGACGACGCAACTCGCTCGCGGCGGACTCGCGGTGCGCAACCTCTCGTTCGAAGGTGGGAGCCCGGCTAACACGTACGCGCTCCTGCGTCTCTTGCTAGCGAACGGTGTGAGGCCGCGCGCGGTTCTGTTCAACGTTAACCAGAAGGAATTCAACCCATCGGACAGCGCCTATCAAAAGATTCATCCGTCACTCGACGCGCTCGCGGGAAATCTGCTGTCGCGCGACGAGCGAGCGCAACTTCTGCCGACGGTCGACCGCACGTCGATCGAGGCGAGGCTCGACGGCTGGATCTCGGCACATTGGCGCTTCTACGCGCTACGTTCCGATATCCGCGAAGCGCTTTTCAACCAGGTCGACGCCGCTCACGCGCTCGACGACGCCGTGCAGATCGTAAGCGGCGCCAAAGCGCGCTTCGAGGCGGAACATCGCCCGACGCCCGACCGATTCGAGGGCACTTACGATCTTTCGCCGCTCGACGACAAGAACGTCTCGGTCATTTTCTTACGCAAGAGCGTGGCGCTGCTGGCGCGCGAGCGCATCCCCGCCGTGGCCATGCTCACCCCGACCAACCACGTGCTGCTTCACGATTTCATCGACACGCCGCAATACGGCAAGAACCTCGAATTCGTGCGAACGCTCCTCGAGCGCGGCGGCGTTCGGGTCGTCGATCTCGATCGCACTTTCGGCAGCGGCCAGTTTATCGACAACGACCATCTCACCGCGGCCGGCAACCGGCACCTCGCGGAAATTCTCGAGCCGGAGCTGGCGCGGTGATTTTCAACACCTGGGTCTTCGCCGTCTTCGCGCTCGTCTCGCTCGTGCTCTACTGGAGTCTCGTTCCGCAGCGCTTGCGGCCCTACGCTCTCATCGTTCTGGGCTCGCTCTTCTACGTCTACAACATCCCGGCATATTTGATCCTGATCGCCGCCCTCGGCGCGGTGACGTTCGTTATCGGTCGCTTGATGTTGCTGCCGCACGTTGCGCCGCGCGCGCGCAAAGCGCTGCTCACGCTCGGCGTCGTCCTCATCGCCGGGACGCTGGTCTTCTTCAAATACTCGAAGTTCTTCGCGGCGACCATCGATCAGGTTGCGCGACACAACATCGTCCCGATACCTCACGTCGTCGTTCCGCTGGCGATCTCGTTTTTCACTTTCGAGTTCGTCCACGTGCTGGTCGACGTTTATCTCGGGAAGATCGGCGCGCTGCCGCTGCTCGAGTTCTCCGTCTTTACGATGTTCTTCCCGACGCTCGTCGCGGGACCGATCAAGCGCTTCCAGAGCTTTGCGCCGCAGGTTCGCGAGATCGTCGCGCCGGCGACGCCGTCGTTCATGCTCAACGTCTACCGCATCGTCATGGGGCTCGCGAAGAAGACGATCATCGCTGATTCGATGAGTTTGTTCACGCAACCGATTCTGACCCCGAGCGACGCGTACGGCAGACTCGACTATTGGGCCGCATTCTTCGGTTATGCGGCCAAAATCTATTTCGATTTCAGCGGGTACTCGGATATCGCAATCGGCACTTCGGGACTCCTGGGACTCCGCATCCCTGAAAATTTCGAGATGCCGTACCGGACGCCGAATATCGCTCAGTTCTGGCGTCACTGGCACATGTCGCTCTCGTCGTGGATCCGCGACTACATCTTCATTCCGCTGGGCGGCAGCCGCGGATCTACACTCGTCACCGCGTTCAATCTGTTGGTCGCGATGGCGCTGGCCGGTCTGTGGCACGGTGCAGCCTGGACGTTCGTGGTCTGGGGGCTGTGGCACGGTGCGGGGCTCGCAGCCTGCCGCTGGTGGCAGGTAGTGGTGGTGCCGCGGGTTCGCGCGCTCTCGGAGGGCGGCCCGGCCGTGCGTTTCGTCTCGACGGTCGCGACCTTCGCGTTCGTCGGAGTCGGTTGGCTGCTGTTCGCCGCACCGTCGTTTGGGAACGCCTACCAGGCCTTCATCCGTTTGTTCGTCTAAGACACCAGCGCTTTAAACTCAGGAGACCTGCCTTGCCTCGTCCCGCTCTTTTCGGATCGATCGCGCTCGCGGCGCTCGCATTGTTCGGACTCTCGCTTGCTTCGGCGCCGGGGATAGCCGAACAGTCGAGCGTGCCGGGCCATGCGGTCGTGGCGCGCGCGGCGGAAGACGCGCTGATCATTTGGAACGCGAATCCGGAAATTGCGGCGATCGTGAGCAACAAGATTCCGGACGACGCCGCCAACAACGAGCTCGAGCGTAACGCGCTCAAAGTCCTCGCGCAAAATCTTGCGAAACTCGAAAAATCTGCGAAGAGCGTGACGGTGCGCGTCGTTTACGACAAGACCGGAGCCGTAAGCCCCGTCTATGGCGCCCCGACCTTCGCGGGCGTCGAGCGCTACGCGAACCTGGAGATGTCGTACAAAGACGCGACCTCGGACCGTGAGAAATGGATGCAGCTCGATCCGAAGACCGCCGTACCGTCTTGGGTGAACTTCAAGGTAACCGGACAACTTCCACCGCGATGATGCGCGTCTTGGTAACGGGCGGCGCCGGTTACATCGGTGCCGTCTTAACCGAACATCTGGTCCGCGCCGGTCATCAACCGGTCGTGCTCGATCGCTTTTTTTGGGGACGGAAGCCGATCGAGCATCTGGCGGTCGAGACGATCTCCGGCGACTTGCGCGAGATGCGCGAAGAGTGGCTCGATGATATCGATGCCGTTATGCATTTCGGCGGCCTATCGAACGATCCGACGGCCGAATATAACACCGACGCGAACTGGCAGATGAACGCGGTCGCTACCGAGCGGCTCGTCGAACTCTGCAAGCGGCGCGGGATCCGGCGTTTCACGTTCGCCTCGAGCGCCTCGCTCTACGACACCGAGTTGTCGGCGCACGAACTCGAGCGTACGCCGGTAATGTGCGACGAGACGACGCCTCTGTCGCCGCGCGGCGCTTATTCGCTCTCGAAGGCTCACGCCGAGCGAGCCATTCTGGCCGCCGCCGACGACACGTTCTCGCCGGTGATCTTCCGCCAGGGAACCGTCTACGGCTGGAGCCCGCGGATGCGCTTCGATCTCGTGGTCAACACGTTCATCAAAGACGCGCTGGTCAACCGCCGCCTCTATCTACACGGGGGCGGGTGGATGTGGCGTCCGCTGGTCGACGTGAACGATTGCGCGCGCGTTCACGTGATGGCGCTCGAAGCCCCCCTCGATCGGATTAGCGGTCAGATCTTCAACGTGCTCGAGGAAAACTATCAGATCCGAGAACTGGCGATGCTCGTCGCCGGTTCGTTCGCGATCAAAGACGTTCGGATAGAGCTGGTCGAAGCGCCGCTCCCCAAACTCGTACGCAACTACCGCATGAGCAACGCCAAACTTTCGAAGGCCCTGAGTTTCACGCCCTCGGTGACCGTTCTCGAATCGATCGAGAACATGATCGGCAAGTTGCCGCCCGCCGAAGAGTTGGCCCATCCGCAGTATTACAACGTGCGCTGGATGACGTTGCTCGAAGAAATCCACGCCTCGCAGCGAGCCTTCAACGCGATATACTAGCGCGGCAGATGCGGCGCGCTTCTGCCAAGTTCGCTCCGTCGCGACGGATAAAGAGCTTGCGCCAGTAGGCCGGGCCCGAGAGTTTTCCGATCACGTCTGACGCGCGCGTCGCGTCACGCAACCCCACGTCGGTTTGAACCGGAACCGTCGCCGCGTCGCCGCGGTGCAACAGGGGCAGGCGGTGCATCATTTGCTGCTGTTCGTCGGCCCAGACGGCCTCGCCAAAGCGCTCTCGCAATGCACCCAGACAGGCGTCATACGCCGACAGGTCACGCTCGGCGTTGAACTCGGCGGCCAGGCCGTAGAGCTTCCGGCGTTCGCGCAGCGCCGAAGCCGCTTCGCCCTGGGCTTGCCGCAGCGCCTCGAAGACGCGCGCGTCATCCCATTCCAAGAATACGTCGATCGGATCGAGCGCGCGCGGATCGGGCCAGATCTCGCGCAGCGCTTCCTGAAGAACGCGCTCGAACATCCGCGTCGTGTGATGGAAATAGACCGTGGCGAACATCATGTAGCGCGCCAGCACGAACGATTCGAGTGCGACGATGCCGCGGCCGTCGACCCCCAGTGCGGCGTCCCCCTCAAGGTCGAAGACGCGGAGCGAACCGACCAGCTGATCGACGTCGTAGCGGCCGCCGGCGACGCCGGTGAAATAGGCGTCGCGCAAAAGGTAGTCCATCCGGTCGGCGTCGAGATTCGGGCCGCTGACCAACTCTTTGAGGACGCCGTTGCGCGGAGGCGGGTCGCCGGTCACCAGCGATAGCACGTCGCGTGGATCGATTTCGAGCGCTTCGAGTGCGGTCCGTATCTCGTCAAGCGCAAGGATCGCCTGCGTGCGCGTTTCGTGCCGAACCCCCAAGACGGCTTCGCAGGCGTGGCTGAACGGACCGTGGCCGACGTCGTGCAGGAGCAGCGATGCTCGCAACAGCCTCCGTTGTTTCCGGTAATCGTTCTCGTCGGCGAAGAATGTGCCGCCGTGATCGCGCAGCGCCGCGAACACTCGCTCGCCCATCGCGAGAGCGCCCAGCGCGTGACTGAAGCGCGAATGTTCCGCCGCGGGGAACGCGAGATAGGCGAGTCCGAGCTGGCGCAAGCGGCGCAGACGTTGCATCGGGCGCGTGTCGAGCAGTGCGACTTCCGCCGCACCGAGTTCGATGAAATGGTGGACCGGGTCGAATATCCGCTTCAACTAGTGTCGCCCCGAGCTTGTCCGATGTCACCCCGAGCTTGTCGGGGGGCGGCCATCAGCCGATCGATCGCGACGCGCGCTTGCTCGAAGCGCTCGTCCGGCGTGCCGCGAAGTATTTCGAACGGCAGACCCTCCTCGCGCAAGACGTCGGTGAACCGCCCGGTCATCCAGTCCCGCAGGTGCTCGCTGTCGCGAATCTCATCGGGGACGAACGGAAAACCGGCGGGATCGGCGACGAGGTAGAGGTCGGCGCGCCGATATGGAAACCGCGTCCTGGTCCCGAGATAGCGTTCCTCCCAGATCTCCGTCGCAAGCACGTCGGTGTCGCAGATCAGAACCTGGTTGGCATGGCGCGCGGCTTCGTCCTCGCGCTCGCTCTGCACGCGCGCGATCTCGGCAAATTCCGGCTGCTTCCAAACGTAGCCCTTACCCACGTGATGGCCGGCGTTCAGCGAGTACTCGCGGCCGTACTCGGCGACCCACGTCGTATGGTAGTGTTCGGCCAAGCGTTCTGCCAGCGTCGTCTTTCCGGTCGACTCCGCGCCGACCAACGCAACGCGTTTTACGCCTGTCACGTGACCATTCATCGTCGGCCGCATTCGCAGGCGCGCTCGCCGCACCCCTCACGGGGCGCCGAACGGTGTCCACCGAATATCCTCCAGAGTGCGCATCGACCAGAACGCGATCCGCGAAATCCTCGCGCGGACCGATATCGGCAGCTTCATCGGCAGCTACGTCGCTCTGCACAAACGCGGCAAAGACCTGGTCGGCCTCTGCCCATTTCATGGCGAGAAGACGCCGTCGCTGCACGTTCATCCCGACAAGGGTTTCTTCAAATGCTTCGGATGCGGGGTTGGAGGCGACGTTTTCAAATTCGTGCAGCTGCTCGAGGGCGTGCCGTTTCCCGAGGCCGCTCGCATCCTGGCCAAGCGGGCCGGCGTCGAGGTCGAAGAAGAAACACCGGCTGCAGCTCGCGCGCGTTCCGAACGCGAACTGATCTACGCAGCGAACGAAGCCGCCGCCGCGTTCTTTCAGGAGACGTTGAAGCTTGCGCCGGAAGGCGAGATCGCGCGCGTCTATTGTGCCGGCCGCGGTCTGAACCCGGTGACGATCGACTCGTTCCGCCTGGGCTACGCGCCGCCGCGTTGGGACGGACTCATCGCGCGTTTCAATTCCGAGGGCATCGATCTGCGCATCGCCGAGAAGGCGGGACTCGTCAAAGCAGGGCAGCGCGGCTATTACGATTTCTATCGCGGCCGCCTGATGATTCCTACCTACGCAACCACGGGCGAAGTCGTCGCATTCGGCGGACGAGCGCTCGACGAGTCCGAGCCGAAGTACATCAATACGACCACCACGCCGGTCTACGTCAAAGGCCGCGGACTTTTCGCGCTGGAGCGCGCTCGCCGCGCGGCCGCCGAGCTGGACGCGATCGTCGTCGTCGAGGGCTACCTCGATTGCATCGCCTTGCACCAAGCGGGCTTTCACCAAGCCGTCGCCTCGCTCGGGACGTCGTTTACTGCGGAGCAGGCGGCGGAATTGCGCAAATATGCCGAGCGCGTTTTCGTGTGCTTCGACGCCGACTCGGCCGGGACGGCTGCAACCGCCAAGTCGATCGACGTGTTGATTGCTGCGGGCTGCGCGGCATTCATCGTGCAGCTACCCCCCGGCGAGGACCCCGACACCTTCATTCGTACGTACGGCGCGGCCGAGTTCCAGGCTCGGCTCGATGTGGCGCTCCCCTGGATCCAGTTCAAACTCGATCGCGAGATCGAGGCGATTCTTGCTAAGCGTCTCCCGGCCGGACACGCGGTGCGGACCGCTGAGACGCTCGTGCGCGCGTTGCCGCGCGAAGAGTGGGATCAGTGGCGCGTTTACGTCGCCAATCGGCTGGGCCTAGCACCCGACGACTTGCGCAAGAGCCCCTTCGTCGACAACCCCGCCAATTTCGGCCCGCGTCAAGCCGGCCCGCGTTTCGTGCGGCACGTCGCACCTGCGGCTCAGCCGCCGCACCTGGAACGCGACATCTTGAGAACCCTGCTGGACGAACCGGCGCTGGTCGCAGAATATGCCTCGCGGATTCCGCTCGACTCCTTCCGCGACGAGCGCTATGCCGGCGTCTATCGCCATTTGCTCGACATGGCGGATCGATTGACGACGGCCACTGACGCGCTGGCTGCGTTCGGCGACGATCGTGAGGCGGCCGAGACCGCGATCGCTTTGCAAAACCTCGAACGCTCGCCGGAAGTTCGTTTCCCCGACAGCGCGGCGCGGCGCGCTCACCTCGACGCCATCGTCGCACGTCTCGAAGAAGGCGCGCTCCGGCGCCGCAAAGAGGAACTCTCCCAGCGGATCGACCGCTTGCTCGAAGCGGGCGGGGCGCTGCCGCCGGAGGATTGGGACGAGTATCAAGGGCTGGTCCAACGGCTCGACCGTTCCGCCGGCAAGCGACTGGGCACAAAGTGAACCCGCTCGTAAGGTCGAACAACCAAGTCCGAACCAAGAAGATGGCACGCAAAAAGACGAATAATGCGGCGCAGGCCGCAGCGACGGAAACGACCGGACCGACGAAGCTCGAAGACGCGATCAAGAAATTGATCGAGCGCGGGCAGAAGAGCGGCTCGCTTACCTATGAAGAGATCAACGCCATCTTCGAAAACGTCGAAGACGTCAATCCCGAACGCATCGACGAACTCTTCGAGGACTTGGCCGGGCGCAATATCGAGGTCGTCGACGAGCAGAAGGAAGAGAAGCCGGCAGCCGACACCGAGGACGCTGACGCAATCCCCGCGGGGCTTTCGCTCGACGATCCCGTTCGGATGTACCTCAAAGAGATCGGCCGCGTCCCGCTGCTCTCCATGCAAGAAGAAAAAGACCTCGCCATGGCGATCGAAGCCGGCGAGCTCGAGGCTCAGAAAAACGGCAGCGCCAGCAACGAGACCATTGAGGGCGGCTTCGAAGCGAAGCGTAAGCTCACCGAGGCGAATCTGCGCCTCGTCGTTTCGATCGCCAAGAAGTACGTCGGCCGCGGGATGCTCTTCCTCGATCTGATCCAGGAAGGAAACCTCGGACTGATCAGGGCGGTGGAGAAATTCGACTACCGCAAAGGCTACAAGTTTTCGACCTATGCGACGTGGTGGATACGTCAGGCCATTACGCGCGCGCTGGCCGACCAGGCCCGCACGATTCGGATCCCGGTCCACATGGTCGAGACGATCAACCGGCTCATCAAAGTGTCGCGCCAACTGCTGCAAGAGCTGGGACGCGATCCGACGGTCGAAGAGATCGCCGCCGAGATGAGCCTCACGCCCGAGAAAGTGCGCGAGGTCATCAAGATTTCCCAAGAGCCGATCTCGCTCGAGACGCCGATCGGAGAAGAAGAAGATTCGCACCTCGGCGATTTTATCGAAGATCAGGAAGCCGTCGCTCCGGCGGAAGCGGCCTCGGTCATGCTGCTCAAAGAGAAGATGGCCGACGTCCTCAAGAATCTGACGGAACGCGAGCGCAAGGTCTTGGTGCTTCGCTTCGGCCTCGAAGACGGCCATCAGCGCACGCTGGAAGAAGTCGGTCAGGAGTTCGGCGTCACGCGCGAGCGGATCCGGCAGATCGAGGCGAAGGCACTCCGCAAACTGCGGCACCCCTCGCGCGGCAAAGCGCTAAAGGATTACTGGTCCTCCGAGTAGCGATGCTGCGGGAGTTGGCCGTCGCCGCCGCTCTAACGCTCGGTGTCATCGAGCCGCCGGGTGCTGAGCCTGTCGCGAGTCCGCCGCCGGCGCCGGTCGCTACAATCCAACCGTCGAGCGCCACGCCACGCCCCACCTCGACTCCGAAGGAGCCGCTGCGCGAGATCGGACACGTTCGGGCGATCACCAGCTTCTGCAAAGCGTTCATCACGCGCTTCAACGACTCGGCTCGGCTGATGCTGGCCAACGATGCGGAGATTTCCTACGTCGATTTCACGCTCGGCAATCTCGAAAAACACTTCCGCCAGCCGGTCGGCGGTGACTTGGTGCTCGGCGACGACCGAGTCAAACTGATGGCCTACGTGAGAATGCTCCAGCAGCAACTTCCGCAGCTCCAGAAGCAGATCAACGATCTGCGTAAGACCGCCGAATTGACCAAGGATCCCGAAGAGGCGAAAGAGGCTCGCGAGGTCGCCGCGGAATTACAGAAGAGCTACGATCGCCAGCATCAGATCGAACTGGACACCCTCTCGGTGATTCACGTCATGATGGACATGGCGTCCACCAAGAACCTCGGCCCCGATTCGTTTACGCAGATGCTGGCGGTGTCGCAACCGAATCTCGGCCCGGGCCCGCCGATGGTCGGCGCTCCGAGCGACATTAACTACGTCGACACCGATCCGAAGGAACGCAACGACGTCCGCAGCTACTTGCGCATGAAGACCCAGCGCGATCGAATCGGCGACGCCGAGAGCGCGGCAACCAAGACAGCCGAAACCGTCGCTTCGAACTGTTGAGGTTTTCTGGCTCAGCGTCCGCGACAATTCGGTCTCGACCCCGGCTGCGGCTCACCGTCCGTGGTGAGCCTGGCCTGATTCTTGCGGCCTCCTGCGCCTCCGGCGCCCGGCCGCAATTCAGACGATCTCGACCGAACCGTCGCGGACGCTTCGCTTTGGGAGAACGCGTCTGTCGGGAAGCGCCGTTTCGCGGCTTCTTTGGCTGCCGATGGAAGAGAAACGGGACTAGTTCGCGTGGCTGGGCTTTGAGCCACAAAGAGCAAGGCTTTAGCTCGAGCCGCCGCCTTTGACGGGTTTAACGTCGGGGTTGCTTTCGGCAAACGCTCCCGCGGGGTTCGGAAGAATCCAGACTTCGAGATCCCAGATCGCGGGGAAGAAGAACGTGAAGCGCACGTCGCTCGTGCTCTTGGCGGCGCCCGCCGCCACTAGCATGTCCGCGGTGGGATGTTCGAGGCTCGCGCCGGGCGGCAGTTTCCGCATCCCCATGCCGCTGTAGATCGTCGTACCGTTCGGGCCCACCAGACCGTAATGATCGTGCGCGCCGAACTTTGTCCAGCGGCGCGGGTCGATGCCCCACTTTTGCGGAGCCTGTGGCGAATCGGCTTGCAGCACCGAAAAATCGGCGCCGAGGAGACGCCCGTTGACGTCGTACCAGAGCTGGCTCGGGTGGGTTTGATCGCTGGTCCAGTGCTTGTTCGCGTACGAGATCGCGCCCGTGTTGTCTTCGTCCGTGAAGCGGAGGTAACCAGCCCTGCGCGCGGCGTCCGGTGTCGGAAAGCGCGCCTGAAGATCGGCGGTTACCGCGGTAACGAACGGCACTTCGCTCGGCAACGGCACCCCCGATAGCTTGTCGGCGGCTGCGGCTACGGCGAACGTTCCGAGAAAGGCTAAAAGGCTCGCAAGAACACGCTTCATGCGAGCGGACTGCGCCTCGCCCTTAGCCGGTCCCTGTCGGAGCAGGCTGTGCTGGGCTGTCGGTCGGCGCGAAAGGCACCTCGGTTGGCGTGGGCGTCGGCTTCGGCTTGGGGGTCGGCTTCGGTTTCTTCGGCGGAGGCGGAACCGGCGTGTAGATCGGCGGCGGCGTGAAATCCGAATGCGGAGCGTCGCTGCTCAGGATCGCCGGCCGCGGGATGACGATCGCGATCGCCTTGGGGTCGGTAGCGTCGATCGTCGCTGCCGTCTGAGCGCGTAGTATCGCACCCGGGGGAAGCACGAAATCCCGTCCCCTTCGCAGCGCGTTGTAAAGGACGGCACCAGGAACGAAGATATCGGTGATCGTGTCGGTCGTCGCGCGCGTCGCGAGTTGGCCGCCGGTATGCTCGATCGTCAGGTACTCGTGATTGGGGCGAATGGGCAGCGTTCCATGGCCTACTAGTTCGAGAGGCTGGATCGCAATCTGAAGCGAGCCGTCGTTGTCGCCGGCCGTCGCGCGGTGCGCCGAAAGAACCTTGAGAATCGCCGGCTCATCGGCCTTCGCAAGGGTCACGCCGTTAACGACCAAAGCGTTGCGCAGGTGCATGTGAATCGTCTGGCCCTCGCGCGATTTGCTCGAGCTCATGACGTCTTCCAGCACGAAATCGATCGGTGAACCGACCGGCAGCACGAGCGCGTTCGACGGCACCGCGGAAGGCGTCGACGTCGGCCGTCCGCGTGGCACCTCAGGCGGAGGGAGCGCCCGGGCGGCAGGCGCCAACCCACAGACCAGCGCCGCGAAACCGAGCACGGCTAACGCGCTACGCGCGCGCCGGTTCACTACGAGGCTTTTTTCTCGCGAGCCGCAGCCGCTGCCGCAGCTCTCTTGCCTTCTTCGATTAATTGCTTGACCTTCTGACCGCCCTTTTGTCCGATCTCTTCGTAGAATGATGGGCCGTAGCGATCGCGCGTGGCTTCGCCGCCTTTCTTGCCGCCCTTCTTTCCGATCTGCTCGTAGAATTCGTGGCCGTGAGCCTGCTTCGTCGCTTCACCGCCCTTGCGGCCGATTTGCTCGTAGAATTCAGGGCCATACTTGCGCTTGACGGTTTCGCCGCCTTTTTGTCCGGCTTCACGTACGGTCATTCCGCCGCCGGCCTTGCGCTTGGGAGTCGCCATCGAGGATGTTACCTTCCATCAGTCTTCCGGGGAGTTGGGGGCCGCTCGCCCTGACGTGGAGGGTCGGGGACTGCGTGCCTGCGATTAAGTAACGCAGCCGTGCCCCGGAAAGTTGGTTAGAATTCGTGAAGATGTCGGTCGTTCTCGCCCTCTTTGTACCCCTTTTCTGCGGAGCGCTGGCCTTGGCTGCGCTTCCACCGGCCGAGCGAGCGGTTCTTTCGGCAGAGGGTCGTCGCGCGGCCGACCCGGCGCTCGTAGCCATGCTGGACGAGCAACCGAGCGTCGCGGCTCGCGCCGCCTTGGCGTTGGGCCGTTCGAAGCGAGCCGAAGCCCGAAAGCCTCTTCGCGCACATCTGGCAGCCGGCGACGCTTCGCTCCGGGCGATGATCGCCTATTCATTGGGTCTCCTCGAAGACCCGGATGCCTTGGACGATGAGCGCCACTTGATCTCGAGCGACGCGAATTCGGCCGTGCGTTACGCGGCGGCCGACGCCATCGGGAGAATTGCAGCTTCCGAGGCGAGCGCTCCGAGCGGTGCCGCCGAAGCTCTGATCGGCGCCATGCGCGGCGACGACGACTCGGCTGTGCGCGGCCACGCCGCCGTCGCGCTCGAAGCGTTTCGAACATCGAACCAAGCTGCCGCGGTTTCGACGGCGCTAACCGCCGCTTTCGAAAGCGAGCGAAGCCGCAGCGTTCGCTGGCACGTCATGTGGACGATTTTTCGGGGCTATGCGGCCGGCGTCGAGCGCGAACCGCTGGCGCGCGCGCTCGGCGATAGCGACGAGCTCGTTCGCATTGAGGCGGTTCGGGCGTGGGGGAAGCGAAGCGACGCCGACGCGGCCGACCTCGTGACGCCGCTGCTGAAAGATCCCTCCTGGCGTGTGCAGCTTCAAGCGCGCGAAACATTGCGCGCGCTCGCCAAACAGCCTCCCACCGATCACCTCACGGCATTACCGCCGGACTTCCACCTGCCGCCCCCAGATCGGCCAAACCGCGAGAGCGCCTCGCCGAGACCGGGCGAGAATACTGCAACGAAGCCCGTGGCGCCGACACTCGACGACGTCGTGCCGCCCGTTTCGTTCGCGCCGGCGAGCGCCACGCAACTGAACGGAGCATTGCCCGGGAACCATCCCCGCGTGCGCATTCGCACGACCAAAGGCGACATCGTCGTGCGTCTCTACCCCGAGTGGGCGCCGCTGACCGTCGCGAATTTCCTCAAACTGGCCGGCAGCGGATATTATGACGGAAACCGCTGGTTCCGGATCGTCCCAGATTTCGTCGTCCAGACCGGCGATCCGACCGACAACGGTGAAGGCGACGCGGGTTATACGATTCCGGCCGAAGAGAATCCGGTCGAACAGCGCACCGGGGTGATTTCGATGGGGCTGAACTACAAAGACGGCCACGCCGTCCGGGATTCAGCCGGGACGCAGTTCTACATCACGATCTCACCCCAGCTCCACCTCGACCACGATTTCACGGTCTTCGGCGAACTCGAAAGCGGGCTGAACACCATCGCGCGACTCATCGAATACGACCGCATGCTTCGCGTCGAGCGCTTACCGGATCGCTAGCGAGAAATCAGCGAGCGCAAAGCGAAGAGCGCGTTTTCACGCCGTTCCATGATGCGGCGGTAGAAATAGCCCGCCCAATGCGTTCCGAACGGAACGTAGATGCGCACCCGGTAGCCCTCCGCGACGAGACGGCGCTGAAGCTCCGGCCGTACGCCGTACAAAAGCTGAAACTCGAAGCGGTCGGCGCCGAGCTCGCGCTCGGCGGTGAAGGCTTTAACCGACGCGATCAAACGATCGTCGTGCGTCGCGATCCCGGGATAGTTGCCGCGCGACAGCAACGTTTCGGCGAGAAGAAGATAGTGGCGCCTGATCGTCGGCATGTCCTGATAAGCGATCTCGGGCGGTTCGCGATAAGCACCCTTACATAAACGCACGCGCGCCCCCAGCTCGATCGCGCGTTCGACGTCGCTGGGCGAACGGCGCAGGTACGCTTGTATGACCGGGCCCACGTTGCGATGTTCCGCATAGACGCGCTCGAAAACATCGAGCGTCCGCTGCGTTACGGCCGACCCTTCCATGTCGATGCGCACGAACGGATCGCGGAGGTTGGCGGCGCGCTTAACGATAGCCGCAAGGTGTTCGACGCAGCGTTCGAGGTCGAGCAAAAGCCCGAGCGCCGTCAACTTCACCGAGACGTTGCTGCGCACGCCCTCGCGCTCGAGCGCCGCCAACATCTCGAGATACACGTCGCGCGTTCGATCCGCTTCAGTCCAATCGGTGATGTCTTCGCCCAAGAAGTCGAGCGTCGCGCTCATCCCCTGTGCGTTGAGGGCGCGGACGGCTCCGAGCGCCGACTCGATCGTCTCGCCGGCGACGAAACGCTTCGCGAGGAAGAAGAAGTGCCTTTGCATCAAGCGAGCCGTCTTCGCAGGAGCCAGATTAGGGCCATCGCGAGAGCCGTGAGGATAAAGAACACTTCGGCGAGAGCGAGCGCACGCGTGACGCCGTCGGCGGAAAGTGCGACGTACAATTCGATCGGCAGCGACGCGGGATGGTACGCGACGACCGACGTCGCTCCGTATTCGCCGAGCGCGCGCAGCCAGGCCAGCAGCATCCCGGCGACGATTCCAGGCGCGGCGAGCGGGAGCGCGACGCGCAGAAAAACGCGCGCCGGCGACGCGCCCAGCGTGCGTGCGGCTTCTTCGTACGTCGGGTCGAGTTCGCTGAATGCGGCCGTCGCGGCGATCGCGACGAGCGAACCGGCGACGAAGAATTCGCTGATCGCGACCCCGGCGAACGTGTCGACGATTCCAATGCCGTGCGCGAGCAGCCACGACCCGATCGGACGGCGCGCCCCGAAGAGACCGAGCAACAATATCCCCGAAGCCACCGGCGGAAGCGCCAGCGGAAGTGCGAGCACGAACAATAAGAACGTGCGCCACGTTCGCGTTGCGCGCGAGAGTACGTAGGCGGCGGGTACGCCCAGCACGCTCGCGAGCGCGACGGCGGTCAGCGATGCGAGCAGCGAGACGCGGATTGCGGCGATGGTCGGCTGCGCATTGAGAGCAGATGCTATCTCCCCCGGCGGAACCGTCAACGTCAGGTTGACGAGCGGGGCCAAGAAGAGGAGCAGCAGGAGCAGGAGTGCCGCACGCATCGGCGTCATGCGCCGCTCTGCGAGGCGCGGCGGAGGCTTCCCTTGCAAAAACTTAACTGACCATGCGACTGCTTCCCGAGGCGGCAGAGGTGGGAAATGCCGAAGGCTGGGTTGTGGAAACGATCGCGACCGGCTTAGGAGCGCGTAAACGTGTTTTGCTCGCGGATGACGATGCCGCGGTCTGTTCGCTGCTTACCCTCGTTCTTCGCCCCGTCGCGCACGTCACGGCCGTCCACGATGCCGAAAGCGCCATGGCGCTATTGGCGCAAGAACCGCCGTTCGATGCGATCATCTCCGATTTCATGCTGCCGGGCATCAGCGGAATCGAATTCGTTCGGCACGTTCGCGCCGCAGAGGCGACTTCGCGCAAGACGCCGATTCTGATGATCAGCGGTCACGATCGCGCGTCGGTCGGGGCGCGCGCGCGCGAAGCGGGCGCCGACGCGTTCTTGGACAAGCCGTTCACGCTCGCGCAGTTGCGCCACACGGTCGGCATCTTGCTGGGACGTCCGATCACAACGATCAGCGCGTAACTCATGTCACGCTGAGAGCAGCGACCCCGAGCTTGGCGAGGGGGAGCGGAGTCGAAGCGCCACCGTAGTAATGGCTGCTGATGCTTTTGTCGGCCTTGCGCGTCGCGCTCATCGCGGGCTCTCTCGCGCTCGACGTCTTCGCGGTCTGCGTCGGTGTCGGGATTCGGGGGCAAAAGGGGCGGCTTCGCATCGGCATCGCCTTCGCTACGGCCGAAGTCACGATGAACCTGATCGGGGCCGGACTCGGCGCGCTGATCGGAAAGATGCTGGGCGACGTCGCCGGCTACTTGGGCTTCGCAGCACTCGTTGCGATCGGCGCATACATGATCTTCGAAACGATTCGTGAGGTCGAACAGCGCTTCGATCTGTCGCGTGGCTACGGACTTTTCATCGCTTCGCTTTCGATCAGCCTCGATTCCCTCGGTATCGGCTTCTCGATCGTCTACATCGGCGTACCGCTCGCGATCACGCTCGCGACGATCGCGTGCTTTTCGGTTGCCGCGACGATCTTGGGCCTGGCGCTCGGCCACCTTTTAGGGAAGCGCGCCGAAGAACGCGCCGGAGTCATCGGCGGCATCGCGCTTATCGTCACCGGGCTCTTGTTCGCGGCGCTCAAGTACTTCAACGTCGGATGAAGGCCGGCCGCATCGACGTCGGTGCGCGGCTGCTGACCTTGGCGCGCGCCACCGGATCGCGCTCGATTGCGGTCGTGGGGACGAGCAAAAACGCCGGCAAGTCGGTCGATGTCGTCGCGGTCTGTCAGGCGCTGCATCGCGAGGGGACGTCCTTCGCGCTCTGCTCCGCGGGCCGCGACGGAGAGCGCTACGACGTCTTGAACGGCCAACCGAAGCCGCGCTTCTATTTGTATCCCGGGACGTTGGTGACCGCTGCGGCAGCGATCGCTTCGCGCGGCGCGGGACTCGACGTGCTGGAGAGAACCGGCGAACGTGCGGCGCTCGGGGAGATCGTGTTGGCGCGCGTCCGAGCCGAGGGCGATTACGAGATCGCGGGCCCGGCTCGCGCGAGCGCTCTCGATCGGATCGCCACGCGCCTCGCGCAGCGTTGCGATTTCGTGATCGTCGACGGCGCCATCGACCGGCTCGCCGCGTTGCGCGGGCGAGAGGACGCGATCGTCGTCGCCGTCGGCTCGACGGCACCGACGCAGCTGCGCGCCGTCGAGGACGTGCGCGCTCTGGTCGAACGCCTCCGGCTCGCCGAACCCGATCGCGCCCGTCCTATCCTTCGGATCGAGGGCGCCTTAACGGCGGATCGCGCGACCCGCTTAGCTCGCGCACGGGAATCGCGACAAGTCGTCGTCGCCGATCCGACGCGCATCGCGTTCAAAGGGAAAACGTTCGCCTCGCTCGCCGCTCAACTCGATTTGCGCTGCGAGCGAACGCTTCGCGTCGTCGCGTGTACGGTGGCGCCGAGCGGGCCTGAGGGAACGTATGACGCCGCCGAGTTTCTGCACGCCGTCGCGCGGGTGACCGGCCTACCTACGTACGACGTGTACGCCGGCGAAGAGGCGCCGTGACGTCGGTCTATTTCGGAGTCGATGCGACCGGAGGGACGCTGCGCAAGAAAGCGTAGACCGCGTTGAATTCCTCATCGCTCATCGTCGCTAAATTGCGCCAGGGCATGAAGGAGTCGAGTTGGTGCTTCTGCATGTCTCGACCGGTCTTGATGGTCCGCTTGAAGTCGGCGAGCGTCCACCACCCGATCGCCGCCGGTGTGATGTTCGCCGCCGGCGGATCCTTGGGCGCCCCTTGATAATGGCCACCGGCCAGATTGGGACCGTGACAATCGAAGCAGCCGCCGATGCGCGCAAGATAACGTCCGTACGTGACGTCCGCGGCCGGCGCTAATTCGGCCGGATGCTCGGCCGTGTGATCGATACGATCGGCGGGAAACTTAATCGCGCCCGTTGCGATCAGCACGTGTCCGAGCGGTCCGATTTGGCGCGGCTTTGTCTGGTTCGCTATTGGGTCACTCGCGCGAATGAAGGCGATCACGTCGCGTAGATCGCGATCGCTGAAATATTGGTACGAGGTCGACGGCATGATCATCAGTTTGGTGCCGTCGGGACGGATGCCGTG
>Ga0209009_1000182_pt1 | contig 25716 bp, 29 predicted proteins | sample BlaSpr_A8_OM3_M2_FD_187979 | JGI IMG/M metagenome (GOLD analysis project Ga0209009, IMG submission 187979) | Forest soil microbial communities from Thunder Bay, Ontario, Canada - Black Spruce, Ontario site 2_A8_OM3_M2 (SPAdes) (version 2) | ecosystem: Environmental > Terrestrial > Soil > Boreal... | reverse complement strand
GATGATGGTCCGCTCAAGGCAGACACCGACTCGAAAGAGTGGCAACAGACACGCCTTGCAAGACCTGGCACGTCCACCGCGCCTCTCCTCGACTCTACAGAGGCAGTACTTAGTCATGGCGCGGCGTTCCGAAAAGCCATCGCTCATCGTTCCCGCTTCGATAGCTTGATTCATCATCGCAGCCGTTTGAACGAGTGCGTCTTGATGGCGAGCCAGACGGACGAGCCGGGGCCCAGCCCGAGGTCGCAGACCGCCGCGGCTGTCACCCGCGCCCGCCATGTGACTCCCGCGGCTTCGGCCCGGACCATGGCGTCCGCGGCCGAGGCTTCGACGGAAAGCACACGGCCGGCCAGCACGTTGCGAGCGGAGATGCGGGAGAGCGGCTCCGCCGACAGAAGAATGTCGTCCGGCGCGACGGCGAAGACCGCGCGCCCTCGAAACTCGCCCGCGGCAGGAACCGCCAGGGCGAGCCCCCCGACGAGACGAAGCTCTGCCGGACTCGAGCCGCCTGATTTTCCAAGTACTCCTTCGACGATGTTCTCGAATCGGGCGCGTGGATCGATTGCCGGCCACATCCTTCCGGCGACGACCTCGCTGGTCGGCCCATGGACCTCGACACGCCCCCCGCGCAGCAGGAGAGCTTCCCCCGCCAGCGCCTCGGCCTCTCCCGCGTTGTGGGTCACGTAGAGCATCGGAATCCGAGCCTCGTCCCGGATCCTCAGCAGGTAAGGGAGGATGCGAGACTTCAGCTCCACGTCCACCGCGGCCAGCGGCTCGTCCAGCAGGAGGAGTCGCGGCTCGCTCGTGAGCGCGCGGGCGAGCGCGACGCGCTGGCGCTCGCCGCCCGAGAGATTCGCCGGGGAGCGCGGCAGGAGCGGTCCGATCTCGAGGATCTCGACGGCCTCCCGGAACGATCGCTTCGCCCCGCCGGCGCGCTCGCCGAAGCGCACATTGCCTTCGACGTCGAGATGCGGAAAGAGCAACGCGTCCTGAGGAACCCACCCGATGCGCCGCCTCTCCGGAGGGAGCCGCAGCCCCGCCGCTGAGTCCAAGACAACCTCTTCGTTGATCGAGATGCGCCCCTCCGCCGCGCGACGCAATCCCGCGATGGATTCGAGGAGCGACGTCTTGCCGGCGCCGGAAGGACCGAGCACCGCGACGGCCGGCGCCTCGAGACGCACGTCAACCTCGAGGCTGAAGCCAGCCAGCGGCAGCCTGAGAAGGACCGAGATCACGCCTGAAGCTGCCGCTCGCGCCGCCGGGAGAGGATCTCGCTCGTCCAGACGGTGAAGAAGGCGAGGACGACGGTCATGAGAACCAGCCGCATCGCGGCCTCGTCCTGCCCGATCTGCGTGCGGTGGAAGATGGCGAGGGCCAGGGTTTGGGTTCGTCCCGGAATGCTCCCGGCGACGAGGATAGTTGCGCCGAACTCGCCGAGCGCCCGCGAGAATGCCAGAACGATGCCGGTCGCGATGCCGCGCCAGGCGAGCGGGAGGGCGACTGTCGCGAAGACCATGGCCGGCCGGCGCCCGAGCGAGCGCGCGAGGCCAAGCAGGCGAGGGTCAATCTCTTCGAAGGCCGCGCGCGCGGGCCGAACCAGCAGCGGAAAAGACATGACCGCCACCGCGAGCACGACCGCCTTCCAGGTGAAGAGAAGATCGACGCCGGTGCGGTCGAGCAGGCGGCCGAGCGGGCCCGAACGGCGCAGGAGGTCGAGCAGGACCAGTCCGACCGCGGTCGGCGGCAGAACGATCGGCAGCGACAGGACGGTCTCGACGATCGCTCGCCCCCTCCCCTTCCAGCGAGCGAGCGCCCATCCCGCGGCCAGGCCGAGCGGCAGGATCATGAGCGTCGAGATGGCCGCGACGCGAAGCGTCAGGCCGAGGATCGAGAGATCCTCCGCCGTCATCGGAGAACCGCAAACCCGCGCCGCTCGAAGATCGCGCGGCCTAGCTCTCCCGCCGCAAAATCGACGAACCGCTGCGCGGCGGAGGACTTCGACCGGACGAGCTTCGCCACCGAGTAGGTGATCGCCGGGCCGTTGGTCACGACAAACACGACCCGTACCTTATTCGAGATCGTCGCATCTGTTCGGTAAACAATCCCTGCCTCCACACCCCCCGACTCGACGGCCGCAAGGGTGGCGCGCACGTCGAGCGTCGGGACCACCTTCGGCTTCACCTCGGTCCAGACGCCTTCCGACTCGAGCCATTTTCGAGCGTAGATGCCGGCGGGCACGGCCTCCGGATCGGCCACTGCCAGGCGGGGCAGCTTCGCGAGATCCTTCGCCCCGGCGACGCGCAGAGACGACGATGTCGGGACGACGACCACGAGCTGATTGGAGAGGAACTCGTGGCGGTCCGCATGGCGCACGAGGCCCGCTTTCTCGAGCGCGTCCATCTTCGCCGTGTCCGCGGAGAAGAAAACGTCGGCCGGCGCGCCGGCGTCTATCTGCCGCGCGAGATCCGAAGAGGCCCCGAAGGAGAAGCGCACGGCCGCGCCGGTCTTGGCTTCGCAGGCCTTGCCGATCTCCTGGAGAGACTCCGTCAGGCTCACCGCGGCGAAGACCAGGACCTCCTCGGCCCGGCTCTGAGTCGCGATGAGCGCGAGAAGGAGACCCGCGAGCATTCTCTTCATAAGGAGGCTCCGCGAACAGCTAGAAGTAATAGAACTGCATCTGGATCCCTGCGTGGTTCGTGAGTCTGATCCTGGCATTGGCCGCCTTGACCTTCGGGTCGATCCGCTCGTAGAACGCCGTGACCTTTTGGTCCTGAGCGGAGATGTACCAGTTGACGCCCCCGCCGTAACCCATCGCGTTCCTTGTCTGAAAGCGGTCCTCTCGGAAATCCAGCCATTCGTAGCGGAGAAACGGCTGCAGTTTGATCGCGTCGAAATAGAAGCCGGCCTGCGTGAAAAACACTTCCTGCCGCGGCAGGAGCGGCGTGACGACGCCCGCGACGACCGACGTGAACTGTTTGCCGCCATCGTAATAGAGGTAGTCGCCTTCGGCCGTCACGGCGTTCTTGCCGACCGGGATGTCCGCGAACGCGTCGGCCCCATAGGCCTGGAAGTCCCCTTGCGTATCTCCCCAGGCTCCGACAGCCAGGATCGACTTTGCCCCCCGATTGGTTCCCACGTAGGTGTACCCCTTCTCCTTGTCTAAAAAGTCGTACTGGAGGCGGGCCGCCGGAAGGACAGGTTGCTCGAGACGAGCTGTTCAAGACCCCGCGCGACTGCGTCGTGTAGAAGAGTCCCGCGTCGATCATGGCCTTGTCACCCGCCACTTTCCATTCGAGGTAAGCGTCCTGCGTCAGGAAACCCGTGTCGAGCGACCTGGTCCCTGCCGTGCCGGCATTGCCGAGGCGCGCGTTATCGGTCTCGTAGAAGGCGCTTACATTCGGCGAGATTGTGGCGAGAAGGATGAGGCGGACTCGCCGAAGAAAGATATTCTGTGAGTTTCCTTCGCTGATCGGGTCCTGCGTCCAGTCGGCGTTGCCCTGGATCAGTGTGCCCAATCGGAAGTTCACGTCGTCGTTGACCTTGACGACGACCTGGCCGCGCGCCCGGCCGGAGGCCAGGCTCAGGAAAACGAAAGCAACGAAGGCGAATCGGAGAGCGAAGCGCCCGGCCTTGCTCCTCGGCATGCCGCGAGGAAATCACATGCGATATATTTCGTCAAGTATGTCGGATCAGCCGGCCAGCAGCCGCCGCAGCCGGCGAAAGCCAGGGCCACTGGCGGCGAGACTCCGGCGTTCCATCTCGTGGTAGACGGCGAGGACCGTCTTCCCGGTCTTCGTCAGGCGGGCCGCGCCGTGGCCCGCGCCTCCCCGGGTCGTTTCGACGAGGGGTTCGCGGAACGCCCCGTTCATCATCTGCACGAGCTTCCAGGCCCGCATGTAGGACATGCCGAGCTTGCTGGCGGCCCGGCGCAGCTCGCCCGTTCGGGCGATCGCTTCGAGCAGCTCCGCTTTCCCCGGACCGAGCACGATCTCCTCCCCGCAGAGCACCCGCAGGCGTGGGCGAAGGCGGCAGCGGGGCGTGGCTCTCCTCTTCATCGTGGACTGCGCCCGCACTCTATTACCGACGCTGCCGCCACTCGCGCAAGTACGCCCGCAGGCCAGGTAGCCGAGAGCCCGGTTCCGGATTCGAAAAAACGCGAATAAACTAACGCGGTGAAGGTGTTTACGGCTTAAATATGATCGACCGCGTCTTAACCAAGATCTTCGGGACCCAGCATGAGCGGGACATCAAGAAGCTCCTGCCCCGGGTAGAGGCCATCAACGCTCTGGAGCCCTCCGTCAAGGCGCTCTCCGACGAGGCGCTCCGAGAGAAGACGGCCGAGTTCCGGGTCCGCCTGGCGGCCGCCCTGGAGGGGGTCGCCGAGGAGGACATGAAGGAGGCGCGCAACCGGGCCATAGACGAGATGCTCGAGGAGGCCTTCGCGGTGGTTCGGGAGGCGTCGGTCCGCACGCTCGGCATGCGCCCCTTCGACGTCCAGTTGATCGGCGGCATGGTCCTCCACCAGGGAAAGATCTCGGAGATGAAGACGGGCGAAGGAAAGACGCTCGTCGCGACCATGCCCGTGTACCTGAACGCGCTCGCCGGGCGGGGCGTCCACGTCGTCACCGTCAACGACTACCTCGCCCGCCGCGACGCGGACTGGATGGGCAAGATCTATCGCTTCCTCGGCCTGACGGTCGGCTGCATCCAGAACTCGCTGACCGACGACGAGCGGCAGAAGGCCTATGCCTGCGACGTCACCTACGGCACGAACAACGAGTTCGGCTTCGACTACCTGCGCGACAACATGAAGTTCGAGATCGAGTCCATGGTCCAGCGCGGGCACACGTACGCGATCGTGGACGAGGTGGACTCGATTTTGATCGACGAAGCGCGCACGCCCCTCATCATCTCCGGGCCTTCCGAGGAGAACACCGACATTTACTACCAGGTCAACCGGATCATCCCGTCTCTCAAGCTCGGAAAAGAGGAGAAGGACAAGTACGGCAACAAGACGACAACGGGCGACTACCTCGTGGACGAGAAGTCGCGGACAGCCGTGTTGACCGAGGAAGGGGTCGCGCGCGCGGAGAAGCTCCTCAAGGTGGACAACCTGTACGACCTCGTAAACATCGATCTCCTCCACGGCACCGAGCAGGCGCTGCGCGCCCACACGCTCTACAAGAAAGACGTGGACTACATGATCAAGGACGGCCAGGTCCTGATCGTGGACGAGTTCACCGGGCGCGTGCTCCCCGGCCGGCGCTGGTCCGACGGGCTGCACCAGGCCGTGGAGTCGAAGGAAAGCGTACGCATCGAGCGCGAAAACCAGACGCTCGCGACGATTACGCTCCAGAACTACTTCCGGATGTACGACAAGCTCGCGGGCATGACCGGAACCGCCGACACGGAGGCCTCCGAGTTTCACCAGATCTACAAGCTCGACGTCGTCGTCATCCCGACCAACGTCGCGATGATCCGCCAGGACCACCAGGACGTCGTCTACGCCTCCGAGCGCGAGAAGTACGAGGCCGTGGCCGAGGAAATCGTCGCCCTGCGCGAGAAGGGACAGCCGGTCCTCGTCGGCACCGTCTCGATCGAGAAGTCCGAGCACCTGTCGGCGATGCTGAAGTCCCGCAAGGTCCCCCACGTCGTCTTGAACGCCAAGTTCCACGAAAAGGAGGCGGAGATCGTCGCGCAGGCCGGCAAGTCCGGCTCGGTCACTATCGCGACGAACATGGCAGGCCGCGGGACGGACATCGTGCTCGGGGGCAACCCCGAGGCGTTCGCGGAGCACCGCCGCAAGGAAGTTTCGAGCGACGAGGAATTTGGCAAGCTTCTCGAGGAGCTCAAGGCCGCGGCGTCGAAGGATCGCCAGACGGTACTCGAGGCCGGCGGCCTCTTCATCATGGGCACGGAGCGGCACGAGTCGCGGCGCGTCGACAACCAGCTGCGCGGCCGCAGCGGCCGGCAGGGAGATCCGGGAGCCTCGCGCTTCTACCTCTCCCTGGAAGACGACCTCATGCGCATCTTCGGGAGCGACCGCCTCCAGAAGATCATGAGACGCCTCGGCATGGAGGAAGGTGTCCCGATCGAGCACGGCATGGTCTCGCGCGCGATCGAGCGCGCGCAGAAGCAGGTGGAGGCGCGCAACTTCGAGACCCGCAAGCACCTGCTCGAATACGACGACGTCATGAACCGGCAGCGCACCGAGATCTACGCGTTGCGCCTGGAGATCCTGACGGGGCGCCAGGGGAAAGCGAAGATCCTCGAGCTGACCGAGATGATCCTCGACTACCTCCTCGGGCGCCACCTTCCCGAGGACAAGGCCGCGGACGAATGGGATCTGTCGGCTTTCGCGCTCGATCTGAAGGAGTACTACGGTCTCGAAGGCGCCTCCGTGTCCTTCGAAGAAAAGACCCGCGAGCAGATCCGGGAAGAGCTCCTGGCGGACCTGACACGCCGCTACGAGGAGAAGGAGACAATCCTCGGCCCGGAGACGATGCGGCTCCACGAGAAGTTCGTGATGCTGCAGGTCGTGGACCAGCAGTGGAAGGACCACCTGCTGGCGCTCGATCACCTGAAGGAGGGGATCGGGCTGCGCGGCTATGGCCAGCGCGATCCGCTCGTCGAGTACAAGAAGGAATCCTTCGAGCTCTTCACGCTGATGAAGGAGCGCGTCGAGGACCAGTTCGTGCAGTATCTCTTCCGCCTCCAGCCGGTGGTGCGCGAGGCGGAGGGCGAAGTCGTCGCGGAGGGCCCACGCCGCGTGCCCGCCGCTCTGCCCGCCCGACGCTCCCGCAACGTCAACTACTCCTACGGCGCCGCGGCCTCCGGCGGCCAGGACGCGAAGGTCGAGACCTTCCAGAGGAACGCACCCAAGGTCGGCCGCAACGACCCGTGCCCCTGCGGCTCGGGGAAAAAATACAAGAAGTGCCACGGGGCGGCAGCGGCGGGAGCCTAGCGAAATGGCGAAGACCCGAAACTCTTCCCGCGACGGCGACCTGCCGCTCGCCCTGACATTCGACGACGTCCTGCTCCTGCCCGCCCGGTCCAGGGTGCATCCGCGGGACGTGGACCTGAAGACCCGCCTGACCGCCGGGATCTCCCTCAATATCCCGATCGTGTCGGCCGCGATGGATACGGTCACCGAGTCGCGGCTGGCGATCGCGATGGCGCAGCAGGGCGGCATGGGCGTGATCCACAAGAACATGACGATCGAGGCCCAGTCGCAGGAAGTGGACAAGCTGAAGCGCTCGGAATCGGGGATGATCGTGGACCCGGTGACCTGCCGGCCCGAGCAGACGATCGCGGACGCGCTGGCGGTCATGTCGCGTTACAAGATCTCCGGCGTGCCCGTCGTGGACGAACAGGGCAAGCTCGTCGGGATCCTGACGAATCGGGACCTGCGCTTCGAGACGAGGCCCGACCGGCCGATCTCCTCTCGGATGACGAAGAAGAACCTGATCACGACCCCCGTCGGCACGACCCTCGAGCAGGCCAAGAGCCTTCTCCACGAGCACCGGATCGAGAAGCTGCTCGTCGTGGACCGCGCGGGGAACCTGAAGGGGCTGATCACGGTCAAGGACATCCAGAAGGCGATCAAGTACCCCGCCGCCGCCAAGGATCACCTGGGCCGTCTGCGCGTGGGAGCGGCCATCGGCGTGTCCCGCGACATGCTCGACCGCGCGCGGGAGCTCGTCCGGGCCGGCGTGGATGTTCTCGTCCTCGACTCCTCGCACGGGCACAGCAAGGGTGTGCTCGACGCCCTGATCCTCGTCAAGAGGAAGCTGCCTTCGACGCCGATCATTGCGGGAAACGTGGCGACGGAGGAGGGGACGCGGGACCTCGTGAAGAGAGGTGCCGACGCCGTCAAGGTCGGCATCGGGCCGGGCTCGATCTGCACGACGCGGGTCGTGACCGGCGCGGGCGTGCCGCAGATCCACGCGATCCGCGAGTGCGCGCGCGCGGTTGCCGGGACGAAGGTGCCCCTGATTGCCGATGGAGGGATCAAGTTCTCCGGCGACATCGTCAAGGCCCTCGCCGCCGGGGCGCACCTGGTCATGATTGGATCGCTGCTGGCGGGGGCGGAGGAATCCCCGGGAGAGACCATCCTCTACCAGGGCCGGACCTTCAAGGCCTACCGGGGGATGGGCTCGCTCGCCGCGATGAAATCCGGGTCCTCGGACCGCTATTTCCAGGAATCCATGGAGGTCGACGCGTCCGCGAACGGGTCGCTCTCCAAACTCGTGCCGGAGGGGATCGAGGGGATGGTCCCTTACAAAGGGAGCGTCGAAGGGTTGATCCTCCAACTGACCGGCGGCATCCGCAGCGGCATGGGCCTGACCGGATGCCCCACCGTCGAGGACCTCCGCACGAAATCAAAGATGATCCGCGCCACGGCCTCGGGCCTCAAGGAATCGCATCCGCACGACGTGATCATCACGAAGGAAGCGCCGAACTATCGAAGAGAGGAAACCTGAGGAATTGAAGATTGAAAGATTGACGATTGAAGGATTGGGGGTCCAATCGACAAATCGTCATTCCTTCAATCGAACAATCTTCTACTTTCTGGTCCTTCTCGCGGGCTTGTCGGCTTCTTCCCTCGCCCACTTCTCCTGGCGCATCTTGAGGATCGCTTCCAGACGCTGGGAGAGCTCGGCCTCTTCGCCGGAGGCGCGGGGGCGGTAGTAGCGGCGTCCCCGCAGAGACTCTGGCAGGCACTCGATACCGCCGACGCCTTCCGGCTCGGCGTGGGCGTAGCGGTAGCCGCGGCCGTAGCCGACCTCTTTCATGAGGCGGGTGACGGCGTTGCGGATCACCGGCGGCACCGGCTCGGCGGGCTTTTCCGCGACGTCCGTCTTCGCCTCGTTCTCGGCGATGTAGAGGGCGTTCGACTTGGGAGCGAGCGCGCAATAGACCGCCGCCTCCGCGAGCGCGAGCGAGCCTTCCGGAAGGCCGAGGAGCTCGAAGGCCTCCTTGGCGTCGATCGCGACCCGCAGGGCCCGCGGGTCGGCGAGGCCGATGTCCTCGGAGGCGAACCGCACGATCCGCCGGAAGAGGTAGAGCGGCTCCTCCCCCGCCTCGAGCATGCGCACGAGCCAGTAGATCGTCGCGTCGGGGTCCGACTCCCGCATCGACTTGTGCAGGGCGGAGATCAGGTTGTAGTGCTCCTCGCCCGCCTTGTCGTAAAGGAGGACCTTCCTCTGCAGGAGCTCGCGCAGGCGGGAGACCTCGATGCGCTTGGTCTTGCCCGCTTCCGCGTCGGCCGCCGCGGATTCGAGCAGGTTCAATGCCCGCCGCGCGTCGCCCCCCGAGGTCTGCGCGATGAAGGAGAGCGCCTCGTCGTCCAGGCGGAAGTCCCGGGCTCCGAGCCCTCGCGAGATATCCCGCAGCGTGCGCCGAACGATGCGCGCGATGGCTTCCGGCGCGAGCGAATCGAGGACGACCACCTTGCAGCGGGACAGCAACGCGCCGTTCAGTTCGAAGGAGGGATTTTCCGTCGTGGCGCCGATGAGCACGATCTCCCCCGTCTCCATGAACGGCAGGAACACATCCTGCTGGGTGCGGTTGAAGCGGTGGATCTCGTCGAGGAAGAGAATGGTGCGCTGCCGGGTCTTGGCGCGCCGGAGCCGCGCTTCCTCGAGGACCTCCCGCATCTCCTTGACGCCCGTCGCGACCGCGGAATAGGACACGAAATGAGACGCGGTCTGGGAGGCGATCAACCGCGCGAGCGTCGTTTTTCCCACGCCCGGTGGTCCCCAGAAGACGAGCGAGGGGACCCGGTCTTCCGCGATCGCGCGGCGCAGGAAGCCGTTGGCGCCGACCACCTCGTCGGGGCCCTCGACCTCGTCGAGCGACCGGGGCCGCATCCGATCGGCCAGCGGCGTCTCGGCGGGGGGGATGGGCACGCTGCCGCTCGGCCGGGCCGTTGGAGGGTCCGCGTTGAACAGGTCGCTCACGCTCCCTCCGCCTCGGTGCGGCATTTCTCGGAACAGACCGGGACCCACTCGCCGGAGCTCCTGGCGGCCAGGGCGAGCCTCCGATCAATCCAGGTACCGCAGACGGGATCGCGCACCATCTCTCCCTCGATCGTTTCGGGTGGCCTGCCCGCTCCCGGCCGGGGAAAGTAGGTGGCGGCGAATACCCTCAGCGCGCGAAGAACGAGCAACACGGCGAAGACGACGAAGAGGAGGATTGCGATCCGAAGCATCCTGTCCGCCTGGCTAAGTCGCGCCCTTCAGGCTCGTGATCTGCTTCTCGATCCGCTCGAGGTTCGGGATCTCGGGAAAGCGGCGCTTCAGTTCCGCGAGGTAGCGTCGGGCCGCGTCGGCGTCGCGCGTGTCGAACGCGCTGACGAGGACGAGGTTGAGCAGCGACTGCCAGTGGCCGGGGTCCGCGGCGCGCGCCCTCTCGAGGAAAGAGATGGCGCGCTTGAAGTCGCCCTGGTAGCGGTAGGCGGACCCCAGGTCCGAGAGGAGATTCGGATCGGCCGGCGCCTTGCGTCGCGCCTTCTCGTACGCCTTGATGGCGCCTCCCCAGTCCTCCCGGTCGTAGAGGACGTTGCCGAGATTCGTCAGCAGCTTCGGGCTCTCCGGGTCCTTCTGGAGGGCGGTCTGGATCTCCCCCACGCGGTCTTCCCCTCCGGCTCTCGCCGGCGGAGACGCTGCGGACCCGCCGGGGCGTCCGCCTCCCGCCGAGAAATATCCGCCGATGAAACCGAGCAAACCGCCGACGAGGAGCGGGATGACTCCCCGACGAAGTCCCGCGAGGGTGCCGCTCATGGGTTCTCCTCCCGCTCTTCCTCCCGCACCGCTTTCCACACGCCCGCGCTCGCCGAGCCGCTTCCGAAGGTCGTCGCCTCCCAGGTCCCCGCGATCGAGGCGGCGTCCCTTGCGACGCGCCCGTAATAGACCGTCGAGAACCCGAGAAGGGAATCCACGCGCTCCAGCCTCAAGCGGTCGCTGACGAGTGTGCCCCGCAGCGATCCCGAATAGCCCCCGTCCAGTGTGTAATCGCCCGTGACGATCGCGCCGTCGAGCGTCATGCGGAAGACACCGCGCAGGGCGCCCGGGTCTAGCGTCACGGCCCAGCGCCCCGAAACGGCATCGGGCGGTTTCTTCGTCTGGAGCTCCGCCTCGAGGGCGATGATTGAGCGCCGGCGCTCGACGATCCGGTCCGCCAGCAGGCGGCGCTTCTCCAGGAGGGCCCGGACTTCCTGCTCGCTTTCGGAGACGGCGTCCTCCCTCCGCACGATTTCGTCGGGAGGGGCGTCGGTCCTCGCCGCCGCGTCCGCGACGGACCGGCTCGCCGACGCGAGCTGATTCAAAGCCGTCTCCAGGCGCCGCGAGGTATCGGACAGGCTCTTCGAATCGCTGACCTGCCGGCGGCGTTCTCGCGCCAGCTCCGCTTTCACCGCGTCCGACGCGTCCGCCAGCAACGCGGCTCCCGCCAGGATCCCGACCACGAGGCCCGCCAGTCCTCTGCGCATCGTGGCGATTCTATCCGGGGTCCTGGCAACACGACCCGTGATCCGGCCGGGGGAAAAGAAAAAGGGAGGCCGGGGCCTCCCTTCTCGTGCGTTCGAGCGGAAACCGATCTCAGTGCGCGGCGCGGCTCTGGGCGGACTTGAAGAGCGCGCGATCCACCTGGCGCTCGACCTCCGGTTCATCGAGCCCGTTAATGACGGCAATCTCCGAGACGATCAGGTACTTGGCCCGCTCGTACATCTTCTTCTCGCGGAAAGACAGGGTCTTCCGCGACATGATGTAGTTCAGGCTCTTCAAGACGTCGGCGATGTCATACAGCCGGCCGCTCTTCATCTTGTCGAGATTCTGCTTGTACCGGCCCTTCCAGTCGCCGGAAGCCGAGAACCGGTAGTCGGCCAACCGCTTCATGAGGCCCGTGATGTCCTTTCGCTGGGTCAGCCGGCGCAGGCCGATCAGGTCCGTGTTCCCGATCGGGACCATGACCTTGGAGTTATTGGACAGAAGACGCAGGTGATAGAAGCTGCGAGGTTTGGCCGGCTCCGTCGCAAAGCCCTCGCCGATCTTCTCCACTACGGAAACCCCGTGGTTCGGATAGACGACTTTCTCCCCCACTCGAAATCCCACCACTTGTGTCCCTCCTAAATGTAGTAAAGGCCTCGCTCGCCTGTAGCAAACAAGGTCGCGGACTTCCTCATTATAGGGAAAATCGGCGAAATACTCAACCGGAAACCGAGCGCGGGCGCTAGAAATTCGCTCGGAAGACCTTTGTTATCAATAGCCTCGACAATTCGAAGTTACGTTAAGATGTAGCGTCTTGATCCGTGCCGGAGTGGCGGAATGGCAGACGCAGGGGACTCAAAAGACTGCGGGCCGTTTCGGCCGAAACCCCTTATAAATCAATAGGAACGGGCCTTTCCGCCCTTCCGGCGAGTGTCGTTTAGATCGTCTGGAGGCGTCTAACTCGCCTCCGAAGCGTCGAGGTACGGCACGCCAGACGGCACAGTGAAATTTTCCCCCATTTCAGTGAAGGAAGACCGCCGCGAGGATCAGCAGCCCGAGCACGAGCGCCACGAGGAGGCCGATCGGTGGCGCCCCGCTTCTCCCGAGCCTCTCCCGGAAGTAGAGGCCGCCGCGGCCGCCGAAAACGTAGCCGTGCCCGTGCGCGTCCTGCCCGACCCGGAGGCCCTTCACGCCGACCGACGCGCCCAAGCCGGACCGCGAGAAATTCAGGCGCAGCGGGCCGAGCCGGACGGCCTTGCGGATGAACCAGCTCATGCCTTCGGCTTCTTGCCGCGGGCGATCTTCTCCAGCTCGGCTTTCAGGCCGCGCAGCACGAGATCGCGCAGCGTCTCTTCTCGATCAAGTGCGGCCTGTTTTGCCTGCTTCCATAGGTCGAGCGGGAAGTCGATCGAGACCCGGCGCTTGTGCTCGCCGGCCGCGGTTTCCTGGGGCTTCTTGAGCTTCGGCAAGGGGATAGATGATGGCTGATCTTTACTGCTCGTTTGCTCGTTTGCGTTCATGCTCGGATAAGCATACCATAATCAAGGCGCCGGGGGGATTTCCTCCCCGGCGAAGGTAAACCGAGACTGGACTGGAGGACGAGATGGACAGGACCAAGCGACGGAAGAAGGACACGAAACCGCAGCGCAAGGCCGTGAGAGCCCTGCTCGGTGAGAAGGACATCAAGCTCCTGGAAAAGCGCTCCCGCGCGCAGTATTGGCACCGCGGGACGTACGCGGGGGTGCTGCTCGAGAATGCACTCCACGCGACCTGGGCCTATGGCTACGGTTCCGATCGCGATGTCAAAGCCGTGACGACGGCCTACGATTTCTTCGCCAGGCTCTACCATCTCCAGAAAGATGCCATGAAGGAAGTTGAGCGTGCGGGCATCGCAGCGAAAAACGCGGCGCTCGAGGCTGGGAAACTGTGCCGGTGGTGGATCGACGCGGAGAAGGTCCACCGGGCCGACAGCGCCGACGAGGAGAAGGCCCCGGCGAAGCGTACCGTGGCCCGGAAGGCGGCGACGTCATGAGCAAAAAGAAACCGCTTCGCTGTCCCTTCCACGAGGCAATCGGGGGGTTTGGCATCGATCCGTGCGCGCCGTCGCCGGAATCGTGCGAGGCCGCGCCGGGGACGGAGAACGGATGCAGCCTGATGCTCGAGGCTCGGCTCCTGCAGGATCGCCTCGACGCGATCGCGGCGCTCGTGGAGCAGGCGAGGGATGGGGTCCTCTCCGGGTCCGACCAGGCGAGCCCGGGCATGCCTCTCTCCGCGGCCCTGGAAGCCGCGGGCGTGCTCGCGCGCTCGATCACCGAGGACGAGTATCTGAAGGGGAAAGACACCTGGACACGCCCAGGGGACGATCGGCTGCTATGGATCGTTCTCAGGCCGGAGCGGGTAAATGGGGCGCGGAGCCCTTACGAGAAGAAGCCCGCGCCGCCGAGTCTTCGGGCGGTTCCCGCGGCGGATCGGGCGAGCTGACCATGCCGAGGCGGAGCCGGGTCCGATCCCCGGCAACCTCGCGTGTTAAAATTGCTCATGAACACAAGCCAGAACCTTCGCCCTTTCCCGCCCGGTGTGTCCGGCAACCCTGGCGGCCGCCCGAAACGAAAGCCGGTGACGCTCGCCCTGGAAAAAATGGCCGACACACCGCTCCCGAAGAACATCCTCACGCCGCTCAAGCAGCGCGGCTTCAAGGGAAAGACCTGGGCCGAGGCCACCGCCTTCGGCATGTACGTCCGCGCCGTAAGAGGCGACGTCCAAGCCGCTCATGAGATCGCGGATCGTCTCGAGGGGAAAGCGGAGGCGAGCCTCAAGCTGTCGGGAGCTCTCGATGTGGGCGAAGCCATCCGCGGAGCGCACGAGGCCGTCCTCGCGAGGCGGGGCGTGGTTTCTGCCGCCGATCTTTCGGAGCAGACCGCCTGAGCTTCTTGGCGAGCGCCAGTTCACGACGTCGCTTCGCGTTCGCTTTCTTCGCCGTCAGGGCATGAGTGCAGACATCGCTGCAGCACTTCTTATCTGATCGACCTTCGACGAAAAGCTCCTCGCATCGTGGACACCGCCGAAGGCACCCCTGGAGGGGATGCGTCACGAGTTGGAGGAAGAGTCTTGCCGCCACGGACTCGGCGCTCTTCGCTGAAGGCCAGTCGAATCGCTGCACGAGACGGACCCCGTCGCTGAACGCAAAGGGCTCGAAGCGCAACGCCGCGGCCGCTCCTTGAACCGTCGCCCACAAGGCCGGGTTTTCCCGGCGCCACCGTACGGCGTCCGGCCGGCAGACGAGCCAGCTTTCGACGAGCGAGTTGAGGCAATGGCGAAAGGCGTTTACATCGCGGACAAGTTTCCCAGCCTCGAGCCCGAGCCTCTTCTCGATTGAGGAGGCAATCTTATCTACCCTGCTCCGCCTCTCGGCGGCCCGTCTTCCCGCGATGCGCCTTGATGGAGTCGGTTTAACTGGGTCCTGCCAGACTGCTCCGCCACCCGCCGCCGCGCGCATTGGCATCTTGAAGCGATCCTCTCGCGCCGACTTTCCCGTAGAGCCAAGAGCGGGCCCCTTGCGCTTGGCGACCTCGAACGCGAGAACCTTCAGGTAGCTTTCTCCGCCGTCGTTCAGCGGCTCGAAATATTCGAGAAGCCCTCCGGCCGACGGCTTCGTTAGCAGGCTCTTATTCATATCTCCCGGTAGCATGCTAACACAGTCAGCCTGCTACCGGCCCGTGAGGCCGCCGCGCTCCTAAAATGCTTGTCATGTCGATACGACAAGTACAAGTAAAAAAGATTTGCCGAATCGTCGCCTTCGTTCCTCCCGAGCTCGCGCAGAGCATAAGAATTGCCGCGAGCGCGAGCGGGATGGGAGTGAGCGCGTTTTCTGCCGAGGCCTTACGTGCTGCCGTCGCGCGAGTCTCGGACGAGGCGCTCCGCCGTTTTTGTGCCGGATTAGACGTGCCTTCAGAAACGAGGAAAGGAGCCTAACCCATGCCCGGGTTGTTAATCAAGAAAGCGGTTTCCCCGAGAAGGGAGCCGGAAAAAACCGAGACGCGAAATGACGCGCTCATGGACCCCCGCCGCTCCCCGGCGCGGCCAGAGGCCGAGCACTATTGCCGAAGTGAGAAGAGCCTCCCCACGGTGTGGACAACCCAACCACAAGAGGCCCACGCCGGCGCGCTCCTGGCCGCCTACGCGATGCTCCAGAACGTGATGCCGGACGATGACCGTGCGCGCGCCGCCGCACAGATCCGCGCCGCAGTGAAAGGCACGAGTGCGAACAAAGCCGCCGGACCGCGCGGGACCACGCTGCGGGATCTGCGCGAGCACCTGGGCGCCGTGCACGAGCTGATGAAGAAGGCCGTCGCCGGCGGCGCGCCTCCCGAGCAATTTCAGAAACTTGTGGAGGACGCGATGGCGAAGCTCGATACGGCCTGCGAGGTCGCGGGCGGTGTCACATCGAACAAGTCGATCAGAGGCGCCGAAGTCAGCTACGAATCCGCCGTCAAACAAATTGCCGCCGCTCTTTCGGCCAGTGGCATCGGACCGCCAGGCGTCGTAAGAGGGATGGCTGCCGCAATCGTGAATGGGAAACGGTGAAACGGTGAAACTGCTCAACAGCATCAAAGACCGGGAGCCAGAGGAAGACGGCCTGACCTCCCAACGCCGCTCGGAACTCGCGGAGGCCGAGTCCCACGAAAAGCGCATGGGGAAGGCCCTCGACGAAAAACGCCACGAGCGGGCGAAGCTCGAGGAGCCGAGCATTCGGTTACAGAACCGTCTCGCCGGCGCCGCGGAAAAGATTTCAGACCGGACCAAGAAGCGGGAGAACGCATCGCGCCGGGATGATCTGGGCGAGGTGGCCTCCCTTACGGCCGAGATAGGGGCGCTCCACGCGCAGCGGGAGGTCCTCGGCGCCGATCTTTCGGCGTACCTCAAGACGATCCTGCCGGCGCAACAGGCCGAGGCGAAGGCCGCCGCGGACCTCGGGGAAGCCGTTCAGGCTCGGGCCGATGCAGCTCGAACTCTCGCAATGCAGATCCTGAAATCCGGGATCCCGGAGCGAGTCGCCGACGTGGAAGACCGCTACATGGCCCTCTGCCTCGATCTGGGCAAGCTTCTCTTGGACTCGAAGAACTGTGGGGCCTGGGGCGCCGTTTCAAATTTGTATGAGCAGACCGAGCAACACGTGATCGCGATGGGCGCGCGGTTTGTGGCCGTACACGGAAGCGGCGGCCTTCAGTCATTTCCACTCGGCCCCGCCTTTCGGATAACAGACCTGAACGCGCTCGACAAGTCCGACGTCGGGAGCGTGGACGTACTCGCGCGGCGGCGGTAACCGGATCAGAGATGAATTTCACTGCCTCGCCCCCGTTCTGTCTCCCTTCGGGAGCGCGGCCGTGTTCGCTCGGGGCGGTGACTCGCGCGTCGGTACTGCATGCCGGCGCCCGGGTCACCGTTCCCACTTTTTCGGGGCGGCATCTGGACATGGGCCAGCGGGCAGTGATCGCGGCTCGACTGGCAACGCTGAAAAAGGGCGAGACGAAGAGGGGCAAATTTGCCCATGAGCCAGCAACTCTCTCAATCAAGGAGACTTCCATGCTTGAGGTCACGAAAATTCCCCATCCACGCCGGCGCCCTCGGCGGCCCGACGGCCCCGCCTTCATTCTAGAAAGGGAACATGTATGACAGACGGACTGCGCTGGGGGTACGACATCGCGGGCGACTTCTTCGTCGGTCTCCCGGGCCGCGAGTCGCTCCGCATTAACGGCACAACGGGCGTGGTACGGGTCAACGGGCAATTGGTCATCCGCACGAAACTGGGAGATCGACTTTACGGCGATCCGCCGGCCCCGGGGACCGAGGGCGAATTTGTGAGCATCGAGGGCACTGCTGGCAACATCATCGAAGCGGCCAGCATCACGGCGGGCGATTCGCTGACGCGGACGTTCGCCTTCACCGTCCCGATCGGACGACTCTTCACAGCTTCGATCGACGAGGTCCAGCAGAGCCCGGCCGACTGCGCGGTTATCGGCGGCGCGCTCGTGTTCGCCGGGAGCGTTCCGGCACCGGCGCCCGGGCAGGTTGTCTCAGCGCAATACACGGCCGCTTGATGGAAACGAAATCAGGACCTGACCCCGCCACGCTTACCCTCACGATCGGGGCCGGAGAATACGTCTTCAAACCGCTCACGCCCGAGGATCTGGAGATCCTGAAGCCACACTTTGACGCCTTCCTCTCGATCCTGTTTACCAGCCCGCTTCTTGGACCCCGAGCCGGGGTGCCGTCAGCGTTCGAGCACATAACTGCAATTCTGAAGACGATCAATCCGCTCCTCGCCGAAACGCCGGCAGACCTCGCCGCGTGGAGCCCGGCTCATTCTCAAGAGCTGCTCAACTTCTGGCGGGAGCACACGCCCGTGAACTGATGGCTAACGACAGCGGCCTGGGACTCGAAATCGTCGTACGGTGTTTGCTCGATGCCCGCGGATTTTCCGATTTACAGGCGGAGCTGAAAAAGACCGAGGCGGCTCACAGAGCGGCGACGCCGGCCGTTGATGATTTCACCAAAGCGTTACAGAACATCCCGTCGCAGCTCATCGCTATGGGTACCGGACTCCTGGCCGTTGGCGCGGCGCTGGAGTTTCTCAAGGGCTCTTTCATGGCCGCGGTCGAAGCGTCACGGATGCTCGACCAGATGCGCGCCGCGAACGAATCGCTCGCAGGTGCGACGGCGGATGCTCGCGAGGCAAACGAGGCGTGGCTGCGCTCGGTGGAGGAAGCGAGCGGCAAAACGAAGGAAGAGCTTGTCCCGAGCTATATCCGGCTCGTCGCTGTTACCGGGAGCGTCTCGGAAGCTCAGCGGATAACGCAAATCGCGGCCGGCGCTGCGGCGAGGGGATTCGGAGATCTCGGCCAGATCACGCAAGCCCTGATCCGGTACTACGAGACCGGGCAGACACAAACGCGCGGCTTCGGCGCGGTCCTCAAGGCGTTGGTCGGCGATGCGCAGGACGTCGGCGAAGGCTTCGACAAGCTCACGGCGAAGTTCGGAGACGCCGGAGTCGCGACGGACAACCTCGGTCTGAAGATGGATCGTTTGAAAACTCGGTGGCACGAGTTCAAGGCCGAGGTCGGCAACGTCGTCGCCAGCATGGTCGATGGGATCGCCAAGGGCTTCAACGCCATCGACGATTTCATGAGCCACAACTTTAAGACTGCACTCGGCGGGATCAACGACGTGACGGGCGCGAGCGCGGCGGCCGCCACCGGCCTCAACAACGACTGCGCCAAGATCAAGGGCGGCATCGACGACGCCAACAAATCCCTGAAGGACTTCCAGGAGCAATACGACGACTGGGCGCTGTCGGCGAAAAACGCCTCGAAATCCGTCGTTGGCGGTGTCCGCGCGGAGATCGCCGTCTACAAGCAGATGGCGGCCGATCCCGACGTCCAGGGCCTGATGAGCGACAAAGAGAAGACCAAGCTGAACGCGAAGCTCATCGCCCTGGAGAAACAACTCACCGACGCCGTGAAGAGCGAGACGCACAAACGCGCGGCGATGGTCAAGGACGCTTACGACACCGAGCTCCTGCTCGCGAGGGCCAACGGCGTCTCTCAGTACGCGGTCTTGAACGCGGAGCTCGACATCTATAAGCGCATGGCCACGGCCTCCGGCCTGACTCGGAAGGAACAGGCGGTCGCGATCGAGAACGTGACGAAGACCGAGAAGGCGCTCAACGCTGAACTCGAAAAGGAACGCAAGGTTCTCACTGAGGGCATGACTCTCAGGCAGTTCATGGACAAGACCGAAGAAGAGCGAATGGCCAAGGTCAGGAAGGACACCGCCGAGCGCATCAAGCTCTCACTCATGGAGGCGAAGCAGCTTCAGAAGATGGACGAGGGTGAACTCCAGAGCTGGAAAAAGAAGCTGGAGGCCGAGCTATCCCTTGAAGGCATCACGGCAGAGCAGATCATCGCGATTCGCCAGAAGATGACGGCCATTACCGAGCAGCTCGACAACGACGAGGTTAGCAATCGAAAGGCCGCCGAGCAATCCATGATGACGATTGCTACGAGCGTCTTCGGCCAGAACAAGGCGCTGGCGGTCGCGCAGGCCGTAATCAATACGGCCGAGGGTGCTACGGCGATCTGGGGCCAGGGACCGGAGGTCCCGTACTACCTCAAAGTTGTCGAAGAGATCGCCGAGATTGCCGCCGGCGGCGCGCAGATCGCAAACATAGAATCTGCCACCCCGGGCAGCAGGGGCGGCTTCGACAACCCATCCAGCGACTACGCGGCGTACATCGGCGGCCAGAAGTGGGCCGGCGACATGGTCAGGAACTATTCATCCGGCGCCGAGGCCGGGTGGAGCGCCGGGATGGCGCGCGGCGGGTCCTCGTCCGTCGTCAACAACTCGTCCTCCGTCCGCTACGGCGATCGTCCGTTGCACATAACGATCCACGGCGGGATTCTCGGCAACGACGATGTCTCTGCGCGGCTGTTCGTCAAGCGAATCGCGCCGTACATCAACCGGCTCGACCAGCGGCGGAACCTCCAGTGACTTGAGACTGCTCGATCGTGGGAGTCCCCGAGCCCGGCGGGGCTTGGGGGTTGGGAAACGAAACAGGGGGGCAATGAAGGTGTCAATCATACAACAGACCAAGAGCCGGGCGCGCGAGTCGCAGGCACGAGCGGAGATCGGCGCGCTCTTGATCGGCGAAGCCGGACGAATCACCGACCTGGCCCAGAAGCGCGATCGCCTGGAGCTCGCCAGGGCCCAACTCCGAAAGAGCCTGGATCGGCTCGAGGCCGACCTGGAGAAGCTTCCCTCCTGATGAGCCAGGACGAACAGATCCGGGAGGAGTCTCCCGCCGCCGGCGCTGCGGCGACTCGCGAGGCGAGCCGAAAGCTAGACGTCGCGATGCCCCTCCTCCACGAGCGCAACGAGCTCTATAAACGCGCTGACGAGCTCGACGAGCAGGCTGTCCGGCTCCTGGGCCACGCGGACAAGCTGCTCGCCGAGAAGACCCTCGCGGCGCTCCTGCCCGACGGATGGCTCCGCGCTGGAGAGGTGCTTCAGGCCTCGCCGCTTCCCAAGGCCCGGTTCAAGACGGGGATCCCCGCGCTCGATGAGGCCTCCCGCGGCGGCTTGCCCACGGGCGCCGTCGTCGTTTTCCAAGGCGAGCCGGACGCTGGTAAGACCGGCCTGGCCCTGCAGATCGCGCTCAAGATCGCCATGGACCAGGACGTCGTTGTGGTGATCTACGCGCCGGACGGCGGCCGCGAGAACGCGGAGATCCGCCTCGGCGCTCTCCTGGGCTTCAATGCCACGAAGCTCGAGGAGCGGGACGCCGGCGAGATTGACGCGCTCCGCGAGAAGCTGGCCGACCGGCGAATCTACTTCCCCGATCACTCGCGCGAGGACACGACCTTCGCGAGCATCGTCTCCGATGGGCAGAAGATCGAGCCGGAACTCCCTCACCTGTACCTCGTCGATTCAATCCAGGAGTGCCGGGCAACCGAGGACTCGGACGAATTGGACGAGCGCCGGCGCGTGGTCGAAATCATGCGCGAGATGCAGAAGGTCACGACGGCCACCGTCCCGACGCTCTGCCTCGCCTGCTCGCAGACCAACACGGCGTCTTTCGCGAATAGAAAGCCGAAGGACCGGACGCGGCCGATCGCCGCGGGCGCCGAGAGCGGCAAGATCGCCTTCCTCTCGTCGCTGATCGTCCACCTCGACGGGGACCCGTCCCCCAAGGGGGCCCCCGACTTCGGTCGGGCGCAGATCGTCAAGTCGAAGCTCGGCGGCTCAAAGCCCACCTTCGGACTGAAGCTCGACCAGAGGACCACGGAGCTTCAAGAGATCGACGCGGCGATCGTCGAGCAGGACCGGACCGAGCAGAAGGAGCGAGAGGAGACGGACCGCATGGGCGCCCTCGGCGACAGAGCCCTGAACCTCCTCATGGCTCACGGACCCCTCAGCGTCTCGCAGCTCCACGGCCGGATCGGAGGCCGGCGCCAGGATCTCCTGAACGCCCTCAACGGACTCGAGGCCCAGGGCGCCGCCGGGTGGAAAGCCGGGCCAAGGGGCGCTCGACTTTGGGAGGCGGTGCGCCGTGGTTGACCTGTTCCCGAAATCGACCTGTTCCGGCTTCCAGAGTTGCCGCGGTTCTGACCTGTTCCCGGGGGGTATTACATACCCCCCCCGGGTGGGAACAGGTCAACCGACCATTGGTGACGTGTTCCGGGAACAGGTGCGGGAACAGGTGGGAACAGGTGGGAACAGGTCAGGGAAAATACCCCCGTCTCCTGATACGTCCTGGCGGCCGATCGCGTCTCCTGGGGGAAGTGGACGCGGAAAATTCGAGCCCCGGCGCCCTCTCCCGCTCCACTCTGAGAAATCGCCCCAGGAGCCCGGAGGCGGGCCATGACGAGCACACCGGAATCCCCGAAGGTAAGCCGGCTGAGAACCATCGCGCGCGCCAAGCACGCAATAGCGAGGGCGCAGCTTGCGGCCGCTGCAGTGGAGGACGCCGTAAAAACCGACGATCTCATCAAGAAGCGGGAGTTTCTGAAATTTGCCCGCCTGCAGCTCGCCGCGAGTCTCCGCTGTGTCGAGATCCTGCTGGACACCGCGAGCGACTCCTGGAGCACCGGTGAAGTGACCGGACCGTCCGGTCAGCCAGAGATCGCGGACCCCCTGCCGTTTCGGCTAACTTCAACCGTTGAGAGCAGCGGCCGGAACAGTGACGCCGGCTCCTCTCAGCTGAGTGTGGCTTCCACTGAGGATGGGGAGCCGGAGGGGCGGCCATGACGCGAAGTGTCAGAGGCGTAAGTCCCGAATTTGCTAGGAAATCTGAAGGTGCCGGACTGACAGATTATGTTAAGCAGCTAACTAATTGGAAACACGTAACTTAGTTGAAATAATGCCTTTACGTAATGCACGTTATCGGACGCTGCGAAGGGACTCAGTAATGGGGTGTGACTCTTCCCGTCACCTCGCCCCGCGCCCTTCAGAGGCCCGATCGGCGCCGCTCGCGCCCGCCACGCCCGCTCCCCTGCCTCTCCCCCGTCCTGGTCGGCCTCGCGGAACGTCCGGGCGGAGCGGATGAAAGACTCGTTGACCTCGTTGACCGCAACAACGCGGTCGGGCCGGGCCGAACCGCCCACGATGGCCGTAGAAAACCGTGCACGGATTTCTGAGGCCAAAACTCCCGCTGCGAGTCCATCGACCCCTCTGGGTTCGGAAGCTCCCTGCGAATCGTGCGGCAAGACGATCATCAAGACGCGACGTTCGCGGCGGTTTTGTGGCGACTTCTGCCGTGACGTCTTCCACGGGCGGCGCCGCGGGCTGTTGCCGGCCGCGATTGAGGCGGAGGCGCTTCCGGCGCGCGTTGAAGCCCTGCCCCAGGAGCGCGAACCTCTATGAACCTCCCCGATCTCCTCACCGTCGAGCAGCTCGCCGCGTACCTGGCGAAACGCCCGGCGGCAGTCCGCGCCATGGCCCACCGCGGGGAGATCTCCTTCGTCCGATGCGGCCGGGCCATGCGCTTCCGCGAGGACGACGTTGCCCGGTTTCTCGACGCGAACAGGCGGCCGGCGCTTGGCGAAACCGGCCTGGACGACACGCGGCACGGCACACGGCGACAGGCGAGGGCGGCAAGCCCATGACCGGGCGCGCGTTGCCGCGTAGACGCGGAGTTCTTATTGAACTGCGGGCCGGTTCTGTGCCGCCAGGAGGCCCGCGCTTCCGGCCTTCGACGATCGAGGCTCAGAAGGGCAGGAATCGTGAGCGATCACCTCACGAGGCGCAGAGCAGGCCCGGGTTTCAGCCGTTGAACTGATTGTGAGGGTTAAGAGGGCCCTACCTACGATCGAGGAAGTCGCGGAGATCTTTTCGTTTCAATCCCATGGTCCGAAGATTAGAGGTGATGTGAAGTTCGGGTACGTCGTCGTAGTTCGTATCGACGACGACGGGGCGGCGATACCCGAGCTTTGTCCAGGAGGCATGACTTGACTCCGTTCGCACTGATGACCAGCCGTTCTCCGTCAGGAAGGCCTCGAACGCCCCGCGCCCACATTTCAATCAGGCCGACGCTCCGCGGGAGCGTTAATCTGGAATGCGAGCGGGAAGCTGTAGTGCTCGGTCCTCACGGCGTCACGCAGCCTCTCGAGAAGGGGCTCCGGTTCGGGCAAGGAATCGGCGGCCTGCATCCGAATGCCCGCCTCGCTAAGGACCTCCCAGACGGTTCCCATCCGTTCGACCTCGTTCAAAAACAGAAGGATCGCCTCTGCAGCTCGATCGAGGGCTTCCTTCGGATCTTCGCCCGAGGACCATACATTCAGCTTCGCCGACCCAGCGACCCAGCGGCCGACCTGCCTGTCGAACTTGGCGTGGACGTCGACGTGGATGAAGCAGGGCTCTGTAGGGTGGTTGCGCGTAGGATGGAAGGCTCGCGTCTTGCCTTCGTCGGGCATGTGGTCCTTTCTCAAAAATCGAGGGGCCCCTCACGCCCTTATGCCTTCACCAACCCCCTCGCAAAGACGAAACAGCGAAACGTACACAGAATATACCCATTCCAATTGGGGTAATACCGGATCCGACCGTGGCAAGTTGCAGATTTACCGCTTGACAACTAGACTACTGGACTATTAGACTCCTGCCATGCCTAAAAAAACCGACCCGCCGAAGGCGCCCGAGAAGAAGAAAACCGCGATCGCGCTCCCGATGAAGACCTGGGAAGCGGCCCGTATCCAGGCCACGAAGGAGAAGCGAACCTTTCAGGAGCTCGTCGCCGAGGCGGTCGACGACTATATAAAGAAGAAAACCGACGGAATGGGCGTCTTCGAGTTTTACGCCCGTCACGCGAAGGAGGGCGATCGCTGATGAGTGCCAAAAAGTCCAAACTCGACCGGCACCTCTACCTCCGAAACGGCGTCTGGTGGACACGCATCGACCGGAGCGGCTGCTCCGAGCGCAAGTCCACGGGCTGCCCGAAGTCCGAGGTCGCGGCGGCGCGGATCATTCGCGACAAGCGCCTCGGGGAAGCCGCCGAGCGCCGAGAGGGAGTCGAGCGGCCGGGCAGGGTCCTCCCCGTCGGAGAATTGCTCGCCGCGTACCTGGCCGACGAGTCGGGCTTCTACGACCGGGAGAAGGGCGGCGAACAGCCCGGCACGAAGCGTTCCGCGAGCAGCGACCGCGGCGTCGTGAAGCGGATCAAGCGTCACCTGTCGCCGAGTATCTCCTCCGCCGCGGTGAATCGGGAAATCCTTCTGGACCTCGCGAGGAAGATCGAGCGCGAGGACCCGATGCCGGCGCCGGGGACGCGCCGGAAGGCCTTCGCCTTCGTGCGCCGCGCGTTCTCCTGGGCGGCGGAACATCCGCGCCGGACGGGGATCACCGTGTCGCCGTTCGCGAGCCTGACGCGCGCCGATCGGGCGAAGCTGTTTCCCCGTCCTGCGAAGCGCGGCTATCTCTACTCCCCCGACGACCTCCGGGGAATCTACGAATACCTCCCCTCGCACCTCCGGCCCTTCGTCAGATTCGCCGTCTATACCGGAATGCGGTTTTCGGAGATCACGTCTCTCGTCTGGGGCGCGGTGAACCGAGAGCGGAAGGTCCTCTCAGTGGAGGCGCGTTTTGCGAAGAACAAACGCGAGCGGGAAGTGGCGCTCGGCGAAGTCGCTCTCAGGATCCTCGCGGAGATCCGGCCGGCGGTTGATCCCGGGCCGTCCGATCACGTCTTCCTCGGCCGCCGCGGGGAACCGATCCTCGACGTCCGAGGCGGGTTCAATGCGGCCGTGCTCAAGGTGTGGAAGCCCTCCCGCCCGGGCGAGCAGCGCCCGCGTTTTCACGATCTGCGGAAGACCGGAGCCACGCGCCTCGAGGCCGTGTCCTCCCATGCCGTCGCGAAAGCCTTCCTCGGTCACGCGGACGGGGACGTGACGGACACCTACATCCTGCCCTCGCTCGACGCGGTCCGAGACGCGATCAACCGCGCGGGCCGTTCGATCGACGGAGAGATCCCGGCCGGCGTCCTCGCATTCCCCCAGGGCGCGGCGGAAAACGACACGCCAGACGTCACAGCGCCCGCGGCGGCGGGCAAACAGGAGCATGGGCGCGCGTGAAGCTCTCAGGCGAAACTGTTGGAATCACAGACGCTTGCGGCTATCATCGGGAATTCGTGCCGGAGTGGCGGAATGGCAGACGCAGGGGACTCAAAATCCCCCGCTCCTCG
>Ga0209009_1000181_pt1 | contig 25750 bp, 24 predicted proteins | sample BlaSpr_A8_OM3_M2_FD_187979 | JGI IMG/M metagenome (GOLD analysis project Ga0209009, IMG submission 187979) | Forest soil microbial communities from Thunder Bay, Ontario, Canada - Black Spruce, Ontario site 2_A8_OM3_M2 (SPAdes) (version 2) | ecosystem: Environmental > Terrestrial > Soil > Boreal... | reverse complement strand
CACCGGGGAGGAGGCGAATGCGTTCGTCCGTGACCGGGTGCCGGCGCTGATCCTCATCGACCTCAAGCTGCCTGACGTCGATGGCCGGGAACTGGTCGAGAACTGGGCCGGCGATCCAGTCTCCGGTGCGATTCCGATCTGGATCCTGAGCAACACCATGCCCGAGGACAATCTATGGTGGCACACCGCCCCCAACGTTCAGCGCTACTTTCTGAAATCGAAGGTGGCCCTCACGCGGCTCAGCAACGAGATCCGCGCGACGCTGGGCCTGCCATACGGCGAGCGGCTCAGCCAGCGGACTGCCAGCTAACCACGTTGGCCTGCACATAATTGATCGATGGAAGGCGTCGCTCCTGCCGCGCCGCAACCGACCGAGGGGCCGCTTCGCTGGCTCGACCTTCTCCCGGTGCTGGTCTTCACCCTACTGGGCGTCATCCTGGTCATTGCCGGGGTGGCCGTGCTGGCGCGCCTGGAGCGTTCCTTCACGCACGACAACATCGAGACGATCATTCTGAGTACGACGCTTGTGATCTACCTCGCCTTTGGCGCCGGAATCGCCGTCGCGCTGCGGCGCCTGGGTTCACCGCTCGCATTCCTCGGTTTGCGCTGGCCAACGCCGGGTGATCTCGGCCTGACCCTGGCGTTGGTGGTTCCCTGGTACGTCGGCATCGCGGTCGTCACCGCGCTCTCATCCGCGGCCCTGAATGGCGGCCGCGTGGTTCCGGGTAACACACGCCAGCTCTTCATTCAACATCCGCACGGCCCTGGCATCCTGGTGCTCGCCCTCTTGGTGACGGCGGTTGCGGCGCCCCTCTGCGAGGAGGCGTTCTTTCGGGGCATGCTCTTCCGCTTGCTCCGCCGCCGCCTCCCGCTCTGGGCAGCTGTGCTCCTGAGCGCCATGGCGTTTGGCCTTGCGCATGCCAGTCCCACGGTCAGCTTCGCGCTGCTGCCGGTCTTCACGTACATGGGCGTCGTACTCGCCGTGGTCTATGCGTGGACCGGTTCACTGACCAACACCGTCCTGCTGCACGGCCTCAACAACGCCGTCGGGACGGTGACCGTCTACGCCCTGCTGTCGCGCTAGTCCATCTCGGTCGGGATCAGCGCCATCTTCTGGCGCGGCACGCGATCGACGACCACTTCGCAGTGCGCGTTCCGAACCACGTGCTCGGCGATCCGGCCCAGTGGGCTCTCATTCGGCCGGTTCTGGTGGCTGATCCCCATCACGATCAGGTCCACGTTCTCCTCCCGCGCAATCTCGACGATGCGGTGGCCGGCCTGGCGGGCGACGTTGACCTTGGTCCGAGGCTGGATCGCGTGTTGCGTGGCAATGAACGCGGCTGCATTGAGCGCCCGCTGGATTCGCGGGTCTTTCTCGGGCATGGCGAGCGGCGCCTGGAGCGGGATCTCGTGCACATAAACGATCAACATTTCGGCTTTGTGGCCCTGGTTCAGACGAGCCGCCAGCTCGACGGCGCGGACCGAGGCGCCGAGGTCGAGGATGGGGACCAATACCTTGCGGATCGACTCCACCGACCGCACCGTGCTGGTGGCGCCCCGGGGTGCCGGCGGAGGCACGCGGAGCATCCAGCCAAGGGTGCCGGCCAGGCCGACCGTAAAGGTGACCGCCAGCGTGATGCCGAGCGGGGTGAGCGTGAGGCTCAATGGGGAAGCCGCGCCGACGCTTGCAGCCGCCAGGCGCCGAAGGCCAGCAGGCCGACGCCGGCAATGCCGTAGGGCACGGAATGTACCTGGATCAGGTCGCGCAGCAGGACCAGGACCCCGACCAGCAGTGACGCGAACGCCACGATTCGGGTGTAGCGATAGGGCGTCATTCCGGCTTGTTCCCGGCGGCGTCGCGCTCGGCGAGGACCCCTTCATATTCCTCGAGCGACTCGAACTCCTCAGCCTCACGCAGCACCCGCTTCTGCGCCTCTTCCCAGTTCCGAGGTACGTTGCCCAGCGGCGGCAGCTTCTGCCGGCGGCGGTAGACCAGGTAGAGGACGCCGCAGAGCAGGATCCACCCTGGACCCGCGATCCGGCCCAGCGGGTGCGTGAGCACGACCTCAAAGAGGGTGATTCCCACCCCGATCATGCCGAGCACGCCCAGCACGGGAAAGTCGACGGTCCGCCCTTTGACCTTGATCGGGATGTTGAGCGGCATCCGGTAGGGACGCGGCGTGTACGGATCTTTGAACCGAAGCGTGATCAAGGAGACGAAGACGATGAGGTAGCCGGTGGTCGCCCCGAAGGCGTAGAGGTCGGTGAGCAGCTCGATGGCCGCGTTGTCCGAGGAACCGGAGCCGCCCGGCGTGAGGAACGCAATCAGTGTCTGTACGATCGCCACGCAGCTGAAGACGATGATGGTGCGCGTTGGGGTGGCGTATCGCTTGTTCACTTTGTTGAACCAGCGTGGCACGAGCCGGAACAGGCTCATCGAGTAGGTGAGGCGCGAGGCGCTGACCACGCCGGAGTTGGCGGAGATGAACACGATAACGCCACCGATCAAGGCGGTCAGCGGCGCCGCGACGATGCCGATGACGGGGATGTGGCCGGCGATCAGGGCGACGGGATCGCCACTGTGGCCGTAGAAGCCGTTGTGCGGGCCCTGGCCGAGTGGGAACATGCCGGCGGCGAGGATCGAGAACGCCATCGCGAAAAGCAGGACCGACAGGATGAGGCCGATCGACGTTCGCGGAATGATGGTGGCCGGGCGGCGGGTCTCCTGGGCGACCTGCGAGATCGACTCCAGGCCCACGAACGAGATGATGGCCAGCGAGGAGCCCAGCGCGAACTGTCCGAGGTTGGCAGGGTAGTGGGTGAAGTTCTGGACGACCAGCCCCGGGTCCCAGACCAGGCTGAAGCCGGCGATCACGATGATCGCCTGGCCGGCGATCGCCACCACGCCGAGGAAATTGTTGAAGGTCGACGACACCTTGATGCCGCGCACGTTCATCCAGATCAGGACCACGATGCCGGCGACGGTCTCGAGCAGCCAGAACCACTGGACATGGGTCGGGCCGACCTTGACGGTGAGCGACTGGGCGAAGGGGATGAAGAAGTTGAAGTAGCCGAACGAGATCACCGTAAACAGGGCGATGTCGATCGTGTAATCGAGGAGCAGGGCGGAGCCCGCCACGAAACCCCACAGGTCGCCGAGCCCGCGCAAGGCGAAGTACTGGCCGCCGCCGGCCACGGGATACGCCGAGGCCAGCTCGGCGTAGCAGAGGCCCACCATGGCGTAGACGAGCCCGGCCGCCAGGAAGGCGAGCGGCGTAAAGCCAAGGGCGGCCAGCGCGACGATGCCGAGCGCCACATAGATGTCGGCGCCGACATCCGCGTAGCCCCACATGTAGGAGCCCCAGACGCTGACATCGCGCCGGAGCTCGCTGGCCCCGATCGTGCTGCTCGGCGTGTCGCCCACGGCGCCCACCTAATTCTCGAAGAAGCGCGTGACCTTTTCAGCGCCGATGGTCGTCGGGCAGATGGTTTCGATGCCCAGGTCGGCGTAGAGATCAGCCCGCGCCGGGTCGTAAATCCGGCAGATCACCTTCTTGACTCCGAACTCATGCTGGGCGAGTTGGGCCGCCATGATGTTGGTGGTGTCGGCGTTGGTCACCGCCACGAAGGCCTCGGCACGGTCAGTTCCCGCGCGTCGGAGAATGTCCTCATCGACGGCGGAGCCGAAGACCATCTCGCCGGCAAAATCCTCGCCCAGGCGATTGAAGGCCGCCTCACTGGAATCCACTACGGCCACGTCATCCCCCTCCTGGCTGAGCTGCCGGGCCAGGCTGGAGCCGACCCGTCCGCAGCCCACGATCACCGTACGCATATAACCTGAAACTATTCTAGGGTTCATATCGTTTAGCGCCGAATTGGCGAGGGTATATACCGCCCAGCTTGCCCGGGCACGAAGGGCGCTGGGGCCAGCACATACTTTAAGGAGTACTACGAGATGGCAAAGACCGTAGGCATCGACCTCGGAACCACGAACTCAGTTATCGCCGTCATGGAAGCCGGCGAGCCGGTGGTCATTCCGAACGCGGAAGGCGGTCGGACGACGCCGTCCGTCGTCGCCTTCACCAAGTCCGGCGAGCGCCTGGTGGGACAGCTGGCCCGCCGGCAGGCAGCCGTCAACCCCGAGAACACCGTCTTCTCGATCAAGCGCTTCATGGGTCGCAAAGGCGATGAGGTGGAGCGCGAGCGGAAGATGGTGCCTTACAAAGTCGTCACCGGCAGTGCCGGCCGGGTCGAAGTCGAGATCCAGGGAAAGCGCTACACGCCCGAGCAGATCTCGGCGATGATCCTCCAGAAGCTGAAGACCGACGCCGAGGCCTACCTCGGCGAGAAAGTCACGGACGCGGTCATTACCGTGCCCGCCTACTTCAACGATTCGCAGCGGCAGGCGACCAAGAACGCCGGTGAGATCGCCGGCCTCAACGTGGTGCGCATCATCAACGAGCCCACCGCGGCGGCGCTCGCCTATGGCCTCGACAAGAAGGAGAACGAGAAGATCCTCGTGTTCGACCTCGGTGGCGGCACCTATGACGTGTCGGTGCTGGAGATCGGCGAGGGCGTCTTCGAAGTGAAGGCGACCAACGGCGACACGCACCTCGGTGGTGACGACTACGACCGCCGGCTGGTCGACTACATCGCCGACGAGTTCAAGAAGGAGCAGGGGATCGACCTCCGCTCGGACCGCCAGGCCCTACAGCGTCTGACCGAGGCCGCGGAGAAGGCGAAGATCGAGCTTTCCAGCCGCATGGAGACCGAGGTCAACCTGCCCTTCATCACGGCCGATCAAAATGGCCCGAAGCACCTCGACATCAAGATCGCCCGCTCCAAGTTCGAGCAGCTGACCGCGGACCTCACGGAAAAGACGATCGCTCCGTTCAACGCGGCGCTCAAGGATGCCGGGCTGACCCCGGCCGACCTCAACGAGGTGATTCTCGTCGGTGGCGCGACCCGTATGCCCGCCATCCAGGAGCTCGTCAAGAAACTGACCAACGGCAAGGAACCCCATCGCGGCATCAACCCGGATGAGGTCGTGGCTGTGGGCGCCGCCATTCAGGCGGGCGTGCTCAAGGGCGAGGTCAAGGACGTGCTGCTTCTCGACGTCACGCCGCTGTCGCTTGGCCTGGAGACCCTCGGCGGGGTCAACACCAAGCTCATCGAGCGCAACACCACCATCCCGACCTCGAAGAGCCAGGTGTTCTCGACCGCGTCGGACAACCAGCCCTCGGTCGAAATCCACGTGCTGCAAGGCGAGCGCGAGATGGCGTCGGCGAACAAGACGCTCGGCAAGTTCCACCTCGACGGGATTGCGCCGGCACCACGGGGCGTGCCACAGGTCGAGGTGACGTTCGACATCGACGCCAACGGCATCCTCAACGTGCGGGCGAAGGACCTTGGGACTGGTAAGGAGCAGAAGGTGACGATCACCGCCTCCACCACCCTGAACAAGGACGAGGTCTCGAAGATGGTGAGGGACGCCGAGGCGCACGCCGAGGAGGATCGCAAGCACCGCGAGGAAGTCGAGGCCCGCAACCAGGCGGACAGCCTCGTTTACCAGGCGGAGAAGCAACTGCAGGACAATGGCGACAAGATCGACGCTGCCGTCCGCTCCGAGGTCGAGAGCAAGATCGAGCCGGTGAAGCAGGCGATCAAGGACAACGACGTGGAGCGCATGCGGTCAACCAGCCAGGAGCTAGCGACCGCCATGCAGAAGATCGGTGAAGCCGTCTACCGCCAGGCGCAGGGCGCCGGAGCCCAGTCGGGCACCGGCACCGAAGGCCCGAAATCCGGCAAGTCCGGCGACGGCGACGTCGTCGACGCCGACTTCAAAGAGGTCTAAAGAACAAGCGGCTACTTCCCCCATGCGGGAGGCGGAGATTTTCCCCTCCCCCTCTGGGGGAGGGCAGGGTGGGGGCGGCATTTGTCTCAGAGTTCGTTTAAGGGATATTCTGAGTCGGGTAGACCCACACTATGCCGTTTCGCCCTGACCGATTAACCGAAAAGACCCAGGAGGCAATCCAGCAAGCCCAGTCGCTTGCGCAGGAAGCCCAGCACCAGGAGATCACGCCCGAGCATCTGTTGTTTGCGTTGCTGCAGCAACAGGACGGCACGGTTCGTCCCATCTTGCAGCAGATCGGCGTCGATCCCGCGCGGGTGGAGGCCGAGGTGAAAGCCCAGCTCGACCGACTGCCCAAGGTCTACGGCGCCGAGACCTACCTCGGTTCTCGGCTGCGACGGTTGCTCGATGCCGCGTCGAACCAGATGGAGGCGCTCAAAGATGAGTACATCTCCACCGAGCACCTGCTCCTCGCCATCACCGATGAGTCGAACAGCGAGGCCGCCAAGATTTTGCAACACGCCGCCGTCACGCGCGAGAAGGTGCTCGAGGCGCTCACCAAGGTGCGTGGCTCGACCAGGGTCACCGACGCCTCGCCCGAGTCCAAGTTCCAGGTACTCGAAAAGTACACCCGCGACCTGACCGCCCTCGCCCGCGAGGGCAAGCTCGATCCGGTCATCGGCCGCGAGCAGGAGATCCGTCGCGTCATCCAGGTGCTTTCACGCCGCACCAAGAACAACCCGGTGTTGATCGGCGAGGCCGGCGTCGGCAAGACGGCCATCGTCGAAGGGCTCGCCCAGCGGATCGCGCAGGGCGATGTGCCCGAATCCCTCAAGGACAAGCGTGTCCACTCGCTGGACCTCGGTTCGTTGATCGCGGGCACCAAGTACCGCGGCGAGTTCGAGGACCGGCTGAAGGCCGTCCTGAAAGAAATCGAGTCGTCCAACGGCCAGGTCATCCTCTTCATCGACGAGCTCCACACCCTGGTCGGCGCCGGCGCGGCGGAAGGTGCGATGGACGCGTCGAACCTGCTGAAGCCGGCACTGGCTCGTGGCCAGCTTCGCTGTGTCGGCGCCACCACGCTCGACGAATACCGCAAGTACATCGAGAAAGACGCGGCGCTCGAACGGCGCTTCCAGCCCATCTTTGTGGGCGAGCCGTCTGTCGAAGACACGATCTCGATCCTCCGCGGTCTCAAGGAAAAGTACGAGGTCCATCACGGGGTGCGGATCACCGACTCCGCCATCGTGTCAGCCGCCGTGCTGTCACATCGCTACATCACCGACCGCTTCCTGCCCGATAAGGCGATCGACCTGATCGACGAGGCCGCATCGAGCCTGCGCATGGAAATCGACAGTCTGCCCCAGGAGCTCGACGAGATCGAGCGTCAGATTCGACAGCTCGAAATCGAGCGGCAGGCCCTTAAGAAGGAGCAGGACCGCGCCTCAAAGGATCGCCTCAACGCGATCGAGAAGGAGCTGGCCAACCTGCAGGAGCAGAGCAAGGTGATGCGCTCCCAGTGGCAGCAAGAGAAGACGCTCATCCAGTCGATCCGTGAGCTCAAGGCCCGGCTTGAGCAGCTGCGCACCGACGCCGAGCGCGCCGAGCGGATGGCGGATTTCGAAGCGGCCGCTCGCTTGAAGTACGGCGAGGTGCCCAAGGTTCAGAAGGACCTCGAGGCCAAGAACACCGAGCTCGTGGCCCTCCAGAAGGAGCATCGCCTGCTCAAGGAAGAGGTCGACGAAGAAGATATCGCCAAGATCGTGTCGCGCTGGACCGGCATCCCGGTACAGAAGATGCTCGAGGGCGAAGTCCAGAAGCTGATCAAGATGGAGGAGCGGCTGCACGCGCGCGTCGTCGGCCAGGACGAGGCCGTTATGGCCGTCGCCAACGCGGTTCGCCGCGGCCGCGCCGGACTGAGCGATCCCAATCGACCGATCGGGTCCTTTATCTTCCTGGGACCGACCGGGGTGGGGAAGACCGAGCTGGCCCGCGCCTTAGCGGAATTCCTATTCGACGACGAGCAGGCAATGATTCGGATCGACATGTCCGAGTACATGGAGAAGCACACGGTCGCGCGCCTCGTCGGGGCGCCACCCGGCTACGTCGGCTATGAAGAAGGTGGGCAGCTCACGGAGGCCGTACGCCGCCGACCGTACGCCGTCATCCTCTTCGACGAGATCGAGAAGGCGCACCCGGATGTGTTCAACATCCTGCTGCAGCTCCTCGAGGATGGGCGTCTGACGGATGGCCAGGGCCGTACCGTGGACTTCCGCAACTCCGTGGTCATCATGACGTCCAACCTCGGCAGCCACATCCTGCAGGATCCGAACTTGACCGAGCAGGATAAGGAGAGAGCCGTCCTGGAAGCGGTGCGGCACAACTTCCGGCCCGAGTTCCTCAACCGTGTCGACGAGATCATCATCTTCAAACCGCTGACCAAGGACCAGATCAAACACATCGTCGACATCCAGCTCGAGCGGCTCCGCAAGCGGCTCGGCGAGCGGCGGATCACGCTACAGCTGACGCCGGCCGCCCTCGAGGTGATCGCCAACGAAGGCTACGACCCGACGTACGGGGCCCGACCGCTCAAGCGCGTCATCCAGCGCCGTATCCAGGACCCGCTCGCCATGGCGGTGCTCGACGGCAAGTTCCGCGAGGGCGACACCGTCCTGGTCGACGCCGAGAAGGGCGAGCTGATCCTGCGCAAAGCGGGTGCCCGGGAACCTGCCGTTGCCGCCGCCGGTTCGTCACACGGCTCGGAACCGTAAAATAGCCGAGCGCTGGCGAGCCGCCTTAGCTCAGCGGTAGAGCAATGGTTTCGTAAACCATCGGTCCGGGGTTCGAATCCCCGAGGCGGCTTCCTTCTACTCCTTCTCTAAGCTTCGTCGGTGCGCACCATCTCGGCGCAGACGGCGCGACGGCTGGCGATCACGCGCCAGCGGTTGGCGGGACCACGAAGCAAACCCAATGTCGAGGGGATCCTGGATGTCATCCGGGATCTAGGCTGCCTGCAACTCGACCCCACCAGTGTGGTGGCGCCGAGCCACCAACTCGTTGTCTTCAGCCGGGTTGGACCTTACCAACGAAAACACCTCGACACGTTGCTCTGGGAAGAACGACGCCTGTTTGAAGCCTGGGCACATGCCGCCTCGATCGTGCTCACCGAGCATTACCCGATTCATCGCTGGATCACGCGCAGCTACGCATCGGGCAAATGGAGCTGGACCCCGCGAGCGTTGGCGTGGGTGAAGGCCAACGACGCGCTCCGCCGAGGCATCATCCGCCAGTTACGCGAACATGGGCCGCTGCCGTCGCGTGCGTTCGAGGATGCCTCGAGCGTCGGTTGGCGGTCGAGCGGGTGGAGCGGCGGTCGCAACGTTGGCATGATGCTGGCCATCCTCTGGCGATCTGGACAATTGATGGTGGCAGGCCGTCAGGGTGCTCAGAAGCTTTGGGACTTCCCCGAAGGCTGCCTTCCTGACTGGACGCCACGCACCAAACTGTCCGAGCCTGCCATCGTCCGCTGGGCGGCGGAAATCTCGTTGCGGGCCCTTGGCGTGGGCCGTGCCGACGACATCGGCAGCCACTTCATTTCCGGGCACTATCCGAATCTCGCGGCTGGCCTGCGCATGCTCGAGAAGCAGGGACGCATCGTGCCCATGAAGGTCAAGGACACTGACCGATCGTGGCCGGCAACCTGGTATGTGCACGCCGACGATCTCGCCCTGCTCGATCGCATCGAGGCGGGTGGGTGGACCCCGCGGACGACGCTGCTGTCGCCATTTGACAACCTGATCCGCGATCGAGCCAAGACCCGGCTGATGTTCGGGCTTGACTTCAAACTGGAGATCTATGTGCCGGCGCTGAAGCGGGAATACGGCTACTACGTCATGCCCGTGCTCCACGAGGATCGATTGGTGGCGCGTATCGACCCCGCCTTCGATCGCACGGCGAAGCGACTGTCGATCCGGGCCGTCACCATCGAACCCGGGTGCGAGGACGTCAGCGTGGCCCGCTCGACGAAAGACGCGATTGCGCAGCTCGCTTCGTTCGTCGGCGCGAGTGCGATCGATTACGACGGCCGCGTGCCCTCACGCTGGCGGAGCGCCCTCAGCGCCTGAGCACCCTGCGCACGCAAGAGGGAGGGAGAGTTTGGGTTGTACCTACGTGGAGCGAGGTGGGGACCACGCGCCTATGGCGGCGGGGACGGGGATGGTGTTCGATCTCATCTGTCGTGGCTGCGGAGCTATCGCGCAGCGCGTCTGGGACCCGGCCGATGCCGTCAGCGCCACGAGCTGCCCTGATTGCGATGCGGCGATGTCGGTGATCGGGATCGATTTCCCGGCCGGGCGCAAAGAAGTCGGGCTGACCCGCGTGCTCGAGGTGATTCAGGGTGCCGGCATCGTGCCGGTGGCGGTCGAGCGCCATGCGCGCGGCCGGTTGCAGGCCGAAGCCGCCTGAACGGGCCCGTTCCGTAGGCCGTAGAATGGCCGCGGATGACGGCGTTCTGGTTCTGGATCATCGTCGCCGTTGCCTTTGCGATCGCCGAAGTCATGACGGTCGCGTTCTTCGCCGTCTTTCTTAGCATCGGGGCGCTCGCAGCGGCGGTCGTCGGCCTGCTCGGGTTCGGCCTGCTGGTGCAAGCCATCGTGCTGGGCGTCATCGGGGTCGTCGGCATCTTCGCCGCCCGCCCGTTCCTCGTGGAGCGCCTGCACATCGGCCGCCGACGCCTGCAGTCCGGGGCGGAGAGCATGGTCGGCCAGCGGGCGGTGCTGACCGATCCGATCCTGGCGTCAGGCCAACCGGGTCACGTCAAGATCGCCGGCGAGCTCTGGCCCGCCATCACCGAAGACGGCAGTCCGTTGCCGGTTGCCACCCCGGTGATCGTGACCGACCTGCGCAGCACCGTTCTCGTTGTCCGCGCGGCGTCGTTGCCGCCTGCATCGTCCCCGTCAATGCCGTCCGTCTGAGAAGAGGTAGAGAGATGTCAGCACCGCTAATCGTCGTCGCCGTTCTCGTTCTGCTCGCCTTCGTCATCATTGCCCGCACCGTCAACATCATCCAGCAGGGTTATGTGGGCATCGTCAAGCGCCTCGGCGAATTCCATTCGGTGCGCCAGCCAGGGGTGACGTTCCTCGTCCCCCTGGTCGACTCAATGGTCACGGTCGACATTCGAGAAACCCCACGCACCGGCGATAAGCAAGACGTAATCACGCGCGACAACGTCACCGTCAGCGTGAATGCCACCATCTTCAGCCAGGTGGTCGATCCCAAGCTCGCCTTGTTCAGCGTCAGCAATTATTTCGTCGCCATCGATCAGCTTTCGCGCACGACGTTGCGCGCCATCTTCGGCGGAATGAGCCTGGACGATGCTCTGAGTCAGCGGGAGCGGATCAACGCCCAGCTGCAGGCGCAGATGGAGTCGGTGACCGACAAGTGGGGGATCCGCATCAACCGGATCGAGATCGTCGACATTACCCCGCCCCAGATGATCCTCAACGCTCTGGCTCTTCAGAAGACGGCTGACCAGGAGAAGCGTGCCTTCATCCTGAAATCGGAAGGTCAGCAGCAGTCGCAGATCAACATCGCGGACGGCCAGAAGCAGGGCCAGATCAAGACCGCCGAAGGCGACAAGCAGTCGGCCATCCTGCGAGCTGAGGGCCTCCGGCAGGCGACCATCCTCGAGGCGGAAGGCCGGGCACAGGCGATCGCCACCGTTTACCAGGCGATCAAAGCCGCGGCCCCGGATCCGACGCTCGTTTCCATCCTGCAACTCGACACGCTGTCGAAGTTCGCGGACAGCGAGAATACCAAGATCGTCGTGCCCGTGGAGACCGCGGCCCTGCTGGGCGCCGTCCAGGCGATCCGCGGCGTGCTCGATGCCGCCCCCGCGGGCGGGAAGACATAGACCGGCCGGCTGCGACCGATATCTCGATCGCCGTTCTCGATCCGGCTGAGCACGAGCTGGTTCGCCCACTGCTGCGCGAGCTGATGCTCGACGAACAACGGCACTACGACCACCCGCAGCTCAGCGAGGAGCAGATCGAGCACGACATTGCGACCGCACCCGGCCCGCGGTTCAGCGGCGAGAACATCATCCTGGCGGCCCGGGCGGCCGGCAAGGTCGTGGGGCTGTGTTGGTGCGTGCTCTTCAATCCAGGCACCGGTCTCGAAGCAGAGGTGGCCGAAGTTTACGTCGATGCCGCCTTCCGGTCACAGGGGATCGGTGGCCGCCTGCTTCGCGAAGCCGTGCATCTGTTTCGTCAACGAAATGTCACCTTTGCCGCCGTCTGGACCCGCGAGAACAACCCACAGGCGGTGCGCCTCTACGAGGAGGCAGGATTCCGACGGACCGAGCAGTTGGTCCTTACGTGGCTTCCACTGCCCGGTCGCTGAAAGATTCGAGCGTAGAATTGAGCTGAGTTCGATGGCGAGCGAACCTCAATTCTTCCCACCAGCGCCCGAACCGGCGCCCCTATCGCCCGTGCCGGTAGAAAAACCGGTCCAACCACGCCGCCGGATGGGCGTGCTCGGGATCGTGCTGACGAGCGCGATCATCGGTGGCCTGGTGGGCTCGGCCGCCACCATCATGCTGGCCCCGCGGTTCATCAAGGTGACGCCTTCAGGCACCGTGGTTGCCCCGCTCGCACCGATCACGAATAACCTGACCGAGGAATCGGCCGTGATCAGCGTCGCTGCCCAGGCTGGAAAGGCCGTGGTCGAGATCAAGACCACGATCACGTCGCCCGACATGTTCATCCAGCAGGAGCAGCACGGCATCGGGTCCGGGTTCATCGTCCGGTCGGATGGTTACATCGTCACCAATAACCACGTCGTCGAAAACGCCCGTCAGCTTCAGGTCATCCTGCGGGACCAGGCGAAGAAGTACGACGCGCGGGTCATTGGTACCAGTCCCGAAGACGATGTCGCGGTGATCAAAATCGATGCGCAGGACTTGCCCGTCCTCAATTGGGCTGACTCGAGCGCGCTCAAGGTGGGGCAGCTCGCGATCGCGATCGGGAGCCCGCTCGGGCAGCAGAACAGCGTGACCAAGGGAGTCATCAGTGCGCTCCACCGATTCATCTCGATCCCGAACGCGACCACGGGCGTGGCGGAAGACATCCTGAACGCCATCCAGACGGACGCCCAGATCAACCCGGGCAACAGCGGCGGTCCCCTGTTGAATTCGGCCGGCCAGGTGGTCGGCGTGAACTTTGCGATCGAGCAGGCGCAGGCCGGCCCAGGGCTCGGATTCGCCCTCGACGGCAACGCTGCCCGGGATATCGCGAACCAACTGGTCCAGACCGGACACGTCAACCGGCCGTTCCTGGGCGTGACCTACAACCAACTCGACGAGACCTCCGCTGCCGCCAATGGGCTGGTTGTCGGCGCCGTCGTCACGGCGATTACGGCCGGGTCGCCAGCCGATCGTGCGGGGATCAAGGTCAACGACGTCATCACCAAGGTGAATGACCAGTCGATCGACGATTCTCATCCGCTGAAGGACGTCCTGCGCCAGTACGCGCCCGGTACGAAGGTCAGTGTCACGATCTCCCGCGGCGGCAAGAGCCAGACGCTTCAGGTCACGCTCGGAACCCACCCCTGATCGCGTCACCGCCAAGCTCTCCATCGTCGATCATCGATCAGGCGGTCCGTCAGGCCGTCACATCGATCAGCGGCTGGCCGGGCGGAACCACGTTGCCCGCGGTCCTGGTTGAGCGAGCCCAGAACCCGGCCCACGGCGATTACTCGGTCACCCTGCCCCTGAAGCTTGCCCGGACCCTCCATCGGTCGCCGATGGCGATCGCGACCGAGCTCTCAACCGCGATGGCCCTGCCGGCGACGCTTGGCCGCATCGCCCTGGCGGCGCCGGGATTCATCAATATCACCCTGGAGCCGGCCTGGCTACAGAGACAACTCGCGTCCATCGCCGAGGCGGGCGAACGGTGGGGGAGGAGTGAGCTCGGGCAAGGGAGCCGCGTGCAGGTGGAGTTCGTGAGCTCCAACCCGACTGGGCCGATGCTCTTCAGTCACGCGCGCGGGGCGGTCGTCGGCGATGTCGTCGCCCGGGTGGTGGATGCGGCGGGCTTTCGCGTCCAGCGCGAGTACTACATCAACGACAAGGGTCGGCAGGTGCGGCTGTTTGGGGAGTCGATTGCCGCGCGCATGCAGGCGCTGCCGGTGCCCGAGGGCGGATACAGCGGCAGTTACATCGACGAGATTGCCCGCGATGCCGCCGGCAAAGGGCTGACGGCGGAACCGACGGCCCTTGCCGAATTTGGCATGAAATGGGTCCAACAGCGCATCTCCGACGACCTTTCGCGGCTGTCGGTTCGTCACGACGACTTCTTCTCGGAGAGCAGCCTGTACATGGGCTGGGACCAGGACACGATGCGCAAGCTGCGTGACCTGGGACGCATCGAGGAGAAGGATGGCGCGACCTGGTTCAAAACGGACGGCGAGAAGAATGAGGTGCTGATCAAACGCGACGGGTATCCAACGTACTTCTGGTCGGACATCCTCTATCACCGCGACAAGTTCGAGAAGCGGGGCTTCGACCGCGTGGTCGATGTCTGGGGCGCCGACCACCAGGGTCAGGTGGGACGAGTCAAGGAGGCGCTCGCCGTACTTGGCATCGATCCGGTGAGGCTGTCGGTCTTGCTGGTCCAGCTCGTATCGGTGAAGCGCGGCGAGGAAACGGTGCGGATGTCGCGCCGCGCCGGCGTCGGCATCTCCCTCAAGGAAATGCTCGACGAGGTCGGCCCCGATGCGGTGCGCTACTTCTTTCTGCTCCGCTCGGCCGACGCCCAGATGGAGTTTGACGTCGAGCTGGCACGCCGGCAATCGAGTGAGAACCCCGTCTTTTACGCGCAGTACGCCCATGCGCGGCTGGCCAACGTGCTCAAGCTCGGCGGCGAAGTTGCCGGGCCGCCCGCCCTCGAGCGGCTGAGCTCGGAATGGGAGCTCGACCTGATGCGAGTCATGATGCGCTGGCCGGACGTGGTCCGCGAGTCGGCGGAAGCCCTCGAGCCGCATCGCCTTGCCTTCTTCACCGATGAGCTGGCGGCCGCGATCCATCGCTTCTACAAGAACTGCCGCGTGGTGACCGACGATGTGCCGCTGACCGCGGCCCGGTTGCTCCTCTCATCAGCCGCTCGCGTGACGATCGCCAACGCGCTCGGGCTGATGGGCGTTTCGGCGCCCGACCGCATGTAGACTACGGGCCGATGGAAATCACCTATTTCGGCCTGAACGCCGTGCGGCTCCGCGGCCGCGAGGCCACCGTGATGATCGACCCTTACGAGCCCAAGCTCGGCCTCTCACCGGTCCGGTTGAACGTGCAAATCGTCATCTTCACGCACGATGATCCGACCCACTTCAGCCTTCAGGGACTGTCCGGCGAGCCGCACATCGTGACCGGTGCCGGCGAGTTCGAGATCAAGGGGGTGGCGATGACCGGCACCCAGACGTATCACGATGCCAAGAAGGGCGCGGAACGGGGAAAGAATTTCGCCTACACCGTCGAGATCGATGACCTTCGCATCTGTCACCTGGGTCACCTCGGGCACGGGCTCAGCGAGGACCAGCTGGAGGGGATCGGCAGCAAGATCGACGTATTGTTCGTGCCGATCGGCGGTGGCAGCCAAATCAATTCCGCGCAAGCCACGGAAATCGTCAACCAGATCGAGCCGAAACTCGTGATCCCGATCTCTTACAAGCTGCCCGGCCTGACCCTGCTGGCGCAGAACCTCGAAGGCCTGGAGAAGTTCGCGAAAGAGATGGGCGCGACCGACCTCACGCCACAGCCGAAGCTGCAAATCTCAACGACGCCATCGGTCGACGAGACCAAGCTCGTCATCCTCGAGCCGCGCGGCGCAACGGCAAACGCCGCCGTGGACTAAGGACAGTTACTTACGCGCGAAAGCGCGGCTCGCCCTGCGGGCTCGCTGATCTGCTAACCAGTCGCCTGTTGGGGCTCCTCGACGCGAGCTTCGGACGACTGCGCCGCGCGGGCCCGTTCCAGGCGCACCGCGCTATCGATCAGCCCGAGGTGGCTGTAGGCCTGGGGGAAGTTGCCACGGGGCGCGCCCGATGCCGGGTCGTTGCCTTCGGCCAGCAACCCCAGCGGTGAGGAGAGCGCGATCAGCTCCCCCAGCTGGCGCTCCGCGGCATCGAGGTGGTTCAAGCCGATCAGCCCGTCCACGTACCAGAAGCTGCAGAGGAGGAAGGCCGCGCTCAGGTAGCCCTGGTCGTCCTTGCAGTCATAGCGGCGCACATAGGGACCGTCGAGCAGCCGCTGGCTCACGGTCTCGATGGTGGCGCGCATGCGCGGGTCGGTCGCGGGCAAGAATCCGAGCACCGGCATCTGCAGCACCGCCGCATCCAGGCATTCATCGTCATAGGCTTGCGTGAAGGCGCCGATCTTCGGATTCCAGGCACGCACCTCGATCTCCGCCCGCAGATCCGCCGCCTGCCGCTCCCAGACGGGCAGGTGCTCGGTGTTGCCGGTGCCCTTCGCCAGCGTGATCGCCCGGTCCAGTGCGACCCAGCACCAGAGCTTGCTGTGGGTGTGATGCTTGCGCTCGCCCTGGAACTCCCAGATCCCATTGTCGGGCTCCCGGCTCAAATCCCAAACGCCATCCGCCAAGGTCTCGATCACGTGCCAGAGCTTGGTCGAGATGAAGCCGCCCTTGCGCTGATATACCGCCATGCAGTCGATCACCGCTCCGAAGACGTCGAGCTGTCGCTGGCCGGCGGCGCGGTTGCCGATGCGAACCGGCCGGGCGCCTTCGAAGCCCGCCAGGTGCTCGAGATATTGTTCGGGCAGGTGCGGGTCGCCATCCACCCGATAGAGGATCTGCATCGCAAAGTCATGGTCGTAGGCACGGTCCCGGATCCAGTTGATGAAGTCAACTGCCTCCTGCTCGAAGCCGGCGCGAAACAGCGCCGCGATGCCATAGGACGCGTCGCGGAGCCAGCAGTAGCGGTAATCCCAGTTGCGATCGCCGCCTGGATCCTCCGGGATGGACGTGGTTGGCGCGGCCAACAGCGCACCGGTTGGTGCGTAGGTGAGCAACTTGATCACCAGCGCGGATCGCCGAACGGCATCCTGAAATGGTCCCTGATAGAGGCACTGCGCGAGCCAGCCGACCCAGAAGGCGCGCGTGCGCTCGGCGAGTTCGGTGGCATCGCTGCTGCTGGGAAATTTCCGGCCGAGGGCGAAGTAGCGCTCGCCGAACCCGAGCGTCAGCCACACTTGCGGGCCGGGCTCGATGGTGAAACGGAACACATAGCGCGGTCGCCCATCGATCACCTCGACGTTGCCATGGAGCGGCATGGTGGAGGAGAGGATCACTTCCTGCGACCCGCCGGAGGCGATCACGATGCCCTCACGGTCGGCAAAGCTGGTGCGCGCGCGACCGTAGGCCGGCGCGGGGTCCAGGATGCATTCGACCTCCACCGGTCCGCCGCGCGCCTCGAGGCCGCGGCAGATCCGCTTCAACGAGAGGAAGCGCTCGCCTTCGTTGAAGCAGGGCATGAAATCGGTTACGACCAGCGTCCCTTCGGCGCGATGGAAGGTGGTGGTCAGGATATTGGTGTCGCGGATGTAGGCATGCTCACCAGTCGGGACAGGGTTGACCGGAGAAATCCGGAAACTGCCGCCGCGCTGCCGGTCGAGGATCGCCGCGAAGATGGAGGGCGAGTCGAAGCGCGGATAGCAGAACCAGTCGATCGCGCCGCTGGTCGAGACCAGGGCGGCGGTTTCACAATTACCGATCAGTCCGTACGGATACACAGCCTTACCCAGATTAGAACGTGGAGGACACTTCGCACGTACGAGAACGGCGAGTCTAACCGAACCAACGTCACGCGCCGCTAAAACCGGCTCGCGGAGGACGGCGTTTCCGTCGTAGAATAGAGTCCCGGTGCCGAAGTACGTCTTCGTAACCGGTGGCGTGGTTTCCTCGATCGGTAAGGGGATCACGGCGGCGTCCATAGGGACAATCCTGAAGGCCCGCGGCCTCAACGTCTCCCTCCAAAAGCTGGACCCCTACATCAACATCGATCCCGGCACGATGTCGCCTTACCAGCACGGTGAGGTCTTCGTGACCGACGACGGGGCCGAGACCGATCTCGACCTGGGCCATTACGAGCGATTCATCGACGCCAACCTGAGTAAGGCGAGCAATGTCACCACCGGCAAGATCTACGCCGAGGTCATCGCCAAGGAGCGTCGCGGCGATTACCTGGGTGGCACGGTGCAGGTTATCCCGCACGTGACCAACGAGATCAAGGAACGGATCACACGCGTGACCTGGGAGGACAACCCCGATGTCGTGATCGTCGAAGTGGGCGGCACGGTCGGCGACATCGAATCGCTGCCCTTCCTGGAAGCGATCCGGCAATTGAAGAACGACCTCGGTCGCAAGAACGTCTTCTATGTGCACCTGACGTTGGTGCCCTTCATCGAAGCCTCCGAGGAGTTCAAGAGCAAGCCGACCCAGCACAGCGTTGCCGCTCTGCGCAGCATCGGGATCCAGCCCGACGCCATCGTCTGCCGCTCGGCGAGGGAGATCAGTGTCGCGCTCAAAGACAAGATCGCCCTCTTCTGCGACGTCGACCGCCGGGCCGTGATCTCGGTTCCCGATGCGGACTCGATCTACGAAGTGCCGCTCATGCTCGAAGATTCAGGTCTTGGAAACGTGATCGTCGAGGCGCTGGACGCGCCGGCCTCGGCGCCCGACCTCGGCGACTGGAAAGAGCTGGTCCATCGCATCCAGCATCCGGCCGGCAGCGTCCGCATCGGGGTGGTGGGAAAGTACCTGCCGGCGCCCGATGCCTACATCAGCGTCACCGAAGCCTTGCGGCACGCGGGGGTTCATCACAATTTGCGGGTCGACATCAAATGGATCGCCTCCGAAACGCTGGAGGCCGGCGATCTGCGGGCGCTCGAGGACGTCGACGGCGTCGTGGTTCCGGGCGGGTTCGGTCATCGCGGCATCGAGGGGAAGATTGCCGCGGCCCGATTCGCCCGGACCTCATTGACGCCCTACCTGGGGCTCTGCCTCGGGATGCAATGCGCCGTCATCGAGTTCGGCCGCGACAAGCTCGGTGACCCGGACGCCAACAGTACCGAGTTCAACGCCTTCACCAGCCATCCGGTCATCGACCTCCTTCCCGAGCAACGCGACGTCGCCGACAAGGGCGGCACCATGCGTCTGGGCCTCTACCCCTGCAAGCTGCAGCCCGGCACCCTGGCGGCGGAGGCCTATGGCGAGCCGGTCGTGTACGAACGCCACCGGCACCGCTTCGAGTTCAACAACGCCTATCGTGAGGCGATGTGGGAGGCTGGGATGATCTTCTCCGGCACCTCGCCCAATGACCGGCTGGTGGAAATCATCGAGTTGCGCGACCACCCGTGGTTCGTGGCTTCGCAATTCCACCCGGAATTCCGCTCCCGGCCGAACCGTCCACATCCACTCTTTCGGGACTTCGTCGCGGCCGCCGCGGTCAAGGCGGGCGCGCTGCCGGCCGACGGGGCGGCGACGAAGCCGGCGGTCTCCACGGATATGACGTCACAGACCGCGTGAGATCTGACGTCTCGACACCCTCCTCGGGCGGCATCGCTGCGCCGCGCACCGTCCAACCGAACCTCGGGCTCGAGTTAGTGCGCGCGACCGAGGCGGCGGCTCTCTCGGCGGGTCGCTGGATGGGCAACCTCGACCGCGAGGGCATCCGGGCAACCGCCGGGAAGGCGATGCGCGAAGCACTCCAGGGGGTGCACATGAAGGGCACGATCGTCATCGGCGAGGAGCCGGCATCGGCGCCCCTGGCGGTCGGTCAACCGGCCGGCGACGGCATCGGTGACCCATGCGATGTGGCGCTCAAGCCGATCGACGGCTCGACCCTGGTGGCCAAGGGGCTTCCCAACGCAGTGTCAGTGATTGCCACCGCCGAGCGAGGGTCGCTGCTGCGCGCCCCGGTCGGCATGTACGCGGAGAAGATCGCGGTCGGCCCCGACGCCCGGGGTTCGGTCGACGTGACGGATTCCGTCGAGAACAACCTGCAGCGAGTCGCCTTCGCCAAGAAGGTTCAGGTCTCGGATTTGACCATCGTGATGCTCGACCGCCCCCGCCACGAGGCCCTAATGGACCAGGTCCGGCAGGTCGGCGCCCGTATCACCCTGCTCAGTGACGGCGATATCGCCGCCGCCATCATGGCGACGCTCGAAGGCACCGGGATCGACGTGATGCTAGGTGTGGGCGGCTTGCCGGAGGCGGTGCTGGCCGCCTGCGCACTGAAGTGTCTTGGCGGTGACCTGCAGTGCCGGCTCTGGCTGCGCTCCCGCGAGGAAGAGGAGAAGGCGCGCGCGGCGGGCTTTACGGATCTGCGACGCGTCTACGGCGTCGACGACCTCGTCCGGGGCGACGACGTCGCCTTCGCGGCCACTGGTGTCACCGACGGCGAGTTCCTGCACGGGGCCATCTACCACCACTTCTGGGCCGAGACCGAGTCGATGGTCTTCCGCAGCAAGAGCGGAACGGTCCGCCACCTGAATACGAAGCACCATTACGCTCTCAAGTCGGTCGAGGGCGCACACCGGAAAGTTCGCTAGCGATCGGTGCGAAGTGTGCAAATGGTGGTGTTTCAGTTGACGGCCAGACCAAAAGTCGGCTAGACTGCCCGAGTTTTGGCAAGGGGAATCCCAAGGCTAGCGGCCCACGGCTGGGCGCTCGCGCTGGCCTGCCTTGTGCTTCTGCTGGCGCCGCTTGCGTTCAAGCATCCGATCGCCGAGGTGCAGGCAACCGCCGGCGGCCCGCCGCTCATGGGGACCAGGCTGGGCGAGCCGGCCCTCCGCTACCCTGCCACGGCCGAGCAGGCAAGTGCGGTTCTGGCGGTGGGCCATCACCAGGGTGGGACCACGGATGGACTGGCCGCGGATATCAACGTCGATCCCCTCACGCAGCCGGCAACCGCGTCCGATCCCGGGGGCAGCCGTCAGCATGTCATCCGATTTGTCTGGCCGACCCACGGCGTCATCACCCAGTCCTTCTGGCAATACCACCCGGGCATCGATATCGCCAACGGCGTCGGCACCCAGGAGGTTGCGACGGCTGAGGGGCAGGTGGTCTTCGCCGGTTGGGGCTCATATGGGATCTACGTTGAGATCGACCATGGCGACGGTTTCCATTCGGTCTACGGCCACATGTCCGCGGTGATGGTCAAGACCGGCGATACGGTGACGCAGGGCCAGCTCATCGGATTGATGGGCGCGACCGGACGTGCCAGCGGCCCGCACCTCCACTTCGAAATTCGCTACCAGGGCGTCCCGCAAAACCCGATCGACCTCCTTCCATAGTGCGCGTGTCGATAAGGTAGAGGGCGTGCAGCGGCTCCTCTATGCCTCCGCCACCGGGCGGTTACGCGTGCATCGCTCCCTCGAGCCGGTCGCCCGCACCGGTTGGGAGATCGCTGCAGCCGATCGGCTGATTCCGATGCCGGCCGGAACCACGCTGGTGCACTTGCCCGGTCGGTTCGCGCTGGGACGAACGGCCGCCGGGTCGACGGTGCGTGTCGACGAGCAGGGCGCGGTGGCGGTTGCCGCGGTCCTGCCGCCCGGATACCTGCGGACCTGGCTGCCCGCCTACGAGGATGATGGCCGGCCCCCGGTGCTGCCCCTCTTTGGATACGCCGCGGTTGCCGTCGTCGATGGCGAGCCCCACGTCGCCGCCCTGCGGACTGATCGCTGGATCGCATGGGACCCGCAGGCTGAGGACCGGCAGCACGTCGACCGGGGGATCCGCGACGGCCAGCGGGCCCTCCCTGACAGTCGGTTGCTCCGCCACCTCGAGACCTGCGCCACCGACTATCGGTGCCTGACCGCGCAGAACGTTTTTCTGCGTCGTGGTGAAGGGGCGATCCCGGTCTCGCCCGCGTGCAACGCGGCCTGCCTGGGCTGCATCTCCGAGCAGTGGGGCGATGTGGCCTCCCCCCAGACGCGCCTGGGCTTCGCGCCGACCGCCACCGAAATCGCCGAACTCGCCGCCTGGCATCTGAGCGCGGGCAGGGCGAACTTCATCAGCTTCGGCCAGGGGTGCGAGGGCGAGGCCCTAACCCGCGGCGCCGTCCTGGTGGACGCGACCCGCCGCATCCGATCGGCCTGGCCGCACGCCACCATCCATATCAATACCAACGGGTCGCGTCCTGCGGTGCTGCGCCGCCTGGTCGACGCCGGACTCAACTCCGTCCGGATAAGCATCTTCAGCCTCGACGACAAGCGATTCCGCGCCTACTACCGGCCGGTGGGGTACGGGCTGGAGCAGGTCGCGCAGTGCGCGGAGCTGGTGGCCGCGGCAGGCGGCCAGGTCACGATCAACCTGTTGACCTTCCCCGGGATCAGCGACGCGCCGTCAGAGCTCGAGGCGCTGGTCGCTTTCGTCCAGGAGCACGGCGTGCACCAGGTGCAGCTGCGCAGCCTGAACGTCGATCCGCACTGGCTGATGGGACAGATCCCGGATCCGACGCGGGGCATCGGCATGCGAGCCTTTGTCCGGGAACTCACCGCACGTTGCCCCGGGTTGTCGCTGGGGAATTTCACCCGGCCGTGGCGGGTTCGTGAGGCCGCGGGCCGATTAAAAGCGGCATCCGCTGGGCATGCTTTTAGCTAATGGCTGACCTCTATTCGCCGAGCGACCCCCACATGGGGAGCGCCGACTACGGCCACGGCACCGATCGACCGGTGCAGGCCGACATCCCGGCACAGCCGGGCACCAACCGCGGCCGCCGGAATGGCGTCGCGGCGGGCTTTCTCGCGTTCCTCGGACTCATCCTCAGCAAGCTGTCTTACATCGGGCTGTTCGCCCTCAAGTTCAAAGGCCTGTTGTTCACCGTCGTCTCCACCGGCGTGACGGCGTTGATCTATGCGCAGCTCTTCGGTTGGGCCTTCGGCGTCGGCATCGTCCTCCTCATCCTGATCCATGAGAGTGGTCACGTCGTGGTTGCCCGCATCATGGGCATGCCGGTCACCCTTCCGGTCATGATCCCGTTCCTTGGCGCCTTCGTCAGCATGAAGCAACAGCCGCGCACCGTCGCCCAGGAGTCGATCATGGCGATCGGCGGTCCGGTTCTCGGGTCGATCGCGGCGGGCCTCTGCTACCTCGGCTACCTGTCCATGCCGGACTCGAGTACCGGTCAGCTGCTCCGGGCGCTGGCCTACTTCGGCTTCCTGATCAACCTCTTCAACCTGATCCCGCTGACGCCGCTCGACGGCGGCCGCGTGACGTCGTTGCTCTCGAAATGGTTCAACGTGGCCGGGCTGGTGATCGCGGCAGGGCTGCTGCTCTTCGAGACGCAGACGGGGACCAATGTGAGCCCGGTACTCTTCCTGGTCTTGATCTTCGGCGCCTTCTCGACCTGGCAGCGGTTTCGGTCAACGCAACTCAATCCCGCGTATTACGCCGTCGATGCGCAGACCAAGGTCATCGTCGGATCGCTTTACCTCGCGCTACTCCTCGCGCTGGGGCTCGGCATGCTCCAAACTTCGGCAATCTTGCGATAGAATAGAGGACCCCAATGAAAGCCACCATCCATCCCACCTACTACCATGACGCGGTCGTGACCTGCCTCTGCGGCAATAAATTCACGACCGGCTCGACGCAGAAAGAGCTCAAGACCGAGGTCTGCTCGGTGTGCCATCCCTTCTTCAGCGGCCAGCAGCGAATCGTCGATACCCAGGGCCGCGTCGACCGGTTCCAGCAGCGCCAGCAGCGGAAGAGATAAGCCGCGCCGTCGTTGGGCTCTCTGTGGCCCACCGCATCGCGCAGGGACTAGCATGAGCGCGGCTGTGAGCCAGGACAAGTTCTTCTACGGCGGCCAGGCCGTGCTCGAGGGCGTCATGATGCGCGGCCGCACCACCTACGCCGTCGCAGTCCGCAAGCCGGACGGCGAGATCCAGGTCCTGCGCGAGCGCCTGCTGTCGATCATCTACACCCACCCGATCTGGAAGCTGCCGCTGCTGCGCGGCCTCGCCGGGTTGTGGGAGCAGCTCCACCTCGGCATGAAGGCGTTGATGTGGTCGGCGAACATCCAGGCCGCCGCCGAGCAGGTCGAGCTGAGCGCGAACGCCATCCGCGTCACCATGGGGATCGCCATCTTCGGCGCGCTGCTCTTTTTCCTCGGCGTCCCGCTGGTCGCCGCCGGATTCCTGAGTCGAGGCCACAGCAACCTGTTCTTCGGGGTCGTCGATGGCCTCGTCCGCATCGGGCTGCTCTTGATTTATCTCTACGCCATCTCCTTCAAGTCCGAGATCGCTCGCCTCTTCGCTTACCACGGCGCGGAACACAAGACGATCAATGCCTACGAAGCCGGGCTGCCGCTCGACGTGCCCAACGTGCGGACCCAGAGCACGCTGCACCCGCGCTGCGGCACCGGGTTCTTGCTGGCGGTCATGGTCGTGAGCGCCTTCGTCTTTGGCCTGGTGGGTCGTCCGGCGCTGCCGCTCTTACTCCTCTCGCGGATCGTGCTGATCCCTGTGATCGCCATGCTGGCCTACGAGTTCATTCGGTTTGCCGGTCGGCACCGGAACAATGCGGTCATCAAGGTGCTCATCCTTCCGTTCTTGCTGACGCAGAAGCTGACGACTCGGGAGCCGGACGACCGGCAGATCGAGGTGGCGCTGGCGGCCTTCAACGGAGCCCGTCAGGAGGAGAAAGAGGCCGCGGCCTGATGTTCGAACAGCTCGAAGCCGTTCGGGCCCGGTACTACGCGATCACCGAGCGGCTGGCCGATCCTGCGGTTCACGCCGACCTCAAAGAGCTCCAGCGGCTCAGTAAAGAGCAGGCGCAACTTCGCGACCTGGTCCAACTCTATGAGGCCTATCGTCGTGCCGAGCGCGGGATGACCGAGGCCCGTGAACTGGCGGAGCAGGAGCGAGATCCCGAGATGCAGGCCTATGCCCGGCAGGAATTCGACAAGCAACAGGCGGAGCGCGATCGCCTCGAAGCCGAGCTCAAGATCGCGCTGGTGCCGAAAGATCCAACCGACGACAAAGACGTCATCGTCGAGATTCGCCAGGGGACCGGTGGGGACGAGGCGGGATTGTTTGCGGCCGACCTCTTCAAGATGTACAGCCGGTACGCCGAGTCGCGGCGGTGGAAGGTCGACCTGCTTTCCGAGAGCCCGACCGAACGTGGCGGCTTCAAGGAGGTGGTCTTCGAGATTCGCGGCCGCGGCGCCTACTCGCGGCTGAAATTCGAGAACGGCGTGCACCGCGTACAGCGCGTCCCGGAGACCGAGGCGCAAGGACGCATTCACACCTCGACGGCCACGGTCGTGGTGATGCCCGAGGCCGAGGACGTCGACGTCGTCATCAATCCGGAACGGCTCAAGGTCGATGTCTACCGCTCGGGTGGGCACGGTGGGCAGAGCGTCAACACCACGGACTCGGCGGTCCGCCTCACCTACACGCCTGAGGATGGAGGTGCGCCGATCGTGGTCACCTGCCAGGACGAGCGCTCGCAGCTCAAGAACAAGGCAAAGGCGGAAAAGGTGCTGATGGCCCGGCTGCTTGACCGCCAGATGGCGCAGCAGCAGGAGGCCCTGACCGAAGTTCGGCGCTCAGCCGTCGGCTCCGGCGACCGCAGCGAAAAAGTCCGTACCTATAACTATCCGGAAGGACGGATCACCGACCACCGGATCGACTTCAAGTACTACAAGCTCCCCCAGTTCGTCGAGGCGGGCGATCTCGACCCGGTGATCGATCGCTTGATCGCCTGGGACCAGAGCAATCGCCTCAGCGAGCCGCCCAATGGCGCCGCCCGCAACTGACGCCGGCCGGGTCAAGGCGCAACTCGCTAAGGCCCGCGCCACTTTGGCGACGGCCGGGATCCCCTTACC
>Ga0209009_1000178_pt1 | contig 26147 bp, 23 predicted proteins | sample BlaSpr_A8_OM3_M2_FD_187979 | JGI IMG/M metagenome (GOLD analysis project Ga0209009, IMG submission 187979) | Forest soil microbial communities from Thunder Bay, Ontario, Canada - Black Spruce, Ontario site 2_A8_OM3_M2 (SPAdes) (version 2) | ecosystem: Environmental > Terrestrial > Soil > Boreal... | reverse complement strand
CCGAGCGCTACCAGAAGAGCGACCTGGACCTGATGGGACGCATCTACGTGCGCCACCTCAATCACCGCCCTTGAGCCGGCTGGACGATCTGGACCTGACGTCGGGAGCGAGGGCCGACGCGTCCGTCGAGCTGCCGGCCGCCGGGGTCCCGCCGGCAGACGATCCTCTGGCCAGGGCCGAGACACTTGCGGCGGCAGGCTCCCGCGACGGGACCTCCCCCCTCGTGGATCTGCCCTTGAGTTCCGCCGCGGGGCAGTCGCCCGCTCTTTCGCTCCGCGCCGGGGAAGCCGCCGCCCAGCAGGCGCTCGACGGCCGGGCCGCTCCGCTCCCGGCGCGCGGCGCCGCATTCGCCGCCGATGCGGCTTTCGTGCTGCTGCTCGCGGCCGTCGCGTTGCTCGCCGCGACCGCCGGGCGGGGCCAGTCTCTGCGGCTCCAGGGACTCGCGTGGACCGCGGTCTTCGCCCTCTACCTTTCCTTTTTTTCGACCGTCGTTCCCCTGATCCTCTTCGGGAAGACCGTCGGCATGGCCCTCACCGGGTTGACCGCGCGGGGAAGGAAGGGCTCTCCCCTGACCGCGGCCGAATCTGCCCGGCGCTGGCTCGGAACCGTCCTGACGCTCGTCGGCCTCGGGATTCCCCTGCTCGTGACGCGGCGGGACAGCGAGGCCCCGAGTCCGGGCGATCGGATGTCGGGACGGCCATTGACGTGGGAAACAGTCGATAGTCAATAGTTGATAGTCGATAGCCCACTCTCTTCCGACTCTTAACTATCAACTATCGACTATGAACTATCGACTGCTCTCGACTATGAAAGTTGCCGTCGCGCAGATCGACACCACGGTCGGCGATTTTTCGGGCAACTCCGCGAAGATCCTGGAGCTGGGCCGACGCGCCGAGCGCGAGCGGGCCGACCTCGTTCTCTTTCCCGAGCTCGCCGTGTGCGGCTACCCGCCCCGCGATCTCGTCGAACGCCGGGAGTTCGTCCTCGAATCCGAGCGGGCCGCGGCGCGCATCGCACGGTCGGCCGGCCGCGCGCTCTGGCTCTACGGCTCGCTCGAGCGCAACCCCGCGCGGGCGGGCCGGCGCGTCTTCAACGCGGCGATCGCGGCGCGGGACGGACGGATTGTCGGCCGCTACCACAAGCGTTTGCTGCCGACCTACGACGTCTTCGACGAGGGCCGCTACATTGAGCCGGGACATCGCCCCCTCGTGCTGCGGCTGCGCGGCCGGCGCATCGGCGTGACGATCTGCGAAGACATCTGGAACGACAAGACGTTCTGGAAACATCCGCTCTACCCGACCGATCCGGTCAAAGACATCAAGCCGCAGCGGCTCGATCTGCACACCAACATCTCCGCTTCGCCCTGGACGCTCGGAAAGGCGCGGCTGCGGGAGCGGATGATGAAGCAGATCGCCCGCCACACCGGAGTGCCTCTCGTCTGCTGCAACCTCGTGGGAGGTAACGACAATCTCGTCTTCGACGGCGGTTCTTCCGTCTTCGACGCGCGGGGACGGCTCACGGCGCGAGGCGAGTCCTTCCGGGAGGACTTCTGGACGATCGAGCTGCCGGGGGGGGCCGGCCCGGTCCGGAAGAAAGAACCCGACGTCGCCCGCCTGCGGCAGGCGCTCGTGCTCGCCCTGTCCGACTACGCCCGCAAGTGCGGCTTCGCAAGCGCCGTGCTCGGACTCTCCGGCGGCATCGACTCCGCGGTCACAGCGGCGCTCGCGGCCGAGGCGCTCGGTCCGGAGAACGTCGTCGGCGTCGCGATGCCCGGCCCCTACTCGTCGGCGGGAAGCCTGCGCGACGCGAGGGACCTCGCCAACCGGATCGGGATCCGCCTTCTCGAGATCCCGATCGTCCCGGTATTCGAGGAGTACCGAAAGGTCCTCGCTCCGGCCTTCGGCGCCGGCGACAGCGGTCCGGCGCAAGAGAACATCCAGGCCCGGATTCGCGGCGCCATTCTCATGGCTCTCTCCAACCGCTTCGGGCATCTCGTCCTCTCCACCGGCAACAAGTCCGAGATCGCAGTCGGCTACTGCACTCTCTACGGAGACATGGCAGGCGGCTACGCCCTCCTCTCCGACGTCCCGAAGACGCTCGTTTACGAGCTCGCTCGGGAGCTCAACCGCGGGGCAGAGCGCATCCCCCCCGCTTCGATCTCCAAGGAGCCCTCCGCGGAGCTTCGCCCGAACCAGAAGGACAGCGACACGCTGCCGCCCTACTCCGTGCTCGACCCGCTGATCGAGACGCTGGTGGACCTGTCGCTTCCTTTCCGGGCCGCCGCCCGGCGGGCCGGCGTCTCCGTCGCCATCGCGCGCGACACAGCGCGCCGCGTCGATCGAGCCGAATACAAACGGCGTCAGATGCCTCCCGGCCCGAAAGTCACCGCTCGCGCTTTCGGCGAGGGCCGCCGCTACCCGATCGCGCAGAAGTTCCAGGTATGAAGCCGAGTTCTCAGTTGTCGGTGATCAGTTTTCAGTGACTCAGAACTGACGACTGACAACTGATAACTGATAACTTCTCATTCATGTCCACGTCCGAAAGGTATGTATGGAAGGATATTCCCGGCTCGTCGCACGACGTCCTGCGGCGGCGCATCCTTACCCTGCCGCCCGGTCTGAGACTGCTCGACCTCGGTGCGGCCGGCGGGCATCTCGGCCGTGCCGTCCGCGGCCACTGCTCGTTGCTCGCCGGCGTCGAGCCGTACCCGCCGGATTCCGCAGCGGCCCGGGAAGGCTACGACGACTGGCGCGAGACGGACGCCCTTCACGCGGGCGGCTGGGACGCGCCCTTCGACGTCATCGTCTGCGCGGACGTGATCGAGCACTTCGCTGACCGCGAGAAGCTCCTCGGCCTGATTCGCGGCTGGTTGAAGCCCGGCGGCGTGCTCTTTGCCTCCCTTCCAAACGTCGCGAACATCTCCGTCCGGCTCGGGCTTCTCTTCGGACAGTTCCGCTATGCCGAACGGGGGATCCTCGACCGTACTCATCTCACGCATTACACGCGCGCGACGGCCGGAGAGCTGCTGGAGAAGGCGGGCTTCCGGGTGCGCGCCGTCGAGCCGACCGCGATGCCGTACGAGCTGGCCCTGCCGCGTCTTTCGCGCCCGCCCTGGAGCGGATTAACCCGAGCGGCCGCAAGCGCCACCGCGCGCGTCTGGCCGACGATGTTCGGCTACCAGTTTGTCTTCGAGGCAATCAAGGAAGAATTCTAGATTTCAGATTTTGGATTGAAGATGACTGAGACACGCGCCGAATCCAAAATCCAAAATCCAAAATCCCGGATCGAAAGCGCCAGCCTGGTCCTGCCTGCCTACAACGAGCGGAACCGCATCGAGAGGTGCCTCCGGTCGGTGGCGGACTGGCTGGGCGCGCGCCCGGGCGGGTGGGACTGGGAAGTAATCCTCGTGGACGACGGGTCCTCCGATGGCACGGGAGAGAAGGCTCGGCGGCTTGCGATCGAGCTCGGTCTGCCTCTCGAGATCCTGAGCCACGAAAGGAACCGCGGCAAGGGAGCGGCGATCCGAACGGGCGTCCTCGCCTCCTCCGGCAATCCCGTCCTGGTCTCCGACGTCGATCTCTCCACACCCCTGACCGAATGGGTCAAGCTCGCCGAAAGGCTGCCGAGCCATCCGGTCTCGATCGGCTCCCGCGGGCTCGGGGAGGACCTCGTGCGCCTGAGGCAGCCGTTTCACCGGAGGCTCCTCGGGAAGGCCGGCAACCTGCTCGTGCGCCTGCTCGCGGTTCCCGGCATCCACGACACACAGTGCGGCTTCAAGCTCTTCCGCGGCGATGTCGCCCGCGATCTCTTCGGCCAGGCTCGAATCAACGGGTTCGCCTACGACATGGAGATTCTCTTCCTCGCGCGCCGCCGCGGCTTCTCGATTGCCGAAGTGCCGGTCCTCTGGTTCAACTCTCTCGAATCCAAGGTCTCAATTGTGCGCGACTCGCTTCGCACCCTCTGGGACCTCCTGCGCCTGCGCTGGCTCCACCGGAAGCAGTAGCTCTCGACTCTCAGCTGTCTCTCGGCTCTGCGAGCCGGATGGCGATTCCCGTTGCGGTCAGCGGCGCCAGGGCCGAGACCGTTCGCGCGAAGGAGGTCCGGACGAGCCATTCGGGTCCGGCCACGGCGAGCGAGGGGAGCAGGAGGTAGGCGAGCGCAGAGATCAGGGCGAGGGCGAGCAGGCGGTTTCCGGAGGCGTTCGAACGGCCGGCGGCGATCAGGGCTCCGAGGCAGAGAAGGCCAGGCCACGCGGGAAGCACGATTTCGGAGAACGCGGTCCGGATCGCCTCGCCGATTCGCGGCGGAAGCTCGTGGATTCGCGCGGTCAGATAAGAGAAATCGAAGTCACGCAGCGGGAGGCTCCCCTTCCAGAGGCGGCCGATCCCGGTGAGAAAGACCGCCGGAACGAGGAGGGCGGCGAGGGCGGAGCGTGAAGCCGCGGAGGCTCTTCGCGGGGCGAAGAGCGCGAGCACCGCGGCGGCTGCGATCAGCAGCAGGCCCTCGTTCTTGGTCGAGACAGCGAGAAAAGCGGCAAGAGCAAGGCGGCGGACGGCGAAACGATCCGTCCCATCCAGAACGTCCGAGAACGCCGCGCCGAAAAGAAGGGCCACGAAAGAGAAGGGGATTTCCGCGAGGCCCGTATGGAATGCGGAGTAGAGCGGCTCGAACTGGGCGAGAAGAGCGGCCGCCGCGAGCGCCAGAGCCACGGAAGCGCCGCGCCGCCGCAGCCAGCCGAAGAGCGCTAAGAGGGTCGCGGCCTGGAGGAACGGAAAGAGAACCGCCAGGGCATGGTCGTCCCACCGGCCGAGCAGGAAGCACACCGAGGCGTAGAGCAGCGGCAGACCGAGAGGGTATTCCGGGTGCGAGAAGGCGAGCGACGGATCGGTGAAGAGACGGCGCGGTATACCGGCCCCGGCGAAGAGGATCTTGCCCTTGAGGCCCCAGATGGCGAGGAAGTCGTTGGACCACAGGGGCTGCGCCAGGGCGCGGAGCGAGAAGACGATCACACCGAACGCGGCGAGGAGGGCGAGAAAGATGTGTATCGGCCTGGTCACCGCCCTCACCCCTGTCGGCCGTCCCCGGCAGGAGAGGGGGGAGACCGGGCTTGTGCCGCGTCGGCGCACGAACGCGGCCGCCGAGAGCGTAAGAGCCGCGGCGAGCATGATTGCCAGGACGGGCGAAAGGCCGGTCGCGAACGCCAGAAGCGCCGATCCGGCCAGGAGGGAGAGGCCGAGAGCGATGCCCCAGGCCGCTCGCTCGGGGCGCGGCGCGGCCGGTGGTAGGAACGCGGCTGCGAGCGCGTAACCGGCGGCGGCACTCCCGACCAGGATGGCCGCGACCTGCGCGAGCGCGAGCCAGAGGCCTGTCACGACGCGGGCGTCATCAGCGCGCCTTTCCAGACCGGGGCGATCACCTTCCATCCGGGAGGACGTTGCGGGCCGTAGACAGCGAGGACCCAGCCCGGCGGCACGCGCTCCGGCGCGACGAGTACCGGCACCGGCGCCAGGTGATAGGTGGCGAGGTAGGCGGCCGGACTCGAGGCGGGCGCGCCGAGGATCGCGACGCCGGGGGTGGACGGAGGAAGGCCGCGCCGCGCGGACTCCAGGAAGACGTAGAACTGTGGGTCGAACGCCGCGGCCGTGCCGTTCAAGCGCCGCAGGGTTCCATCGAGCGGCGCCATGCGGCCGAGAAGCCGCGCGCGGCTTCGCAGCCGCTCGGGATCGTCCTGGCGGAGAAGGACGAGAAGAAGGAGCGCGGAGGCGAGCCCGACGACCGCCCGGCGCGGGCTCACGCGACGAGCGGGAAGCCGGCGCAGAGCTCACCGACGATCCGCAGCACGGACTCCTCGACGGCCGCGTCGCCCGCCGCCTCAAGCGCCCGGGCGATGCATCCGGCGATCGTCTCCATCTCGGCCGGGCCCATCCCGCGCGTCGTGACGGCGGGCGTGCCGATGCGGAGTCCCGAGGCGACCATCGGGGACCGCGTGTCGAACGGAATCGTGTTCTTGTTCACCGTGATCCGCAGGCGGTCGAGCGCCTTCTCGGCGTCCTTTCCGGTGATGCCCCGCGCCCCGACGTCCACCAGCATCATGTGGTTGTCCGTCCCGCCGGAAACGAGCCGGAAGCCGCGCCCGGACAGCCCCGCCGCCAGCGCCTTCGCGTTCTCGACGATGCGGCGCTGGTAATCGGCAAACTCGGGAGTGGCGGCCTCCGCGAAGGCCACGGCCTTGGCGGCAATGACGTGCTCGAGCGGGCCGCCCTGCACGCCGGGGAAGACATTGCGGTCGAGGTCCTTCGCCCTGTCGGCCCGGCACATGATCAGACCGCCGCGCGGCCCTCGCAGGGTCTTGTGCGTCGTCGAGGTGACGAAGGGCGCGTAGGGGACCGGCGACATGTGGAGACCCGCGATAACGAGGCCGGCGATGTGCGCGATGTCGGTCACGAGCGCCGCCCCGACCTCGTCGGCGATCTCGCCGAAGCGGCGGAAATCGATCTCGCGGACGTAGGCCGAAGCGCCGGCGATGATGATCTTCGGGCGATGCTCCCTCGCCAGGCGCGCAAGCTCTTCGTAGTCGATCCGCTCGTCCTCCCTCCGCACCCCGTAAGCGACGACCTTGTAGTCCCTGCCCGAGAAAGAGAGGGGGTGGCCATGCGTCAGGTGCCCGCCGTGCGAGAGGTTCATGCCGAGGATCGTTTCGCCGGACTTCGCCGCCGTCATGTAGGCCGCCATGTTGGCCTGCGAGCCCGAGTGCGGCTGCACGTTGGCGTGCTCGGCCCCGAAGAGCGCCTTCACCCGGTCGATCGCGAGCGTTTCGATCCTGTCGATGAACTCGCACCCGCCGTAGTAGCGCCTTCCCGGGTATCCCTCGGCGTACTTGTTCGTCAGCACCGAGCCCTGCGCCTCGCGCACCGCGCGTGAGACCCAGTTCTCCGAGGCGATCAGCTCCAGGTTCTGGTTCTGCCGCTGTTCCTCCTCGCGGATCCAATGCGCGACGTCGGGATCGACGACGGCAAGATCTCGGTCGAGGAAGGCGAGGGTGGCCTTTAAGACTTCGGCTTTGCTCATGTGATCCCCCTCAAGGATTCCTCATCTTTACCCTACCAGTTCCTTGTACTCCGCGTTGCAATAGCTGTCGGTCATTCCGGCGATGTGGTCCGAAATGGCGCGGTAGAACTCGGAGCGCGGGAGATAGTTTTCGGCGATCTCGCGTTCCACGTCCCGGAGCGACACCTCGCGCAGGAAGCGCACACCGATCTCCTCGTGGAGGCCGAGGAGGACGTAATCGGGGAGCAGGCGCGGGTTCTCGCGGTAGGCGTTGAAGATCCCGGTGATGACCCGCCGCGCGTGGCCGTCGTTGCGGGACACGGGGAATGAGTGGATCACGTGGCGGTAAACGAAGTCCTTCAGCTCCCGGTAGAGACTTCTTCCGCTATCGGAGAAGGCGATCAGGTCGCCGGGCAAGTGGTCGCGCCGCGCGTAGAATTCGTCGGACGTCGCGATGCCGTTGCGCTCGAGCCACGCATCGATCCGTGAGCGAGAGGTCTCGACGAGGTCGCTCGACAGGACCGCGATCATCCCGCGGATGAGAGAGTTGCGGCGGGCCGCGCGGTCCCGTCCGGCCGCCCGCGCCTGGCGCACGACTCGGGAGACTTGCAGCGCTTCGATCGCTTCGTCTTCGGCCAGGGGCAGTCCATCCTCGAGGTCGTGTGTCTGCTGCGCGATCTCGTCGGACCAGTTGACGACCTGGGCTTCGAGCGTTCCGCCCGACTCGAAGCGCAGCCCCTCCGGAAAATCGAGCGGGAATGGGAACGCGCGCTTCCAGACCGTGTGCTTGAGGATCCCCTCGCGGACGTCGTGCGTCAGGTTCAGGCCCGGCTCGTCGTAACGCTTCTCCAGGCGGTCCACGACGCGCACCGACTGGTAGTTGTGCTTGAAGCCTCCCGCCTGCGGATGGCTCTCGCGCAGCAGGCGGTCGAGCATCCTCTCTCCCGAGTGTCCGAACGGGGTGTGCCCGAGGTCGTGCCCGAGCGCGATGGCCTCGGTCAGGTCCTCGTTGATGCCGAGCGCGCGCGCGGCGCTGCGGGCGATCTGCGAGACCTCGATCGTGTGGGTCAGGCGCGTCCGGAAATGGTCCCCCTCGTAAGGGATGAAGACCTGCGTCTTGTGCTTGAGGCGGCGGAAGGCTCGGGAGTGGATGATCCGGTCCCGGTCGCGCGCGTACTCGGTCCGGGCGTCCCCGGCCATCGGCGCGGCTGGCCCGCGCGGCCGCGCGGCGCGCGCGCTCTTCGACGCGAAGAGAGCAAGGCGTTCCTCTTCGAGCCGCTCGAAATGCTCCCGGGTGAACCGCGCGGTCGCGGTCGTCACGAGCGGACTTTCGGCCGCAGGCGTTCGCTGCGCGAACGGCGGCCGAGAGATTTCAAAAACGGAGCCGCAACCGGACCCTTCCTTCGAACTTGCATCAGTCTTTCAATACTCTGACAGTAGCCAGGCGCGCGCCTCGCCGACGAGATAGAGAGAACCCGCCACGATTATAGGGGCACTGCCGCCTTGCGCGAGGAGCGTCTCGATCGCTTCCGCTACGCAGCGGCTCAAGGAGACGCCGCCGGCGGCGGCGGGGGCGCGGCGGGCGAGATCCTCGGCCGCGGCGGCGCGGGGCGAGGGCGCCGTGGTCAGCATGACGTCGAGAACGGCCGGGAAGAGGAGGCGGGCTATCCCTTCGACGTCCTTGTCCGCCATGGCGCCGAAGACGAGCCGGCATCGGCCCGCGAGCCCCGCGTCCGAGAGAAAGGCGGCGAGCGCCGCCGCGCCCTCCGTGTTGTGGCACCCATCGAGGAACACCTCTCGCCCGCCGACCTCGAAGTGCTCGAGACGGCCGGGCCACCGCACCCTGCGGACGCCCTCGGCGAGCGCGCCGTCGGTCAGGGTCAGGGCCGATTCCGGGAGAAGCTCGGCCGCACGGACGGCGATCGCGGTGTTCCATGCCTGGTGCGCGCCGGGCAGCGGCGTCGCGAGCGCGGCCTCGCGCCGCGGCGTCGTCACGACGAAACGCGTGCCGCCGGCTCCCGTTTCGCCGACGCGCACGGACAGCTCGATCGAAGCGTCGTGCCATTGCGCCCCGGTCTCCCCCGCGGCCGCGCGCAGGATCTCCCAGGCTTCCGGCGCCGCCGCCCGCACGAGAGCGGGCCGGCCCCGGCGAAAGATGCCCGCCTTCTCCCCGGCAATCTGAGAGAGCGTCGCGCCGAGCTCTTCGGTGTGATCGAGTCCGATCGATGTGACGGCGGAGAGGACTGCCGGAACGATGTTCGTCGCGTCAAAGCGGCCTCCGAGTCCGACTTCCAGGATCGCGAGATCGAGCCGGCGCCCGGCGAACAGCAAGAAGGCCGCGGCGGTGACGGCTTCGAAATAGGTCGCCGGAACCGCCGGCGCTTCATCGGCAGCAGCGAACACGCGCGCAAGCGCCGTATCGAGATCCTGTGGAGAAACGTCCTCCTCTTCGAGGCGAATGCGCTCCGTGACCCGGACCAGATGAGGCGACGTGTACAGGCCCGCGCGCAGCCCGCAGGCCGTCGCGATCGCCGAGAGTGACGCTGCCGTCGATCCCTTGCCGTTGGTTCCGCCTACGAGCACGGAGGGGACCTTGCGCTCCGGCCGGCCGAGCCGCTCGCACAGGGCGTCGATGGCGCCGAGGCCCAGTTTCATCCCCCGAAGCTCGAGGGACTCCAGCCGTTGAAGAGAAGGGTAGGCAGTCATGGGGGATTCGTGAAACGTAAAACGTAAAACGTGAAACGAAGCGCGTCGGTGGTCGTCGGTTTCCGCGTTTTACGCTTAACGTTTTACGTTTTACGTCCCCAGGAGGCGCAGGCATCGCACGAGAGTCTCCTTCATCTCGAGGCGATCCACGATGAAGTCGAGCATGCCGTGCTCGAGGAGGAACTCGGAACGCTGGAACCCTTCGGGCAGGGTCTGGCGGATGGTTTGCTCGATGACGCGCGGGCCGGCAAAGCCGATCAGGGCGTTCGGCTCGGCGATATTCAGGTCGCCGAGCATCGCGAAGGAAGCGGTTACGCCCCCGGTCGTCGGATCCGCCATGACGGAGATGTACGGAATCAAGGCCTCGGAGAGCCGGGCGAGCGCGCCGGAGATCTTCGCCATCTGCATGAGCGAGAGGATCCCTTCCTGCATTCGCGCGCCCCCGGAGGTCGAGACGATCACGAGCGGCCGCCGCTCGCGCAGGCACCGTTCCGCCGCGCGCGTGACTTTCTCGCCGACGACCGAGCCCATCGAGCCTCCGAGGAAGAAGAACTCCATCGCGCCGATGATGACCGGCAGGCCGCCCATCGTGCCTGACCCCACCACGATGGCGTCGGACGGGCCGACCGTCTCCTCGTAATGCTTCAGCCGGTCGCGGTAGCGCTTCGAGTCGCGGAATCGAAGGGGATCGGCCGAGCGCAGCTCGCCTTCGAGCTCCACGTACCTCTCGTCGTCGAAAAGCATCCGAAGCCGCTCGGGTGCCGAGAGCCGGAAGTGATAGCCGCACTTGGGGCAGATCTTGAAGTTGCGGGCCAGCTCCTTGTTATAGAGGATCTGCCGGCAGTTCTCGCACTTGACCCAGAGCCCTTCCGGTACCTTGCTCGGACGCCTCTCCCGCAGCTCCTTCGGCGCCTTGTCCTTCTTGAACCACATAGCGAAGGGCCTATCGTAGCAGGGGGATACGGGGGCCGGGATTCAGGTTTCAGGTTTCAGGTTTCAGGGTTCAGGACGCTGAGGATTCCTGATTCCTGAAACTTGAGACTTGAAACTGAAGCTCGTCAGCGGGTTGGCGCGAACGGCACGATCCTCCGCCGCCCCGCGGCGTCCACCTCGACGCGCGACTCGACGGAGAAGGCGCGGCGGAGGTTTTGCTGCGTCAGGACCTCGGCGGGCGCCCCCTCCGCCAGCGTCCGCCCTCCCGAGAGCAGGAGGATGCGGTCCGCGATCTCTCCCGCGAGATCCATCTCGTGCGTGACCAGGAGCACCGTCGTTCGCCGCTCCCGGTGCGTCCGGCCCAGGATCTCCAGGAACTCCAGCCGGTGTCGGGGGTCGAGCCCGGACGCCGGCTCGTCCAGGAGCCAGATCTCGGCCTCCTGGGCGAGGGCTCGCGCCAGGAAGACGCGGCGCTGCTCACCTCCCGACAGGGCGGAGGCGTCGCGCTCGGCCAGCGCCTCCACGTCGCAGGACCGCATGGCGGCCCGGGCGCGCTCGAGATCCTCGGGCGAGTCGGCGGAAAACGCGCTGTCGTGGGGCGCCCGCCCCTGGAGGACAAGGTCCAGGCAGCGGATCGGAAAGACCAGGTCCAGGCTCTGCGGGACGTAGGCGATGCGGCGCGCGGTTTCGCGCCGGGGCAATTGCGCGAGCGGGCGCCCCTCGAGAAAGAGCTCCCCGCCCGCGGCCGGGACGATCCGGGCAATCACCTTTAGCAGCGTCGATTTGCCCGAGCCGTTCTCGCCCAGCACGGCCACGATCTCGCCTCGCGGAAAGGACGCGTCCAGCCCCCGCAGCGCCGGCGTCGGCCCGTAGGACGCAAGCAGCCCGCGCGATTCGACGAGCGGCGTCACAGGTCGCTCCGCATCCTCAAGGGTTCCGAAGCAGCATCCAAGCGAAGAGGGGCGCGCCGATCGACGCCGTCACCGCGCCGATCGGCAGCTCCGCCGGCGCGAACGCCGTCCGCGCGAACGCGTCCGCCGCGACGAGCAGAGCCGCGCCGCAGAGCGCGGACACCGGCAGCAGGACGCGCTGATCGTTGCCGGCGACCGCCCGCGCAGCGTGCGGCACGAGCAGCCCGACGAACCCGATCACGCCGGCGAACGCGACCGCCGCTCCGGTCAGGAGCGAGGCGGCGAGAAAGACGATCCGCTTCGACTTCTCGATGTCCACGCCGAGCGCGGCGGCATTCTCCTCCCCCACCGCGAAGAGATTCAATCGCGAAGCGGAAAGCAAGAGCACGGCTCCCGCTGCGACCGCGTAAGGGAGCAGCGCGGCCGCCTTCCCTGCCGTCGCGTCGGAGAGACTTCCCATCATCCAGAAAAGCATCGTCCGCGCCGCCTCGCCGGAAGCGACCGAAAAGACGAGAAGCAGGAGCGCCGAGAAGAAGGCGTTCGCGATCAGCCCGGCGAGCAGCAGACGCTGAAGGTCGAGCCGCCCGCGGCGCCTCGCCAGAGCGGCGACGCCGAAGGAAGAAACGACCGCGCCGGCAAAAGCCGCCGGCGGCGAGAGCAGGGGCGAGAGGCCGGCCAGCGCGGCCAGGGCCGCTCCCGTCGCGGCGCCGCCGGAGGTGCCGAGCAGGAACGGGTCCGCGAGCGGGTTCTTCAGCAGCGCCTGGAGCGCGGCGCCGGCGAGCGCGAGGCACGCGCCCACGATCGCCGCCAGGGCCACGCGCGGAAAGCGCAGCGAAGCGAGGAGGCGGGCGGTGTCGCCCTCCATCCCCCGTCCCGACCAGAGATCGCGAAAAGAAAGAGGAACGCCTCCGACCGTGATGCCGAGAACGATAAAGACAGCGAGCAGCAGCAAAGCGGCGGCCACGACGCTCTTCCGGCGCGCCTGGATCATCGCTCGAGCTCGCGGGCGAGTTGCTCGAGCGCGTCGAAAACGCGCGGGCCGGGCCGCGTCAGGACCGACTCATCGATCCGCACGACCCCCGCGGCCGCCACCGTCCCGCGCGAGAGGGGGCCTTCTCGAAACGCCCGCTCGTAGGCCGCGCGCGTCTGTCCCGAGTCGGGAATGACGAGGATATCGATCGGCGCAGTGGCCAGCCATTCGGGGGAAACGAGGGGCCACCCGGCGCGTCCGCCGAGCGCGTTTTCTCCCCCGGCCTCGGTCAGCAGGTCGTTCAAGAATGTCCCTTCGCCCGCCGCCTGCGGCGGATCAGGCCAGATGAGAAGCACCGTCCGGGGCCGCCGCTTTCGCGAACGGGCCGCCGCCTCTCGGACGGCTTCGCGCCGCTTTTCCAGATTCGCCGCGAGGCGATCCGCGGCGTCGGCTCGACCGAGCCTCTGTCCCACCAGCCGGATCCCGGCGATCACCGCCTTCAGAGATCCCGCCGGGACGGCCAGGACCGGGACGCCCGCCGCGGCGAGTGCCGACACGGGCCCTTTCGAGTTCCCCTCGGACGTCGCGAGCACGAGATCGGGCCGGAGGGAGACGACTTTCTCGGCGCTGACCTCGAGCCCTCCGACCCGCGGGATCGCCTGCGCCGCAGGGGGAAAGTCGGAGTACTCGGACACGCCGACGAGAGTTCCGCCCGCTCCCACCGCGAAGACGATCTCGGTCAGATTGGGGGCGAGCGCGATCACCCGGCATGGCACACCGCTCGCGGGAGCCGGCCCGGGCGTCTCCTTCGGGCGAGCACAGCCGGCCGGAAGAGCGCACGCCAGAGCCAGCAGGCTGCTGAAAAAAGGATGCGGGCGTCGTGTCTGACTGTCGGCTGCAGGTGTTGCCTTCAGCAACGGCGGCCGAGAGAGCCCGGGCCGGAGACGGCCGCCGGGGATTTCTCGAGAACTCCCGGCTCCCGGCCGCAACACGACCGCCCATCCACCTTTTCCGGCAAGCCCGCGAGAGAGAGCCTCTATCTCTGGGTCTCGGTATCTTCGAGGTCGTTGGGGATGCCGAGGCGCATGCAGGCGGCGTCATACATCTGGCGCGCGGCCTTCTGTGCGTTCTGCAGCTCCGCCAGGCGGTCCTTGACCTTGGCCAGCTCCTGCTGGATCTGCTCTTCGAGCTCCGTGATCTCCCGTTTGGTGACATCCATCGTGTTCTCGTAGAACTTTCTTTGATCGCCGGAAAGGCTCATCGGACCTCCTGATAAGAAAGTTGAGAGTTGAGAGTTGAGAGTTTACGTGAGCAAGGCCTCGACCCTCGACTCCAGACTGGATTCACGGTCTAACATCGACGACGACGGTGCGCCACATCTTGACCGGGACACCGTTCTTGGTGGCGGGCCGGAATTTCGCATGCCGGACGGCATCAAGGACGGCCTCGTTGATGCCGGCCCGGGGCCCGACTCCCTGCTGCAGCTTCGCGTCCGTGACCACGCCCTCCTCGTTCACCAGCACCAAAACCACGACCTTCCCGGTGATCCCCTGCTGCCGGGCGACGGGCGGATACGACACGCGGGGCAGAGAAACGAGCGAAGGCTCGACGACGCCCGGTCCCGGGCCGACGAGATCCCCGCGGGCGGTCTCCGCGGGAGCGGGCGCGCGGACCGGCGCCGTGGGGGGAGGCTCCACGACGGTTGGCACGGCGGTAGGCTCGACTCTGGCCGGCTGAACCTCCGTTTTCACTTCGGGAGAGGGCTCGGGCGTCGGCGGCGCGGGCGCGAGCGCAACCGGCGCGGGCAACGCAACCCTGGCGCCAGCGGCCTCGGGGTTGGGACGCTTGCCGTCGGGAGGCTTCGGAGTCTCCCGGCGCCGGGCTGCGAGCTGACGCTGCGCCTCTGCCTGGATTGCCTTCTGGTCGATGGCGGGCGGCGCCGTGGGAAGAGGCGTGGCTACAGCCGCGATGGCCAAAGGCGACGACGGCTGGGGAGTCGCGGCGGAGACGGGAACCGGCGCGGCGGCCGGCTTTCGAACGACGAGCCAGGCGGCGACCGCCAGAATGACGGCGGCCGCGGCGATCATGACGTAAAGACGGGTGCGCTTCTTCGCGTCGGCCTCCGGTGTCATCTCCGGAAACGACCCGGCGAAAATCCCTGGAGCGGCCGGCGGCGCAGGCGAAATCTCGGGCGCCGTGGGAGGCGGTGCTGCTTTCGGCGGCGCGGGCTCGATGACGAGCTTCGGCGCGGGTTGCGGCGCCTCCGGTAAAGGGACCCGGACCGGCTTCGCGCGCCTGGACTTGCCGGGAGGGGGCTGGGCCGGCTCAGCCGGCCGAACGGGCGGCGCCGGCGGTGTGGGCGGCGCCGGCGGAGTCTGGGCCTCGCGGGCGCGAGCTTCCCGCAGCGCGGCTTCCGCGGTTTCCAGGTGGCGGACATAAGCGGCGAGGTCCGCGCTCGAAGGGGCCGGCTCGTAGGTCCGGAGCACGGCCTCGAGGTCGCGCAGCAGGTCCGAAACGCTGGCGTACCGGCCGTCCGGCTCCCGGGCCAGAGCCTTCAACACAGCGGCGTCCAGCGCCGGAGGCACTTCCGGGTTCGGGCCCGAAGGCGCGACGACGTCTCCGGCGCGGACCTTCTCGAGCACGTCCAGGTCTGAGTCGCCGCGGAAGAGCTTGTGGCCCGCCAGCATCTCGAAAAGAACCGCGCCAAGCGAGTAGATATCGCTCCTCTGGTCCACGGCCCTGCCCCACGCCTGTTCCGGCGACATGTACGGGACCTTTCCCTTCAACGCTCCCGTCTCCGTTCGCGAGACCTTCGAGGCCGCCTTGGCTATGCCGAAGTCGCAGAGCTTGATGTCCCCGTCGGTCGAGACGAGGATGTTCGGCGGGGAGACGTCCCGGTGGACGATGTGGAGGTCGCTGCCGTCGTCGCCGCGCCGGCGGTGCGCGTAGTCGAGCGCGGCGGCGATCTTCGCGGCGATCGAGACGGCCAGCGGGACAGGGATCCGCAGGCCCGTGTCCCGCGCCAGGTGCAGGATCGATCGCAGGTCGCGCCCGTCCACGTGCTCCATCGCGATGAAGTAGCCGCCCGACTCGATCCTGCCGAGGTCGAAGATGTGGACGATGTTGGGGTGATTCAGCTGCGCCGCGAGTTTCGCCTCGTCGGCGAACATCGTGAGGAACTCTTCGTCGCCCGCGATGTTGGGCAGGATCTTCTTGATCGCGACGATCTTCTGGAAGCCCTCGACACCGCGGAAACGCGCGCGGAAAAGCTCGGCCATGCCGCCGCTCGCGATCCGCTCGAGAATCTCGTACTGTCCGAAACGGTCCGCATTCGCGGCGGGGGGCGGGACGGAGTCCAGGCTGGCCGGCGAGGCCGGAGGCTCCGGCGCGGGAGCGGGCCGGGGACGCGGCGTCTTGAGACCCGAAAGGGTCTCGGAAATGAGACGATCGACATCGCCGCTCGTCGAAGCGCGCGCGGCCGCGGCCCTGGCGGCCGACGGACCGGCCTTCGGAAGGACTCCCGAGAGAGTGTCGCGCAGTCGCTTCTCGACCTCCTCTTCGGTGGCGCGCGAGGAGCGGACCGGGGAGGCCGGTGAGGACGTATCCCTGGCGACCTCCTCCAGGATGGCGGAGAAGATGTCGGAAGAAGTCAGTCCCGCGGCCGCGCCGCCCGCGTCGGACGGCGGCGTCCTCCCCGTCACATCGCTGGCCGCGATCGCCCCGACCACGCTCTCGCGCAGCGTCTCGTCCGAGAAGGGGCGCGACAGCAGGTCGAAAGCGCCCACCCGCTGGGCGTCCGCCTTCGAGTTGGAGCCCCTGTAGCCCGAGACCATCAGGAGGATCGGAGGGGCGGCCGCGCCGCCACGGCGGCGGATCTCGCGGATGACTTCCGCGCTGGGAAGGCGCGGGAGCATTCCCGACAGGAGGACGAGGTCGAAACGGGACGAGGAGAACGTGTTCAGCGCCTCTTCGCCGTCGTGCGCCGGGATGACCTCGTAGTCGGGCTCCTGCAGGACGCCGCGCACCCGTTCGACGGAGTGCGACTCGTAATCGATCAAGAGGATTCTTTTTGTCATCAGCAGGCGGTCGGTAACACCACGGAAATTCCCCGAAATCATAAGGCATCCGCGCCGCCGGACCCCCGATTATTCGCGGTCGCGGGGCGGGCAGGGCCAGCGGGAAAGGGCGGCCGGGCAATCCACATATAATCCGGGGTCTATGTCCGGACACAGCAAATGGGCCACGATCAAGCACAAGAAAGGCGCCGCCGACGCCAAGCGCGGGCGTATCTTCACCAAGCTGATCAAGGAAGTCACCATGGCCGCGCGCATGGGCGGCGGCGCGCCGGAAGGCAATCCGCGCCTGCGCAAGGCAATCGATGACGCCAAGGCGGTGAACATGCCCGCCGAGAACATCAAGCGGGGCATCCAGCGCGGGACCGGGGAGCTGCCGGGCGTCTCCTACGAGGAGCTCAGCTACGAGGGGTACGGGCCCGGCGGCGCGGCGGTCTACATCGAGGCGATGACCGACAACAAGAACCGGACCCTGCCGGAGATCCGAACGATTTTCTCCAAGCACGGAGGCAACCTCAGCGCGGAAGGATCGGTGCGGTTCCTCTTCCAGAAGAAGGGGTACATCGCGATCGAGAAGGACAAGGCGACCGAAGACGCCGTCATGGAAGCGGCCATCGAGGCGGGCGCCGAAGACGTTCGCTCGACGGACCAGTATCACGAGGTCACAACGGAGCCGGAGGCCTTTGCCACCGTCAAGGCGCAGCTCGAGGAGAAGAAACTCCCGCTCGCCGTCGCCGAGATCTCGATGATCCCGACGACGGAGGTCGTCCTCGACCAGCGCAAGGCCGAACAGATGATGAAGCTGATGGAAGCCCTGGAGGACCACGACGACGTCCAGCACGTCTGGGCCAACTTCGATTTCGAGGAATCCGCCTGACAGTCGTGAAACGTGAAACGTAAAACGTGAAACGAGGCCCCGGGGACCTGGCTGCTCCGTCTTACGCTTTACGTTTTACGTTTTACGACCCTGAAGCGTGAAACGCAAAACGTCGTTTTGCGACCCATGAAGGTCGTCGGCCTGGATCCCGGCACCGTTGCGACGGGTTACGGGGTGGTCTGCTTCGAGGAGGGGCGGCTGCGCCTGGACGGGTGCGGGGTGTGGCGGCCCCCCGCGGGCATGACCCTCGCCGAGAAGCTCGCTTTCCTGTTGGCGGGAGCCGCCCTCCTTCTCGAGGAGTGCCGGCCGGCCGCGGTAGCTGTCGAGACGGTCTTCACGGCCAGGAACCCCTCCTCGGCCATCAAACTCTCCCACGCCCGCGGCGTCCTGCTCGCCGCAGCGGCCCGCCATGGAATCCCGGTGTTCGAGTACCAGCCGCGCCTCGTCAAGAAGGCCCTCGTCGGCTACGGCAACGCCGAAAAGCCCCAGGTCCGCTCGATGGTGCTCTCGCTGCTCGCGCGGCAGCAGGCCCGGGTGCCGCTCGACGCCGCGGACGCCCTGGCCGTCGCCATCTGCCATATCCACGCCGACGGGGCGGCCGGAGAGAGGCGGAAAGCATGAGAAGGCGACAGGGCCTGCCGCCCGCCCGCCAACTTCCGCAGGTCGCCCCGCAAAGTTGTTTGGCAAACGGGCTTTTCTGGCTTATTCTATTCGGCATCCTCGGTTCCCCGGCTCCCGTCGAAAGGAGATTGCATGAAGGTTAAGCGTGCCGCGCTCCTCGGGTTGTTCGCCTGCCTGATCGGAGCGTCCGCTTCCGCGCAGATAGCCCCCGGCGCCCAGGGGGACATCGGGCTCTTCACAATGCCGACCGCGGACACCCCTCGCATGGGCCAACTGACCTTCGGGCTCTATGGATGGAAGGAGCAGCTCATCGCCGGGAACCTGGCTTTCAGCGACACCGAATTTCGGCACCGCCTTTACTCCCACTGGGCGGGAGAGGCCTCCGTGGGTCTTGGCCTGACGGAAAACTGGACGGTCTTCGCCAGCGCCGGCGAGGAGAAATTCCAGAGCCGCGGGGGGTGGCTCGGCGGCTCGCTCAACAGCGTCCAGATCGTCGGTCATTTCGACGCGGACGAGTCGCGCAAGATCCGGATCGGCAGCAAGTACAAGTTCGTATCCGAATCGGATCCGAACTTCAAGGTCGCCTTGTTCGCCTCGGTCCTGGCTCCGATCTCGCACTCGAACCTCCGGCGGGACCAGCTCAACGCCGACCTCGATCACATCAAGACCCGCCGAACGGATTTCGAGTGGGGTGTCGTGCTGACCAAGGGCATTTTCACGGGCGTTGTCTCCTACCAGCTTTCCAGCAGGCATGACGAGGACATCCGCGTCGCGAACCGGCTCCGGTTCGGGGCGGGAGTGGACATTCCCGTCGCGCCGTTCCTCCACGTCATCGGCGAGCTCGACCGCACGATCATGGACGGAGGCGACTTCCCGGAAGAGAACGTCTCGATGCTCGTGACCGGAGTCCGTTTCTACATCGGCCGGTCCGGGTTTGCCGTCTCGGCCGCGCTCAATGCGAACGTGGACATGCTGGTCCGGCACGGCTTCTCGCCATCGCCGATCGGAGGGATCGTCGGACTCACCTACGCGGCCTGGCCGGCACCGCCGCCGCCCCCGGCCGCCGTCCCGGCCCCGGCCCCCACGGCCCCCGCCGTGGAGCAAACGGAAGTGGTCATCACGCCGCCGCCGGCTCGGACGCCGAAGAGCACCCGCGACGAGATCTTCTTCGACGCCGCGAGCGCGCGGCTGACCAACATCGCCAAGGCGATCCTGGACGGGATAGCGCTGCGGATGAAGAACGACCTGAACTCGACGGCGGTCATCACCGGGTACTCCGACCCCGGCGGCTCGGAGCAGTCGAACCTCGCGATCTCGGCCAAACGGGCCGCGGCGGCCAAGGAATACCTGGTCACCCGCCACGGCATCGACCCCGGGCGAGTCACGACCGCGGCGAAGGGCATGGCCGAGCCGGCCTACGACAACAGCACCCCGGAAGGACGGGCCAAGAACCGGCGCGCCCTGATCGTCGTCACCTTCGTCTCGGGATCGTGAGCGCCGACCCGCCAGCGACAGAACGGAAGCCCCCTCCGGTGGAGGGGGCTTTTTTCGCTCCGAAATCTCGGCCCGCGACGCCCGTCCCCGCCGGGCCCGCTCCCGTAACCGCCGCGGGTCTCACGGTCGTCTCGCTCGCCGCGGGCGTCGCGCTGCTCTACTACGGGCGTCTCTTCTTCATCACGCTCATCTTCGCGCTCTTCCTCGCGTTCGCGATGCGGCCGTTCGTGTCGCTCCTCGAGCGCGCCCGCGTGCCGCGCGTCCTGGCTATCCTGCTCCTTCTCTTCGTTCTGGTCGGTGCCCTGGTGCTCCTTTTCGTCAACGTCACCGCGCAGTTGAACGAGTTCTACGGCGACCTGCCGCGGTATCAGCCTCGCATCAAGGAGCTCCTGTCGCAGCTGACGGATTTCGTCAACACGCTCCGGGAGAGGATGGGTAACATTCTGCCGGAGGACGCGCGCGGCGTGCGTGAGGTCAAGATCCTGGAGTCGCCGCTCGAAGCGACGCGCGCGCTTATCGGCCAGCTCGGCGGCGTCCTTCATCTCGTTCTTTACGCCCTGGCCATTCCCTTCCTGACCTTCTTCATGCTGAAAGACCGGGAGAAGTTCGGCCGGGTCATCAGCGGCATCCTGTCGCGCAACCCGCGCATGGAGGGCACCGACGTCGCCGGCGCGGTGTCGCACACGATGACCTCCTACGCGGTCGGGCTCGTCTTCGTAATGCTGATCATGGCCGGGGCCACCACGATCTCGCTCATGTTCCTCGGCGTGCGCTACTACTACGTGCTCGGGCCGATCGCCGGGCTCGCGATCATGCTTCCGTACGTCGGTGTGATCCTCTCCACGGTCCCGGCCGTCGCGGTGGCCTACTTTCAATACGACGGCCGCAAGGCCCTCCTCGTCCTCATCGTTTACACGGTGCTCCAGTTCCTCGAGGGAAACGTCCTGACCCCGTTCATCGTCGGCGGAAAGGTGCGGCTCTTCCCGCTGACCGTGATGATCGCCTTCATATCCTGGGGCCTTCTCTGGGGTGTGCCGGGCGCGGTCCTGGCCGTGCCCCTGACCTCCGCGATCAAGGTCGTCTGCGAGCACATCCGGGGCTGGGAGGGCTTCGCGCGCCTGCTCGGCGATCCGGACCCGCCAGGCGCGGTCTAGAGACCGCGCCTAGGTTCTGGCTTTCCGGCCCAGCGACAACACGCTTCCGATAAATCCCGCGGCGGTGCCCATGAGCGGTAGCGCGGCCGCTGAGGGCCAGTCGAGGAAGCTCGTCCAGAAGATGGACAGGACGGGGTGCGGATGTCGCACGAGAAGGCGGGTCGCGACGGCATAGGTGGCCGCCAGCAGTCCGAGCGCGATGGCTCCGCCGGAGAATCCCTCGAAGGCGCCATAGAGCAAGAAGGGAGCGCGGACCGCGCCTTCGGTCGCCCCCATCAGCCGCATGATCTCGATCTCATCGCGGTGGAGATCGAGCGCGAGGCGGATAGCCGAGGCGACCGAAAGCATGGCCGCCAGCGTCAGGAGGGCCCCGAGGAAGAGGCCCGCGCCTCGCAGCAGCCGGATGGCTTCGCGAAAGCGCTTGTCGAAGCCTTCCTCCGACTCGGCCGTCTCGACTCCGGGCTGCTTTCGCACGGCCTCCGCAATCTCTGCCGCCGCCGCCGGAGGCACGCCGGGCTTGATGAAGATCTCGAGCGTGGGCGGAAAGGGCGCCTCCTTCAGATCGGCGAGCACAGCGCCGAGATCCGGGTAGGCGCGGCGGAATCGCTCAAGGGCCTCGGCGCCGGAAATGATCCTCACTCTCGCCACCCGCGAGTCCCGGGCGATGCGCTCTCCCGCCTCCTTGCTGTCCGCCGAGGATTCGAGCGTGACGACCGCGGCCGGGGGCTCGCCTCCGGCCGAGGCGAGCCGGCCGAGATTTCGCGACAAAAGCACGAGGAGACCCGGCACGTACAACCCCAGGGCAACCAGCGCGACCGCCATCGCGGTCTGGCGCGCCCCGCTGCGCGCGATGGACCACGCCTCGCCGAAGACGTACCGGACGTTCACCATGGGGATGCCGGAGCCGTGAAACGTAAAACGTCAAACGTGAAACGAAGCCGGATACCATCGACCCCGTTTTACGTTTTACGTTTTACGTTTTACGACCTCACCCTCGGGGCAGAAAAGGCGCTTCGCGGATGAGGGGCGCGGGCGGGGCGCCCTCGCGCAGCCGTCCCCTCTCGAGAGTCAGGACGCGCTTGCCCATGCGGCGGATCAGGTCGAGGTCGTGCGTCGCGACGATCACGGTCGTGCCGCGGATGTTGATGTCCGCGAAGAGACGCATGATCTCCTCCGAGAGGACGGGGTCGAGGTTGCCCGTCGGCTCGTCGGCCAGGAGGAGGGCCGGCTCGTTGACGATCGCGCGGGCGATCGCCACGCGTTGCTGCTCGCCGCCGGAGAGGTCGTGGGGATAAGCGTTCATCTGGTGGTGCAATCCCACGCGCTTCAATACCTGGTAGGCCCGCCGCCGCTGCTCGGCGCGCGGAAGTCCGAGCACGTTCTGGACAAAGGCGATGTTTTCGAAGACAGTCTTGCGCGCGATCAGCCGGAAGTCCTGGAAGACGACGCCGATCGTACGGCGAAAGAATGGGACCCGCGCGGAGGGGAGCACCCAGATGTTTCTCCCGTTGACGACGATCTGGCCTGTCGTGGGCGCTTCCTCGCGGAAGAGCAGCTTCAGGAACGTCGTCTTGCCGGCGCCGGAGGGCCCCGTCAGGAAGACGAACTCTCCGCGCTCGATCTTGCAAGTCACCTCGGTCAGGGCGTGCCGGAAACGGCCGTACTCCTTGGAGACGTGGTAGAGCTGGATCACGCGATCAGCGCTCTCGTCAGCGTCTCACGGACCTCGGCGGGATCCGCGCGGCCGCCGGTCTTCTTCATGACCTGTCCGACAAACCACCCGAATGTCTGCGTCTTGCCCGAGCGGTAGAGCGCCACCTGCGAAGGGTTCGCCGAGACGATCTCGGCCACGGCCGTCTCGAGCGCCGACGCGTCGCTCATCTTCCCGAGCCCCTTCTCGGCCACGATTGCCCGCGCCTGCGCGGGCGAGTCGAGCATCGCCGCGAAGACCTCCTTGGCCGAAGCGTTGGAGATCTCCTTCTCCTCCAGGAGCGCGAGCAGCCCCGCGAGACGCGCCGGCGCGATCGGAAAGGACAGGGCGTCCTCGAGGGAGATCCGGCGTTCCTTCATCCAGCGGAGCATCTCGCCCGTCACCCAGTTTCCCGCGAGCTTCGCGGGAGCCAGGCGCGCGAGCTCCTCGAAGTAATCCGCGAGCTCCCGAGAGGATGTGAGCGTTTCCGCGTCGGGGCGGGAGAGGCCGTACTGCGAAACGAAGCGGGACTGGCGCGCGCGAGGCAGCTCGGGAAGCTCCGACGCGGCCTCCGCGATCCACGCCTCGTCCACGATGAGCGCGCCGAGGTCCGGCTCCGGGAAGTAGCGGTAGTCGTGCGCCTCTTCCTTGCCCCGCATGGAGACCGTGCGCCCAGCCGCGACGTCCCAGAGGCGCGTCTCCATGACGATCCGCTCTCCACGCAGGAGCGCCCCGGCCTGGCGGTCGATCTCGTGCTCGATCGCCCGGGCGACGTACCGGATCGAGTTCAGGTTCTTGATCTCGACCCGCGTCCCGAGCTCGCCGTCCGCGGAGGCGCGCACCGAGACATTGGCGTCGCAGCGCATGTTCCCCTTCTCCATGTCGGCGTCGGAGACCCCCGTGTACCGCAGGAGCCGGCGCAGCTCCGTCAGATAGGCCGAGGCCTCTTCGGGCGAGCGCAGGTCCGGCTCACTCACGATCTCGACCAGAGCTACGCCGCAACGGTTCCAGTCGACGAGTGAAATCGTCGGCGGCACGTCGTCGTAGGGCGTGTCGTGGAGGAGCTTGCCCGCGTCCTCCTCCATGTGAATGCGCACGAGACGGATGGACTTCGTCCCCGCGGGCGTGTCGATCTCAATTGACCCGCCGGTCGCGATCGGGCGGTCGTACTGGCTGATCTGGTAGCCCTTGGGCAGATCCGGATAGAAGTAGTTCTTTCGCGCGAAACGCGAGTCGCGGTGGATCTCGCTCCCGACCGCCGCCGCGAGCTTGACGGCGAGCGTGACCGCGTGGCGGTTGGCGACCGGCAGCGTGCCCGGAAAACCGAGGCAGACAGGGCACGTCGCGGAGTTGGCCGGAGCGACTACCGTCACCGGGCACGAGCAGAAAAGTTTCGACCGGGTCTGGAGCTGCGCGTGAACCTCCAGCCCGATGACGGGAAAAACACGCGTCCTGTCAACCGTTTCGAGCGAGGACACTGCAAAATTTTAGCACGACCATTGACGTGAGGCGGCGCGAGTATCGGAAACCGGCGCTGAAGCGAGGCGGCGCAAGGAGCCCGGCGAGGTGAGCACTGAAGCGAGGCGGCGCGAGTACTGGCAATTCGCCGTCACCAGCCGTCTGCGCCGCCTCGAAGAGAGAGTTCAAAGACAGCCCGGCGAGGTGAGCACTAAAGCGAGGCGGCGCAAGGACTGGAAACTCGCCGTCACCAGCCGTCTGCGCCGCCTCGGTTCAAAATTAGCCCGGCGAGGTGAGCCACAATGGGCTCGTGGGTAACGACGGGTGGATCGAGGAACAACATCGTGGGACTCTTCTCTTCCGACCGTCTCCCCTTCCGTCCGGCATGGTCATCGCCGTTTCCGAGCGCGGCTCGGCGCCGGAAGGCGCTTCCTCGCCGACCGCGTTCCTCGCCCGGCGTCTGGCGCAGGCGATTGGCCTCGCGGAGATCCCGATCGTTCGGGCGACACAGGTTCACGGCACGGCGGCCCTGCGCGTGACCGAGGTCCCCGCGGCCGGAACGGTCTTCGACGCGGGCTCCCGCGACATTCTCGTGACGGACCTGCTCCGGGTCGCCCTCGTCGTTCAGACGGCCGACTGCGTTCCGGTCGTCCTCGCCGGGCCGGGAGCCGTCGGCATCGCGCACGCCGGCTGGCGCGGCTCGGCAAGGAACGCCGCGGGCGCCGCCGTCGAAGAGCTCTCGCGGCTCGGCGTCTCCCCGCTCCGGATGCGCGCCTGGCTCGGCCCGTCGATCGGTCCTTGCTGCTATGAGGTCGGCGGCGAAGTCGCCGCGCAGTTCGCCGGAGAGTTTGTCCGCCGCTCCTGCGCCGGCAGGTACACCCTCGATCTTCCGGCGGTCAACCGCTCCCAGCTCGAAGCCGCCGGCGTCCCCGCCGGGAACATCTCCGCCCACCCCGCCTGCACGCGTTGCGGCGGACAAAAGTTCGCGAGCTACCGCCGCGACGGCGCCGCCGCCGGCCGGATGATCACTCTCGTCGCCCTCCTCCCACAACTATATAACAATTGATATAGCTGGCTCACGCCGGACCCTCGTTGCGGCGCGCATCATCTCTATGGCGGCCCCGGTCGCGGCGCGCGAAGTCTCCCGAAGTTACCGAGGGAGGAGGCGCGCGCCGCGGGAGCGAAGCGGTTGCGCGGGATCAGGCGAGCGATCGAGCCCGCATCCGGGCGAGTCGGTCGCCGGTGCGCCGCCAGGCGCAGATCCCACGCAGGCGCGTAGCGACGGCCGAGCCGCGAGCCGGTGCGCCTGACGGGCGCAGGTCTCTCGCGAAGCGTTTCGCGACGTTACGCCGGCGTCAAGTCGGCGTAGCGGGCGACGAACTTCTTCTTGCCGGCGCGGTCGAAGTAGACGGTCAGGCGGGTCTCCTCGCCGCTCCCTTCCTGGGCGAGAATGACGCCGTACCCGTAGCGCGGATGGCGGACGCGACGGCCGCGGACGAGCGGCGGTGAAGGCTCGTCCTCCGGCTCGTGCTCGAAGATGGTCGGGCGGACGGCGCGCGGGGGCGAGAGCATTTCGAGCGTCGCGGCGGGGATCTCCTCGACGAACCGCGACGGAGTACGGTACTGCACCTTTCCGTAGACGAGCCGCCGCCCGGCGAGTGTGAGCGTCAGCTCGTCCTTCGCGCGGGTCATGCCGACGTACAGGAGCCGCCGCTCCTCTTCGAGCTCCTCCGCGTCTTCCCGCGACTCTCCATGCGGCAGGTAACCCTCCTCCAGCCCCACGATGAAGACCGCCGGGAATTCCAGCCCCTTGGCGGCGTGGAGTGTCGAGAGCGTGACCGCTCCTCCGCTCGAAGCTACGACATCGGCGTCGGTCGCGAGCGAGACCGTGTCGAGATACTCCGCGACCGTCGCGCCCTCGGCGTTTCGCCGCTCGAACTCCCGCGCCGAGTTGAGCAATTCCTGGAGGTTCTCGCGGCGGCCCTCGTCTTCCTTGTCCTCGGAGCTCTCGTAGAGCGCCGCGTATCCCGTCGCCTCGAACAGGTACTCGATCAGGGCAGAAGGAGAATACGTCTGCGCCTTTTCGCGCAGGTCTTCGACGAGCGCGCGAAACCGCGACAGGGAGACGCGAGCGCGGTCGGAGAGACCGGCGGGCGGGGCGCCGGAGACTTCCCACCAGGATTGCCCCGTCTCGCGGGCCGCGGCCGCGATGC
>Ga0209009_1000177_pt1 | contig 26149 bp, 28 predicted proteins | sample BlaSpr_A8_OM3_M2_FD_187979 | JGI IMG/M metagenome (GOLD analysis project Ga0209009, IMG submission 187979) | Forest soil microbial communities from Thunder Bay, Ontario, Canada - Black Spruce, Ontario site 2_A8_OM3_M2 (SPAdes) (version 2) | ecosystem: Environmental > Terrestrial > Soil > Boreal... | reverse complement strand
CGAAAACTACCTCGACCACGACTCACGCTGCCTCCTAGGAGCAAGAAAAAAAGAAGAAAACAGTTGCTCGTAGTTGACAGGTCATTCCATATCAGAACTTTCTCCCAGCCCCTTGATTGCAGGACATAATTCAGATAGCTTTGCAAAGCGCAGTGAGGCACATGTGAACATCGGTACACGTAAGGCTGGCCAAGCCACGATTCTCGATCTGGACGGGCCGCTAAAACTCGGCGAGGCCGAAGAATCCTTTCGTAATCAGATTCAGCAGCTCATAGATGCAGGCTCCACTCACGTGGCTGTAAATCTTGCAGGTGTTACGGAACTGGATAGCTCTGGAATTGGTGCGTTGGTCCGTGCGTTCACCACGCTAAAGCGCGCCGGCGGTAAGTGCACCTACTTTTCTCCCAATAAGCGCGTGGTCATGCTTTTAAAAATGGTCAGGCTCGATACGGTTTTAGATATCTCGCCAGACGAAGCTACAGCGCTCACCCGTATTTAAGGTTCCGCACTCCTGAAACAATTTCCAATGGGGACTTCAGTGAGGAGTGGTGCGCCCGAGTCCAGGCGACTAAAATTGCAGATTTAGCGGCGATCGAGCGCGGGATGCCGGACGTCGCGGCCCGCCACGAAATAAATAACGTCTTCGGCAATGTTGGTGGCGTGATCTCCAATACGTTCGATGTTTTTCGCCACTAGAACCAACTCGAACGCGGTGAAGACTACCGCCGAATTTTCCATCATGTAAGTCAGCAGTTCGCGAAAAAGCTGATCGCGCAAACGATCCACTTGATCGTCACGTTGCAACACACTATGCGCAAGTTCGATGTCTCCGCGCACCAGCGCGTTCAAGCTGTCGCGAACCATGCCTTCGGCCAGTTCACTCATGCGCGGCAAATCCACGTACGGTTTCACTTGTGGATGCCGCAGAATACGCATCGCTGACTGTGCGATGTTCACCGCTTGATCTCCAATGCGCTCGAGATCCCCGTTGATCCGCGATACCGCCAGCAAAAAACGAAGATCGGCCGCCATGGGCTGCTGTAAAGCCAAGAGCCGCTGTACGCGCTCATCGATCTCAATCTGAATCTCGTTGATGGCGTCTTCCTCGGTCAGAACCGTCTCGGCGAGATTTTCTTCGGCGTCCAGCACGGCATGAATAGCCTGATGGACCGCTCGCTCGGCAAGGCTTCCCATCCACAGCAGCCGCTGTTTCAGTTCTTCGAGATCCCGTTCAAAATGTCTTTCCATTTTCTTCAGTCCCTTCCGACTGCTACTGCCAAAACTCCCAGCCAATACATCTCGACGAACTCAGCTCATCCAAAGCGGCCGGTAATGTACGCCTCTGTGCGAGGATCCTTCGGCGTCGTGAATAATTTCGATGTTTCGCTGTGCTCGATCAATTTGCCATCGAGCATGAACGCCGTGAAATCGCTGGCGCGCGCTGCTTGTTGCATATTGTGCGTGACGATCGCCATGGTACAGCTATCTTTGAGGTGGAACATCAATTCTTCAATCTTCGCCGTGGTTACCGGATCGAGAGCCGAGCATGGTTCGTCGAGCAAAAGCACTTCCGGGTTCACAGCCAATGCGCGCGCAATGCACAATCGCTGCTGCTGTCCGCCCGAGAGCGCGAATGCCGACTTATGCAGATAATCCTTAACTTCTTCCCAGAGTGCCGCACGGTGTAGGCTGCTCTCCACTAGATCGTCAAGCCGTCCTTTATACCCATTGATTCGAAGACCGTAAGCCACATTTTCGTAAATGGATTTCGGAAAAGGATTGGGCCGCTGGAATACCATTCCTACGCGGCGCCTTAAATTGACCACATCCATACCGTGAATTTCCTGCCCATCCAACGATATATTTCCTTCCACGCGCGTGTTGCGGATAATTTCATTCATGCGATTCAAAGTACGCAGGAACGTCGATTTTCCGCATCCCGAAGGCCCGATTAACGCGGTCACTCTGTTAACTGGGATACTCAGGTTTAGCCCGAAAATGGCCTGTTTTGGACCGTAGAAAAAATTCAGGTCGGAGATCTGAAAGCGCACCGGCGTCTCCTTTTCCGAAGCCATCGAGCGGGTCTCGTTCATCGGCACTTTCGGCGCAAGTTTCGCAGCTGTGGCATGGCTGCCTTCAGATACAGACCACATATCAGACACTCCTGACCGCGCCACCACGGTTCAACAAAAGACGCGCACCCAAATTTGCTACCAACACCAAACCCAGAAGGACCAACCCGGCGGCCCACGCCTGACGGTGCCAATCATCATACGGCGCAATCGCGTAGCTATATATCATCACCGGAAGCGACGCCGTGGGCTGTTCGAATCCCGGGCTCCAGAACCGATTGCCGAGGGCGGTGAAGAGGAGTGGCGCCGTTTCGCCGGCGACGCGCGCGAGCGCCAGCAGCATTCCGGTTAATATGCCCGCTTTGGCGGCGGGGAGTACCACCGTAACGATTGTCTTCCACTTACTGGCTCCCAGCGCCATCGCCCCTTCCCGCAGGCTCCCAGGCACCGCCTTCAGAAACTCTTCCGTGCTTCGAACTGTAATTGGGATGACCATCATTCCCAATGCCACGCCACCTGCCAGCGCGGAAAAGTGTTTTACTGGCAGAACCGCTAGTGAGTAAGCGAAAATCCCAATCACGATCGACGGTACGCCATTCAGCAAATCCGTGGTGTAGCGAACCACAAAAGAAAATGTCTTGCCGCCAAATTCCGCCAGATAAACGCCTGCGAGCAATCCTACCGGCAAGCCCATCAGCGCAGCGAGCATCAGTAATTTCAAGCTGCCCACAATTGCGTTGGCCATGCCTCCGCCTGTTTCACCTACAGGCTTGGGCAGTTGCGTAAAAAAATTCCAGCTTAACGATTTGCCGCCATTCCAGATTAGATAACCAAGAATGAAGAACAGAACCGACACCACCCCAAGCGCAGCGATTCCCGTCAGAGTCAGCATCACGAAATTCAATGCCCTTCGCCACATGATGCGCGGATCGGTCATGCCGGTCGCCCTCCTCCGCGTTCCGTGGCGACAATCAGAATCCGCGCCAGGCCGTTCAGGATGAATGTAATCAAGAAAAGCACCAGCCCGAGCTCGATCAGCGAACTCAAATACAAGTCACCGGTCGCTTCCGTAAACTGGCTAGCTATAACCGACGCGATAGTGTCGCCGGGCGATAGCAACGAGGCAGCGATCGTTGGAGCATTGCCGATGACCATGGTTACTGCCATCGTCTCGCCCAGCGCGCGTGCCAACGCCAGAAACACCGAGCCCATGATGCCCGTGCGCGCCCAGGGCACCACAACTTTCCATGTGGATTCCCAGCGCGTTGCGCCCAACGCCATGGCCGCTTCACGTTGTTCCCTCGGCACCGTCAGCAAAACTTCGCGCGAAACGGAAATAATAAAAGGCACTACCATAATCGCCAGTACAATTCCCGCAGTAAGAAAGCCGACTCCGTAGTTGGGCCCGCGAAACAGCGCGCCAACGTAAGGAACGTTGCCGACGGTATGAATCAGCGCCGGACCAATCCTGGTGCGCATCACGGGCACGACAATGAAAATTCCCAGCAACCCATAAATCACGCTGGGCACGGCAGCCAGCAGATCGATCAAAAATGAGACAACATCGCTTACTTTTCGTGGCGCTAGTTCCGAGAGAAAAATTGCACTGGCCAGACCCAAGGGCACCGCTATCACCAGAGCTACGGCCGATGTGACTAATGTGCCGTATATGAAAGGCGCGGCTCCGAAATTATCGAAGTTCGGATCCCATACTTTTGTAAAGAAAAATATCCAGCCAAATTTCGCGCGTGAAAGATGCGAATTCACCCACAGCTCATACACCAACATCGAGGTGAGCAGAATGATGCCCGCGGCAAAAATGAGCGTAATCAGGTGAGCAATCTCGTCGCCGCCGCGCAGTCGGCGAAGAAATGCGCGAGGCCCCGCCTGTGGCGGGACCTCGTTCACAATTGTAGTTGCGGCAGCAGACATTTACTTGATCAGCGAAATCGCCTGGGTCTCCTTCGCGATTACGTCTTTCGGAAGTTGCGCGTAACTCAAACCCTCATTGTATTTCTGCCCTTCCGTCAGCATCCATTTCAGAAAATCCTTGATCGCTTCACGCTTCGTGGCATCCTGAATTTGCTCGGCAATCAACAGCCAGGTGAAACTCGAAATAGGATAAACCTTGGGGCCCGCAGGATTGGTGATGGAGACTCGGAAGTCATCCGGAATATTTTTTGCATCCGCGCCCGCCGCAGCGGTCACCCCCGCCAAGTCCGCCTTCACGAAATTGCCCGCCGCGTTCTGAACTTTTCCGTAAGGAATGTTGTTCTGCACTGCGTAAATCAATTCGATGTATCCGATCGAATTGGGCGTCTGTTTCACAAGTCCGGTCACGCCTTCATTGCCCTTGCCGCCCAGACCCGCCGGCCAATTGACGGAAATCGCGGCCTTACCCACTTTGTTCTTCCATTCATCGCTGACCTTGGCAAGAAAGTCGGTCCAGATGTAGGTAGTTCCGCTTCCCTCCGACCGGTGAATGACAACGATATCGGCGTTCGGAAGTTTCACGCCCCCATTTGCCTTGGCGATTTCTGAATCGTCCCACTTCGTGATCGTCCCGAGATAGATTCCCGCCAACGCTTTCTGCGTGAAGTTCAGTTCACCGGACACTCCCGAGATATTATAGGTTGGGACCACCGCGCCCAGCACCGTCGGGAAATGCAGAATCTTGAATTTCGATTGTGCGAGAATGTCGTCGCTCAGCGGGAAATCCGAGGCGCCAAAATCGACGGTGCCGGCTTGAAGTTGGCGTATGCCGCCGCCGGACCCGATGGGCTGGTAGTTAATTTGTACGTTGGGATGCCCGTTATGATAAACGTCAAACCACTTGGAATAAATTGGATAGGGAAACGTAGCCCCCGCAGCATTTAGCAGTATGGTTCCACCTTGCGCTAGAGCGAGTGCGGACAAGCCCAGCGCGAGCGACACGATTAACAGGCTCTTTCTCATAGTCTTAAGTTTCTCCTCTCGTTCCATTTTTGGCTTGGTTTGTTACAGATGTGTTACATCGGAAAGAATGAGTGGTAAAATGCTCCCAAGGCGGGTTCGCTGGTCTTTGATAAGAAAGGACTTAATCGTGTCCTTCTGATATCCCCATAATCGAAACAGAACAGCGACGTGATGCAAAGTACTAGCCACGTCCGCGCGGCAAGAAAATTATTCTAAGCTCGTCGTCTGCTCAGTCGAAATCTCCATCTGTTTCGCGCGTCCGTGGCGCACTTCCAGCCCTCGAATCCAGAACAGTATATCTTCCGCGATGTTCGTGGCGTGATCCGCAATCCGTTCCAGATGGCGTGAAGCCAGCACGTAATGCAAATTCGGAGCGGCTAGAGAAGGATCTTGCGTCATGCCGGCCAGCAACGATTCAAACAAATGATCGCGATACTGGTCCACTGCGTCGTCACTTTCCAGAACCTGAGTCGCCAGCTCAGCGTTTTGATAAATCAAGCCTCCCAGGCATTTCGACACCATCGCGCGCACAGCCGTAGCCATTGGTTCCAGTTCCGTCGGCATCTGAACTTGGCCCATCGCAGCTAATGAAATGGCCCGTTCGCTCAGGTTCACCGCCAGGTCGCCCATACGCTCCAGATCGTTATTGATCTTCAGTGTCGCCACAATGAGCCGCACCTCGGTGTCCAGCAAGTTTCCTTGGCGCAACATTCGAATGGCATGTTCATCGATCGTGATTTCCATTTCGTTGATGCGCGGCTCATTCAGAAATACTTCGCTCGCCAGTTTCTCGTTGCGTTCAAGCAATGCCCACAGCGCTCGATTCACCGACGCTTCCACCGTTCGCGCTTGCGATACCAAGTAATTCACCAAAACGCTTTGGTAAATTCCTTCCGTGCTAGTTTTTGTGGCCGCCATTCCTGTTCCTCCAGGCTAAATCGACCGCGCCTGATTAAATATCTGCGCGTACACGATGACAGGGAAAAGCTGCAACAGAATTAACAGAAGGTGAATGCTTTAAGACAACACTGGCCTTAGGAAGCCAGTGGAATGGAGAAAGAAAATTTCGATCCGCGGCCTACAGCGCTCTCAACCCACAGGCGCCCGCCGTGCGCTTCTACAATATGCTTCGCGATGGAAAGTCCCAGCCCGGTGCCTCCCGCTTCCCGCGAGCGCGCCGCGTCAACCCTGTAAAACCGCTCAAAAATTCTCTCTTGGTCCGCGAGCGGTATTCCAATGCCCGAATCCGCAATCGTCACAGTCGCGTCGTTTGTCCCCACAGATGCTTCTAATTTTATGCGCCCTCCCGCAGGGGTGTATTGAATCGCGTTATCGAGCAAGTTTTGCAATACATCATGTAACAAGCTGGCGTCTCCGCGTATCGGCGGAATTCCTTCGGGAGCCTCTACCTCAAACGAGATTTTCTTCCGGCTCGCCTTCAATAAAGTAGTCTCCGTGCAGCTTTCAATTAGATCGTGCAACCCGACGGGAAAGAATTCCAATTCAAGTTTGCCCGCCTCGATGCGCGCCAGTTTCAGCAAATCATCCGTCACCCGGGCCAATCGAGCGGCATGTTCGCGAATAATTTCTAAAAAGCGGCGGTTGTTCTTGGGATCATCCAGTGCGCCGGCCAGCAAAGTCTCGGCAAAGCCCTGAATCGCGGTCAGCGGCGTCTTGAATTCATGCGACACATTCGCGACGAAATCCTGTCGCACACGTTCCAGCCTCCGCAACTCTGTAACATCGTGCAACACAACCACGGCTCCAGACGGTTTGTCCGCCGGCCCCGAACGATCCGATTCCAAGGCTTTCACCGGCGCCGCCGTCACCGAAAAATTTTGAGTTTGCACGATTCCCATGGCAATGTCGCTCTGTAGTCCCTCCTCACCTCGCAGTGCTCTCCGAATCAGGCCCAGCAAATCCGAGCTTCGCACCACTTCAATTAACGGGCTGCCTTCACTTGTGGCCGACTGTAAATTCAGGATTTCTGAAAATGCGCGATTGCAAAACACCAGGCGCTCCTGCGCATCCACCACCGCCACTCCCTCCACCATGCTTCGAAGGATCGCGCTAGCCCGATTGCGCTCGCTGCTCAACAAGCGTATCTCGCGTTCCAGATGCGCCGCCGTTTGATTCAGAGAGTCCGCCAGGTCGGAAAGTTCGTCACGCCGTCCCACGGCCGGCTCGGGGCGAAAATCCCCGTGCGCTATTCGCGCCGAGAAATCTTTCAGACGTTCCGCACGCGCGCGAAAGGAACCCGCGAAGATCAGCGATAAGCCGATCCCCGCAAGCAACGAAATCAAAGCAGCAACCAGCAACCGCTCGCGAAGCTCTTTCAACGACAAATCAATTTGGCTTAAGGGAAGTTCCAGGCGAATAACGGCAGGCGATCCCGAGGCAGGCTGCAAGCGCTGGGCTCGACTCACAACTTCCCGTTCCCTATCCACCAATTGCCCGAAGCCTTTCGCCAAAGCGTCTTGCACTTCTGGCCCGTTCGGCGGTTTTTCGGATGCGTCCGCGCCGCTCGATGAATCAGCTTGCACGCCGCCGCTCGCATCAAAAATGGTGACGCGCGCTCCGCTTTTCGCCATCCACGCAGTCCACTCCTGCATTTCTTTTGCGTGAGATAAATCCGGCGGATTCGCTACTGCCAGGTTCATTAGCGATGTGAGCTGATCGTTTGCGGATCGAATAGCGTGGCTGCGAACAACTCGCGCAGAATAGAGGTCCACCGTAAGTAAGACGCCGGCCAGGAGCACCAGATACGCGAGTCCCAGCCTCCAGAAAAACTTAGCTCGCACGGCCTGTTTCGAAGAGGTATCCTGCTCCGCGAATTGTTTTCATGAACCCCGGATGTTGAGGATCGGTCTCGATTTTTTCCCGCAATCGCCGCACATACACATCCACGCTGCGTGGAGTCACGAATCTCTCCGTTCCCCAAACTGCGTCGAGCAACTGATCACGTGTGAACACGCGGTTAGGACGCGCCGCCAAGAAGTATAGCAGCCGGAACTCCAGCGTGCTCATCTGCACCGGTTTCCCCGCGCGCGTCACGCGGTAGGCTGCCGGATCAATCTTCAACGCGCCAATCTCCAGCGCTTTCTCCGACGGTGCGCCGGGCTCAGCCCGCCGTAACAGCGCCTTCACGCGCGCGGCAAGTTCTCGCGGGCTGAACGGTTTCGTTACGTAATCGTCTGCGCCAAGTTCGAGTCCCACGACGCGATCCGCTTCTTCACCCTTCGCCGTGAGAATCAGAATCGGCAGACGATTCAGCGTGACATCCTTGCGAATCTCTTTGCAAATTTCCAGGCCGGAAAGTTTCGGTAACATCAGATCCAGGATCAACAAATCAGGCGCTGCCTTGCGGATCTGCGCTAACCCGGTCGAGCCATCCGCGCTCGCCGTCACCTGATAACCATCTTTCTCCAGGTTGTAACGCACCAGTTCAACTATGTCCTTGTCGTCTTCAATTACTAGTACGCGTTTCATCGGCTCTCTTTAACGAGGAATGTGCACACAATAGGCGAATCATACCTCGGAAACAAGCCACGCCGGATTGTCGGCCGTTTTTTTAACACAGCGTTAACATCGTGTCACCTCGATACAGATCGCCCTAACTGAAACATTTCCTTCGGCGCATGTTCGGCGCTGTCCAACCCGCACCCCGGCGTACCAGGCTGATTCTATGCGCCTTGCTCCATGCCGACGTCGCCCACTTTGGCCTCCCGTCTGCTCCTTTCGCATCTCCTTGCTGCGCCGCAAGACTGCGGATGGACAATTGCGTAAGTACATTTGCGTCGACGATGATTTAACCAAACCTTTCGACGCCCAGGGGCTTCGCGCCCGCCTTCCCATAGGCCAGCGCATTTTGCAATTGCGAGGCGGCCTGATGGTCGCTGGCGCAGAACTTCTGTTTCGCGCTACGCACGACTCGCTCACCGGAATTTCCAATCGCGGCGATATTTTAGATGTGTTGCGTCTCGAACGCTCGCGTCAGGTCCGCGGCAATGACTCCTTCGGAATTGTTCTGCTCCATGTCGATCATTTCAAGCAGGTCAACGCAGATTCTATAGCCCGGTTTTCGATTTTCGACGTTTCGATAAAGCTCTCGCATGAGAGACTGCTTTCCACGTATGCCGCGCGAGCTTTATTTCGTCGCACAATCTCGAATCCACGCGCCCGCCGAAGAAGTTTTTCGCTGGCACGCGCAGCCCGACGCCCTCGAACGCCTCTCCCCTCCCTGGGAGCCCGTCGAAATCCTGCAGCGAGCGCCAGGAATCCGTGACGACGACCGTGGCGCCTTGCGCGTCCGCATGGGACCGTTCAAAATTCGCTGGTCTTTTGTCCATCGCGATTACATCGAAGGACGCCAGTTTCGCGACGTGCAAATCTCCGGTCCCTTTCGCTGTTGGGAACACACCCATAAAATGGATCCGCTAGGCCCCAGCGCATGCATCCTTACCGACATCATTTGTTATGAACTGCCGCTTGGAAGGGTGGGGAATTTCCTCGGTGGCTGGTTTGTCCAACGCAAACTTGCACGCCTTTTCGAATATCGCCATCGCGTGACTGCCGACGCCTTCCGACCCTCGTCAAATTCTAAAACCAGCTCCCGCTGTTAACTCGTCCCACTCCATACAATTCGCCGTTACCATACTGTACCGTATGGAAAACCATACGGCCTCTCCTCACATTCCTGTTGAAACCAATTTCTTGTGTAACGTCCTTTGGTGTACATTGTTAGTTAGCGCTTTAGCGCTCAATTCATTTGCTGAATCCTGAGAGGGTCAAGCTATGAGCTCGACCAAGCCCGAATCCGTTGTCGGCAACGAAACTCCCTCCGGCACACGTCGGGACACCTTAAGCGTCACCGACAATCGCACCGGACGCCAATACGAACTTCCCATCAAGTACGACACCATCCGCGCTCTCGATCTGCGCCCCATTAAAGTAAACACAGACGACTTCGGCATGATGGGTTATGACCCGGCATTCACCAACACGGCTTCCTGTTCCAGCAGGATTACTTTTATTGACGGCGATAAAGGCATCCTACGCTACCGCGGTTATTCCATTGAAGAACTAGCCGAGAAAAGCACCTACATTGAAACAGCCTACCTGATTCTTTACGGCGAGCTTCCCGACAAATCGCAATTAGCCGACTGGTCCTATAACATCACCCATCACACTTTCATTCACGAGAGCATCAAAAAATTTCTCGACGGTTTTCATTACGACGCCCACCCCATGGGCATGTTGATTTCCACCGTTGCCGCGCTCTCCACTTTTTATCCGGATGCCAAGGACATTTTCAATCTGGATTCACGCCGCAAGCAGACCTACCGATTGATCGGCAAGATGCCTACGCTGGCAGCTTTCTCCTATCGCCACAGTCTGGGAATGCCCTACGTTTATCCCGACAATGATTTGTCCTACTGCGGAAATTTCTTGAACATGCTCTTCCGCACAACCGAATTGAAATATCGTCCGAACCCCACGCTCGAACGCGCTCTCGATATACTTTTTATTCTGCACGCCGACCACGAGCAGAATTGCTCTTCCACCGCCATGCGCTGTGTGGGCAGTTCGCATGTCGATCCGTACTGCGCCACCGCCGCGGCTACTGCAGCGCTGTATGGCCCGCTTCACGGCGGCGCCAACGAAGCCGTGCTTCGTATGCTCGTTGAAATCGGATCGGTAAACAATGTTCCGGCCTACATCAAGCGCGTGAAGTCCGGCGAAAAGCTGCTCATGGGTTTTGGTCATCGCGTTTACAAAAACTACGACCCCCGCGCCCGTATCGTGAAGCACATTGCCTATGAAGTTTTCGATGTGATGGGAAAGAATCCCTTGATCGAAATCGCGCTGGAGTGCGAGCGTATCGCCCTCGAAGACGATTATTTCGTATCGCGCAAGCTGTACCCCAACGTCGATTTCTACACCGGGTTGATCTACCAGTCCATGGGCTTCCCGGTCACGATGTTTCCCGTGCTTTTCGCCATTCCCCGCACTTCCGGTTGGATCTCGCAATGGGAAGAAATGCTGCTTGATCCCGACCAGAAAATTGCGCGGCCTCGCCAGGTTTACCTGGGCTATCCCCTCCGCAGCTATACGCCTTTGGATCGCCGCGGTTAGCGCGGTTTCTAAGCTACCCTCATTTTCGCCCCACTTGTCCGCACCCTTCGCCGTCCTGGTACCGCGCGGAAATTGATTGCATCTGGACGCAATCTCTGGCAAAACACTCTGACGTCCCCCGGGGGCTACACTCTAATATGGACATCTCAACGCGCCAATCTGGAACAGCTACGATCGTTGATGTAGTCGGTGACATTACTCTCTATAATTCCCCGGATGTCCGCAAAGTGTTGCTTACCCTTCTAAAAGAAAAAAAGGCTCCTCGCGTCATAGTGAATATGGAAAAAGTGCGATACATTGACAGCGCGGGTGTGGCCTCCTTGGTAGAAGGTTTGAAGGTTTCGCGCGATCTGAAGAGCACTTTTGCTTTATATGGCCTGAGCAAGACAGCCCAGGAAGTATTCGAGCTCACGCGACTCGTAAAAGTTTTTGAAATCTACAAAACTGAAGAGGATGCCTTGCGGGGTGGCAGCGCCAATACCAACGTTGCTCCTGTTAGGTAATTTCCGGACCGGCTGCGCGATTTCCTGGGGATATTAGCCCGTCCGGATTCAACGATGTCACTTACTGAAACGATCGGCTCAGCCACGATCAACGGAGTGGCCTATATAGGCGGCTTGGCGCGTTTGGCCGGCGGTTCCCTGCGCGCGATTTTCGTCGAGCCTTTCCACGGAAAGAAATTCCACATCAGCCGCGCCGTTCATTCGGCAATGGCGGTTGGAGTCGAAGCTCTCCCCGTTGTCTCCTTAATTTCGTTTTTCGTCGGCACCATCCTCGCCCTGAATGCTGCGTATGAACTCCGCAAGTTTGGCGCCTTGCAAGTAGTCGCCAGCGCCGTGGCCATTTCCATGACTCGCGAGTTGGGCCCGCTGATGACCGCCGTCGTTGTGATTGGCCGCTCCGGTTCCGCGTTCGCCGCGGAAATCGGCACCATGAAGGTGAACGAGGAAATCGACGCCATGGAAACTATGGCCCTCGAACCCGTTCATTTCCTGGTTGCGCCGAAATTTCTGGCCATGTTGCTGATGGTTCCTTGTCTCACAACCTGGGCCGATTTTATGGGTGTGCTCGGTGGCGGACTATTTGGCGTCTCTGCCGCCGGTTTTACCTGGGGTAGCTACATTCGCGCCACTCTCGATGCCCTGCAGTCTCGCGACATCCTCACCGGTTTGGTTAAGGCTGCCATGTTCGGGCTCACTATCACTGCGGTCGGCTGCCAGGAAGGCTTTTCTACCGGACTGGGTTCCGAGCAAGTCGGCCGTTCCACTACCTCCGCGGTTGTTAAATCTATTTTTATGGTTGTGTGCGTGGATCTAATCTTCACTGCAATTTTTTATTTGACCGCGCCTCGTTAAGACCTGGCGCATTGGTGTAACTGTCAACCGATGGCGACGAAAATTAATCCGCAAGACGAAAAGGTCCGTGTTACTGACGGTCCCGCTATCGCCGTGCGCAACCTGCGTGTGAAGTACGGGGAGCGCGAAATCCTTCACGGCGTGAACTTCGAAGTCCCTGCCGGCGAAACCATGGTGATCCTGGGCGGTTCCGGCTCGGGCAAAAGCACCCTCTTGCGCACGCTGGTTGGATTGGAAATGCCCAGCTCCGGCGAAATCTGGATGCGCGGAAAGAATTTCGCCGCCATGTCTGAAAGAGATCGAGATGAGCTGCGCAAGAAAATGGGCATGTCGTTCCAAGGTGGCGCGCTCTTCGGTTCCATGACCGTTGGAGAAAACGTCTCTTTGCCGCTTCGCGAACATACCCAGCTGGATGATTCCACGATCGAAATCATGGTTCGTTTGAAACTCGATCAGGTCGGCCTTTCTGGTTTCGAGAATTACATGCCTGCGCAATTGAGCGGCGGCATGAAAAAACGCGCCGCCATTGCCCGCGCTCTGGCCATGGATCCTGAGATCTTGTTTTTTGACGAACCTTCCGCCGGCCTGGATCCCATCATCGCCGCCGGAATTGACGAGCTGATTCTGAAACTGAAAAAGGCCTTTCGGATGTCCATCGTGGTTGTCACGCACGAACTGGCCAGCGCTTTCTTGATCGCCGATCGAATGATTCTGCTTGATAAAGGCGTCATCGTCGCTAATGGAACGGTGAAGGAATTGCAGGCCAGCTTGCAGCCGCGCGTCCGGCAATTTCTTGATCGTATTCCGGAACCGGAATTAACCGGTGAGTTTGATTATTTGCAAATGTTGACGGGAGACATTCCACCCATTCGGCAATGAAACAGGTTTAAATCGCCTGCCGTGATATACTCCCGCGCTTGAAGGCGCCGAGAGTCGCCGGGCGGGGATCAATCGAGGAAACAGATGGAAGCAAAGCGCGAACAGGCTCTCGTCGGACTATTTGTTTTGGTGGCAGGAGGTCTGCTTGTTATCACGCTGGTCCTCCTCTCCGGTGCGTTCACCACTGGTGACACCACCTTCCACACCTATTTCAAGAACGCCGGCGGCCTGCAGCCCGGTTCCGAGGTTCGCTACGGCGGTGGTCCGCCGATAGGACGAGTTTCCAAAGTCCAAGTCGATGCGCAAGATGCCACGCGCATGAAGATTGATTTCGCAGTTCATCCCAATATCCCGGTAAAAACGGACAGCACCGCCCTGATCACCAGCAATAGCCCCTTGGGTGAAAATTTCCTTGGAATTATTCCGGGAACGAATGCCGCCCCGCGCGCCCCTGCGGGCTACACGCTCAAAGCAAAAGAATTTGTAAGCTTTGCCGACCTCGCCGATAAAATCAACGCCTTGGCTCCCACGGCCAACGAGCTTCTGGTTAATCTGAATGATCGCGTGGTCGAATTAAAGGAAACACTCAACCGCGTCAATGATCTTCTCAATGATAGGAATCGCGAAAACATCGCCGAAAGTCTTGCCAACGTCCGCGGCATGCTCCAGGAAGATCGCCCGTTGGTTCATTCCACTTTGGACCACGTGAACACGGCCTCGGCCAAGCTCGGGCCGCTAATCGACGACTTCAAGAAAACCTCCGAGCAAGCTAATGAAACGCTGAATCACATCGATTCCATGATTAAGGAAAACCGCCCCGATGTTCGCTCGGCGGTGAAGAATTTGCGAGCGTCGCTGGCTAAGGCCAATTCAATTCTGTCGCAACTCGATAACACAGTCGCTAACAACTCGGAGAATCTCGACGAAATTATTGACAATCTCCGCCGTATCACTGAAAACATGACTGCCTTTACCGAGACGATTCGAGAGCGGCCTTACCTATTGATTCGTTCTTCGGAGCCCAAGAATCATGAGCCGGGTAAGGAACCGCCGAAGTAGGCGAAAAGGAGCACGGAGTGTTTAGGTCACGAACGCAACTTGCTGCAATCATTTTCTCGCTGATCTGCCTCTCGGGCTGCGCCGCATCGCGCCCCATGAAATACTACGTGCTCGATCCCGGCCCGGCCCCGGCGCCGCAGGGAGCTCCCACTTACCAGGTAACTCTGTTGGTTGGCCGCATCACCGCCTCGCATCTGTTTCGCGACGATCGTATCGTCTATGGCGATGGCCCTGTACAACTCGGAACCTTTTCTTATGATCGTTGGGCTGAACCGCCCGCGGATATGCTCCAGGATTTGCTGGTCTCTACCTTGCGTTCCACCGGACAATATCGCGCCGTTTCCGCTCTCGGCAGCAACGTCCGCGGAGACTATGTTGTTCGTGGCCACCTCTGGGACATCTCCGAAGTCGATAAACCCGAATTGATGGCGCGCTTCTCTTTCGAGGTTGAATTGTTCGACCCCAACACGCGCACTACCGTCTGGTCTCATCGATACGAGCATGACGAGCCGGCTCAGGGCAAATCTGTAAAGGATGTCGTCGAAGCCATGGACAAGAACGTTCGCGCCGGACTGCAACAAATTACCGCCGGCGTCAGCGAATATTTCGCTAGTCACCCGCTCCAGCAGCCTCAAGCCCAATCGTCAGAATAACTAGCGCGCGTCGGAACGAGGTAACTTATCGTTTTCGCATGTCCTTCGCCCGCAGCTCGGAAAGTTGTTCGAATTAACCCAGGTTCCGAGCATCCCACCGAGCCTAACTTGTCATTCCGGCTCCAGAGGGTTTTCTTGCGTTCGTCCGCATTCCGGACGAACTTCAGACCCCGAAGGGAGGAATCTGCTCTTTCATTTTCTCCACAATGAATTGGGGTTATAATGCGCCAGTTTATTGCCTCAGGTAATCCTGACGCCCGGCATTCATTTAATGCGGCGGCGCATTCTCGCGCGGCGAGGAGGCTGTCATGGGCCTGCAAATCACGTCGCGAAAATCCGGCAACGTAACCATTCTCGATCTGCAGGGTCGCATCATCATCGGCTCCAGCAATGACTCCCTCGGCGTCGAGCTGCGCAAACTTGCCGAAGCCGGCCCATCCGATGTCATCGTCAATCTCGCGGGCGTCACGCAAATGGACAGCTCCGGCATCAGCACGCTCGTGCGCTCCTTCGTCAGTCTCGAACGCCAGGGCGGCGGCTTGAAAATTCTCAATCCCACCGGCCACGTCAAGGAAGTCCTCGAACTGACGCGCCTGATCCAGTCCATCCCCGCCTTCACCGACGAAGCAAAAGCCGTAGCCGCCTTCCGCGGCGGCGTAGCCCACGCCTGACAAGGCCGTTGAATGACGCGGCGTCTCGGCCTTCAGAGCGTAATCACATCTTACTCTTTGCGTATTTCCTTAGTTCTCGCCTTCGCGATATTTACAGTCGTGGTCTTCGATTTTGTCGGTCCAAATGCACAGATCAATGCCCTTGGACAGAAAATCGCCGTCGGTTTTCGCGAGGCTCTCTCCAAAATGTGTTTACTGTCCGGCGGCGATATATTCTGACCAGGCTGCCAAAAAACACATGCAAGGCACAGTCATTCTCAAGGCCGCGGTTGGAACCGACGGTAAAGCTAATATTAATGTTATGAGACCTTTACCCAACGGACTAACAGAAAATGCGATTGACGCGGTGCGGTCTTGGAGGTTCAAACCCGGTACCGACACAAATGGAGTTCCCGTAGCGCTGGGAACAGTCTTCGAAGCTGCCTTCCACCTATATTAAATAGTCATTGCTTGGAGCTTTTGAAGAACGAAAACAATCACGCGTTTTTCTTTAGTTCGGCAAGCACCAGCTTGGCAACTTCCTTCAGCGTATCGAACACGCCTTGCCCGGTAACCGCTACAGCCTCCAACGTCGGCTCACCCTTCACCGCAAGCTGTTTCTTCAACTCTTCCACTGGCAGAATATTCGGCAGGTCGCGCTTGTTCAATTGCAGCACGTAGGGGATCGTATCGAAGTTCAGGTTGTGATCTTTCAGATGTTCGCGCAGGTTGTCTAGCGTTTCCAGATTCGCGTCCATCCGTTCTTCCTGCGAGTCCGCCACAAACACCACGCCGTCCGCGCCTTTCAAAATTAACCGCCGGCTCGCCTCATAAAAAACCTGGCCGGGAACAGTGTAAAGGTGAAAGCGCGTGCGAAATCCGCGTACCGTCCCCAAATCCAGCGGAAGGAAATCGAAGAAAAGCGTGCGATCCGTTTCGGTCGCCAGCGAAACCATCTTTCCCTTTTGATTCGTTCCGGTGTGGTCGTAAATCCACTGCAGGTTGGCGGTCTTCCCGCCAAGACCGGGACCGTAATACACCAGCTTGCAATTTATTTCCCTCGCGGGAAAATTAATAAATGGCACTATCTCCTCGGATTACCAGCCCGTTACTTATAGCACAGCCTCTGCGACACTCCAACGCGCCCCCTTCGCTTCTGCTTCGCAACTGACAACTCTAGCCCTCCGCCACGGCCCCAGCCAGGGCCGAGGGAGGCCCGGTCCTCCTACGTCGGACCAGAAGACTGGACGAACTCATGCAATTGGCAGCATATTGGACCATGCGAACAATACAGTTATAAGGAAAAACCCACGAAGATCATCTCGCTAAACACCGGCCTCCCGCGCGAAGTAACCTGGCATGATATGACCGTCTCCACCGGCATCTACAAAGAGCCGGTAACAGGCCGTGTCGCCTTGCGCAAACTGAATCTAGACGGCGACCGTCAAGCCGATCTCACCGTCCACGGCGGCGAGTTCAAAGCCGTTTACTGCTATCCGCTCCTTCATTACGATTTCTGGAAAACACAGCTTCCCGGTAAGGACTTGCCGCTGGCTATCTTCGGAGAAAATTTCACCACCGACGGTCCGCTCGAAAACTCAGTGCATCTTGGTGACCAGTTTTCCGTCGGCTCCGCGCATGTCGTGGTCACCCAGCCTCGCCTCCCGTGCTATAAACTCGGCATCCGCTTTCAAGCCGACGACATGGTGAAGCGCTTCCTGGCCAGCGCCCGCACCGGTTTCTACCTCGCGGTCACCGGTGAAGGAGAAGTCGGCGCCGGCGACGAAATGAAACTTCTTTCGCGCGACCCGAACGCCGTCCCTGTCTCGGAAATCACCCGCCTATACATCGCGAAAAGATTCAGTACCGCCGACGGCACCTTAATCCGGAAAGCTTTGCAAGTGGAAGCCCTGCCCGAAAGTTGGAAGCAATATTTCCGCGAGCGTCTCGCCAAGACGTCCAGTTCTTCGGAAGAAACGCACCGCGCCTCATAAACGAATAGGAAGGGGACGTTCGGCGCGCTTATCCTTAGCTTGTCCTACGGAGTGCTGATCAGAGACCGCTGTCGGCTTTCCAAAGCGAGCAAGGCTTTTTTATTTTCAAGCCCGCCTCCATAGCCCACCAAACTTCCATTGCTCCCGATCACTCGATGGCAAGGAACAATGATGGGAATTGGATTCGATCCGTTCGCTAAACCCACCGCCCGCGACGCCTTCGGATTTCCCAGCCTCGTCGCCAATTGCCCATACGAAATTGTTTCTCCGTATGGAATGCCGCGCAAGCTTTGCCACACACGCAGTTGAAATTCCGTTCCTTCCAACGCCAGCGGCAAATCAAAATCTGTCAACTCGCCCGCAAAGTAAGCGCGCAACTGTCGAATCGCCTCGGCAAAGCCCGCGCCATCTTCTCGCCATTCAGTTTGCGTCCGCTCTGCCCTCTTACTCCCAGGAAAATTCATCGAGCGCAGCCCGCGTTCATCCGCCACCAGCAGCATCTTCCCTAATAACCCATCGCAGTACGCGTACCGAATCTCGCTCATACCCACCTTCACGAATTATCATAATGGCATCGCCAAAAATACTACGCAAGCATCGCCCTGTACAAGAACATCTCCGACGGCCCCCGGTCTACAAGCGGTGTATCCTACGTCACGGTTATGCCTGACAATCTTTCTAACTCCTCAGACCAGCCTGCCCCTTGGGGACGCCCGGAGCGCAACCGCCTCCTGCTTTGGGCCGCAATTGGCATCGTTGTCCCAGGGTTATGTATCGGTGCCTTCCACCTGGTATTCAAACCGCATGACGACGTCTTCAGCGTGAAAACCGAATTGCCCGTGAAAGCTATCATGGCTTTCTTCGTCGTCCTCGCCACCTGGATCGTATCGAGGATGGAAAAACGCCCTCTCGATGATTACCGCATTCCTCTCGCTCAAATGTTTGGAAAAAGATTCTGGGAAGGTTGCCTCTGGGGTTTTGCCATGCTCTCGGCCATTGTGCTATGCCTCCGCCTGTCCAGCCATTTTCAGATTGATTCCATCGCCCTTACCGGCGGCGCACTCTTCCGCTATGCTTTGGGGTGGGCGGCCGTTTTCTTGGCCGTTTCTATAAGCGAAGAACTCGCCTTTCGCGGCTACTGGCTTTTCACTTTCGCCAGGCGGTTACGTTTCTGGCCCGCTGCGCTGTTTACCTCCGCCATATTCGGAGTTGCTCATCTCGGCAATCCCGGAGAAAACTTCCTTGGTATTTTGCAGGTGGTGGTGACAGGTTTGCTTTTCTGCCTGATGATCCGCCGTACCGGCACTCTGTGGTTCGCTCTTGGCTATCATGCCGCCTGGGACTGGGCGGAAACTTTTTTCTACGGCACGCCCGACAGCGGTCTAATCGGTGTAGGCCATTTTCTCAACACCTCGTATCACGGCCCCAACTGGTTCACCGGAGGCTCCGCCGGCCCAGAAGGCAGCATCTTCGCGTTTCTCGTCCTGTTTCTCTGTGCCTTCCTAATCCATCTCCGCTTCCCCAAAGCACTCTACCCCGACCGCCCTATTTGAAGAGTGTGCCTCCACGGGTACAGTTTCTCCCCCGTATCTTTCGGGTTTTTCATCGAGTGACACGCCGCATCGCCTTTTGTAATTATCCCTCCGCTATACGCGCTACTCGTCCTGGGAGCGTAGCCTGCCGGTCCCGTGCGGCCCAAAAGCTTAGGAGGAACTAATGCTGGCTCTGCGGCCTTTGCTGGGAGAAACTCGTGCGAATTGTTCCAAGATCTCGCACATTATTCTCGCCGCCCTGGTTTTCATGGTTGTCGCTACCACCCGTGCCAGCAATCCCTCCAGCGGAACTATCACCGATTCCACCACTACGTTGACTTACACCGCCGGTCCCTTCGATATTCCTAACTTGACCGACTCCGTCAGTGGCACGCCCACATGCAGCGCCACTATCCCCGCGGAGCAGTGCGACACGTTCGCATTAACTGTCAATGTGGCTCCCGGTGACGCCACTACCAAACAGATTAGCGTTTCAATTAGCTTCGCGAACTCCGCCGGCGAATTTGACGTCTTCATCTTCGATTCCAACAATAATTTAGTCGCAAGTGACACAGCTGGAGGCGAGCCTTCGGCCGTTGTGATTCCCGCTGTTTCTGGAACTTACAGCATAGTGGTGGATCCGTGGAACCCTCTGGGCCAAAGTTTCGTCGGCACTATCTCGCTGCAAACCATTCCTACCGCGCCTCCCCCGCCTCCCGGAATTCCGCCGCGCTATCTCACCTATCCTGCGCCACCCAGTGCCGGCGGAGCCAACGCTTCCGGCGAGCCTTCGGTTGGAATTGATTACAATCCGAACGTTGCCAGCCTCAAGCATGGCACCGTAAATCAAGGTGGCGTGGCTTTCTTCACCGCCAACCTCACCGAGTTCCGCGTCAGTTTCGACGATTGCTCTTCTCCAGCTAATACTTTGTGGGAAGCTGTCACCAGTCCGGTCGAAACCGTCACCACGCTCGACCCTATCGGGTTTTGCGATCACTTCGGCGCATCACCAACGCCTGGACGTGTTTTTCAATCGCAGCTTGCGGGCGCAACCAGCCTCCTGGCTTATTCCGATACCGACGGCAATTCTTGGACTCAATCGCAAGGCTCTGGACAGCCCGCAGGCATTGACCACGAAACTCTCGGCGGCGGCCCCTACAATCCAAACGCGACTCCGCCACCTCCGCCGCATCCGCTTTATCCCAACGCTTTTTACTACTGCTCGCAGGATGAAGAAACCGCGTTCTGCTCTCGCAGTGATGACGGCGGCGCAACCTTCGGCCCGGGTGTTCCCATTTACAATTTCACTCAGTGCGGCGGTATTCACGGCCACGTAAAAGTAGCCCCCGACGGAACCGTCTACGTTCCCAACAAACAATGCGGCGCCACACAGGGTGTCGCCATGTCAGCCGACAACGGTTTGACTTGGACGGTGGAAGTGATTCCAGACAGCCTCGCCGCCATCGGCTTGACCGATCCTTCTCTCGGCATCGCCTCCGACGGCACAATTTATTTCGGTTATCAGGACGGCAGCGGCCACCCGAAAATCGCTGTCTCTCACGACCGCGGAAACACCTGGACCTCCTCCATCGATGCAGGTGCCCAATTTGGAATCCAAAACTCCACTTTCCCCGAAGTTGTCGCTGGCGATCCCGATCGCGCTGCTTTCATGTATTTGGGTACACCAACCGGCGGCAATTACCAGGACTCAACGAATTTCATGGGCATATGGCATTTATATATCGCCACCACTTTTGATGGCGGCAATAGCTATGTCATCGTTGACGCCACGCCCACCGATCCCGTTCAGATCGGCTCAATTTGTAATCTCGGCACTACTGGCTGCGAAAGTAATTCCGCAGGCGGTGCCGACCGCAACATGCTCGACTTCATGGATCTCACCATTGACTCGCAAGGCCGCGTCGTCGGAGCTTTCGCCGATGGTTGCGTGGTAGGTAGCTGCGATGCTACTTCTTCGCCGTCCGCTTCTCGCAGTGCGCTCGGCACAATCGTCCGCCAATCCGGTGGACGCCGTTTGCTATCCGCTTTCGACCCCGTGGAGCCCGCCAAGCCGGCTGCGCCTCTGCTTGGCTCAGCCTTGCAAAGCAAAACGGGCGTCCTTCTCAGTTGGCAAGGCCCAGACGACGGCGGCTCTGCTCTCACCGGTTACCAAATCTTCCGAGGCACCACCAGTGGCGGCGAGACGTTGCTCACGACCGTTACTGCGGCTAAGACCGTTTACTTCGACAAGACCGCCAAGTCCACCACGCAATACTATTACCGCGTCGCAGCGAAAAATAAATATGGAGTCGGCCCCGAATGCGGTGAAGTAGCCACCACTCCCGCTCCGCCCTTGCAGAGCGCCTGCATGCTGCCGGGCATTACCATCGTTACCGATCCTACGGGCGATCAGACCGGCGCACCCGCCAATAGCCAGCTCGACATTCAGTCCATATCCGTTGCGGAACCTTTTAACAGTTCAGCCTCTGGAAATCAGCTTTATTTCACTCTGCAGGTCGCCAATCTGGGTTCGCCGCTTCCGCCCAACGCGCAGTGGGTGATTTTCTTCACTACTCCCGACGCCACCGAGCACTTCGTCGCCATGGACACCACCAGCAATCCCGCGACTCCAGAATTCACCTACGGCCACGTCACCACCATCGCCACCGGCAATCCGTCATTGGTTACCGATGGCGCCGCCGACACCGGCAGCACGTTCAACGCAAACGGCACCATTCTCATAATCATTGATAACAGTAAGGTCAGCAGTCCGGCTCCCGGCAATCAGCTCGTGAATATCTACGGTGAAACTCAACTCGAAGTCGGCGCAGCTGGCACCGGCCTCCTTGAAACAATCGATAGCACGTCAGCAGGCCGGTACATTCTGATCGGAAACCAAGCCTGCGCTCTGAAAGCCGCGCTCACTGCCAATCCGTCCTCAGGTAGTGCACCGCTGAGTGTCACTTTCTCCGGCGCCAACTCCACCGATCCCGATGGACAAACCATCAACTCCTACACCTTTAATTTCGGGGATGGAAATTCGGTCACGCAGTCCACGCCCAGCGTCCACCATCAATATTTCGACCCGGGTTCATACACCGCCACACTGACTGTCGGCGACTCCACCGGTGCGGTAAGTCCGAATCCGGCCAACGCCGCCCTTCAAGTCAACGCTTCCTCCTGTCCCACGAAAGTTGGCGGTAGCGGCAAGATCAGTGGGACGAATACGGCCTTCAGCTTGAATGTCGAATCGAACCTGACCGGCTCTTTCGTCTATGATGACGCCACAAACAAAATAAAATTCACTTCCAACACATTTAATTCCGATTCGCTTTCAGGAAGGTGCGTCACTTTTGGAGGTACTGCGAAGCTCTCCACCGGAGGGGCCGTCAACTACACAGCTACAGCTTGCGACAACAGCAATGGAGGAACATCGCCCGATACTTTTGCAATTCAAATCACGGGAGCGGCTAACAGTTCGCAATCCGGTCCTCTTTCTTCCGGTAACATTACGGTCAGCTATTCTTGTCCGAAACCTTAGGAATGCAGTATTAACTCCGGCCCCGGACTTTACGCGTCTGGGGCCGAACGCTTTTCAAGCGAGGATTGAAGCTTCTGTAACAGAGGGAATGCGCATTGCAGATTTCAAACAGAAGAGCATTGTCCCTTTGGATTTTGGCAATGTTAGGGATTTTTGCTTCAGTAGCAGCTTCTGCGAGAACAGACGAACGTTACGACACTCCGCAATCTCCAGCGAACCACGCTTCTTCTTTCACTGCGCAGCAGGAGCAACAAAATGCAGCGACCCCGGCTATCTCATCGGAGAACCCTTCCGTCGCTTGTACCTTGCTTCCAAATTCAGTAATCAAGTCGGTTCAAGGCGAGCCCTGGAAACAGACCAAAGGGAGTCAAACGCAGAATTCTTCAATGATCATTTCTCAATGCTTTTATACTTTGGCCACCTTCACGAATTCCATTAGCCTCACCGTGAATCTTCCCGTGCCGGGCAATCCATCTCAAACCGGCCCACGCGACCTCTGGAAAAAATGGTTCCACACTGACGCCTCAGCTAGCAAGGAACCGAACCCCGATATCGACGTTCCCCAGCCAAAAAAAGACGGAGTCGAAGAGAAATCCGCTCCGCCTCAACCCGTCTCAAGCTTAGGCGACGAAGCCTTCTGGGTCCGCCGTTTCGTGGGAACCCTTTACGTCCTCAAGGGCGACGCCATCCTCCGCATCAGCATCGGCGGAAAACACGATGACGCCGCCCGCCTTCGCAAAGCTCAACTCCTCGCCAAGTCCGCCCTCGAAAAACTTCCCTAAATATTTTTGGTCATCGGCGCCAGTCGCGGTTCCACGAATTCTCTATTCCACTGTAATCTTGGTCCCCTGCTGGCCCGCTTTCGACAAGTGCTCGATTTTCTCGTCGATCACTTCCCGTATGGCCTTCAGGAACTCCACGCGCGAGTTCGATAAGTGTTGGCGTACGGCCGGTGAAACGCCCAGCCGCGTCCGTATGAAGTCCATCACTTCGTAGCACGGGCACCGTTCGTGACTAGCGCTCGCACTTGCGGTGTTCTGGTTTGCTTGATGCTGACTGCTCTGTTGCCCTTCCATCATTGTGCCTCCTGCATTTCTACTGTAAGAAGCCCTTTCTCCAACTTTGCGCGTGAAGGTGATAGCGACGCCATCGACCTTGGTAGCCCGATGTGGCGACGCAGCGTGCCGATCTCCACTACCAGTTCATCGCCCTTCTTAAATAAACCAATTTCGCCTTTCGTCGCAAACGGCAGCAGCACGCGAATTTCATAAGTCCCGTTCCGCTTCTCGAAAGTATAGGGCTTTTCCGTTCGCGTCACCGCCGAAGGGTCTTCGCCTCCAGGATACAGCAAGGCGGCAAGTTCCCGTAGCCGCTGCGTTCCTAAAACCTCGTGTGAAAACAACGGAACCCGCTTCACCGGCACCGGCGCAAAGTATTCTTCAATTTCGCGCAGGACGTTTTCCTGCGACATATGCCAGTCGTTGAACCATACATCCCGCACTTCTGCGGGCAGCACTCGATTCACAATGATGGAGTCCACCGTCAGCCCGTGCAGCGAGAAGTAAACGAACGCGCGCTGCGTCTCGCGCAGCACCATCTTCTCCGGGTTGGTCACTAGCCGCACGCTGGTGATCTGCGGATCTCCCATGATTTCGTCGATGCCATCCAATTTCTCGAATAGCTCGCGGATATTCACAAAGTAGCTGTCCGTGGGAAGCTCAAATGGCGCCACGCGATTTGCGATGGGCCTCACCGCTTTCAGCAAATTTCGCTGAAATGGAAAAATGTGCTTCATATACCAGTCCAGCGTCGTGGGCATGCTGATGAACCGCAGCGATTCCGCCGTGGGCGCGGCGTCCAGGACGATTACGTCGTAGCGGTTTTCGCGCCGGTACTGATTGATGTACATCATCGCGCTCAGTTCTTCCATCCCCGGAAGAATGGCCAGTTCCTCGGCCTCCACGCCGCTGATTCCGGTCGTGCGCAACACGGCGCTCACGTACGAGGAGATCTCCTGCCAGTGCCGCTTGATCTCTTTCTGAATATTCAATTCGAAAATCGAAAGCTGCTCACTCACCGCCAGCGGATCTGACGTCTGCGCCCGAAACAGGTCGTTATCCAGGTCAAAGCAATCCGCCAAACTGTGCGCCGGATCAATGCTCATAATCAACGTGCGGTGCCCCAGCTCAGCCAGCTTCATGCCGGTAGCCGCCGCCAAACTCGTCTTCCCCACTCCACCCTTCCCCGTAAACATGAGAATTCGCATACCCTCATTATACGGCGCTATGGCTACTCAATGTGCGGTACCAGTATTCACCCACCCTCGCCGTGATCAAGAACTCACCGGTTTTAATATTCGAGTGTGGCCGTTGACAAAAAATTTACAAATCTCAACGACATTCGTCTTGACACCTTTAAGTTCTCACGCGCAGAATCCGCGTCAGCGATTGCATCGGGTGCGCCAGTTCCTCGTCCTAAACTGGATTCAAGCACCCTAAGCAAAACTAGTTCATCTGCTGTGAAGAGCAGTAAATCCCTGCGTCCATGCGCGCTTGCGCAACGCGCGCGGCATTGCGTCAGCCAGCTTGGCGTTGGGAGTGTTCTGCCACGGCCTCTGTCGAGGTGACGGCCGATGTGCCGTGGTTAATCTCGAATTACTTGAAATTCAAGGAGGAAACACGATGGTTCGCAAATCAACGATCGTATTTTTGTGCGCAGCGGCCGCGCTTTTTACTTCGACGCACGCGGCGTTTGCGCAACAGCAGGCTAAGCTCCAGAAGCTAAATCCATTTTTAACCGCCGCACCGGATCCCATTGCCGCCGCTGCGACTCGTGCTGCGCTTGACAAAAACAAGGGCAACGGCAACCTGGCTACTTTTAATTACACTGTCACCTCCAGCCGAGATGGCAATAGTTACACCGGAACGATCGTAGGCGGCAGCCCTTTCACCGATCCGAAAAGCCAGACGAGCATCTCCACCAAGCTCATCCCTGTGATAGTTGTAACTAACTCGGTTTTCGCCGGCGTCGACTCCAGCGGCAATATCATTACCGCGCCCGGTGTCACTCAATTCGATCCGACCGTCGCCGATCCCTGCTTGTCTGCTCCCAATAACGTGCCGTTCACACTGATTCAGCAGTCACCAATCATTCAGACTGCAGATTTCAACGTGGGCGGAACCGATGTCGGCACCACCCAGTACGTTGACGCCTTTCAGCGCTCTGAGTTTTTCCAGCTCATCGCAAAGCATGGCGATAATGGAGACGGGGAGGGAGAGGGCGGTGGCGATGGATCCAATCACATTAGGTACCACGTGATTCTCG